>JAESGE010000105.1_pt1 | contig 86026 bp, 82 predicted proteins | sample 9269601 | NCBI WGS metagenome assembly JAESGE01 (sample SAMN14515569, study PRJNA621662) | algae metagenome | isolation source: Tolypothrix brevis GSE-NOS-MK-07-07A and co-occurring heterotrophs from wet... | place: USA: Grand Staircase Escalante National Monument, Utah | collected 2006-04-16
GGCGAACGCACCGTTCGCGGCCTCTGGGACCTGATCGGCAGGCTCGTTGACATCTTCCAACCGGACGAATGCGCCAATTACTTCAAATCTTGTGGATATGAACCAGAGTGATCGGAAAACGCTCTAGTTGCAGCGCGGCAATCGCGAAGAAACCGAGGAGGACTTTGGCGATGCTCTCTTCCATGAGCGCATTCTGACCGAAAATCATGAATGTTTTCCGAAGCTCATTTTGGAAGTGCAACCTCATAGCAAGCGCAACTGCCCACCCACCTCCGGCGCCCGGAACCGCGAACAATTCAGCTCAAACCGCGCCTTCCCAATCCCCGCCCGCCTACACGCCACCTTGAACCGCGCGTGGATCAACTCAGCCCACACGCCTTGCGCCTTGAAGCGGCTGTGGAAGTTGGGGTCATTGTCCCGCCCGCCTCGCATCTCGCGCACGATGCTCATCACCTTGCCCGCGCGTTCGGGGTAATGGACGGCGAGCCATTCGCGGAACAGCGGGGCGACTTCGTGGGGGAGGCGCAGGGGGATCCAGTTGACGCTGCGCACGCCCAATTCCGCGACGCGGGCGATGATGCTTTCGATGAATTCGTCGGTGATCGCCGGGATGATTGGTGAGATCGAGCAATGCACCGGAACGCCCAGCTCCACCAACCGCCCCAGCGCCGCGAGGCGCTTGGCTGGGGCAGCGCAGCGCGGTTCGAGTTTGCCGGACAGCACCGGATCGAGCGTGGTCACTGAAATCGACACCGCCACCAGCTTCTCGCGCGCCATTTCCGCCAGCAGATTGGCATCGTCCAGCACCCGGTCAGACTTGGTGGTGATGGTGACCGGGTGGCGCGCCTCCAGACACACTTCGAGCACTTGGCGGGCGATCCGATAATCGCGCTCGATTGGCTGATAGGGATCGGTGTTGGTGCCCATCGCAATCGGTTTCGGCTGATAGCCCCGCTTCGCCAGCGTCGCCTTGAGCAACTCCGCCGCATTGGGCTTGGCGAACAACCGCGTCTCGAAATCGAGGCCGGGGGAGAGGTCGTGATAGGCGTGGGTGGGGCGGGCGTAGCAATAGACGCAGCCATGCTCGCACCCACGATAGGCGTTGATCGAACGGTCAAACGGGACATCGGGCGATTGGTTGAAGGTGAGGATCGACTTCGGGCGCTCCTCGGTCACCGTGGTGCGCAGTTTGATCGGCGGGCCGTCGAGCGTTTGGACATGATCGCGCCAGTCGCCATCAACCTCACGCGCGGCGAGGCCAAAGCGGGTGGAAACCGCCCCCGATTGCGCACCGCGTCCATGAATTCGTTCCGGCATGGCTGGAACGTATAGTGAACAAACTCAAGTTAGGGAACCCACGTCGTCATTGCGAGGAGCGTAGCAACGCGGCAATCCTCGGTGTAAGGCCTGCGCCAGTCATATGAGTTGCGATTGATCGAGGGCGATGGGCCATGGATTGCCGCGCGACCTTGCGGTCGCTCGCAATGACGAGTTTGAGAACTTAAACCTCGCGCAGCCGCGGCATCAGTTCGACGAAATTGCACGGCCGGTTGCGGCTATCGAGTTGCTCCGCCAGAATCCCGTCCCAGCCATCCTTCACCGCGCCGTTCGAGCCGGGGAGGGCGAAGATATAGGTCCCGCGTGCCACCACCGCGCAGGCGCGCGATTGGACGGTGCTGGTGCCGATGCTTGTGTAGCTGAGCCAGCGGAACAGCTCACCAAAGCCGGGGATGTCGCGCGCGTCGGCGATCATGGTGAGAGCCTCGGGGGTGACATCGCGCCCGGTAAGCCCGGTGCCGCCGGTGCTGACCACGGCGTCGATGGCGGGATCATCGATCCACGCTTCGAACTGGCCCGCCAGCAGCACCGCATCATCCTTGACGATTGTGCGCGCCGCAAGATTGTGTCCAGCGCTCGTGACCCGGTCGGCCAGAATATCGCCCGAGGTGTCGTTCTCCGCTGTGCGCGTGTCCGATACGGTCAACACCGCAATATTGATCGGCTTGAACGGGCGGCTCTCGTCAATCGCCATTACTTTTCGAGCCTTGCCGAGCGGACCGCGCGGGCGTCCGGAAACTCCGGCCAGCGCCCTTGCGCCAGCGCCCTGCGGCTAGGCGAATCCGTCCCGGCGGCGCGCTCATACATCCAGTAATTGCGCATCACGATCGCGACATAGCCGCGCGTTTCCCAATAGGGGATCGACTCCATCCACAGCAGCGGATCGCCCTGATCGTTGATCTCGGTGTTCCAGCGGCTGATCGGGGTGAGGCCGGCATTATAGGCCGCCATGATCTTGGGCAGCACGCCCCCTGTGGCCGGGGAATCGCGCAGCATCGCCAGATTGCGCTGACCAAAGGCGAGGTTCACTTCGGGATCGTTCAGATTGACGTAGGACGCGCTCATATTCAGCGTCGGCGCGTGCTGGCGCACGGTGATGGGCGTGATCTGCATCAAGCCGCGCGCATCCGCCGGGCTCACCGCATTGGCGCGGAAGTTTGATTCCTGCAGCGCATGGGCAAAGGCGAGCGCGGGATCGACCTGCCAGCCATCGACCGGCTGCCAACGGGCGACCGGGAAACGCAGGCTCGGATCGCTGCGGACACCGTAGGGCGCGTTGTGCGCCATGAACAATTGCGTCGCAGGCAGGCCAAGCTCGCGCGCTAGCCGGGACAGGGCATCGAATTGATCGGCCGGACCAATCCGCGCTTCATGCCGCAGCACTTCATCGGCGAGCGCCGGGCGGCCAATCTCAGTCAGAGCCACTGCCACGCGAACATTGTCGCGGCCCGACAGCGCCGCCCAGTCATCCCGTCTGAGCCTTGGCGCCGGGGCATGGGTGGGCAATTCAACGCCCAGTTGGTCCGCCGCCAGCATCCCGTAGAGCGTTTCGTCCATCTGCGCTGCCGCGCTGAGGTGTTGCTGCGCTTGTCCCGGCTCCCGGCAGCGCACCAGCGAACGGTGCGCCCAGTAATGACCAGCAGCCGCCAGTTCGGGGTTCGACGCTCCCGCTGCGGTGCGGGCAAAGGCTTCGGCGGCAAGCTGGCAATAGCCCAGCCGCCACGCGGCCAGCCCTTCGGTCCATGCGCCTTCCGCGACCCATTCGCCCGAGCCTTCGGCCGCAGTGCGTGCGAGTTCGAGCGCAGAACGATCATCATTCTCAATGTAGTGGCTCCACGCCACCCGCTGGCGCCATTCGGCGCGGGCATCGCTCGAAAGCTGCCCGTCAATCTCCGTCAGCAGCCGCTGCGCCTCGGCCGGGTTATCGGCCTTGATCGCTTCGAGGATCAGCGATGCCGTGGATGCCGGCATCGTCCCATCGTTCACCGCGCGCGGCAGGATGCGCTTGGGCGCATAGGGCTGGCGCGCAAAGCCCTGCGCCTGCGGAAGAGCGGGAAGGGCGATCACGCCGCGCTTGGCACCCATTGTCGCCAATTGTTCGGCCTGGGGCAGGTCGGTCCCGGCGTTGAACCATGTCGCGATTTGCTCAGGCGACACCTTCGGGCTTTTGGCGTGGGTGTAATACTCAGCCAGGGCGGCCTGCGTCAGCACGCCATCCGGGCGTTGGGCCAGCAGGGTTTCGACCACGCCCCATTGTTCGGCATCGATGGCTGCGAAAAGCTGGCGATAGTGATTGCGCTCCTCGTTCGTCAAAACGCTGGTAGCAGCGCTTGCGTCCGTGCGCGCTTCGCTGCGCCAATTGGCCACCAGATCGCCGGACGGTGCCTGAGCGCTCACCGGCATGGCCAACCCGCCCAGCGCGAGCGCCGCAAACCCCGCGCAGGCGCGAACCACATTCAGGCTGACCATTCTATCCATCTCTTCCAGAAGCGGGCCTTGAGCCGGGGCATATCGATCATGGCATCGAGCGTCTCGCTGACCATGACCGGGGTGTTAACCACGGTCTGGTTCATTCCACCTAAAGGATTATCCTTAACATCGCTTAACAATGATCCTGCCGCCGTACCAAGCACCAGCACGCGTTGAGGTGCGACCAGATTGACATGGTGCGCCAGAACCGCATCCATCCCGCCCGCACCGATGGCAACGAGATCGGCCATGGGCGTGTGGCAGGGCAGCGCAGAGGCGATGTACATCGCGCTGTCGTTCAGCTCCATGGCGGCAAGGATGTTGGCGAGCAAGCGCCCTTGCGGCCCTTCAAGCAGGCGCTCGCGGTCGTGCTCATCAGGCTGCGGCACCAGCACCATCAGCGCAGCGCCCGCTGGCCCGCGCGGTGCAATCCGGGGATAAAGGCCAGAGGCATCGAGATCGGGCGCGGTGAGCCACCAGTTTTGGAATGCTGCCAAATCGGCCGGCGGCGAATCGCCCAAAAGATTGCGGCGCGGCGTGACCGGCGTTGGGGCAGGCGGGGGCGTGATCCGCTGTTGCGCCGCATCGCGCTGCTTTTCCGGCGAAGGGGCTGCTGACTGGGTTCCGGCCCTTGCGATAGCTGGTGCGGAAGCCACCTCCAAGGGAGCATCGGCCAACCACGCCGTAACGTCATCGCTATAGTCGCAGTCCACCCCTGCCGCGCGCCACCAGGCAAGCGACGCCTCAAATTCGCGGGCGAGGGAAAGGTCGGGTTTGCTCATGCCAATAAAGGCAGGTCTTGACTGTCCCATACCCAGTTAGCAAGTGGACAGAGTAAGCATATCGCCGGACTGTGCGGCGCAAGCGCCCAAACTATCAAGGATCAGGAAAGCCCGATGGTCGAACGTGAATCAATGCCTTGCGATGTCGTGATTGTCGGCGGCGGTCCGGCGGGGCTCGCGGCGGCGATCAAGCTCAAGCAGATCAATGCCGAGCTTGAGGTGATCGTGCTCGAAAAGGGCTCGGAAATCGGCGCGCATATCCTGTCGGGCGCGGTGGTCGATCCCAAGGCTTTGGACGAGCTTTTGCCTGATTGGCGCGAGATGGGTTGCCCGATGGCGGAATCCCCGGTGACGGATAACTGGCATTGGGCCCTGTCCAAGAAGGGCAAGACGTCCATCCCGCACCTTATCATGCCCTCGTTCCTGTCCAATCACGGCTGCTACACCGGTTCGCTCGGCAACCTCACCCGCTGGCTGGCCGAACAGGCCGAAGGGCTGGGGGTGATGGTGTTCCCCGGCTTCCCTGCCGCCGAAGTGCTGATCGATGACGAGGGCCGCGTTAATGGTGTCATCACGCAGGACATGGGGATCGCGGCGGACGGCAGCCACAAGGGCGATTTCACCCCCGGCCTCGAAATCCACGCCAAGTACACCTTGTTCGCCGAGGGCGCGCGCGGGCACCTGACCAAGCGGATGAAGGCGAAGTATGACCTTGAGGCGAATTGCCAGCCGCAGATCTATGGTCTTGGCATCAAGGAATTGTGGGATATTGATCCCAAGAAGCACAAGCCCGGCCGGGTGATCCACACGCAGGGCTGGCCGCTGTCGGAGAGCGGCAGCAATGGCGGCGGGTTCCTGTACCATCAGGCCAATGGGCAGGTCGCGCTCGGCTTCGTGACGTGGCTCAACTACAAGAACCCCTGGGTTTCGCCCTATCAGGAATTCCAGCGCTGGAAGCAGCACCCGGCGATCCGCGAATATCTCGAAGGCGGCAAGCGCGTGTCCTATGGCGCGCGCGTCATCAATGACGGCGGGTGGCAGTCGATCCCCAAGCTCGCCTTCCCCGGCGGCGCGCTGATCGGCTGCGCGGCGGGCTTTGTGAACGTGCCGCGCATCAAGGGCAGCCATACCGCTATGAAAAGCGGGATGCTGGCGGCCGAGAGCGTCGCTGCGGCAATTGCGGCTGGGCACGAGAAGACCGAGCTCACCGATTACGAACCCGCCGTGCGCGGCAGCTGGGTTGGTGATGAGCTGCAGAAGGTCAAGAACGTGCTCCCCGCGATGGAGAAATACGGCGATGACATCGGCACCCTGCTCGGCGGGATCGACATGTGGATGCGCCAGCTCAAGATCGGCCTGCCGATCACGATGAAGTTCCACGCCGATCACGAAATGACCGGCCGCGCTGACCTTTATCCCAAGATCGACTACCCCAAGCCCGACAACGTGATCACCTTCGATAAGCTGACCAACGTCGCCTACAGCTACACCAACCACGCCGAGGACCAGCCCTGCCACCTGCAGGTCAAGGATCTCGAATTGCAGAAGGCGAGCGAGTTGGCGGTGTTCGGCGGGCCTTCTGCCCGATATTGCCCGGCGGGGGTGTATGAGTGGCTGGAGGAAGCGGACGGAACGCCGAAGTTCCAGATCAACTCGCAAAACTGCGTCCACTGCAAGACCTGCGACATCAAGGACCCCAACCAGAACATCAACTGGGTGACGCCAGAGGGTGGCGGCGGGCCGAATTATCCGAATATGTGATTGTGAACGCGTTCCAACTCCATCGCGTCTGGCTGCTGGCGTTCTTCGGAATGATGTTCGGCATGCTTGCTATCGCCAACCTGGTCAGTCGCGGGAACCCCGGCGACAATATGCTCGTGCCAGCTGCGATCTTTGTCCTGTTCTGGATTGTGGACGTCGTGTCGCTATTCGGCCTTGCGATATCTGCGAACCGGCTAGCCAAGGATCTTGGCGTCTGGAAAAATGAGTTTCCCCTGCCGCTTCTCTATGCGGTTGGCTTGGGCGCCTTCTATTCGGTGTGGCTTGACAGGAAGGCCAGCCAGTCAGGCCCGTCGCTCGGCGACTGACGGTGACCCTCACCGAAACCGCCTACGCTAAGATCAACCTCGCGCTGCATGTCCGCAGGCGGCGGGAGGACGGGTATCACGAGCTTGAGACGCTGTTCGCCTTCGTCGATGCGGGCGATGTGCTGAACGCGTCGCCTGCCGCCGCCGACAGTGTCACTACGCTGGGCGAGTTTGCGGGCGGGCTCGACAATCCCTTCGACAACCTCGTCGCCAAGGCGCTCTCCGCGCTTCCGCGCCCGCAAGGTCTCGCAGTGACGCTGGAGAAAAACCTCCCCGTCGCGGCTGGCCTTGGCGGCGGGTCGGCGGACGCGGGGGCGGTGTTCCGGATTGTCGAGGCGCTGCATGGGTTGCCCGATGACTGGCCGGCGCGAGCGGCTAAGCTCGGCGCGGATGTGCCCGCCTGCGTGCTCAGCCGCACCCATATCGGACTCGGCACCGGCACCGAGCGGGAGAGCGTCGAGGACGACCTCGCTGGAACCCCCGTCCTGCTGGTCAACCCGCGCGTACCGCTCTCCACTGGCCCGGTCTTCAAGGTGTGGGATGGACAGGATCGCGGCCCTCTGCTCGAAGGTCCGGCGAGCAAGATCGCGAGGGAAGGGCGCAATGACCTCGAAGCCTCCGCCATTTCGCTCTGCCCGGTGATCGCCGAGGTGCTGGCGGCGTTGCAGGCCACCGCTCCATGGCTCGCCCGTATGTCAGGCTCGGGCGCGACCTGCTTTGCGCTCTACGACACGCCCGAGGCCTGCGATGCGGCGGCGGTTGCGATGCCAGAGGGGTGGTGGACGATGGCGGGGCGGTTGCGGTGAGGGCACTCCCCACCACTAAACCATTCATGCTGAGCTTGTCGAAGCACTGTCTTTCTTTGACTGTGTGCCCAAAAGGAAGAACGACCCTTCGACAAGCTCAGGGCGAACGGGGGTTTTCACGATGAGCGAGGGCTTCCGCCAGCTCGGCACACCAATTAAGGGAGACATCGTTTGCACCGCCGACCACGCTAGCAATTACATCCCCGCCGACATCCCCCTCGCCATCCCCGCGCACCTGCTGCACGAACACATCGCCGTCGACATTGGCACCGAAGCCATTGCCGAACTGCTGGCCCGCGACCACGCCATCCCCGCCCACGTCGCCGCGGTCAGCCGCCTCGTGTGCGATTGCAACCGCGAAGAAGCCGCCCCCGGCCTCGTCCCCGAAGCCAGCGACGGGCACGCAATCCCCGGCAATATCGGTGCGGACAGGGAGGCGCGGCTGAACCGTTTCCATCGCCCCTATCACACCGCGCTCGAACAATGGCTGGCAGCGGCAGAGCCTGCGCTGATCCTCTCGCTCCACAGCTTTACCCCGCTTCTCGCCACGTCAGACGCCGCGCGGCCGTGGCAGGTCGGCGTGCTCTACAACACCGATGACCGCGCCGCCCGGATCGCCATCCCGCTACTCGCGGCGCAAGGCCTGAACGTCGGCGACAACCTCCCCTATTCAGGCCGCGATCTCAATTACACGATGAACCGCCACGCCGAAGCACATGGCCGCCCCTATCTCGGTGTCGAGCTGCGCCAGGACCTTGTCCAGACCGCCGACGACTACACCCGCTGGGCCGCGCTACTGGCTGACATGACGCAAAGGGTTGCGCAGGCGCTCGCCTGAAGGCAGGGGGCGTTACGCAAATTAACGCCTACAGGAAATCTTATGTCTCGCATCTTCGATAAGTCCAAGCTTCCCAGCCGCCACGTTTCGGTCGGGCCGGAACGCGCACCGCACCGCTCGTACTACTACGCGATGGGCATGACCGAAGAAGAAATCGCGCAGCCCTTCGTCGGCGTGGTCAGCGCCGGGAACGACTCCGCGCCGTGCAACACCACGCTCAATGCGCAAGCCGATGTCTGCCGCGACGGCGTGATCGCGGGTGGTGGCACGCCCCGGCGGTTCAACACCATCACCGTCACCGATGGCATCGCGATGGGCCACCAAGGCATGAAAAGCTCGCTGATCAGCCGGGAGGTGATCGCGGATTCTATCGAGCTGTCGATGCGCGGGCATTGCTATGATGCGCTGGTCGGCTTTGCCGGGTGCGACAAGAGCCTGCCGGGGATGATGATGGCGATGCTGCGGCTGAACGTGCCGTCGATCTTCGTCTATGGCGGGTCGATCCTGCCGGGCACCTATGATGGCAAGGATGTGACCGTCAAAGACGTGTTTGAGGCGGTGGGGCAATATGCTGCCGGAAACTGCCCGCTGAAAGACCTGATCGCGCTCGAAAAGGTTGCCTGTCCGGGGCACGGGGCGTGCGGCGGGCAGTACACCGCCAACACCATGGCCTGCGTGGGCGAGGCGATTGGCCTGTCGCTGCCCAACAGCAATATGGTCCCCGCACCTTACCAGAACCGCGCCGAAATCGCCACGGCGGCGGGTGCGCAGGTGATGGAACTGCTGGCGCTGAACCTGCGCCCGCGTGACATATGTACGCGTGAAGCCTTTGAAAATGCAGCGCGCGTGGTTGCAGCGACGGGCGGTTCGACCAACGCCGGTCTGCACCTGCCCGCTATGGCGAGCGAGGCGGGGATCGAGTTCGACCTGTTCGACGTCGCCGAGATTTTCAAGACCACGCCCTACATCGCCGATCTGCAACCGGGCGGGCGCTATGTCGCCAAGGACATGTATGACGCGGGCGGGGTCTACATGTTGATGAAGACGATGCTGGATAACGGCTTGCTCCACGGCGATTGCATGACCGTGACCGGCAAGACGCTGGGTGAGAACATCGATCAGGTGACGTGGAACCCCGATCAAAAGGTAATCTACGACGTGAAGACCCCGCTCAGCCCCACCGGCGGCGTGGTCGGCCTCAAGGGCTCGCTCGCCCCCGACGGCGCGATCGTGAAGGTCGCCGGGATGGCGCGGCTCGAATTCACCGGGCCGGCGCAGGTGTTCGATTGCGAGGAGGATTGCTTCGCCGCAGTCGAAGCGCGCCAGATCAAGGACGGCGCGGTGATCGTGATCCGCTACGAAGGGCCCAAGGGCGGCCCCGGCATGCGCGAAATGCTGTCGACCACCGCCGCGCTTTACGGGCAGGGCATGGGCGAAAAGGTCGCGCTGATCACCGACGGGCGATTCTCCGGCGCGACGCGCGGCTTCTGCATCGGCCATGTCGGGCCGGAAGCGGCCGATGGTGGGCCTATTGCGTTGATCGAGGACGGCGACATCATCAGCATCGACGCCGAGGCAGGCACGATCGACCTTGATGTGGCAGCAGACGTGCTGGCCGAGCGCCGGGCGCGCTGGCAGCCACGCGCACACGACTATCAGGCAGGCGCTTTGTGGCGCTATGCCCAGAATGTCGGCCCGGCGCGGTTTGGCGCGCTGACCCATCCGGGAGCCAAGGCGGAAACCCATGTCTTTGCGGATATCTAGCACCCTCGCCCTGGCGTTGGCCCTTGCTGGGTGCGGGGCGGAGCAAACCTCCCCGCCGCCCCCGGGCGACACGGTGGAGTGCGCCATCGGCGCTGGCGCTGAGCTTTCGGCGGTCTGCACGCTGGAACGGGTGGCGGCGAGCGGCGAGATTATCATCCATCATCCTGATGGCGGCTTCCGGCGGCTTGGCCGCGATGCGCAGAGCGGCGCGCTGATCCCGCTTGATGGGGCCGAACTGTTGGTCCCCGAGGAGGGTGGCGCTAATGTGCTGGCCTTTGCCCTTGGGAGCAACCGATACAGGATCCCCGCCAAACTGCTGGAGCCACCCGCACGGTGAGCGCCGCGCAGGTTCTCACGGCAGCCCAGATGCGTGCCGCAGAACAGGCCTTGTTCGATGAGGGCACAAGCGTCACCGCGTTGATGGAGGTTGCCGCAGGCGGTGCGGCAGAATGGATCCGCCGGGTTGCGGCGGGCCGCTCGGTCACAGTGCTGTGCGGCCCTGGCAACAACGGCGGCGATGGCTATGTTATCGCGCGGCTTTTGCGCGAAGCGGGCAATGCGGTGAGCGTGGTCGCCCCGCTCGAACCAAAAACCGATGCGGCGAGGGAAGCCCGGCGGCGATGGGATGGACCAGTCGCGCAAACGGGTGCGGATGGTGACGTTTTCGTCGATTGCCTGTTCGGTTCCGGCCTTGCCCGGCCCTTGGTGGCCGAACACGCCTTGCTGCTGCGCGATTGCGCCGCCCGCCATCGTTACCGGGTCGCGATCGACGTCCCGTCAGGCATCGCAAGCGATAGCGGGGCGGTGCTGAACGATCGGCTGCCGCATTATGATCTGACACTTGCGCTGGGCGCGTGGAAATTTGCGCATTGGCGGCTGCCCGGGCGAGCGCTGATGGGGCAGACGCGGCTTGTTCCGATTGGGATTGGCGCGGTCGAAGGGGCGGCGCAAGTGATTCAGCGCCCGCAAATCGCCCCACCATCAGCAACAAGTCATAAATATCTGAGAGGGTTGCTTGGCATTGCTACGGGAGCCATGCCGGGGGCAAGCCTGCTGGCTGCTGCTGCGGCGCAGCGTTCCGGGGCGGGGTATGTCAAGCTTCTCGCGCGCGCCGCCGATCCGCGCGCGCCTGCCGATGTGGTGACCGAGACCGCGCCACTTGCCGAAGCATTGGCTGATGATCGCATCGCAGCGGTGCTGATTGGTCCGGGGCTGGGGCGCGACGGGGCGGCCAAGGCGATGCTGGGTGAAGCGCTGCGCCGCGCGCCTGCGCTGGTGCTGGATGCCGATGCGCTGATGCTGCTCGCGCCCAATATGCTCGCGCGGGCTGTGCGAATGCTTGCCACGCCGCATGATGGCGAGTTGGAGGCGCTGTGCCGGAATTTCGGCGTAATTGCCGAGGGGCGGCAGTCCCGGGCGCAGGCGCTGGCCAAGGTCACCGGAATGGTGGTGCTCGCCAAGGGGCCGGACAGCATCATCGCCGCGCCTGATGGCCGGATCGCCCTGAGCACGCCTGCGCCAACCTGGCTGTCGGTGGCGGGAACGGGCGATGTGCTCGCCGGGATCGCGGCAAGCCGCATGGCCAACGGGGCCGATCCGTTCACCGCCGCTTGCGAGGCTGTGTGGCTGCACGGCGAGGCGGCGCGGCGTGCTGGCCCGGCTTTTACGCCCTCCCAGCTTGCAGAACAGGTGTCAGAGGCGCTAGCGGCCTGCCTGTGAGCACATTGGAACCCATCATCCGCCTCGCCGCCAAGGGCGACGGCGTTGCACAATCCGGTCGCCACATCGCTGGCTCTGTGCCCGGCGATCTGGTCGATGAAAGCGGGGCGATCACCCCTGGCCCCCATCACATTGCGCCCGCCTGCCGTCATTTCCAGACCTGTGGCGGGTGCCAATTGCAGCATGCCGACGACACCGTTCTGGCCAATTTCGTGCGGGACCGGGTGGTGAATGCGGCCAAGGGGCATGGGTTGGAACCCGGCGAAGTCCTTCCGGTACACCTTTCGCCGCCCGCCACCCGCCGCCGCGCCGGACTCCACGGGCTTCGCACCCACAGGGGCGCCGTGCTGGGCTATCGCGAGGGCGGATCGCACCGCGTGGTGGACCTTGCCGAATGCCCGGTTCTGCATCCCGCACTCAGCGGATTGATTGCGCCGCTGCGGCAGTTTGTGGCAGCGCACGGCCCCAGGGCGATGGTCGGGATCGACCTGACGCTGGCCGATCAAGGGGTGGAAGTCAGCCTGCTCCACTTCCCACTCGAAGGATTGGGGCCGACCGAAGCCGCGCTCGATTTCGCGCGCGAACAAGGGCTTGCACGCCTGACCATAGATCAAGGCTACGGGCCGGAAACGGTGTGGGAGCCGGAGCCTGCCACGATTATGCTGGCGGGCGTGCCCGTTGGCCTGCCCGCCGGGGCGTTTCTGCAAGCGACCGCGGATGCCGAAGGGCGGATGGTGGCCGATGCTGCCGATTGGCTGGCAGGATCGCGGGTGGTCGCCGATCTGTTCGCCGGGTTGGGAACCTTCGCCTTTGGCCTGCGGAATGGGCGCAAAGTGCTCGCGGTTGAGGCTGATCGTGCGGCGCATCTCGCCTGCAAAGCCTCGGGCGCGCGGGCCGGGGGCAGCGTGCTGACGCTGCATCGCGATTTGTTCAGGAATCCGCTGCAACCCGATGAACTCAATCGGTTTGGTGCGGTCGTGCTTGACCCACCACGCGCAGGCGCGCGGGCGCAAGTGGCCGAAATTGCGGCGAGCACACTTGGGCGGGTTGTGTATGTGAGCTGCAATCCCGCCAGTTGGGCGCGCGATGCGGCGGTGCTGACGGCGGCCGGGTTCCGCCTGACCAAGTTGCGCCCTGTGGGACAGTTTCGCTGGTCAACCCATGTTGAACTTGTGAGCCTGTTCGAGCGTTAGGCGCGCAACGCGGCGAGAATTTCGGCCTCCAGCCAGTCGCGGTGAAGCGGCTCGACATAGGCGTGGCCCGCACCTTCGCCGCGGCGGATGCGGGGGTCGTTCTTATCCCATCCGGCCTCAAACACCTGCGCGGTTCGGTCAGCTGTGGCGAGCAGGATGCGCACTTCGCCAGTATAGCCGGAAAGGCTGGCGCGCATGTCCTGCGCTAGGCTCGACGGCGGCGGGGCCGCGCGGAGCGAGCGGGCGAGGCCGCGCGCAAGCTTGCCAAGGTTCACGCCGCCACCCAGCAATCGGGCGATCTCGCGAGGATTTTGCAATTTTTCGATATAGCGCGCGCGGAGCGCGGCGGGGGGCGGGGTGTCATCGGCGACGCCGCCATTCGCGTCCTGCTCGATCGTCCAGGGGTTTGACAGCACCAGCCCATCGCACCCGGCGCCGCCTGCTAGCATCAGCGCCGAAGCGGCATCGCAATTGCCGAAGGCCACCACGCGGCCAATTTGCGGAGCCATGGCGCGAAAGGCATCAAGCGCGCAGGATATGTCCTTGGCAGATTTGCGAAATCCGCGATTCTCACCCTCGCTGTCACCCACCCCGCGGCGGTCGAAACGGAACACCGGAAAGCCGGCTCTGGCGATGCGAGCGGCCATGTTGGCCTGCCCGCCGAACGCCCCTGAGCGAATTTCGTTGCCGCCGCTGACGATCAGCAGCCCCGTACTGCCCGGCGCGGTGTCGAGCGTGCCGGCCAGCATCAGGCTGCCGCAGCCAAAGGTGTGCGACAGGCGGGTCATCCGATGCCATGAGCAATCAAGGCGGCCAAGCGATCGGCCTGACCAGCGTCATCGTCAGGTTCGGCGCGGAGCCACAGGCCGGGTCCGCCAAGCTCCGATGCGGCAATGCTGATCTGCTGCGCGCTGCGTGCTGGTTCGGCAGCTTCCAATTCGCGGAACATCGCGGCCCCTATCGGCCAACCGCCAAGAATCAGACCTTTTTCTCGTCCGGTGGTGAGTAGATCTTCCGAGCCTTCCGAGACTCCTGCCTCCCGCGCCGCGATGGTGCGCGCGCGGATCATGCCGCGCAGCAGTTTGGGGCCCGATTGCGCCGCATAGTGCCACCCCGGTAGACCGGGGGGTGCTACCAGCGCCCCGGCGCGGATCGCCAGCACATGCGTTGCGCCAAGTGCCTGAGTTGCCGCCGTCATGGCCGAGCGCCAACCGGCAAGCGTCTGATCTTGCAACGGGGCGAGGCTTTCGTTGCAGCCGGGCAGATCGGGCAGAAAGCTATCGATCCCCGCCGCATCCAGCCGCCGCATCAGCTCGACAGTGAAGCGCCGCAGCTTGTTCGCTTCGTCGAACCATGCCGGACAGACCAGCAACCGCACCGGGCGGTCGCGATCGAATGCCAGCAGCATCTCTTCGCCCGGCATGCCGCCATCAAGGGCAGGAATGTTCCACGTGAAAATCACGCAAGGCCGGACCTAAGAGGGGTCAAGACGGGGTCTGGAGGGGGTCTAGCTTGGCCTGCGCAAAGGCCAGCAGCCCGCCATAGGTCTCCAGCATTTCGCCGTCGACATCATCATCTTCGATCACGATCCCAAGCCGGTCTTCCATTTCGGTGAGCAGCCCTGCCACCGCCATCGAATCCAGTTCCGGCAGGTGCCCGAACAAGCCGGTATCCGGACCAAATCCTGCCGCTTGCGCCTGATCAAGCCCGAGAACATCGGCGATCAGGGCCTTCAACTGCTGGTCAAGCGCGGCCTCATCAAGGCCGCCCTGCATGATCGGATTGCTGTTCATCGCTCTGCCCAAATTTTTGGCCGGATTGTCCCACACAGGCCGTGGCCGCGGGGCTTAGCCATGCGCGGGCGCTGGTGCAAGGCTTGCGGCGGGCGCTGAGGCCGCAACCTTGCGCAGCGCATCGAGCTTGCGTTTCGCCAAAGCAGCCCATGCGCGCGGCTGAGCCGGATCAAGGCAATCAATCCGGAAGCGCGGCCGCACCGCCTCCATCCAGTCGGCCTTGTAGCTTTGGTTGCCGGTGCCAAAATCTACCAAAGCGACTTTGTCGATATCGATCACATGGCGAAACAGCGCCGCGCTGAGCGTGGTGCCCGCCGAAAGCTGCTTATGGCTTTCAAGATGAGCGAGCTTGTGGATGTAGGCAACAGCATTTTCGACGGTCCAGCACTGTGCGGCGACCGCGACACCATCTGCCCGCGCGACGCCCAGCCGCAACCGGCCCGCTGCACCTTCAGCCACGGCAAATGCGCGCAGCATTGCGGGTTGATCTTCAGCCGGTTTCCAGCTGGCGGCATAAATTGCCTCATATTCGGCCCATACAGTTTCATCGAACTGGCTCAGAACCTCGGTTTCGACCTTCTTCGCCTTGCGCTTCAGGGTGCTACGCAATTGACCCGGACGGCTGTCCCAATATTCAGCAAAGCTGCGCCCGCGCACGGGCAGGAAGTGATTGATATCGCAGGGTTCGACCGCCACCCGCCAGCCGGCCGCGCGAAAGGCGTGGGCCAGCCGCTCGGCCGAGCCATCCTCACCCGGCACGGGTTCAAGCGTCACCCGATGCCCCCGCTGCTTCAACTGCCGCGCAATCGCCTCGAGCAGCCGGTCACCCGCCACGCCCGCCGGGGCAAGCTCGCGCCAGGTGAAGCTATACCAATTGCGCAAGGGCGTGATTCGCCCATGATTCTCGGTGAGGGCAAGTGCGGCTGTTTCGCCTGCTTCATCGGCTATCGCAATCAGCGGTGTGAGACCCGTGTCGGCCAGCAGCGCAAACCACTCGGCGCGGTCGAACGGCGCGCGGGTCTCGCGGCCCTGGCCATTGGCGGTCAGGGCTTGCAAGACGTTAACGCTATCGTGATACCGCGCTTCGATCACTGAAAGTCCGTATCCTCTATGCCGCAACTGCCCGATCCTACACCGCGCCCGCTTGATCACCTTGCCGAATTGGCAGGGGTGGCGGGGCGCGGCGAGGCACCGGCACTGGTGCTGCGAGAGGGCACGCTTAACCACAATCAGTTAAGACAGCGTGTCGCGCTGCTGGCCGGATGGCTGGCGGAAAAGGTGCCCACACTTGGCGCGCGGGTGGCGAGTTGGGCGGCCAAGGGCGAGCTTACCTGCTTGCTACCGCTCGCCGCCGCGCGCGCTGGGCTGGTGCATGTGCCGATCAACCCGCTGCTGAAGCGCGCGCAGGCGGCGCATATTCTTGCCGATAGCGGGGCAATGCTGCTGATCGGCACGGAATCGCGGCTTACCTCGCTCGAACCGGGCGATCTGCCCTCAGGCTGTGCGGCGATGCCCGAGGGTGAGGCGCTGGCAGCGGCGGAAGCGACGGGGCTCGAACTAGGGCCGTCCGAGGCTGATCCCAATGATCTGGCTGCGATCCTCTATACCTCTGGCTCGACCGGCCGCCCCAAGGGCGTGATGTTGAGCCATGCCAACATGTGGCTCGGCGCGGTGAGCGTGGCGCATTATCTCGGGCTGGCGGATGACGACGTGACACTGGCGGTGCTGCCGCTATCCTTCGACTACGGGCAGAACCAGCTGTTTTCGACCTGGTTGGCGGGCGGATGTGTGGTGCCGCTCGATTTCCTCTTTCCCAAAGATGTTGCCAAGGCCTGCGCCAAGCACGGCGTGACCACGCTCGCAGCAGTCCCACCCCTGTGGGTGCAGCTGACCGAGATCGATTGGGCCGCCGAGGCCCGCGCACCCTTACGGCGGCTGACCAATAGCGGCGGGGCGCTGACGGTGGATCTGGTGCGCAGCCTTCGCGGGCTGTTCCCGCAAGCGCGATTGTTTCCGATGTATGGGCTGACCGAAGCGTTTCGTTCGACCTTCCTCGATCCGGCGCTGGTCGATTCGCACCCGACTTCAATGGGTCAGGCGATACCCTTCGCAGAGATTCTCGTCATCAATGACGCGGGCGAGGTGGCGGTGGATGATGAGGAGGGTGAGCTGGTCCATTGCGGGCCGCTGGTGGCGCAAGGCTATTGGCAGGATGCGGAACGGACCGCCGAACGCTTCAAGCCCGCGCCCGCTGCCTCGCGCTATGGTGGGATGGCTGTGTGGTCGGGCGACCGCGTGCGGCGCTCAACCGAGGGCTTGCTCTATTTCGCCGGGCGGCGCGATGCGATGATCAAGAGCGCGGGCAACCGCATCAGCCCGCAGGAGATCGAGGAAGCCGCGCTCGCCACTGGTCTTGTGGCTGAGGCAGTGGCGTTGGGCGTGCCGCACGCAAGGTTTGGGCAGGCAGTCCATCTCGTGGTGCGCGGCGACGCGGACGAAGCGGCGAAAGCGGAGCTTTCCAAGCGGCTGCAGCGTGATCTTCCCAATTTCATGCAGCCGCAGGTGATCCATTGGCGTAGGGCGATGCCGCTCAACCCCAATGGCAAGATCGATCGCACCGGCTTGCAGTTGGAACTCAATCAGGAATTTGCCGCATGAAGCCCGTCGGTCCGATCCCAGCAGGTTATGCGGCGATTGGTGGTGAACTCGCCATTGGCGGCAAGCGCGCGAGCGTGCTGGTGGCCGAGGCGGGCCGCACGCCGCTGTTCGTCTATTCGCGCGCGCATCTTGATGCCCGTGTTGCGGAGCTGCGCGCGGCACTGCCGAAGCGGGTGGGGCTCAACTATGCCGTGAAGGCGAACCCGCATCTCGCCGTGATCGGGCATATGGCGCCGCTGGTCGACGGCTTCGACATCGCTTCCTCCGGGGAGTTGGCGCTGTGCGTGGCGGTCGGGATCGATCCCAAGCGGATCAGTTTTGCCGGGCCGGGCAAGCGCGATGACGAGCTTGAAGCCGCCATCGCCGTTGGCGTGACGCTCAATTGCGAAAGCGAGGGCGAGGGGCTGCGCGCGCTCGCCATCGGCCAGCGATTGGGTATCGCCCCGAAGATCGCGGTACGGGTCAATCCGAGCTTCGAGATGAAGGGTTCGGGAATGAAGATGGGCGGCGGGGCCAAGCAATTTGGTGTCGATGCTGATCGGGTGCCGGATCTGGCGCGCCGGTTGATCGCTGACGGGGCCGAGTGGCGCGGCCTGCATATCTTCACCGGCAGCCAGACATTGAGCGCAGACGCGATCATCGAAGCGCAGGGTAATGTGCTGGATTTGGCGGCTGAATTGACCGACGCGATTGGCCAAGGTCTGCCGAAACTGAACATGGGCGGGGGGCTGGGCATTCCCTATTTCCCCGGCGACACCCCGGTCGATCTGCCGCGCATTGGCGCGGCGCTGGCTGCACGCGTGGCAGACCTTCCCCCGACGCTGGTCGACACCGACTTGTGCATCGAACTCGGTCGCTATCTGGTGGGCGAGGCGGGTGTTTACCTTACCCGCATCATCGACCGCAAGGTCAGCCACGGCGTGACATATCTCGTCACCGACGGCGGGCTGCACCACCAATTGGCGGCCTCGGGCAACTTCGGCACCGTGGTGCGGCGCAACTATCCCTCAGCGATTGCAACGCATTACGGGGCTGAACCGACAGAGGAAGTCAACATCGTCGGCTGCTTGTGCACGCCGCTCGATCGCCTCGCCGATAATGCCGCGATGCCCCGTGCCGAGGTCGGCGATCTGGTCGCAATGTTCTGCGCCGGGGCTTACGGCGCGACCGCATCGCCGAGCGCCTTTTTGGGCCATGGCCCGGCCGCTGAAATGCTGGTCTGATCGGCGCACAGGCGCGGGCGTTAACCTGCGAAAAACCGCTGTGCCATATCGGGATGGGGCCGGATTTCGCCCTGTATAACTAACAATATGTTCACCATTTCCAGTGACAAGGGACCCAGTAGCCGGGGGTTCGTGTCGCAGGTCGCTCCTGCACGCCGCACGCACGTCCGGCAGATGAACGGCCAAGGATTCCTGACCAATGCTTTACGCCACGCCCGTTTCGCGCCTTGTCGCTATCGGCCTTGCTTCGGCAGCGCTGACAGCCTGTGCGAGCACCGGCCCGCAATTGCCTACCGCCAATTATTCCAGCGACTCCATCGCGCCGTCCGAGGAATACACGATCGGTCCGCTCGACGAGATCACCATCCACGTCTGGCGCAACCCCGAACTCAGCGCTGACAAGGTGCGTGTGCGCCCCGATGGGCGGCTCACGATCCCGCTGGTGCAGGACATCCCGGCGGTAGGTAAAACCTCGACCCAATTGCAGGAATACATCGCGGGCGAGCTGGCGAAATATATTGAACAGCCAATCGTTTCAGTGATCGTCAACACACCGGAAGGCAACTTCACCCAGCAGGTGCGGATCATCGGCGCGACGGGGCAACCGGCCTCGCTGCCGTTCCGCGCCAACATGACCGTGCTCGACGCGATGATCGCGGTCGGCGGGCTTAATGAATTTGCCGCTGGCAACCGCGCTAAGCTGATCCGGCTCAATCGCGAAACCGGCAAGCAGGACGAATATCGTCTGCGGTTGTCGGATCTGATCCGCAAGGGCGATTCGACTGCCAATGTCCTGCTGGTGCCGGGGGATACAATCATCATCCCGGAAAGCCGGTTCTGACAGGGCGGCGGCAGGCATGACCGAGATTTTTGACGAGCTGCGCGCAGCGCTGTGGTCGGTCTGGCACCGCCGCTGGCTGGCGATTGGCGTGGCCTGGGGCGTGTGCCTGCTGGGCTGGCTGGTCGTCAGCATGATCCCCAACGCCTACGAATCCAAGGCGCGGGTCTATGTCGATGAGCGGGATGTGCTGTCCAAGCAGCTTGGCATTGCCGGGGACGGCAAGGAACAGATCGCCGAGGTGCGCCAGACCCTGTCGAGCGCCAAGAACCTTGAGAAGGTGATCACTTCAACGCGTCTGGGCGAAGGCATCACTGATCGCGGCGCGCTGGATGCCGCGATTGCCGGGCTAGAGAAAAAGGTCAAGGTTACCAGCGAACAGGAAACCCTGTTCGAGATCAAAGCCGAAATCGGTCGCAGCGATCTGTCCGATGCCGAGAACGCGGTGCTGGCGCGCGATGTGGTGCAGAAGCTGCTCGACATCATGCGCGAGGAATATGTGATCGGTAATCGCACCGGGATCAGCACCGCGATTGGCGATCTCGACCGTCAGCTTGATGAGCGCAAGCTCGAGCTGGAAGAGGCCGAGCAGCGCCGTCTCGCCTTTGAAGCGCAGTATCCTGATCTGGTCGGCGGTTCGGACAGCCTCTCGACCAAGGTTCAACAGGCCCGTACCGAACTGCGCAATGTCGACGCCGATCTGGCCGCCGCCGATAGCGCGCTCGCGGCGATTTCAGCGCAGCTTTCAGCCACTCCGCGCACGCTCGCAGGTGGGCGCGATGCCACCGGGCCCAAGGCCGCGCTGCAACAGGCGCAGACCCAGCTTGCCGAACTGCGTTCGCGCGGGCTGACCGACAACCACCCCGATGTGGTCTCGACCACCAAGCAGGTCGCGATCCTTGCCCGTCAGGCGGCAGCGGCTGGCGATGATGCGGGCGGCACCCCCAATCCAGTCTATTCCTCTCTGATCGCGATTAAGAGCGAACGGCAGGCCGCTGTCGAAGCGCTGCAAGCCCGCCGCGCCGCCTTGCAAAGCAATGCGGCCGGGTTGATCGCGAGCCAGGCCAGCGAGCCCGCAGCCGCAGCGGAAGCCAACCGTATCAGCCGCGACTATGATGTGCTGAGCAAGAACTACGAAGATCTGCTCCAGAAGCGCGAGGAACTGCGCACGCGCGGGCAGGTTGAGGACAAGGCCAGCCAGTTCCGGTTCGATATCATCCAGCAACCCGGTGTGCCGCAAAAACCGGCTGCGCCCAATCGGCCACTGTTGTTGCTCGGTGTGCTGATCGTCGGCCTCGGCGCAGGCGTGGCGGCGGCCTACGCGATCAGCCAGCTGAAATCGAGCTTTGCGACCCCGCAAAAACTGGAGCGTACGTTTGATCTGCCGGTGATTGGTTCGATCTCGCTCACCATGTCCGAAGCGGCCCGCAAGCATGATCGCCAGCGTCTGGTGCAATTTGCAGCGGCGAGCGGCGGCCTTGCCGTGATGTTTGTGATCCTTCTCGCGATCGAGATCGTCTCGATCGGGTCGATTGCGTGAGGGCGGAGAAAGCACGATGACCGATCAGGGCAAGATCAACCGCGAAAGCGCCCGGCCTGCCTCGCTTTTTGAGCGGGCGGATGCCGCCTTCGGGCTTGGCCCGGTTCCAACGCCGGCCGTGCCAAAGGTGCCTGAAGCACCTGCCGCATTGCGCCGCTCAGTGGCCCCAGCACCACAAGTAGCGCCGCCAGCCACGCCGCAGCCGCTGGCACCGGCCACTGTTGCTTCACCGGCACCCGCTTCGAAGGTGGAGTTTTACGGGCCGTTCGCCGCAATTGACCGCGATCACCTGCGCGAAGGCGGGCTGATCGTGCCGGAAGATCCGGTGACCGGGCTGCTCGAAGAATTCCGGATCGTTAAACGTGAGCTGCTTGCCGATGCCCGTGCCAGCGATACGCCGCTGGCCCGCCGGATTCTGGTGTGTTCGCCCCATCCGGGCGAGGGCAAGACCTATTGCGCCACCAACCTTGCGATCGCGCTTGCCGCCGAACGCGGGCTCGAAGTGTTGCTGGTCGATGCCGATGTGGTCAAGCCATCGGTCGCCCAGCGCTTGGGGATCGAAGCCGAACAAGGCCTGATGGATGCGCTCGCCGATCCAGCGATCCTGCCGGAACGACTGGTAATCCGCACGGACATTGAAGGCCTGTTCGTGTTGCCTGCGGGCACGGCCATGGCGCTGGATGCCGAATATCTCGCCAGCGCGCGGACCGGGGAGGTGCTCGACCGGCTGACCACAAATGCTCCGGATCGGATCGTGATTTTCGACACGCCGCCTGCCTTAGCGGCATCGCCCGCAGCGGAACTCGCCGCCCATGTCGGGCAGGCTTTGCTGGTGGTGCGCGCCGATGAAACTGGGCGTGCCGCGCTGGAGGATGCGCAGCAACTGCTGTCTGCCTGCGGCGATATTAAACTGTTGCTGAATGCCGCGCGCTACAGCCCATCGGGCCGACGCTTTGGCACTTACGGCACGAAGGGGAAATGATCATGCGTGCCCGCACATTCACGCGCGCGCTGTTGCTGGCGGCGGTTGCATCGACCGCGGCGGTTCCGGCTTTTGCGCAATCGCAAGACCAGGGTCAGGGCCTAGGACAGGGCCTAGGACAGGGCCAAGGCCAAGGCCAAGGCCAAGGCGGCGCTGCGCCAGCTCAGCGCGCCAACCGCGTGGTGCAGCCCTATATCGATGTATCGCAGATCATCTCGGCGGAACTGACGCCGGGCGATGATGTGCTGACATTCACGCAGGTTGCCGCCGGGGTCGATATCAACGTGCAAGGGCGCAACAGCGGGGCGTCCGTCTCGCTGCGCTATGAGCGCAACATCGCCTATGGTGACGACGCCGTGGACAGCGACACGATCAGCGGCGTCGCGCGCGGCACGCTCGCGCTGGTTCCCAACACGCTTAGCCTTGAAGCGGGCGCGCTTGCATCGCGCACCCGGCTTGATGGCAATGGCGGCACCAGCGCCAACCCGCTGGTGCGCGAGGATGCCGAAAGCCGGTTCTACAGCGCCTATGCCGGCCCGAGCCTCAACACCCGTGTGGGCGATGTCGATGTGCAGGGCGTAGCGCGGGTTGGCTATAACCGGTTCGAAGTCGATCAAGCGCTCGTGAACCCGCAGGGCGAAACCATCGACGTGTTCGATGACAGCGTGACCTATCTCGGCCAGCTGCGCGCAGGCGTGCGTCCGGGCGAGGTGCTTCCGGTGGGCGTTGCGGTAACGGCCGGTGGCTTTCAGGAAGATATTGCCAATCTCGATCAGCGCGTGCGCGATCTTTATGTGCGCGGCGATGTGACCGTGCCGATCAACCCGACGCTCGCTGTGGTGGCTGGCGCGGGGTATGAAAACGTCGAGATTTCCAGCCGCGATGCGGTGCGCGATGCCATTGGCGTGGCGGTAATCGGCTCCGATGGCCGCTTTGTCACCGACAGCGCGTCACCGCGCCAGATCGCTTTCGATGTCGATGGCTTGCTGTGGGATGTCGGCGTGCTTTGGCGACCAAGCTCGCGCACCAATCTTCAGGCAGCGGTCGGGCGGCGGTATGATTCTACCACCTATTACGGCAACTTCACCTATGTGCCCAATCAGCGCAGCGCCTTTGCGCTGTCGGCCTATGACGGGGTGAGCGGATTTGGTGGGCTGTTGAACAACAGCCTCGCCGGGCTCGACAGCGATTTTGAGGCGATCCGCAATCCTGTCACTGGCGATTTCGGCGGGTTGGTGAGCGGCACCGAAGGGCAGGCGCTGATCGGCGGACTTGGCTCGGCCCGGTCGGCCGCATTCCGCGGGCGGGGCGTGCGCGCCTCTTATCAGCGCAACCTAGGCCGCACCACGGCAGCGTTGGGGGCAGGCTATGATCGGCGCACCTTTATCGCCGCACCGGGGACGGTGCTTGCGGCGGTCGATGGGCTTACGGATGAAAGCTATTACGTGATCGGCGGGCTGACCCGCCAGATCGGGCAGAACGCCAACCTTACCACCAATGCCTATGTCAACTGGTTCGACGGGGCGGGCGCCAATGACAATGTCACCGCAGTCGGGGCTTCGGCAGCCTATAACCAGTCGATCACGTCGCGCCTGACCGGGCGCGCGGCGATTGCGGTTGATTACTTCGACAGCGAATTCACCGCCGAAGACTTCGCCTTCGCCACCGCGTTGGTGGGCCTGCGTTACAATTTCTGACGGGGATTTGAGCCTCATGTACGAACACCATTATGGCTTTAGCGGACGGCCCTTTCAGCTGACCCCTGATCCGAATTTCTATTTCGAAAGCGTCACCCACAAGAAGGCGATGAGCTATCTTGGCTATGGCCTGTCACAGGGCGAAGGCTTCATCGTCATCACGGGTGAAGTGGGCGCGGGCAAATCGACGCTGGTCGCGCACCTGATGGAGCGAATTGATCCGGCGGCGCTCACTGTGGCGCAGATCGTCACTTCGGCGCTTGATGGCGCGGAGATCGTGCATGTGGTGGCGCAGGCCTTCGGGTTGCCGGTTGAAGGGCATGACAAGGCCACAGCGCTGGGGGCAATCGAACGCTTCCTGCAAGACGAGGCGCGGGCCGGACGGCGCTGCCTGCTGGTGGTGGACGAATGCCAGTGCCTTGAACTGACGGCGCTGGAAGAATTGCGGATGCTGTCGAACTTCCAGCTCGGTTCGCACCCGCTGCTGCAAAGCCTGCTGCTCGGCCAGCCCGAGTTTCGCCGCATGCTGGCGCATCACCCCGATCTGGAGCAGCTGCGGCAGCGGATCATCGCATCGCACCACCTCGAGGCGCTCGATAGCGACGAGGTGCAGGGCTATGTGCAGCACCGCCTTGGTCAGGTGGGATGGAATGGCAATCCGGCCTTTGGCGATGGTCTGATGGCCGCGCTCTATCAGCAAACCGGGGGTATCCCGCGCCGGGTGAATCAGGTGATGAACCGCCTGCTGCTGCTGGGCGCGATCGAGGGTAGCGATCAACTGACGCTTCCCATGCTGGATGATGTGATCGCGGAAATGTCCGCCGATCAGAGCCGCGGTGGTCACAGCGGCGCTGATTTGCGGACTGCGCCGCAATCTGCGGCGGCGATGGCCCCCGCTGCGGCTGCGCCGGACAGTCTGCCCGCCACCGAAGTCGCCGCGCTGCTCGCCGAACGGGATGCGCGCACGACAGAGCTGGAAGCCGCGATCAGCGAATTGCAGGCTGCGGGCGCTGAGCGGCACGATCCCTCGGGCGAACCGCTGACCCCGGATCAGGTGCGCATGGCCGAAGAACGCTTCGCCGCCGCGCTCGAACGGATCGAAGCGCGCTTGGCTGAGCAGGAACAATCCTTCCGCCATGTGCTGACCATGCTGATCGAATGGCTTGAGGAAGACCCGTCGCGCGAGGCGGCATGAGTTATGAATGCGCCGATCGTCCTAATGCCTCAGCCTGAAGCCCCGGCGGTCGTCAACGGCCTGTCGGTCGATGTCGAAGACTGGTTTCAGGTCGGCGCCTTCGAGAATGTGATCGCGCGCGGCGAGTGGGAGAGCATCAAGACCCGGGTCGAAGACAATGTCTACCGCGTGCTCGATCTGTTTGCCGAAGCCGATGTGCGCGGGACGTTCTTTACGTTGGGCTGGGTGGCACAGCGGCATCCCGCAATGATCCGCCGGATCGTGGCGGGCGGGCATGAAATCGCCAGCCACGGCTATGATCACGCGCGGGTGTTCACCTTTACGCGGGCCGAGTTTGCCGAGGATATTCGCAAGGCGCGTACCATTATCGAAGATTGCGCAGGTGTTGCCGTGACCGGCTACCGTGCGCCGAGTTTCTCGATTGATCAGCGCACCCCTTGGGCCTTCGCCGAACTGGCCGAGCAGGGCTATGCCTATTCGAGCAGCGTCGCTCCGGTCGTGCATGATCACTATGGCTGGCCCGAAGCGCCGCGCTTTGCCTTCCGTCCCTTGCCTTGGTCAAAGCTGATCGAGCTGCCGGTGACCACAGCGATGCTGGGCGGGCGGCGCGTGGCGGCGGGCGGGGGCGGGTTTTTCCGGGTGTTGCCCTACGCCTTTTCGCGCTGGGCGATCCGGCAGGTCAACCGCGACGAAGGCCGCCCGGCGATGTTCTATTTCCACCCGTGGGAGGTCGATCCCGATCAACCGCGCGTGCCCCACGCCCCGCTTCGTTCGCGCCTGCGTCACTATACCGGCCTGTCGAAGATGGCCGACAAGTTGAGCGATCTTGTTCACGAGTTCCGGTGGGGCCGGGTGGACATGATTGCCCACCGCGAAGCCGCGCGCGCAGGCGAGCTTGAACCGCTTGAACTGACCCCGGATGCGGCGCTGTGAACGCGCCGGTCAAAACGGCTGAAAGCGTCCGCCCAGTCGATTTTCGCGACACCGCAGATGCGCGCCGGATCGACAGCTTTGTCGCTGAGGCGCGCGCCAGCCTGTTCCACCGCCCGGCATGGTTGCAGGCGGTGGCCGCAGGATCGGGCCAGCGCGCTGCCGGGCTGGTGTCCGAACGCATGGGCGTAATCACCGGATGGCTGCCATTGACCGAAGTGCGCTCACCTTTGTTCGGCAAGGCGCTGGTATCGAGCGGGTTTGGCGTTGGCGGCGGCATCTGCGCCGATCATCCAGCCACTGCGCGCGCGCTGGCCGATGCCGCCACCGAACATGCCACGCGCGGCGGCTTTGCCGGGGTGGAACTGCGCGGCGGTGCGATACCGCCGGGCTGGGACACATGGTCGGACAAGCATTGCGGCTTTGAACGCCCGCTCGCCGCTGACGACGAGGAGGAACTGCTCGCCATCCCGCGCAAGGCCCGGGCCGAGGTGCGCAAGGGGGTGACCTTCGGGCACCGCGTGACCATCGGGCGCGGGCGCGATGATCGCGGGGCGCATTATGCCTGCTACAGCGAAAGCGTGCGCAATCTCGGCACCCCGGTGTTTCCGCGCAAGCTGTTTGCGGCGATGCTCGATGTCTTTCCCGATAGCAGCGACATCCTCACCGTGTGGCAGGGCGACACCCCGCTGGCGAGCGTGCTGAGCTTCTACCACGATGGCGCAGTGATGCCGTTCTGGGGCGGGGGCAGCCACGCGGCCCGGCCTGCACGCGCCAATGAGTTGATGTATTACGAGCTGATGCTCCACGCCCGGCGCAAGGGCATGGCGCGGTTCGATTTCGGGCGCTCCAAAACGGGCAGCGGGCCGTTCAGCTTCAAGAAGAACTGGGGCTTTGATCCGGCCCGGTTGACCTATGGCGCGTGGACCGCACCGGGCGCACCGCCGCGCAATATTGATCCCACCGATGCCAGCTACAGCCGCAAGATCGAATTGTGGAAGAAGCTGCCGCTCCCGGTCGCCAACACGCTGGGGCCGTGGATTGCGCGCGGGCTGGCGTGATGGGAGAGATCCTGTTCCTCGCCCACCGCGTGCCATTCCCACCGGATCGCGGTGACCGGATTCGCTCGCATCATTTGCTGATGGCGCTGGCCAAGCTGGCTCCGGTGCATGTCGGGTGCTTTGCGGAAGGTGACCGGGTGGGGGAGGCTGCCTTGGCCGAAGTTGCAGCAACCCATTGCATCGTCCCACGCGGGAAGCCGCTGGCGCTCGCCGGGATCGAAGCTGTGATGTCAGGCAAGCCGGTCAGCCTCACCGCGTTCCACAGCCGCAAGCTGGAGCGCTGGGTGCGAGACACGATTGCCGGGCGCAATATCTCCGCCATCGTCGTCTTTTCCGGGCAGATGGGGCAATATGTCCCGGCGGATTTCAACGGCCGCGTGGTGGTCGATCTGTGCGACGTCGATAGCGCCAAGTTTGCGAGCTATGCCGACGCAGGTGAGCGCGTGTGGCTCAACGCGCGTGAGGCGCGGCTGCTGGCGGCAGAGGAAGAACGGCTTGGCCACCGGGCGGATGCGACGCTGCTGATTTCCGATGCCGAGGCAGCGCTCTATCGCAGCCGTATGGCCGCGCCGGAGGGTGTCAACATTCAGGCTATCGGCAACGGGATCGACGCCGATGTCTTCAATCCCGCAGGTGTCGCCCCGCACCCCACCATCGCAGGCCTGCCGGGGCCGCATTTCACCTTCACCGGCCAGATGGATTACCGCCCCAACGAACAGGCGGCGCTATGGGTGATCGAAGCGCTGATGCCGAAGCTGCGCGCGAACTATCCCACCGCGATGTTCCATGTGGTCGGGCGCAATCCGACGGGCAAGCTGATGGCGCATCATGGCACGCCGGGTGTGCAGGTGTGGGGTGAGGTGCCCGATGTGCGCCCCTTCCTCGCCGCCGCCGACATGGTGCTCGCCCCGCTGCTGATCGCGCGCGGGGTGCAGAACAAGGTCTTGGAAGCGATGGCGATGGCCAAGGCCGTGGTGGTCACGCCCGACGCTGCCACGGGGATCGCCGCGCAAGACGGCGCGCATTGGCTGAACAGCCCGTCCGATCCTGAGGCGATGTGCACCCGGATGGCCCCGCTGCTCGCCGAGCCCGACGCGCGGGCACAGATGGGCATGGCCGCACGGCAATTCGTGCTCGATCACCATGGTTGGGAGGCGATGCTTGCACCGCTCGCCGGGCTGGTTGGGATGGGCGGGGAGGGTGCGCGCTATGCCGCCTGAGCCTGCTTCACTTGCAGCACCATCGGCCGCTCCGCTTGAGCGTATCCCGGTCGCGTGGCGCATGCCGTTGCTGGCCCTGACGGTTGCATGGCTCGGCCTGATCGCCGTCACCGCCCCAAGCTGGGGCGAGATGTTGCACCAGTGGTGGAACATCGACACCTATGCTCACCTGCTGCTGGTGCCCTTCATCTCCGCGTGGCTGGTAGCCTTGAAGGAAAACGAACTGGCGCTGATGACGCCGCGCCCCGTCCGGGCGGGCCTCGTGCTGGTCGCTGCCGCGCTGGCACTGTGGTGCGCGGGCCGGGTCCTTGGCATTAACCTGCTGGCCCATGCCGGCGCCGTCGCCGCCTTGCAGGGGGCCATGATCGCGGTGCTGGGCGTGCGAGTGTCGCTGCTGCTCGCGCTGCCACTGGCGATGATGAGCTTTCTCGTGCCTTTCGGAGACGAGATCGTCCCGCAGCTGCAATTCATCACCGCGGATATCGCGATTGCGCTGACCCATTGGAGCGGCATCCCGGCTGAAATCGACGGCATCTATATCGACACCCCCGCCGGGCTGTTCATCGTTGCCGAGGCCTGTTCGGGCGTGAAGTTTCTGATCGCCATGGTGACCCTGGGTGTGTTGGTCTGCTTTACCCGTTTTGCCAGCTGGCGGCGGCGCGTGCTATTTCTGGCCGCCTGTGTGATCGTGCCAATCCTCGCCAACGGAGTGCGTGCCTGGGCGACGATCTATGTCGCGCAATATGTTGGCGCGGAAAAGGCCAGCGGATTCGATCATATCGTCTATGGCTGGATCTTCTTCGCCATCGTGGTCGCCATGATGCTGGGCGGTGCGTGGCGCTGGTTTGAACGTGAGGCGGAGCAATATGGCTGGACGCCTGAGGCTCTCGCGGGCTGGGGCTGGGTCGAGCGCGCCGAGGGCCGCAGCCTTGCACCACATGTCGCCGCGTTGGTGATCGCTGCCATGGCCGTGATTGCCGCGCTGGCCACCATGCTCTAGGCCGCCGGGTATGTGCGGAATTGCCGGGATCTTTCATGCCGAAACCCCCAAGCCGGTTGATCCAGCGCGGGTAGAGCGGATGTGCGATGCGCTGGCGCACCGTGGCCCCGACGGGGCAGGGGTGTGGACCGATCACGGCGTCGGCCTAGGCCACCGCCGCCTCTCGATCATCGACGTCGCCGGATCTCCGCAACCGATGCATTCGGCTGATGGGCGCGCGGTGATCGTGTTCAATGGCGAGATCTACAATTTCCGGGCCCTGCGCGCTGAGCTTGCACAGGCGGGTTTCACCTTCCGCACCAATGGCGACACCGAAGTGATCCTGGCCGCGTGGCAACACTGGGGGCCGGATTGCCTCAAGCGGCTCGACGGGATGTTCGCCTTTGCGCTGTATGACCGGGACAAGCGCCAGCTGTTTCTGGCGCGCGACAGGTTCGGGGTGAAGCCGCTGTTTTATGCCGCATTGTCGGATGGCAGCATCGCCTTTGCCTCGGAGCTGAAGGGCCTGCTCGCGCATCCGCTCCTGCGCCGCCGGGTGAACCCGCAGGCGATCGAGGCTTACATGACCTGGGGCTATGTGCCCGATACGCATTCGATCCTGTCAGGCGTGGAGAAGCTGCCTGCCGGGCATTTCTGGCTGCTGGAGCAGGGCAAGGCGCCGGGCCGACCGCAGCGGTGGTGGGATATTGACTTCACCCAGCGTGAGCGCGGGAGTGAGGCTGATCTTTCGGCGCAATTGGTGCATCTTCTGCGCGAAGGTGTGCGGTCGCGCATGGTGGCCGATGTGCCATTGGGGGCGTTCCTGTCCGGCGGCGTGGACTCCTCGAGCGTGGTCGCCTTGATGAGCGAGGCGAGCGCCGCGCCGGTGCAGACTTGCTCAATCGGCTTCGATGTCGCCGCCTATGACGAAACGAGTTACGCGCGGCAGGTCGCCGCCAAGTTTGGTGCGGATCATCAGGAGCGGATCGTCGCGACCGACGATTTCGCCGCGATTGATACCCTCGCTGCGATGTTCGACGAGCCCTTTGCCGATGCCTCCGCCCTGCCGACATGGCGCGTGTGCCAGCTGGCGCGGGAACGGGTGACAGTGGCGCTGTCGGGCGACGGCGCTGACGAGGCGTTTGGCGGGTATCGGCGGCAGGTGTTTCACAATCACGAGGAACGCGCGCGATCCGTGCTGCCTGCTGGACTGCGCGGACCGCTGTTCGGCACATTGGGCCGCGCCTGGCCTAAAGCCGATTGGGCACCGCGACCCCTGCGCGCCAAGGCGACTTTGCTGGCTTTGGCCGAAAGCGGGGAGGAAGGTTACGCGCGCGGGCTATCTGTCACCACTCCTGAGGCGCGCGCGGCACTTTATTCGGAAGACTTTGCTGCCAGCCTCGCAGGCTTTCGCGGTGAGGACGAATTGATCGCGTTGATGCGCGCCGCTCCGGGCCGCTCCGGGCTCGACCGCGCGCAATATGCTGATCTCACCTTCTGGATGCCCGGCGACATCCTCACCAAGGTCGACCGCACCAGCATGGCGGTGAGCCTTGAGGCGCGCGAACCGCTGCTCGATCACCGCCTGGTCGAGTTCGCGGCGCGCCTGCCGGAGGGGATGCGGGTCAAGGGCAGCACGGGCAAATATCTGCTCAAGAAATCGCTCGAACGCTATCTGCCGAACGATATTCTCTATCGGCCCAAGCAGGGGTTTGTGACCCCGATTGCCGAATGGCTGCGCGGGCCGCTGGCAGGCGCGGCGCGGGGTATTGCCACAGGCGGCCTGGCGCAGACCGGGTTTTTCCAGCCAAAGGCGATCTCCGTAATGGCCGAAGCCCACATCGCGGGCCGAGCCGATCATTCGCGCACCTTGTGGCAGCTTCTGATGCTGGAGAAGTCACTGACGCAATTGGGTGTGAGCACTTAACCTTCAGCCCCGTGGCCCACGGCCATGTATTCATCGCTTTGCATCTCGTTCAGCCGACTGACCGTGCGCGCGAATTCGAACGCGCCGTCGCCCGACTGATACAACTCTTCCGGCACAGCCGCAGCGGCGGCGAACAGCTTCACCCGGTGTTCGTAAAGCGCATCGATCAGCTTGGTAAAGCGGATCGCCTCGTTGCGGTTCTCCGGCCCCATCATGGGGATGCCAACGATGATTACGGTGTGAAAGCTGCGCGCAATCGCAAGGTAATCCGCCGCCCCGCGGTTCTCCACGCACAGCTTCTTGAAGCTGAACACGCCCACGCCCTTGAGGCTTTTGGGTACATGCAGCACCCGCCCGCCGCCAAGGTCAAGCTCTCCGCTGGGAACATTGGCGGCATCGTCGGGATCGAAGTCGGTCAGGCGGAAGAAGGCCTCACGCACCTGCGCGGTTGCCGCATCGCCCATCGGCGCGTGCCATGTTGCCAAGCCGCCAATCCGGTCGAGCCGGTAGTCGGTCGGGCCGTTCAGGGACAACACATCCATCCGCTGTTCGACCAGATCGATGAAGGGCAGGAACAGCGCGCGGTTCAATCCATCCTTATAGAGATCGGCGGGCGGGCGGTTGCTGGTGGTGACGATGACAGTGCCCGCCTTCATCAGCGCAGTGAAGAACCGCCCCATGATCGCCGCATCAGCGGTGTTGTTGACCACCATTTCGTCGAAGGCGAGGCAGCGCACTTCGGCGGCCATCTGCAAGGCGACGCTGGTCAGCGGGTCTTTGCGCTGGGCCTTGCGTTCGGCGGCGATCAGGCGATCAACTTCGAGCATGAAGGCGTGGAAGTGGACGCGGCGCTTTTCGGGCAGGGCGAGGGTATCGTGGAACAGGTCCATCAACATCGACTTGCCGCGCCCCACACCGCCCCACAGATAGACGCCGCGTGGGTCAGGGCTTGATGCCGACGCACCGGTTAGACGGGCAAACAGGCCTTTCTTCGGCGGCGGAGCCTCAAGCTCCCGCTGCAACCGATCAAGCCGCTCCGCCGCGGCGCGTTGATCGGGGTCGGCGCGCAGCTCTCCGCTGGCGATCAGCGTTTCATAACGGGCGAGCAGTCCGGCCAACGCAGACCCTTCAGCCGCGCGGCTGCATCTTGCGCACGATGCCCGAGAAGCTGGCGACGGTGTCGCTGTCTTGCTCCACCATTCCGCGCACGAACACCAGCTTGCCGGTTTCGCGCACAATCTCGGTTACCGCGTCCATTGGCCGGGCGGGATCGCCGCCGCCGACGAATTGCGTCGAAAGCTCAAGCGTTACCGACGGACCGGCATTGCCGGTGCCGATCATATGCATGGTCACGAACAGCGAGATATCGATCAGCGACAGCGTCACCGCTCCGTGGATGACGCCCTGCAGGTTGAGATGCCGCCGCTCCGGGAACATCCGCAGCCGCGTCTTTCCGTCCGTGTCAACACGGGTGATGAGCCTGCCCATCACCACATTGTTGAACAGCGTTTCGTCCCTGAGATTCCAGTGACGCCAGCCCGGATTGTCCGGATCAGGGCCGTGATCGAAGACGTCGTCCTTCAGCGCCACCGGATCAGATCGCCCGTTCGGCCATCATCTTCTTGGTTTCGGCAATCGCCTTGGCGGGGCTGAGGCCCTTGGGGCACACATTGGCGCAGTTCATGATGGTGTGGCAGCGATAGAGGCGGAAGGGGTCTTCCAGATCATCGAGCCGCTCGCCGGTCATCTCGTCGCGGCTGTCAGCCAGCCAGCGATAGGCTTGCAGCAGGATCGCCGGGCCGAGGAACTTGTCGGAATTCCACCAGTATGACGGGCACGAGGTCGAGCAGCAGGCGCACAGAATGCACTCATAGAGCCCATCGAGCTGTTCGCGTTGCTCGGGCGATTGCAGCCGTTCCTTGCCGCTCGGCGTCGGGGTAACAGTCTGCAACCACGGGCGGATTGAGGCATATTGCGCGTAGAAATGGGTGAAGTCAGGCACGAGGTCCTTGATCACGTCCATATGCGGCAGCGGAGTGATGCGGATTTCGCCCTTGAGGTCTTCAATCGCAGTGGTGCAGGCGAGGCCATTCTTGCCGTTCAAGTTCATCGAGCACGACCCGCAGATGCCCTCGCGGCACGAGCGGCGGAAGGTCAGGGTGGGATCGATCTCGTTCTTGATCTTGAACAGGGCGTCCAGAACCATTGGCCCGCATTCATCGAGGTTGATCTCGAACTTGTCATAACGCGGGTTCTGGCCGCTATCGGGATCGTAGCGATAGACCTTGAACGCCTTCACGCGCCCACCCTGCGACTTAAACGTCTTGCCGTCGCCGCTGATCTTGGAATTCTTGGGGAGAGTGAAGGTCGCCATGAACTGATCCCGTTGTGATTTGCACCCTATCTAGCGCCATTGTCCGGGGGCGCAAGCGGGCGGTCACTGTCAGATGTTGCAGGCTTTCGCACACCTGTTGAGCGCGTCACGCCGCCGTTGTTGGAGACACAGGTTACACTGTCCAGGAACAGAAAATCATCCTCCCGCTGCCCGGCCCAGCAAGGTGGTGCGGAGACACGAGAAAAAGCGAGGAACCGGTATGTCATGCAGGCGGTTTAACGCGCATGGACACTGTAGGACAGCAAGGATCGGGATGGCCGCGCACCGCCTGTGTTTTCGGGGCTTCGGGCGGGATTGGCCGGGCGCTGTGTGAGGCGTTGGCAGCGGGCGGGACCGAGGTCATCTACGCCGGATCGCGTGGCGGAACTGCGCCTCAGGGCGATCCGTTCCGCCCCTTCGCCTTCGACCTGACTGACGATGCCAGCATCGCCCAAGCGGCTGAAGCAATGCGCGCCGATCCGCCCGAATGGGTGATCGTGGCCACCGGCGTGCTGACCCTGCCTGATGGCACCGGGCCGGAGCGGACGTACAAGCGGCTTGAAGCTGCGACGATGGCGCAGGTATTTGCGCTCAACACTATCGGCCCGACGCTGATCGCCAAGCACATGCTGCCGCTGATGCCGCGCGGGCGGCGGTTCGTGTTTGCGGCGCTCAGCGCGCGGGTCGGCTCGATCTCCGACAACCGGCTTGGCGGGTGGCATTCCTACCGCGCATCGAAAGCGGCGCTGAATATGCTGCTCAAGAACTTCGCGCTGGAAATGGCGCGCACCCATGCGCAGGGCGTGGTGGTGGGTCTGCACCCTGGCACGGTCGACAGCGCGCTGTCGCAGCCGTTCCAGACCGGGTTGGCGCAGGGCCAACTCACTGCGCCGGGGCAGGCGGCGGACAATCTGCTCGGTGTGCTGGCAGGGCTGACGCCGGAGCAATCGGGCCGGGTGTTCGACTTTAAGGGCGCAGAAATCCCGGCCTAATCGAACAGGTCAACCGCCAGATGAGCCCACACCGTCAGGAACACCAGAACCGCCAGCATCACCGCAGTGAGCCGCCATCTGGGCGCTGCAAGCCAGTGCCAAGCGCCCTCAAACGCCAGGCAAAGCAAAGTCAGCATCACGCCAAAGGCAGCGAAATCTTCCGCGCCCCAATTGACGGCGTCGGTGATCAGCATCGCCGCTGCCGGGATGGACAGCAATACCGCCGCCGCGCACCACAACAGCGGGTGGAAGCGGAAGGCGGGTCTGGGCGCGGTGCTGCTTGTCATCGGTGCATCCTTGCGTGATTGTCATATCCTGCCACGCGGCGCGCGGTTAGGATAGGGACTATCACGGGAAGGGACAGCGCGATGGGGCTGAAGAGCTGGTACGAAGCGACGATCATGCCGCGCCTGATCACCTGCGCCTGTTCGCAGGGTCAGGTGATGAAGCGCCGCGCGGCGGTGGTGCCATTGGCACGCGGGGATGTGTTTGAACTGGGCTGCGGCGGCGGGATCAACCATGCTTTCTATGACCCCGCAGCGATCACCTCCTATGCCGGGATCGATCCGCACGAAGGCCTGCTCGATGGCGCGCGGGCAGCGGCGCGCGCTAAGGGCTGGGCGGCCGACTTGCGGGCAGGGCGGGGCGAGGCGATCCCGTTCGCCGATGCCAGTTTCGATTGCGTGGTGTGCACTTTCACCCTGTGTTCAGTGGATGATCCGGCGCAAGTGATGCGCGAATTGTCCCGCATTCTGCGTCCTGGTGGGCAGGCGCTGTTCCTTGAACATGGCCGCGCGCCCGATGCCGGTGTGCGCGGATGGCAGGAGCGGATCGAGCCGGTGTGGAAGCATCTGGCGGGGGGCTGCCATCTGACCCGGCCAATCGCTGGCGCGCTGTCAGGAGCAGGCTTTGCGGTCGAGACGCTCGGTCAGGGCTACACGCCCCAAGCGCCGCGCTTTGCCGGTTGGATGGAATGGGGCATCGCGCGGAAGATTTCTTAGGCCCGCCCTCGGCGCAGGCCCACCCCCAACCCCTCCCGCAAGCGGGAGGGGAGTATCAACGCCAACTTCCCCCTTCCGCCTGCGGGAGGGGAGCGAGACTTGCCAGCTTGCTGGCTAGTCGCAGCGGGGTGGGCCTGCGCTGACGGCAATGAGTAGTGGCGGGAAAGATCGCTCTTTCCCGCCCTTCATAACCTTGGCCTCAGGCCCGGCTTATTCGCCGAAGGTTCGCTGCCACCAACCGCGGCGCGGTTTCGTATCGCCGTATGCCGGGGCATCAGCCCGAGCTTTGGCAGCCGGTTCATCCGCCACCGCTGCTTCAGGAGCAGGGGCTGAGACTTCCGCCACTTCAACCGGCGTTGCATCAGCGGCCTTGGCCTTACGCGGAGCGCGCTTGCGCTTGGGCTTTTCGGCGGGAGCGTCTTCGATGACGGCTTCAGCTTCGACCATCGGTTCGGCGTCAGGTTCCGCTTCTGCGGCTGCTGCTGCTTCGGCTTCTGCGGCCAGCATCGCCTTGGTCGTGCGCGGGGCCCGCTTGCGCTTGGGCTTTTCAGCCGGAGCTTCGTCAACGGCCCCCGGTTCGACATCTGCCGCCGAGGCGGTGTCATCGGCCATGACCAAATCGGGTTCGGCTGTGGTTACGGCCTCGCCTTCATCATCGCCATCTTGCGCTTCGCCTTCGGCGCCACTGGTGCCGTCATCCGAACGCCGCTTGCGGCCACGGCCACCACGGCGACGACGCTTCTTTGGACGGCCCTCGCTATCCAAAGCGCCATCTTCGCTGCCGTCTGCCTGCCGGGCTTCGGTGTCAGCGTCAGCAGCGCTGTCGCCATTGTCACCATTGTCGTCGCCATCTTCCGCGTCGCCGTTGTCGCCAGCTTCGCCATCGGTGCCGTCCTCACGATCACCGCGACTCCGGTTGCGACCGCCCCTGCGGCGGCGGCGCTTTTTCCTGCGGGCGGCATCATCATCGCTCTCGGCCGTATCGCGGCGTTCGCGCTGCTGACGCGGCTCGCGCTGTTCGACCTCTTCCTCTTCGGCGAAATCGTCCTCGTCCTCGGGGATGTCGTCATCGTCATCATCAATGATCGGTTCGAACTTCGGCGCCTGCAGAGGGCGCGGGCCGGCGCTGGAGACGCTCATCTTCGCGCCTTCCTGCTCGCCTTCGGGTATCACTTCGACACTGACGCCGTAGCGATGCTCGATCTCAACCAGATCGCCGCGCTTTTCGTTGAGCAGATAGATCGCCGCCTCGGTGCTCGCACCCAGACGGATCAGCGTGCCCTTGCCGCGCGCTGCCTCGTCCTCGATCAGGCGCAGCGCTGAAAGCCCGGCCGATGATGCAGTGCGCACCAGGCCCGTTCCGTCGCAATGCGGGCAAGCGCGGGTGGTCGCTTCAAGCACCCCGGTGCGAAGCCGCTGGCGGCTCATTTCCATCAGGCCGAAGCTGGAGATGCGCCCCACCTGAATGCGCGCGCGATCATTCTTGAGCGCGTCCTTCATGGCCTTTTCGACCTTACGGACGTTGTTCGAATACTCCATGTCGATGAAGTCAATCACGACCAGACCGGCCATGTCGCGCAGACGCAATTGGCGGGCGATTTCGCGCGCCGCTTCAAGATTGGTGTGCAGCGCGGTCGCTTCGATCCCGTGTTCCTTGGTGGAACGGCCAGAGTTGATGTCGATCGACACCAGCGCCTCGGTCGGGTTGATGATCAGATAGCCGCCCGATTTGAGCTGCACCATCGGATCATACATCGCGCGCAACTGATCTTCCGCGCCGTAACGCTGGAACAGCGGCACCGGATCGGAATAGGCCTTCACCTTGCGTGCATGGCTGGGCATCAGCATCTTCATGAAGGCTTTGGCCGACTTGTAGCCTTCCTCGCCCTCAACGACGACTTCTTCGATTTCCTTGTTGTAGATGTCGCGGATTGCGCGCTTGATCAGGTCGCTGTCCGAATGGATCAGCGCAGGCGCGACCGAGGCCAGCGTGTTTTCGCGGATTTCGTCCCACACGCGGGCGAGGTAATCGAAGTCACGCTTGATCTCGGGCTTGGTGCGGCTCATGCCCGCGGTGCGAACGATCAGGCCCATGGTCTTGGGCAGCTTCAGATCGGACACCATGTCCTTCAAGCGCTTACGATCGCTGGTCGAGCTGATCTTGCGGCTGATCCCGCCGCCGTGCGAGCTGTTGGGCATCAGCACGGTGTAACGCCCGGCGAGGCTGAGATAGCTGGTGAGCGCCGCGCCCTTGTTGCCGCGTTCTTCCTTGACGACCTGCACCAGCAGCACTTGGCGGCGTTGGATCACGTCCTGAATCTTGTAACGGCGGCGCAGCGCCATGCGCTTGGCACGCACTTCATCTACCTGCTTGGCGCGGCTGCGGCCCTTGGTGTTGTCGCCGCCCCGGTCTCCGGCCCTGTCTCCGCCCCTATCTCCGGCCTTTTCGCCGCGTCCGCCCTGACGGCGGCGACCACGACGACCCCGGCCACGATCCTGCTCGGTGTCTTCGTTAGAGGCATCGACGCTTGAGGCGTCATCATCGCCATTTTCGTCGCCATTTTCGTCATCGGTCGATTCTTCGTCGGATGCGCCATCTTCGATGGTGGCGACATCATCCTTGTCGGACGTGTCGACTTCTTCGACGCCGTTTTCGGCAAAATCCTCGGCCAGCGCGCCGCCGCTGTCATCCTCGGCGTCATATTCGTCGCCGGGGGAGATGCCTTCATCTTCCTCTTCGGCGCGCAGACGCTCTTCTTCTTCGGCGGCTTCAGCCTCTTCGGCGAGCAGCGCGTCGCGATCCGCCTTGGGGATCTGGTAGTAATCGGGGTGGATTTCGCTGAAGGCGAGGAACCCGTGCCGGTTGCCGCCAAAGTCGACAAATGCCGCCTGCAGCGAAGGTTCAACCCGGGTTACCTTGGCGAGGTAGATATTGCCTTTGATCTGCTTGTGTTCGGCAGATTCGAAATCGAATTCTTCAATCCGGTTGCCTGTGAGAACCGCCACCCGGGTTTCTTCCGGGTGGCGCGCATCGATAAGCATGCGCGTTGCCATGTAATAGTCTCCATGCGCCCGGCCTTGCCCGCAATGGGGAATTAAGGGAGCGCGATTTGTTGGGTGAACCGGCGTGCCCGAAAGCTGCGCCGGAAAGGATTGTCGCACCGCGCCCACGATGGGCGGTCAGTGCGAAGCTCGTGTCTGCATTGATCGACGTGCGGCGCGTTGGGATACCTTGGGGCAAACCTTGGGCCGCGTTTTGGCCCGCAGGAACGGCACTGCGCAAGCTGCGCATCGTGCTGATCTGCTGGGAAAAACGTCGTGTCACTACATCAACCTGTATTGGGCCGGACACCAAAAGACAGGTGCAATCCGGCGTAAGAGGGATGCGGCGCCGGCGCAAATGCGCGCGGATGCAACCTCTCTGGCAACATCGCTAGCACTGTGGGGCAAACCCCGCAACTCTATTGCGTTTGGCAGGCCCAAGAACGTAAGCCGCTGGCAGGATGAGTTATCGCACCCTGATGTTGATTGTGCTGCTGGCACCTGCGCTTTTGTTGGGCGGTGCGGCGGCATTGGGGATCGTGATCCCGGTGCCGCATCTGGGCCGCGACTATGTGCTGCGGTTTGTGGTGGACGAGGCGACGGCGCAGATTGAGCTCCCCGCCATCACCGGGCCGGATGATCCGTCCCGCCCGCTGATCGTGATCGATGCCGGTCATGGCGGACGCGATCCGGGCGCGATCGGCACTGATACCCAAGGGCGCGCTATTAGCGAGAAGGACATTACGCTGGCCATCGCCATTGCGCTTCGCGATGAATTGCTGCGGGCGGGAAATCTTCGGGTCGCGCTGACCCGCGATGATGACCGGATCCTGCCGTTGCCGCACCGGCCGGAAATTGCCCGATTGCTTGATGCCGATCTGTTTATCTCGATCCACGCCGATTCCGCCGGAACCCGCGACGAGGTCAGCGGTGCGAGCATCTACACCCTGTCAAACGACGCTTCGAGCGAGGCGGCCGCCCGGTTTGCCGCGCGCGAGAACGATGCCGACCGGCTGAACGGCATCGAAATCGAAGACGCGAGCGAAGCGGTGAGCGCGATCCTTGTCGAACTGTCGCAGCAACGCACACAGGAAAGCGCGCTGGAGTTTGCGGGGCTGGTGCTGCGCGAAGGCGAAAGCCGCCTTGCCTTCAACCCGCAGCCGCGCCGCGCGGCAGCACTGGCGGTGCTACGCGCGCCCGATGTGCCTTCGGTGCTGTTCGAAAGCGGGTTTGTCACCAACCGCGCAGACCGTGCGAAGCTGACCACTGCGGAAGGTCGCAAGCAATATGCCGCAACGCTCGCGCAGGCGATCCGGGTCTATTTCGCGCGCCGGGCCGATGTTGCGTCGGGCGGGGAATAGCATCCCAAATCGGCTAGCCTTTTCGGCTGCACGCGTGCTAGTTGCCGCGCGTCCATGACCGATCAAGCTTCTCCTGCTTCGCCCCTCTTCACCTGGGCTTACCTGCGATACCGCGTGAATCGTGATATCCGCGGCCTTTTGACGTGGTTTGGCGAGAAATGGCGGGCGAGCCTCTTGTTCAAGCTGATCGCTGCCGCATTAGGCATGTTTCTGGCGTTGTGGATTGCGGTGTTCGTATGGATCGCCAGCGACCTGCCCGAAGCTGAAGCGCTGCTCACCTATGAAACCCCGCTGCCCACGGTTGTGCGCGGACGCGATGGCGAAATCGTCCACTCTTATGCGCGCGAACGCCGGGTGCAGCTGCAATATGCTGATTATCCCGAACAGCTGATCGAGGCCTATCTTTCGGCTGAGGACAAGACCTTTTTCAGCCACGGCGGGGTCGATTTCCTCGGCACGGCCAATGCGGTGTTCGATTACGCCACCAAATACGGCTCTGGCGAGCGCGCGGTTGGGGGGTCAACCATCACCCAGCAGCTCGCCAAGATTCTGCTGCTGGGCGATGAATACTCGGTGTCCCGCAAGCTCAAGGAAATGATCCTCGCCGGGCGCATCGAACAGGTGCTGACCAAGCAGGAAATTCTCGAGCTCTATCTCAACGAAATTCCGCTGGGGCGGCGCAGCTTTGGCGTGCAGGCGGCATCGCGCGCCTATTTCGACAAGGATGTCGATGGCCTTGAACTCCACGAGATGGCGTTCCTCGCGATCCTGCCCAAGGCGCCCGAGCGCTATGGCCGCAAGGGGCAGGAGACCGCAGCGCTGGATCGGCGCAATTTCGTGCTGGGTCAGATGGAGGCGAACGGCTTCATCACCGGCTCTGAACGGCGCGCAGCGGCAGCCAAACCGCTGGGCTTGGTGACGCAGCGCCGCGAACGCAGCGTTGATGCAGGATACTTCCTTGAAGAAGTGCGGCGCGAGCTGATCGAACGTTTTGGCGAAACCGCCGAAACGGGCGAAAACAGTGTCTATGCTGGCGGGCTGTGGGTGCGGACCTCGCTCGACCCCGAAATGCAGATCGCCGCGCGTGATGCCTTGCGCGAAGGGTTGATCCGCTATCACGGCGGACGGGCGTGGAGCGGGCCGCTGGCGACCATCGATGTCAGCGGCGGTGACTGGGCCGGTCAACTCGCCAGCTCCCCGCTTGGGGTGAATTACAAGAACTGGCGCGTCGGTGTCGTCACCAGCCGCAGCGGATCATCGGCGCGGATCGGGTTTGCCGATGGCGCCGAGGCGCCGCTGAGCGGCCTGCCCAATGCGCTCAAGGCGGGTGATGTGATCGCGGCCAGCCCTTCGGGTAATGGCTGGCAGGTGCGCACCATCCCCGAAGCTCAAGGCGCGCTGGTGGTGCAAGCTGCGCAGTCCGGTCGGGTATTGGCGATGCAGGGCGGGTTCGACCACCGCCTGTCCGATTTCAACCGAGCGACGCAAGCGATGCGGCAGCCTGGATCGACGATCAAGCCGTTCGTTTATGCCGCCGGGCTTGATCAGGGCATGACCCCTTCGACTCAAGTCGATAACAGCCGCTTCTGTTACTATCAGGGCGCCAATCTCGGTGAAAAATGCATCCGCGGCACGGGACGCGGCGGGCAGTACCCGATGCGATACGGGCTGGAGCAGTCGCAGAACATCATGACCGTGCAGATCGGCATGACGGCGGGTATGAACAATGTCGTCAAGGGGATCGAGAAGCTGGGGATCGGCAAGTTTCCGTCCTATCCGTCCACAGCGCTGGGGGCGGGCGAGACGACGCTGGTGAAGATGGTCTCGGCCTATAGCGCGCTTGCCAATCACGGGCGGCTGAACCAGCCGACCGTGATCGATTACGTTCAGGACCGGCGCGGCAAGGTGCTGTGGCGCGCAGATAATCGTGATTGCCGTGGTTGCAGCATGGCGAAGTGGGATGGCAAGCCGATGCCGCGCCTTGGCATCAGGGGCAATCAGGCGATGGACGCGCGCACCGCGTTTCAGGTGATGCACATGCTGCGCGGCGCTGTAAGCCGCGGTACGGCCACCGTGCTCAACCCGCTCAATCTGCCGCTGTTCGGCAAGACCGGCACCACCACTGGGCCGAAAGACGTGTGGTTCATTGGCGGCACCCAGCAAATGATCGCCGGGGCCTACGTGGGCTTCGATCAGCCGCGCAACATGGGCGGGTATGCTTTTGGTGGCACGATTTCAGCGCCGATCATCAAGAGCTTGATCGAAAAGACCAAGCCCAAGTGGTCAGACCTGCCCGCCATCGCGCCAGAAGGCGTGCGGATGGTACGGGTGGATCGCCGCTCGGGCAAGCGCGTGTTCGATGGCTGGCCAACCGACGATCCCAAATCGGCGATCATCTGGGAGGCGTTCAAGCCCGATACCGAGCCAGAGCGGTACACCAGGCAGGATGCCATCGCGGCCAAGCGCAACGAAATCCTCGCTCTGATCCGCTCAGGGCGCCGCAATGCCGAGAGCGCAGTGGTGGAAGAACCTGCCGAGGAACAGCCGCCGGAATTGACCGAGAGCGCTCCAACGCAGAATTGATCGCGTCGCTGATCCCGGCAGGAACCGCCCAGTCTCTGGCGGGTTGGAGACATCATGAAAGCTGCATTTGCCCCCCGCGTCGCCGCTGTGCTGTCACTTTGCGCAAGCCTTGCAATATCTGCGTCAGCGCATGCCGAACTGCCTGCGGGCGAAAAAGCGCCGGTGTTCACCACCCGCGCGGCGTTGGCCGGGAAGGAGTTCGGCTTTTCCCTGCGCGCCGCCTTGGCCAAAGGTCCGGTGGTGCTCTATTTCTACCCCAAGGCCTTTACCCACGGCTGCACGCTGGAGGCCAATGCCTTTGCCGAGGCGATTGCGCAGTTCAAGGCCGCCGGTGCAAGCGTGATCGGCATGTCGAACGACGATATCGCCACGCTCAAGCGGTTCAGCCGGGAGGAATGCCGTGATGCCTTCCCAGTGGGCGTAGCTGGGGCGCAAGTGATCGATGCCTATGATGTGGCGATGGCCGGTTCGGGCCTCACCAGTCGCACGTCCTATGTCATCGCGCGCGATGGACGGATTGTCGCGGTGCATGCCAACGCCGATTATCGCGGCCATGTCGCGCAGACGCTTGCTGCGGTGCGCGCACTCAAGAAGTAGAGTCGGCCGTGCCGCGCTTTACAATCGCGCCGCCGACGCTAAGCGGGGCCGACTTTTTGAGCGTGACTGAAGGATAGACCATGCGGGCCGAGGGCCAGGCATATATCAACCGGATCGAAGCGGCGCTGGCGCTGGTGCGCCTATCGCTGGACTGGGATCGGGCGCTGCGGCGGCTCGAAGAATTGAACGCGCGTGTGCAGGACCCGAAGCTGTGGGACAATCCCAAGCAGGCGCAGGCGATCAGCCGCGAACAGAAGACGCTCGAGACCTCGGTCAATACGGTGAACGAAATCGCGACGGAAATGGCCGACGCGATCGAGTTTATCGAAATGGGCGAGGCTGAGGGCGAAGACAGCATCGTTGATGATGGCATGAAGACGCTCGAACGGCTTGCTGACCGGGCGGACGCTGACAAGGTGCAGGCGCTGCTTTCTGGCGAAGCTGACGGCAACGACACCTATCTTGAAATCCACGCCGGGGCAGGCGGCACGGAGAGCCAGGACTGGGCCGAAATGCTGTTCCGCATGTACGGCCGCTGGGCCGAACGGCGCGGGTTCAAGGTCGAAACGGTGGAGTATCAGAGCGGCGAGCAGGCTGGCATCAAGTCGGCGACCCTGCACATCAAGGGCGAGGGCGCTTACGGCTATGCCAAGACCGAAAGCGGTGTCCACCGGCTCGTCCGCATCAGCCCCTACGATAGCAGCGCGCGCCGCCACACCAGCTTTTCAAGCGTCTGGGTCTATCCGGTGATCGACGATAGCTTCGAGATCGATATCAATCCGGCCGACCTCAAGATCGATACCTACCGCGCGAGCGGCGCGGGCGGGCAGCACGTCAACACCACCGATTCCGCCGTGCGCATTACCCACCAGCCGAGCGGCATCGTGGTCGCCAGCCAACAGGACCGCAGCCAGCACAAGAACCGCGAAATCGCGATGAACATGCTGAAGGCGCGGCTCTACGAAGCCGAAATGCGCGCGCGCGAAGCGGCGGCAAGCGGCGAGTATCAGGAAAAGAGCGAGATTGGCTGGGGGCACCAGATCCGCTCTTACGTGTTGCAGCCGTACCAGATGGTCAAGGACCTGCGCACCGGCGTTGTCTCGACCGCGCCCGATGCGGTGCTGGACGGCGCAATTGACCCGTTCATTTCGGCGGCGCTGGCCCAGCGTGTGACCGGTGAGAAGGTCGATATCGAGGACGTGGAATAGCCATGGCGGGCCTACGCGTGCTGATGATCGGGATGGCCGCGCTGGCGCTCTGCGGCTGCGATCAGGTGCTGCCGCCCGCCGCTGAGCAGCTTGACGGCGCGCTGGAATTCCCCGCACCTGATCGCCCGGTGGCCAAGGTTGTCTCGACCGAATTTTCCAACGAGGACGCGCGCGATGAACGCGGCGAGGCGCAGACCGTGATGGATCTCGCCGATATCCGCCCCGGCATGACCGTCGCCGATATCGGCGCGGGCGAGGGCTATTACACAGTCCGTCTGGCTGAGCGCGTCGGTGCTGATGGCCGCGTGCTGGCGCAAGACATCAGCCGCGAGGCGCTGGAACGGCTTGGCCGCCGGGTTGAGAAGGAGCGGCTCGAAAACATCTCGATCAAGCTCGGCGAAGTGGCCGATCCGCAGCTGCCAACCGACAGCTTCGACCGGATTTTCATGGTTCACATGTACCACGAAGTGACCGATCCTTACGCCTTCCTGTGGCGGATGTGGCCTGCGCTCAATGCGGGCGGACAGATCATCGTCGTGGAAAGTGAAACCCCGGTAGGTCGTCACGGCCTGCCGCATACGCTGCTGTTCTGCGAATTTGAAGCGATTGGCTATGTGCTGGTCGAGTATGTCGAGCGCCCTGATATCAAAGGCTATTACGCAAGGTTTGAACGCGGGCAAAAGCGCTCTGAACCGGAGGCGATCAAAGCTTGTAGCGCGGGCTAAGGTCAGAATGGTCGCAATGTTGCGGCATAGCGCCGCGCTCACTATGTCACTATCGAGAAATGCGCGCCATGGGACGGCGCGAATGGGAGTTTTCATTGTTCAAGGGATTGAGCCCGATCGTCTATGGCGGGCGTGAAGTTTGGCCGGTGGTTGAAGGCGGCAAGGGTGTTTCGGCAACCAATCACGCAAGCTCAGGGGCATGGGCGGCAGCCGGCGGGATCGGCACGGTCAGTGCGGTCAATGCCGATAGCTATGATGATAACGGCTTGCCCGTCCCGCAGGTCTATCACGGCAGAACCCGCGAAGAACGCCATCAGGAGCTGATCCGCTACGCCATCGATGGCGCGTCCACGCAGGTCAAACAGGCCTATGAGCTGTCGGGCGGCAAGGGCGCGATCAACATCAACGTGTTGTGGGAAATGGGCGGGGCACAAGCCGTGCTCGAAGGCGTGCTGGAGAATACGCGCGGTATGGTGACCGGCGTCACCTGCGGGGCGGGGATGCCCTATAAGCTGGCGGAAATCGCGGCGCGTCTTAACGTGTGCTACCTTCCGATTGTCAGTTCGGGCCGGGCGTTCCGCGCGTTGTGGAAGCGCTCATACCACAAGGTGCCCGAGTTGATGGCGGCGGTTGTCTATGAAGACCCGTGGCTGGCGGGCGGGCACAATGGCCTGTCCAACGCCGAAGATCCGACCAAGCCCGAAGATCCCTATCCGCGCGTCAAAACCTTGCGCGACATGATGCGGGCCGAGGGTGTGTCTGACGACGTGCCAATCGTGATGGCGGGCGGGGTGTGGTACCTGCGCGAATGGAACGACTGGATCGACAATCCCGAGCTTGGCAAAATCGCATTCCAGTTCGGCACGCGGCCATTGGTGACGCAGGAAAGCCCTATTCCGCAGATCTGGAAAGATATGCTCCGCACCGTCGAGCCGGGCGATGTGCTGCTGCACAAGTTTTCGCCCACCGGTTTCTATTCGAGCGCGGTGAAGACCCCGTTCCTTTACGACCTGATGCACCGTTCAGAACGCCAAATTCCTTACTTTAAGCGCGGTGCGGAAGAAGGCACCGTACAGCTTGGTGAAGACGGCAAGGCGCGCAGCTTCTGGGTCAAGCCCGAAGACAAGTGCCGCGCCGAAATGTGGATGCGCGCCGGGCATAGCGAGCCGCTCAAGACGCCCGACGACACCATCGTCTTCGTGACACCGGAGGCGCGCGACACGATCCGCAAGGATCAGCAGGACTGCATGGGCTGTCTGTCGCATTGCGGCTTTTCGAGCTGGAAGGACCATGACGACTTCACCACCGGCAGGCTCGCCGACCCGCGCAGCTTCTGCATCCAGAAGACCTTGCAGGACATCGCGCACGGCGATGACCCGGACAAGAACCTCGCGTTCGCGGGCCACGCGGCGTACCGGTTCAAGACCGATCCGTTCTTCTCCAACGGTTATACGCCGAGCGTCGGTGAGTTGGTTGAGCGGATTTTGACGGGGGATTGAGGAATGAAGGGAGACTGGCTGGCGATTTGCATATTGGTTCTGATTGCTGGCCTGATGTTTCAGGCGATCGGTTTGCCGGTCATGCCATGGTTGGTTAGTGCTGTTGGGACATGGGTAGCGGCTGTCCCGCATCCTTCGGAACACTTTGCCAGCATAATCGGTTCACTGGCGTGGCCACTTGTCATTTTGGCCATCGCTTGGATCATTCGCGCTCCGCTGAAGAGCGCAGCTGGCGCCCTAGCCCGCAGGTTTGAGCATGATGACATTGACCTGGCTGGGTATCTGAAATTATCGAGGGGCACACATCTTGCCACGCTCGACAAGGTTGCGGCTTCGGTTGATACAAATTCTGCTGAGGCCAAGGATGCGGAGGTTGTGGAAGCGCTACTGGAGTATGCAGGCGAGTCTGATGTTCATGCCGAGAGAGTTATGAACTGGATTTCGAGCAATCTAGGCTCTACATTTGATTCAGAGGTTTTTCTCAACGCCAAGGGGCTAGCAGATATGCGCGCTCAAGCGTTAAGTGAAATGAAAGGCTAATGATGGCTGAAAAACGAATTTATACAGCTGTTTCAGGCAAAGCGGTTCAAGGACTGCAACGATTGGTGTCAGGCCGCGATATCTACGTTTCCCCGTCGTCCAACGGTTACACCGTCATAACGCGCGATTCGAAAACCGGACGCTTTGAGACCAAAAGTCACTCCAAAGCAGTCGCTAGCTCGAAGAACTAGCCTCGCACTAATGCCGTAAGCGCCTAACCGCAGCCACCTATTCGCGCGGCAATATCTGTCGTTCAGACGTCTTGCGGAAATGCTGATCCAGCAACAGGTCCAGCATTCCCAGCGCGACCATCAACTGCGGCGGGGCGTTGAGTGTATGCGCCGCTCCCGCTTCGCGTCGCCAGCGCCGGGCCTCAGTAAAACTTGCGCCGGGCGGGAGTTGCGCGCGCGCTTCGTCGGCTGCGGCGACAGTGCGCGCAATAATGGAATGCGCCTCGCCGATTGTCATGTCCTCAGCCTCGACCGCGCGCAGCACTTTGCAGCGAAAGGTGCGGCACGTTTGCGGGCGGCCGGAGTAAATGCGGCAATGCGCGCCGTCCAAGGCAGGGCAGGGCTGGGCAAAGCCAAATTTGCCCGCTTCTGCCAGCACCGCAAGGCCGTTGTCCTGCGCCTGCGGCACTTCCTCGGCGGTGAGCGGGCCGAAATCGAACAGGGCACCGCTGCAACACAGCCCGCACTGGGTGCAAAGGTCACTTGCTGTGGTCGAGCCTGCCATGACCGCGAGTATGCCGCGATCTTTGCAGCTGTAAAGCTGTCGGTCAGATCAGCGCCGTCAGCACCTGGTCGGGTGGACGGTGCCCATCGGCCCACATGCGGATATTGGCGATCACCTTGTGGCCTGAATCCTCGCGGCCCTCGGCCGTCGCGCTGCCGATGTGGGGGAGGGTCATGACATTGGGGTGGGCAATCAGGCGCGGATCGACGTGCGGTTCGTCCGGATACACGTCCAGCCCTGCGCCTGCCAGGTGGCCAGATTCCAGCGCCGCGATCAGCGCCTCCTGATCAATCAATTCGCCCCGGGCGGTGTTGATGATGCTGCTGCCCGGCTTCATCAATGCGATCCGGCGCGCGTCAACAAGATGGCGGGTCTCATCGGTCAATGGGCAGTGCAGGGTGAGGATATCCGCCTCAGTCATCAGCGCATCGACATCAGCCACATACCGCGCGCCGAGCATCCGTTCGAGCGCCTCGGGCAGGGGCTTGCGGTTGGTGTATGCGATTTCCAACCCAAAGGCGCGGGCGCGGTGGGCGACGGCTTGGCCAATGCGGCCCATGCCGACGATGCCGAGCACCTTGCCCGCCAGCTTGCGCCCGAGCATCCCTGATGGCGCCCAGCCCGTCCACTTGCCGCTACGAACCAATCCGGTGCCTTCGCGAATCCTGCGCGGCACGCCAATGATCCCGGCCATAGCAATATCGGCGGTGTCGTCGGTGAACACGCCCGGCGTGTTGGTCACGAGAATGCGGCGTGCAGCTGCCGCTGCGAGATCAATATGCTCGGTGCCCGCACCGAAATTGGCGATCAGGCCCAGCCGCTCGCTCGCGCCTGCAATAAGGTCGGCGTCGATCCTGTCGGTCACCGTCGGCACCAGCACATCGCAATCCTGCATCGCAGCGGCGAGTTGCTCGCGGGTCAGCGGCATGTCTGCTTCGTTGAGCACCACATCGAACAATTCGCGCATCCGCGCCTCAACTGCGGGCATCAGGTGGCGGGTGACGATCACGCGTGGGCGATCTGAGAGCGGGCGGGGCGGGCGGACAGTCATGATTGTCGGCTAATGCCACAAAGGCCGCGCGGTCAAGGCGTGATCCGGTATCGGCGGCTTGAATTTGCAAGGCGTAAGGCGCTATCGCTTGCCGCATGCAAGGATTTCGATTTCTCGCCGCGCTCGGCATGATGGTGCTGGTGATTGCCACGCTTGGAACCCGTCCGCTCGCCGCGCAGGAACGGGCGCTGCCATATTGGGCGTCGCTCCGCTATGACGAGGTGCGGATGCGCGTCGGGCCGAGCGAGGAATACCCGATTGAATGGATCTACAAGCGCAAGGGCCTGCCAGTGAAAGTGCTGCGCGTGCGCGAAGGCTGGCGGTTGGTTGAGGACCCCGAAGGGGCGCAAGGCTGGATCGCGTCCAGTCAGCTGAACCCGGCGCGCAGCGTGCTGGTCACCGGAGCGTCGTTGGCAGATGTGCGGGCTGACGCCTCAACCGCATCACCGATGCGCTGGCGCGCACAGCCCGGCGTTGTTGCCAGCCTCCAGCGCTGCAGCGATACCTGGTGCGAGCTTGATATTGCCGGCCGCAAGGGATGGGTCGCCCGTGACCGGCTGTGGGGCACAGAGATGTTGCCGGGCGACGAATAGGCCGTCGCCCGGCTTTCTCGTCAGATCAGTTCCACCGCAATCGCGGTCGCTTCCCCGCCGCCGATGCACAGGCTGGCGACGCCCTTGGTCTTGCCCTGCGCCTTCAACGCGCCAAGCAGCGTGACGATAATCCGCGCGCCGCTCGCGCCAATGGGGTGGCCGAGTGCCGTGCCGCCGCCGTTTACATTGATCTTGTCGTGCGGAATGCCGAGATCGCGCATTGCAAACATCGCGACGCAGGCGAAGGCTTCGTTGACTTCGAACAGATCGACATCATCAACGCTCCACCCGGCGCGTTCGAGCACCTTCTGGATCGCCGGGATGGGGGCCGTGGTGAAGTCTGCCGGGGCCTGCGCATGGGCCGCCGTGGCGATGATCCGCGCAACCGGGGTCAGCCCCTTGGCTTCGGCGATGCTCGCACGGGTCAGGACCAGTGCGGCCGCACCGTCCGAAATCGAGCTTGAGGTTGCCGCCGTGATCGTCCCGTCCTTGGCAAAGGCGGGTTTCAGCTGCGGGATCTTGTCCGGGCGGCCCTTGCCAGGGGCCTCGTCATGTTCAACCACCACATCGCCCGCGCGGGTCGAGACCGTGACCGGGACCACCTCACCGGCGAACGCGCCGCTGGCAATCGCGCGGTTGGCGCGGGCGAGTGATTCGATGGTGTAGGCGTCCATGTCTTCACGGGTCATCTGATAGGCATTGGCGGTGTCTTGCGCGAAGGTGCCCATCGCCCGGCCCGGCTCGTAGGCATCTTCCAGCCCATCAAGGAACATGTGGTCATAGGCCGTATCATGGCCCATCCGCGCACCCGAACGGTGCTTCTTGAGCAGGTAAGGCGCGTTGGTCATGCTCTCCATTCCGCCCGCAACCACCACGTCAATCGTGCCGCTGGCAAGCGCCTCCGCGCCCATGATGACGGTCTGCATGCCCGATCCGCAAACCTTGTTGACCGTCGTCGCCTGCACCGAAAGCGGCAGACCCGCCTTGATCGCCGCCTGCCGCGCCGGGGCCTGGCCGAGGCCAGCAGGCAGCACGCAGCCCATATAGGCGCGGTCAATATCGCCGCCCGCCACGCCCGCACGCTCAACCGCCGCCTTGACCGCCACGGCGCCGAGATCGGTCGCGGATACATCAGCCAGCGCGCCCTGCATCGCGCCCATCGGGGTGCGGGCGTAGGACAGGATCACAATCGGATCGGCGGGGGAGAGTGTGCTCATGGCGGGTTCCTTCCAACTGGGGAGAATGGTTGCAGCAGGCTCTAATGCTGCGATGCGGCAATGGCAATTGCGCGGCGCGAGGGGCAACATGCTTGTCAGGTGAGCGGCTTTGCGCGACAACGCGTCGCAAATCAAAACGCACCTTGTCTTTCGGGAGACCACCATGGCCGATGACCGCCGCGAAGAACTCGAAGCCCTGCTCGCACGCCAACGCGCCGCCTTCACCGCCTCGCGCCCGGAACCTTTGTCGCAGCGCAAGGACCGCATCAATCGCGCCATCGCTCTCGTGAAGGATCATGGTGAGGCCTTCGCCAAGGCGATGAGCGCCGACTTTGGCAGCCGATCAATCCAGCAATCCATGCTGACCGATATTGCCGCCACGGTGGGCGCGGGCAATCATGCGCTGAAGCATATTGATAGCTGGGCCAAGACCGAAAAGCGCAAGGTGCAATTTCCGCTTGGTCTGCTGGGCGCGCGGGCCGAATTGCGGTTTGAACCCAAGGGCGTGATAGGTATCCTGTCGCCGTGGAATTTCCCGATGCAGCTCGCGTTCGGGCCGCTGATGCAAGTGCTCGCCGCTGGCAACCGCGCGATGATCAAGCCATCGGAATTCACCGAGCGCACCAGCGAGCTGATGGCGAAACTGACCGCGGAATACTTCGCGCCCGAAGAAGTGGCGGTTGTAACGGGTAGTCCGGAAGTGGCAGCGGCGTTTTCGTCGTTGCCCTTTGATCATCTGGTCTTCACCGGATCGACCGCCACGGGTCGCCGCGTGATGCAGGCCGCCGCCGCCAACCTTGTTCCAGTGACGCTTGAACTCGGCGGCAAGTCGCCGGTGATCATGGGCCGCAGCGCCGATTTCGCCAAGGCGGGGGAGCGGATTGCGATCGGCAAGATGCTCAACGCCGGCCAAATCTGCCTCGCGCCGGATTACCTGATGGTGCCCGAAGACAAGCAGGATCAGGCGGTGGCAGGCGTCGTCAATGCTGCCAGCACGATGTATCCGCGGCTGCTCGACAATGACGATTACGCATCCATCGTCTCCGACCGCCATTTTGAGCGCCTGCAAGGCCTGGTCGAAGATGCGCGCGGCAAGGGGGCCGAGGTGATCGAGGTCAATCCGGGCGGCGAAGATTTCGGGAATGCCAACCAGCGCAAGATGCCGCTCACCATCCTCAAGAACGTCACTGATGATATGGCGGCGATGCAGGAGGAAATCTTCGGCCCGGTTCTGCCGGTGATGACCTACAAATCAGTCGATCAGGCGGTCGATTACATCAATGAGCACGACCGCCCACTCGGCCTCTATTACTTCGGCGAGGACAAGAGCGAGCAGGAGCGCGTGTTGACCCGCACGATCTCGGGCGGGGTGACCACCAATGACGTGGTGTTCCACGTCTCGATGGAGGACCTGCCGTTCGGCGGGGTCGGCCCGTCGGGCATGGGATCTTATCACGCGGTGGAAGGCTTCCGCGAATTCAGCCACGCGCGCAGCGTCTATCACCAGCCCAAGATCGATATTGCCAAGCTGGGCGGGTTGAAGCCGCCCTATGGCAAGGCGACCGACAAGGCCGTGGCGAACATGATGAAATGAGACTGTTGGCCGCCGCGCTGCTGTTGGCACTTGCCGCGCCGCTTGGCGCGCAAGGTCTGCCAGTGTGGCGGCCGGTCGATGCTTCCACGGGCGCAATCGCAGATGTCTCCGGGCTGGAGCAGTTGGCTCGTGACTTCCCGGACAGTGCCAACGTTCGGCTGCGGTTATTGAATGCGCAGCTGGCCGCGCAGCAGGCAGAGGCGGCGCTGGCCAGTCTGGAATGGCTCGCCGCGCACGGTTACGTGTTCGGCGAGCGGGCAAGGGCGCAAATCCCTCAACTGATCGGTCCGTCCTCCGCCGCACAGGCTGGCGCGCTGTTGCGGCCCAATGCCGAAATCATCACAGCCAGCGACGTCGCCGTCACGGTTCCGGCCGAGGCCGGCCTTGTCGAAAGCGTCGTCTCGCCAGTCGCCGGAGAGGTGTTTCTGGTAACCTCGATCACCGAAAAGACGGTCTTCCTGCGCTCACCAGACGGTACCTGGCAGCGCGGCGATATAAGCGGTGCCGGTGATTTGTCGGGCATGGTTGCCGATGAAGCGCGCAATATTGGCTGGATCGCTTCGGGAAATGTTGATGGGTCCGAAGAGGACGAACAGCGCCTGTCCGGCCTCATCAGGAAGGCAGCGATTCCGGCGGATACGGTGCTGATCCCTGCGCCGGAGGGGGTTACCTTATCCGATCTTGCGCTTGGGCCGGATGGAACCGTCTTCGCAAGCGATCCACTCGGCGGCGGGATTTATCGATTGGCACCTGATGCCAAGCGAATCGAAGTGCTGGTCGGCTCCGGCACCTTCCGCTCGCCGCAAGGCTTGGCGGTGGGCGGCGACGGGCGGCGGCTCTATCTCAGCGACTATCGCTATGGCCTGGCCGTGATCGATCTTGCGACCCTAGCAGTGTCACGACTAGCCAGCGATGTGCCTGCTGCGCTCGACGGGGTCGACGGACTATGGCTTCATGGTGAGGAATTGATCGCAGTGCAGAACGGCACCACCCCGATGCGGATCAGCGCCTTCAGGCTTTCAGACGGTGGCACCCGCATCATCGGCCACCGCGTGCTCGAACAGGCGCATCCGGAATGGACCGAACCGCTCGGCGGCAGCATCGCGAACGATGCGCTCTACTACGTCGCGACCGGGCAGTGGGATCGCTATGACAAAGGTATCTTGCGAGAAGGGATGACGGCGATCCCCACCGTGATCCGCCGCTTGCCGCTCGCGCCGCGCTAGGCGCACCCCCTCGCTCGCAACGTCTGTTCGATTTCCTGCAACACATCTGAGGGGTTTTCCCCGAGTCTCACCCTTGCGCAGCCCGTGCTAGAAGCTTAGGGCGACCTCGGGATTAATAGCTTGGACATCGCCGTGATCGATCTCAGCCAGTATCTGCCGATACTGTTATTTGTTCTGGTCGCCTTCGGGCTATCAGTGCTGTTCGTGTTCGCGCCAATGGCGGTGTCGCGTCTGACCGGCACGCACAATCCCGATGCCGAAAAGCTCAGCGAATATGAATGCGGTTTCCCCGCGTTCGAGGACGCGCGCAGCCAGTTCGACGTTCGGTTTTACCTCGTGGCGATCAGCTTTATCGTGTTCGATCTCGAAGCCGCGTTCCTGTTCCCTTGGGCGGTCAGCCTCGGGGAGACGGGCTGGGTCGGCTGGGGCGGGATGATGGTGTTCCTGTTCATCCTTGCGGTCGGCCTTGCCTATGAATGGAAGAAAGGGGCGTTGGACTGGGAATGAATACGATCGTTACTCCTCCCCAAGGACTTCCGGACATTTCTGCGTTGACGACCGCCGTGGGTGGCGAAGTGCGTCAGCTCGATGCCAGCTATTTCACCGCGATGCAGACCGAGGTGAATGACAAGGGCTTTCTCGTCACCTCGACCGAGGATCTGTTCCAGTGGGCGCGCACCGGCTCGCTGTGGTGGATGACCTTCGGGCTTGCCTGCTGCGCGGTCGAGATGATCCATGTGAACATGCCGCGTTATGACATGGAACGCTTCGGCGCTGCCCCGCGCGCCTCCCCGCGCCAGTCGGACGTGATGATCGTCGCGGGCACGCTGTGCAACAAGATGGCCCCGGCGCTGCGCAAGGTTTACGACCAGATGTCGGATCCCAAATATGTGATCAGCATGGGCAGCTGCGCCAATGGCGGCGGTTATTATCATTATTCCTATTCGGTGGTGCGCGGCTGTGACCGGATTGTGCCAGTGGACATCTACGTCCCCGGCTGCCCTCCGACTGCCGAGGCGCTGCTGTACGGCGTTATGCAATTGCAGCGGAAGATCCGCCGCGTCGGCACGATCGAGAGGTAAGGGCGATGGCTGTTCTCCATTCCGCCCCGAAATATGCCTCCAACGAAGGCGTGATTGACGCGATCAGCGAAAGCATCAGCGTGTGGTTGATTGATGCTGTCGAAGCGCATGGCGAAGTGTCGTTCCGCGTCAAGCGCGACGATATCGCCCGTGTGCTGCAAATCCTGCGCGATGATCATGCCTACCAGCAGCTGATGGAAATCGCGGGCGTCGATTACCCCGACCGGGCCGAGCGGTTCGAGGTTGTGTATATGCTCCAGAGCCTCACCAAGAACCACCGCGTGATGGTGAAATGTTCGGCGGACGAGAACACCCCGGTGCCGACGGTCACCACGCTGTGGCCCAATGCGGGCTGGCTCGAACGCGAAGTGTTCGACATGTATGGCGTCACATTTGCGGGCAACCCTGATCTGCGCCGCATCCTCACCGATTACGGCTTCGAGGGCCACCCCTTCCGCAAGGACTTCCCGCTGACCGGCTATACCGAGCTGCGTTATTCCGAGGAGGAAAAGCGGGTGGTGTATGAGCCTGTCGAACTGGCGCAGGAAATGCGCAGCTTCGACTTCCTTTCCCCATGGGAAGGCGCGGATTACGAGCTGCCGGGCGATGAAAAATCGCGTGGCGCGCCGACCGTGAACGAAGTCAAGACCACCGAAAAGACGAGCCAGACGGGCGCCGGAGCCGCGGCCAATGCCAACGCTGGGAAGGTCACCTCGGCCGATCAGAAGGCGAGCGGCAAGGACGCGCCCGGCGCGCCCAATCCCACCTCGAAGGAGGGCGGCCGATGAGCATGCAACGCGAAGAATCGCTGACCACCACCGGTGAAGTGATCTCCAACTACACGATCAATTTCGGCCCCCAGCACCCGGCCGCGCACGGCGTGCTGCGGATGGTGATGGAGCTGGACGGCGAAGTGATCGAGCGAATCGATCCGCATATCGGGCTGCTCCACCGCGGCACCGAAAAGCTGATCGAGCACAAGACCTATCTGCAGGCGCTGCCCTATTTTGACCGGCTCGACTACTGTTCGCCGCTGGCGATGGAGCATTCCTACGTGCTCGCCATCGAAAAGCTGCTGAACTTGGAAGTGCCGATCCGCGCGCAATATCTGCGCGTGCTGTTCGCCGAGCTGACCCGAATCTGCAACCACATGCTCAACATGGGCGCGCACATCCTCGATGTCGGCGCGTTCACGCCGAACCTGTGGATCATGGACCTGCGCGAAGATTGCCTCAATTTCTTCGAGCGGGCGTCGGGCGCGCGCATGCACAGCGCCTGGTTCCGCCCGGGCGGCGTCCATCAGGATGTGCCGGAGAAGCTGCTGGTGGATATCGGCGACTGGCTCGACAACCGTTTCTTCCAGCTGTTCGAAGACGCGATGAGCCTCGTGATCGACAACCGCATCTTCAAGCAGCGCAATGTCGATATCGCCGTGGTCAGCCGCGATGATGCGATTGCCTGGGGCTTCTCCGGCCCGATGATCCGCGCCGCGGGCATCCCGTGGGACCTGCGCAAAAGCCAGCCTTATGATGTCTATGACCGGATGGAGTTCGACATTCCGGTCGGCACCAATTCGGATTGCTATGACCGCTTCATGGTGCGCGTGAAGGAAGTCTACGAAAGCGCCAAGATCATCCGCCAGTGCCTGCGCGACATGCCGACCGGGCCGATTGCGAGCACCGACGGCAAGGTCTCGCCCCCCAAGCGCGGCGAAATGAAGCAGTCGATGGAAAGCCTGATCCACCACTTCAAGCTCTACACCGAAGGCTTCCACGTGCCTGCGGGCGAGGTCTATGTCGCGACCGAAAGCCCCAAGGGCGAATTCGGCGTCTATCTGGTCAGCGACGGCACCAACAAGCCCTACCGCTGCAAGATCCGCCCCACGGCCTTCTCGCACCTTCAGGCGATGGACTTCATGTGCAAAGGCCACATGCTGCCCGACGCGACCGCCATTCTCGGCGCGATCGACGTGGTGTTCGGGGAGTGTGACCGGTGAGCTTTATATCAAATTATCTAGGGCCACTTTTTCTGTTGAGCGTAGGGCTTGCAGCCGTGGTCGGAGCGTTATCGGCACACATCAAGGCCAAGCGCATTTTCGGAATCGAAGGCTTGGAAGAAGTCGGCAAACAGCGGGAATCAGCACTTGCAAAGGCTGTAATCGCGGCGGGTTTTGCTGGAATAGTCTGGTACGATTCTCGCGACTTGGACGAAGCAGTGGTTCGTGTTGCAATCCCATTTGGGGTTTATAAGTTCACGCAATTGCTTCTGTTGCCGATTTTTGGGCACCTTACAGAGACCGGTAACCCGTCTGTTGTGGAGCAGGATGTTCAGAATGGCTGACCGCACCCCCGCTCCCGACACCCCCGAACTGCGCGCGACAGAAGGATCGCACCATGGCTGAGGTAACCAACGAGCTGATCTACTCGGTTCTTCAAACCATGCAGTCCGACCTCGCTGAGCTAAAGTTCGACGTCCGTGACCTCAAGGTGCGGATGACCTTGGTTGAAGAACATATGGGTCATTCGATCATCGGCGTTTCCGGCATCAACGCCCGGCTTGATCGCTTGAATGATCGCGTTGAACGGATCGAAACGCGCATCGGATTGGTCGAGAACAAATAATGGCTGACCGCACCCCCGCACCCGACACCCCCGAACTGCGCGCCCGTTGGACCGCCTTCGCTTGGACGCCGGACAACAAGAAAACCGCCGACTGGCACATCGCCAAGTATCCCGAAGGGCGTCAGCGTTCGGCGGTGATGCCGCTGCTCGACCTTGCCCAGCGGCAAGTCGGCGCGGAGACCGATACGCAGGGCTGGCTGCCGCTGCCGGTGATCGAGTATGTCGCGGCCTATCTCGACATGCCGGTGATCCGCGTGCTCGAAGTCGCCAGCTTCTACTTCATGTACAACCTGAAGCCCGTGGGCAAATTCCACGTGCAGGTGTGCGGCACCACGCCCTGCATGCTGCGTGGCAGCGATGACATCATCGCCGCCTGCAAGAAGCGCGGGATGGAGAAGGGCCACGTTTCGGCCGACGGGCTGTGGACCCTCACCGAAGTCGAATGCATGGGCAATTGTGCCACCGCGCCGATGGTCCAGATCAACGATGACAACTACGAGGATCTGACGCCCGAACGCCTCGACGCGGTGCTCGATGCGCTCGCGGCGGGCGAGACGCCCAAGGCGGGCACGCAAGAGCCGGGGCGTCACACCTCCGAGCCTTCGGGCGGGCCGACCACGCTCAAGGACATGGTCAGCGCCAACCGTGATTATCGGGGGGAGTGGTGATGAACATGCACTACCCCGTTCGTGCTGAGCTTGTCGAAGCACCGCTTTTTCTTTCAGCACCGCGCAAGAGTGGAAGGACGACCCTTCGACAAGCTCAGGGCGAACGGATGTGGGTGTCTGAGGCATGACCGCCGTCGCCTCAATCCTCGGCGCGGCTGTGCTCGCCTTCATCGCCTACAAGGTGCTGATGGGGCTGGTGCGCGTGGGTGTGATCATCCTGATCCTCGCGGTGCTGGGTGGGATGTGGTCGCAGGGGATGATCGGATGAACCCGCTGACGCTGGCCTTCGCGGTTCTCGGGCTGACCGGCTTTGCGCTCGGAGCGGTGCTGACCGCGACCGGTCCGTTCGAAATGGGCGTGATCCTGATGGGTCTGGGCCTCGTGTTTCAGGTGATTTCGCTGGTGCGCCTCAAGCGCGCCAAGGCGAAGGCCAACGCAGAAGGACGCAGCAATGCTGGCGGATAAGGACCGCATCTTCACTAATGTCTACGGCTTCCAGGACTGGGGCCTGAAGGCAGCGCAGGCGCGCGGCGATTGGGATGACACCAAGGCACTGCTTACGCGCGGACCCGAGGCGATTATTGAGGAGATGAAAGCCAGCGGCCTGCGCGGACGCGGCGGGGCGGGCTTCCCGACCGGGCTCAAGTGGAGCTTCATGCCCAAGGAATCGCGCGATGGCCGCCCGAGCTTCCTTGTCATCAACGCTGACGAGAGCGAGCCCGGCAGCTGCAAGGACCGCGAAATCCTGCGCCACGATCCGCACAAGCTGGTCGAAGGCGCGCTGGTCGCAGGCTTCGCGATGCGCGCGCGGGCGGCCTATATCTATGTGCGCGGTGAATATATTCGCGAGGCCGAGACGCTCCAGAAGGCGATCAACGAGGCTTACGATGCTGGCCTGATCGGCAAGAACGCCTGCGGTTCGGGCTACGACTTCGACGTGTTCATGCACCGCGGCGCGGGCGCTTACATCTGCGGCGAGGAAACCGCGATGATCGAGAGCCTCGAAGGCAAGAAGGGCCAGCCGCGCCTCAAGCCCCCGTTCCCGGCGGGCGCAGGACTCTATGGCTGCCCGACCACGGTCAACAACGTCGAGAGCATCGCGGTCGCGCCGACGATTTTGCGGCGCGGTGCTGCTTGGTTCTCAAGCTTCGGGCGCGAGAACAACAAGGGCACCAAGCTGTTCCAGATCTCTGGCCACGTGGAAAAGCCCTGCGTCGTCGAGGAAGCGATGAGCATCTCTTTCGAGGAGCTGATCGAAAAGCACTGCGGCGGCATTCGCGGCGGGTGGGACAATCTGCTGGCGGTGATCCCCGGCGGTTCATCCGTGCCGCTGGTGCCCGCAGCGCAGATCCGCCACGCGCCGATGGATTTTGACGGGCTCAAGGAGTTGGGCAGCGGTCTGGGGACGGCTGCCGTCATCGTGATGGACAAGTCGACCGACATCGTCCGCGCGATCAGCCGCCTCTCCTACTTCTACAAGCACGAAAGCTGCGGCCAGTGCACCCCCTGCCGCGAAGGCACGGGCTGGATGTGGCGCATGATGGAGAGGCTTCGCACCGGCGATGCGGCGATCGAGGAAATCGACATGCTCCACGAGGTCACGAAGCAGGTCGAAGGCCACACCATCTGCGCGCTGGGCGATGCTGCGGCGTGGCCGATCCAGGGGCTGATACGGCATTTCCGGCCTGAGTTGGAGCGGCGGATTCATGAGCATAACGCGCAGTTCGCGGAGGCGGCGGAGTGACCTTCAAGGATGCCCTCAAGGCACCGCGTGTCTTTATCCCCATCGCCGGGTTGGCGGGATCGGGGATCGCTGCCAGCCTCGCTCTGGCCAGTCACGATCAGTTTCCTGGCTTTGAAACGATGTTTTGCCAAGCCGGAGGCCAAAGCGGCTGCATGGAGTGGAGCCTCCTGTTTTTTGGCGCTTTTTACTTGATTGGCTATCTCTTCTTTTTGGCCTTTCTGTTTTTGATAGCGATTGCGCCATTCGCCTTCTCGATCGCCATTTGGCTTTGGCCAATGACGAAAAGCGCAGCGGCAACTGAAGGAAGCACACCAAAGGCGACGAGGATGATTGTTTGGGCGGCTTTGAAAGACATTATTCGCGGGAACGAGCCCAATGCCTAAAGTCACCGTAGACGGTCAGGAAATCGAGGTCCCGGCAGGCGCGACTGTGCTCTGCATGGATGGAGGCATGACATGGGCGTAGTGTACCAGCACATCCGCTTGGCCAATGCCGCGAAGCCTCAACTGGAAGAGATCGATGCCAAGGCGCTGGTCGATACGGGCGCGATCGACCTGTGCATTCCCAAACATGTGATGAACCAGTTGAAGCTCGAAGCCATCGAGCAGCGCGAGGTGACCCTTGCGGATGGTCGCAAAGAGGTTGTCGACTACGTTGGCCCGATCAAGGTCGAGGTCTTCGGTCGCCATGCATTCACTGGCGCAATGGTGATGGGCGATGTCGTTTTGCTCGGCGCCATACCGATGGAATCGATGGACTTGCTGGTCGACCCGCGTCGGCTGCAACTCATCCCCAATCCGGACAATCCGAATATCCCCGGCGCTTTAGCAATGGGCGTACGCTCGGCAGGATCAGACTATGCCTAAGGTCACCGTAGACGGTCAGGAAATCGAAGTCCCGGCGGGCGCGACTGTGTTGCAGGCGTGCGAGCTGGCGGGGAAGGAAATCCCGCGCTTCTGCTATCACGAGCGCCTCTCCATCGCGGGCAACTGCCGCATGTGCCTTGTTGAGGTGAAGCCTGGGCCGCCCAAGCCGCAGGCCTCCTGCGCGCTGCCCGCTGCCGAGGGTCAGGAAATCCGCACCGACTCCCCCATGGTCAAGAAGGCGCGCGAAGGGGTGATGGAGTTCCTGCTCATCAACCACCCGCTCGATTGCCCGATCTGCGATCAGGGCGGCGAGTGCGATCTGCAGGATCAGGCAGTCGCCTATGGCCGCGGCGGCTCGCGCTATCACGAGCACAAGCGCGCAGTGACCGAAAAGAACATGGGCCCGCTGATCAAGACGATCATGACCCGCTGCATCCACTGCACCCGCTGCGTGCGCTTCTCGGAAGAGATCGCGGGCGTGGACGAGATCGGCGCGCTGTATCGCGGCGAGGATATGCAGATCACGACCTATCTGGAGAAAGCGGCGGCGCATGAGCTCAGCGCCAATGTGATCGACTTGTGCCCGGTCGGCGCGCTGACCTCGCGGCCTTACGCCTTCGAGGCGCGGCCGTGGGAATTGAAGAAGACGCTCAGCATCGACGTGTCGGACGCGGTGGGGGCAAACATCACGCTCCATTCCAAGGGCCGTGAAGTCATGCGCGCGCTGCCGCGCATCAATGACGACGTCAATGAAGAGTGGCTGTCGGACAAGGGCCGCTATCAGGTCGACGGGTTGACCAAGCGCCGCCTCGACCGCGTGTGGGTGCGCCGGGATGGCCGCTTGCAGCCTGCCGAGTGGACTGAGGCTTTCGGGATGATCGCCTCCGCGCTGGAAGGCGAAAAAGCCAGAATCGCAGCGGTCGCGGGCGATCTGCTCGATGCCGAGACGATGTTTGCCGCCAAGGCACTGGTGAACGCCTGCGGCTCGCAGCTGACTGAAGCGCGCCAGACCGGCATGACCTATGACGTGTCGAACCTTGCGGCGGTGAACTTCAACAGCACCTTTGCGGGCATCGAGACCGCCGACGCGATCCTGATCGTGGGCAGCAATGTCCGCTGGGAAGCCGCGCTACTCAACGTGCGGCTTCGCAAGGCGGTGAAGGCGGGGGCGAGGGTCTTTATCGTTGGGCCGGAATGGGATCCGACCTATCCGGCGACTTTCCTTGGCGCTGATCTCAAGGTCCTAAACCGCGTGCCCAAGGAATTGGGCGATGCGATGAAGGCAGCCAAGCGTCCGGCGATTATCCTCGGCGCGGCGGCGTTGGCCAAGGGCGCGCTTCCGGCGGTGCTTAAGCTGGTCGACAAGTTCGGGCTGGTGCGTGAGGGTTGGAACGGGTTCAACGTGCTGCACATCTCGGCGGCGCGGATGGCTTCGCTGATGCTCGGCTTTACGTGTTCGAGTGGGAATGGGCCGGGCGGGATGGGCGACATTGCCGCCGCTGCGCCCAAGGTGCTGCTCAGCCTCGGCGCGGACGAGATGGATTATGCGCCCTACGCGGATAGCCTCAAGGTCTATATCGGCCACCACGGCGACAAGGGCGCGCATCACGCGGACATCATCCTGCCGGGTGCGTGCTATGCCGAGAAAGACGGGACCTACGTCAACACCGAGGGCCGGGTGCAGTTCGCCGAAAAAGCCGTGTTCGCCCCCGGCGATGCGCGCGAGGATTGGACAATTTTGCGCGCGCTGGCGGATGCGCTGGGTGTAACGGTCGGCTTCGACAGCTTTGGCGAGTTGCAGGCCAAGATGATCGCTGCCGTGCCCGCATTGGGCGAAGAGGGCCTCGCCGATTACGGCGCGCTTCCCAAGGCAGAAAGCGGTGCGAAGTTCGAAGGCGAGCTTGCGGGCTATCCGATCAAGGACTTCTACCTCACCAACGCAATCGCCCGCGCGAGCGAGGTGATGCAGCGTTGCTCGGACGAGTTGCTGCACGGGGCGGATGTGAAGGAGGCGGCCGAATGAGCCATCATATCATTTCCGTTCGTGTCGAGCGTAGTCGAGACACTCAGACCGGCCTCTCGACTTCGCTCGAGGCGAACGGGGTAGGGGGCGCAGCATGACCGCCTTCTTCCAATCCCTCGGCCTTCCCTACGAATGGGCCTGGACCGTCGCGACGCTCGCGGGGATCCTGATCATCTCGCTGCTCGTCATGTTCAGCGTTGCCATGGTGATCTATGTCGACCGCAAGGTGCTCGGCGCAATCATGATGCGGCGTGGGCCGAATGTGGTCGGGCCGTTCGGGCTGCTCCAGTCCTTCGCCGATGGCCTCAAGGTGTTCCTGCAGGAAACCATCATCCCCTCTGCCGCGAACAAGGGCATCTTCCTGCTCGCGCCGATCATCACCTTTACCGTCGCGCTCGCGGCCTGGGCGGTGATCCCGTTCTCGGCGGGCGTGGTGCTGGCCGATATCAATGTCGGCCTGCTCTACATCCTCGCGATCTCCTCGATGGGGGTTTACGGCGTGGTGATGAGCGGGTGGGCGTCGAACTCCAAATACCCGTTCTTCTCGGCGATGCGCGCCTCCGCGCAGATGATCTCCTACGAAGTCTCGATCGGCTTCGTGCTGGTGTGCGTGGTGCTGTTTGCGGGCACCTTCAACCTCAGCGGGATCGTCAATGAGCAGCGCGGCTTCGGGCTCGGGCTGATCAACGCCTATGTGGTGCACCCGCTGCTGTTCCCGATGTGGGTGGTGTTCTTCATCTCCTCACTCGCCGAAACCGCGCGCGCGCCGTTTGACCTGACCGAGGCGGAGAGCGAACTCGTCGCGGGCTACCAGACCGAATATTCCTCGATGAGCTTCGCGCTGTTCTGGCTCGGCGAGTATGCGAACATCCTGCTGATGTGTTCGCTCAATACGCTGCTGTTCTGGGGCGGTTGGCTGCCGCCGCTCGACATTCCGGTGCTTTACATGGTGCCGGGGATTGTCTGGTTCCTGCTGAAGACCTTCATGTTCTTCTTCATGTTCAGCTGGATCTGGGCGACCGTCCCGCGTTACCGCTACGACCAGCTGATGCGCCTCGGGTGGAAGGTGTTCCTGCCGATGAGCCTCGTGTTTGTCGCGGTCACCAGCGGCTACCTGATGGCGACGGGGCATTTCGGATGAGCCTATCTAGCATTCTCTTGCTATTGATCCCGCCAGCGCTTCCGCCGGGTGGACCGATTAGCGGTAGCTTCGAGTGCCTTCTGGCAGGTTCGGACGGCGAATACTCGGCAACGTTCTCCTTTCGTGAGGACGCACCGCTGACTGAAGTTTTGCCCATGTTTGGAGAAAGAGAGGCATATCAAGCATCTCTCAACCAGTTCCCCGTGGATGCGAGCCGCATAGCATCTGTGGAATTCGAGGGCGGCGCGACGATTACAATTCGTGATTCGCGGCGAAATATTCTGGGCCTTTTTTCGCCGATCAAGAATTTGGTCGGCGGTGCTCGCTGGGCAGAGTTTGCAAGCCCCGGATTGAATGGCGATCTGGTCGCTCACGGCAAGTGTTTAGGGAACATCGCCGGGAGAGTGGAAAGACCGATTATTCTTACCAGAGTTCAGACGTTTCGGATCGACAAGGTATCTCCATGAGCACCGTCTCCCACCTCATCAAATCGTTCACCCTCTGGGAATTCCTCAAGGCGCACGCCTTGACGCTGAAGTATTTCTTCAAGCCCAAGGTGACGATCAACTACCCCTTCGAGAAGGCCCCGCTCAGCCCCCGCTTCCGCGGCGAGCATGCGCTGCGGCGCTATCCCAATGGCGAGGAACGCTGCATCGCCTGCAAGCTGTGCGAGGCCGTGTGCCCCGCGCAGGCGATCACCATCGAAAGCGAACCGCGTGAGGACGGCAGCCGCCGCACCACCCGCTACGACATCGATATGACGAAATGCATCTATTGCGGTTTCTGTCAGGAAGCTTGCCCGGTCGATGCCATCGTCGAAGGGCCGAATTTCGAATACGCCACCGAAACCCGCGCAGAGCTGCTGTATGACAAGGCGAAGCTGCTCAGCAATGGTGACAAGTGGGAACGGGCCATCGCGGCCAATCTTGAAGCCGACGCCCCCTACCGCTAGGGCGCGCCAAAGTTTGCAAAACCGTTCGGGCTGAGCTTGTCGAAGCCCTGCTTTTCTAGTTTCGGGATCAAGGAAGGACGGCCCTTCGACAAGCTCAGGGCGAGCGGGGAAGGGATTGGGGTAAATTATGATACAGGCCATCGCCTTCTATTTCTTTGCGACGATTGTCGTCGCCAGCGCCGTGATGGTCGTCATGGCGAAGAACCCCGTGCATTCGGTGCTGTGGCTGATCCTGACGTTCTTTAACGCGGCCGGGTTGATGGTGCTGGTGGGCGCTGAGTTCATCGCGATGCTGCTGGTGATCGTTTACGTCGGCGCGGTGGCGGTGCTGTTCCTGTTCGTCGTTATGATGCTCGACATTGATTTTGCCGCAATGCGCGCCGGATTCAGCCGGAATGCGCCGCTAGGGCTGGTGATTGCGGCGATCCTGCTGGCGGAATTGCTGCTGGCGGTGGGGGCTTACGGCGCGGGCGGGATTCAGCTGGGAACGGCGGATGGCAGCGCGGTGCAGGCCGCTGACACCAGCAATATCGAGGCGCTCGGCGCGCTGCTCTATGGCCGTTACATCGTGCTGTTCGAGATCGCCGGGATCATCCTGCTGGTCGCGATGATCGGCGCAATCGTGCTGACCTTCCAGCCGCCCAAGCCCGGTGCCCGCGCGCGGCAGGATGTCGGCAAGCAGATCCGCCGCCGACCGGAGGATGCAACCGTCATGAAGAACCCGGAGATCGGGCAGGGGGTCGAGCTGTGATTGGTATCGAACATTACCTCACCGTGGGCGCGATCCTGTTCGTGCTGGGGGTGCTGGGGATTTTTCTTAACCGCAAGAACGTGATCGTCATCCTGATGGCGGTTGAGCTGATCCTGCTGGCGGTCAACATCAACCTTGTCGCCTTCAGCGCCTTTCTGAACGATCTGACGGGTCAGGTGTTTGCGATGCTGGTGCTGACTGTCGCCGCGGCCGAGGCTGCCATCGGCCTTGCGATCCTTGTGATCTATTTCCGCACCCGCGGCTCAATCGCGGTTGACGATATCAACCGGATGAAGGGGTAAGCGTTCGTGTCCACGCAAATCCTCATCATCGTGTTCGCACCGCTGCTGGCCGCCCTGATCGCAGGGCTGGGTAACCGCATGCTTGGCAATGTCGCGGCGAAGTCCATCACCACCGGGGCGTTGCTGCTGTCGGCGGGGCTGAGCTGGCCGATCTTCCTCGGTTTCATCGGCGGCACGCAGAGCGCCGAGGTGGTGCCGGTGCTGAAATGGGTCGAGAGCGGCGCCTTGACCTTCGATTGGGCGCTGTGCGTCGATACGCTCACCGCGATCATGCTGGTGGTGATCAACACGGTCTCGGCGCTCGTGCACCTCTATTCGTGGGGGTATATGGAGGAAGACCCGGATCAGCCGCGCTTCTTCGCCTATCTCTCGCTGTTCACCTTTGCGATGCTGATGCTGGTGACGGCTGACAACCTCGTCCAGATGTTCTTCGGTTGGGAAGGGGTGGGCCTTGCGTCCTATCTGCTGATCGGGTTCTGGTTCAAGAAGCCCTCCGCAGGTGCCGCCGCGATCAAGGCCTTTGTGGTCAACCGTGTGGGTGATCTGGGCTTTATGCTTGGCATATTCGGCACCTTTCTGGTGTTCCAGACGACCTCAATTCCCGAAATCCTCGCCGCCGCACCGGGCATGAGCGGATCGACCATCACCTTCGTTGGCATGCGTCTCTATACGATGGACATCCTGTGCGTGCTCTTGTTCATCGGCGCGATGGGCAAGTCGGCGCAGCTGGGTCTGCACAGCTGGCTGCCTGACGCGATGGAGGGGCCGACGCCGGTCTCGGCGCTGATCCATGCGGCCACCATGGTGACGGCGGGCGTGTTCATGCTGTGCCGCCTGTCACCGATGTTCGAAACCGCGCCGACTGCGCTGACCATTGTCACTATCGTGGGGGCGGCCACCTGCTTCTTTGCCGCGACCATCGGCACGACGCAGTGGGACATCAAGCGGGTGATCGCCTATTCGACCTGCTCGCAACTGGGCTACATGTTTTTTGCCGCAGGGGTGGGCGCTTACGGTGCAGCGATGTTCCACCTGTTCACCCACGCGTTCTTCAAGGCGCTGTTGTTCCTTGGTGCGGGGAGCGTGATCCACGCGATGCATCACGAGCAGGACATGCGCTATTACGGCGGGCTTCGTAAGCACATCCCGCTTACCTTCTGGGCGATGATGGCGGGTACGCTGGCGATCACCGGCGTAGGCATTCTCGGCGTGTTCGGCTTTGCGGGCTTCTACTCGAAGGACGCAATCCTCGAAGCGGCCTATGCGCGCCACAACGGGGCGGGGCAGTTCGCCTTCTGGGCGGGGGCGGTTGCTGCGCTGCTGACCAGCTTCTATTCGTGGCGCCTGATGTTCCTGACCTTCTGGGGCAAGCCCCGCTGGGAGCAGTCCGAGCACATCCAGCACGCTGTCCATGATGCTCACGGCCACGGCCATGAAGAGCATCACGCCCACGCTCCGAGCGACGGCACTGCGGGTTACCATCCGCACGAAAGCCCGGTCTCGATGCTGATCCCGCTCGGCATCCTCAGCCTTGGCGCGGTATTCGCGGGCTTCGTGTTCCACCACGAATTCATCGATGGCGCGGCGTTCTGGAACGGGTCGATCTTCTACAACGAGGATCTGATCCACGCGATGCACGGCGTGCCCTTGTGGGTGAAGCTGAGCGCCACCATCGTCATGGTACTGGGCTTTGCGGGTGCCTACCTCGCATACATCGCCAAGCCTGATATCCCGGCCAAGTTCGTCGCGACTTTCGGCGCGCTGCACAACTTCGTCTACCGCAAGTGGTATTTCGACGAGCTTTATGACGCGGTCTTCGTGAAGCCTGCGTTCTGGCTGGGCCGCAAGTTCTGGAAACTCGGCGATATCGGCACGATTGACCGCTTCGGCCCCAATGGCATCGCCTGGGTGGTCGAACGATCCTCGGTCGCGGCCAAGTCGATCCAGTCGGGTTATCTCTACACCTATGCGTTGATCATGCTGCTCGGGCTGGTCGCCGCTATCACCTACGTTTTGCTTTAGGAGCGCGCTTCGTAATGGAAGGCCTTCCCATCCTGTCGCTGATGATGCTCGTGCCACTGGTGGGCGCCTGCGCCTGCCTGTTTTCCGGCGCTGCGCAAGCCCGCTGGATCGCGCTGGGGGCGACGCTGGTCACCTTTGTGCTCGGCGTGTTGCTGTGGGCCAATTACGAGATCGGCGGCGCGCAGTGGCAGTTCAGTGAGCGGGCCGAGCTGTTTGCAGGCTTCAGCTATGCGCTGGGGATTGATGGCATTGCGCTGATGCTGATCATGCTCAGCGTGTTCCTGATGCCGGTTTGCATTCTGGCGAGCTGGGAAGCGGTGCAGAAGCGCGTCGGCGAATACATGGCGGCGTTCCTGTTCATGGAGGTGCTGATGATCGGCACCTTCGCGGCGCAGGATCTGTTCCTGTTCTACGTTTTCTTCGAGGCGGGCCTGATCCCGATGTATCTGATCATCGGGGTGTGGGGCGGGGACAACCGCATTTACGCGAGCTACAAGTTCTTCCTCTACACGCTGTTCGGATCGGTGCTGATGCTGATCGCGATGTTCTGGATGGTCGCCGAGGCGGGCACCTCAGACATTCCAACGCTGATGCAATACAGCTTCCCGGCAGAGGCGCAGACGTGGCTGTGGCTGGCTTTCTTCGCGAGCTTTGCGGTGAAGGTGCCGATGTGGCCGATGCACACATGGCTACCCGATGCGCACGTGCAGGCGCCGACCGCAGGCTCAGTGATCCTTGCGGGCGTGTTGCTGAAGCTGGGCGGTTATGGCTTCATCCGCTTCAGCCTGCCGATGTTCCCCGAAGCGTCGGCGCAGTTCGCATGGCTGGTGTTGGTGCTGTCGATGATCGCGGTGGTCTATACCTCGCTGGTCGCGCTGGTTCAGTCCGACATGAAGAAGCTGATCGCCTATTCCTCGGTCGCGCACATGGCGATCGTGACTGTGGGGCTGTTCGCCTTCAACGTGCAGGGGCTGGAAGGGGCGATGATCGTGATGCTCAGCCACGGCCTGGTGTCGGGCGCGCTGTTCCTGTGCGTCGGTGTGATCTACGACCGCCTGCACACTCGCGAGATCGCGCGTTATGGCGGGCTTGCGATCAACATGCCCTACTACGCACTGTTCTTCCTGCTGTTCACCATGGCGAGCATCGGCTTGCCGGGCACCAGCGGGTTCGTTGGCGAGTTCCTCTCGCTGGCGGGCATTTACCAGACCTCAAGCCTAGTGGCGCTGATCTGCACCACCGGGATCATTCTGGGCGCTGCCTATATGCTCTACCTCTATCGCCGCGTGGCCTTTGGCCGGCAGGCCAACGAGGATGCTGCCGCCATGCGCGATATCTCGGCGCGCGAATGGATCATGATGGCTCCGATTGCGGCGGCCGTGCTGTGGATGGGGGTCTATCCCGAAAGTTTCCTCGCGCCGATGCGGGCCGATATTGCGGTGCTGGATGCGCGTCTGGCGTCTGCCGCACCGGCGGGCGATGCTGCGCTGGCAGCGGGCGCGCCCCGCGCTGAGGCGGCCAATGCCATGCCGCATGATGCCGACGCCGGCGCCGATCATTCAAGCGGCTCAACACAAGTGCCCGGGGAGGGCGCGCACTGATGGATTTCGCTCACTCCTTTGCGCTTACCCTGCCGGAACTGTTGTTGTCGGCGGCGGGGCTTGTGCTGTTGCTGGTTGCTGCGTGGGGCGGAGACAAGGCTGCGCGGCTGATCGCCATTATTGCAGCTGCGGCACTTTTCGGCGCTGGCATCATGCTGGTGCCAGGCCTGCATTTCGGCACCGACGGCCCGGCAACGCTGGCCTTTGGCGGGCTCATGAAGGTCGATAGCTTTGCCTTGTTTGCCAAGGCCCTGATCTACCTTGCAGCGATTGGCGCGTTGATGGTTGCGCCTGCCTTCTTCAACAGCGCCGCTGCGGGCACCGAGCGCGGGATGCGCGCCGAATATCCGGTGCTGATCCTGTTCGCGGCCGTCGGCATGAGCATCATGGTCTCGGCCAATGATTTCATGACGCTGTACCTCGGGCTCGAACTGAACAGCCTGTCGGCCTATGTGCTCGCCGCGATCTTGCGGCGCGATACGCGTTCGGGTGAGGCGGGGCTGAAATACTTCGTGCTGGGCGCGCTGGCCTCGGGCATCCTGCTCTATGGGATGAGCCTGTTGTATGGCTTCACCGGCGGCACCGCCTTCACGGCCGTGCGTGCGGGGCTGACGGGCGAAATGGGGCTGGGTGCGCTGTTCGGGGTGATTTTTGTCCTGTCAGGCCTCGCGTTCAAGATCAGCGCCGTGCCGTTCCACATGTGGACGCCGGACGTTTACGAAGGCGCGCCGACGCCGGTCACCGCCTTTTTCGCCACCGCGCCCAAGGTTGCAGCCGTCGCGCTGACCGCGCGAGTCACCTTCGAGGTGTTCGGCGCGCAGGTGGCCGCATGGCAGCAGATCGTGATGTTCACGGCATTGACCTCGATCATCTTTGGCGCATTGGGGGCGATCGGTCAGGAGAACCTGAAGCGCCTACTGGCCTATTCCTCGATCAACAATATCGGCTTCATCCTGCTCGGACTCGCAGTCGCCAATCAGGACGGGGCGAGCGCCATGCTGGTCTATCTTTTCGTCTATGTCGCGATGAGCCTCGGCTGCTTTACTGCGCTGCTGATGCTGCGCGATGACGAGGGCGCCCTGTTTGAAACCTTCGCCGATATCCGCGGGCTTTCGGTCACTCAGCCGGTGATTGCCGGGGCGCTGCTGGTGTTCATGTTCAGCCTTGCCGGCATCCCGCCGCTGCTGGGGTTCTATGCCAAGTTCGTGGTGTTTCAGGCCACGGTGGAGGCCGGCCTCGTCGCTTTCGGCGCGATTGCCATTGCGGCTAGCGTGATCGGGGCGTTCTATTACATCAAGTTCGTCAAGGTGATGTTCTTCGATGCGCCTGCAGGCGTGGTCACGGGTAAGAGCGGGGCGGCGCACTGGGCGCTGCTGGGGCTGACGGCGCTGATCATTTCGCCGCTGGGTTATCTGCTCACGCCTTCGCTGACTGATCTGGCAGACAAAGCCGCAGCCTCGCTGTTTCTTGCGGTTTGAACGCAGCGCCTGACATCATGCTGGTTGAAGAAACCGGCTCAACCAATGCCGATCTCGCCGCTGCGATCCGCGCTGGCGGCGTATGGCCGGAAGGGCGATGGCTTGTCGCCCGCCGCCAGACGGCCGGGCGCGGCAGGCAGGGGCGTCAATGGTTTGACGGCACCGGCAACTTCATGGGCTCATGCGCGGTAAAGCTGGGCGAGGGCGGCCCGCCGCCTGCTTCGCTCAGCTTTGTCGCCGCGCTGGCGGTGCGTGATGCGGTGGCACAAGCCGCGGGCGAGGGCGCAAATTTCGCACTCAAATGGCCCAATGATGTGTTGCTGAACGGCGGGAAGCTCTCCGGCATCTTGCTGGAAATGGTGAAGGGGCACATTGTCGTCGGCATCGGCGTGAACCTCGCCCGTGCGCCCGACCTGCCCGATCGCAAAACAGCCGCCTTGGCTGATAATGTTGCCCCGCCACCCGTCGAAGATTTTGCCGAGTGCCTCGCTGCCCATTTTGCAGCGCGACTTGCTACATGGCGTTCGCACGGGTTAGCCGCGACGCTGGAGCAATTTCTCGCCGCCTCGATCCATGCGCAAGGCACCCCGCTGACAGTCCACGATACGGATGGATCGCAGGTCGCCGGGTCCTTCGCGGGGCTTGAAGAAAGTGACGGAGCCTTGCGGCTGCGCTTGGCGGATGGCAGCGAACGTGTCATTCGCGCAGGCGATATCTCCTAGGTAAGGATCATCAGCATGCTGCTCGCCGCCGATGTCGGGAACACCAACGTCGTCTTTGCCCTGTTTGACCTGAGCCCGGATGGCGCACACACCATCCGCGCGAGCTGGCGCATCGCCACCGACCCGCGCCGCACGGGTGATGAATACGCCGTTTGGCTGCTGCAATTGCTCGCCATCGAAGGCGTGGCACGTGACGCGATTACGCAGATCATCGTCGCTTCCGTCGTGCCGCGCGCGGACCATAATTTGACCGTGCTGTGCGAGAAGTATTTCAGCATCACGCCGCTTTTCGCCGGGCAAGGGATAGCGCGTTGGCGTTTTGAGATCGATGTCGATCAGCCCTCCTCGCTAGGAGCCGACCGCGCGCTCAACATTCTGGCCGCGCACCACAAGTATGGCGGTGATCTGATCATCGTCGATTTTGGCACCGCAACCAAGTTTGAGGCGGTCGATTTCACTGGAGCCTACAAAGGCGGATCGATTGCGCCGGGGATCAATCTGTCTTTGGATGCGCTCGTCGGCAAGACCGCCAAGCTGCCACGCATTGCCATCCGCGCGCCTGCCAGCCGCAGCGTCATCGGTCGCAATACCGAAGATCAGATGCTGATTGGGGTGTTCTGGGGCTATGTCGCGATGATGGAAGGCATGGTCGCGCGCATGAAAGCCGAAATCGGTCGCCCCGCAAAGGTTGTAGCCACCGGCGGGCTCGCCATATTGTTTGACGACGCTACCGAGATTTTTGACCACGTCGACGCTGACCTTACGCTGGACGGCCTCGCTATTCTTGCGCGGCAGGCCGAAACCGCCTGACCAATCCCGCGCCCCTCCTGACAGAACCGGATATACCTTGAAGAACGATTTTACCCCCGAAGACGAATTGCTGTTCCTGGCGCTGGGGGGCTCGGGCGAGATTGGCATGAACGTCAATCTCTATGGCTGTCAGGGCAAGTGGATCATGGTCGATCTCGGCATGACCTTCTCCGGCACCGAATATCCGGGCGTTGAACTGGTGTTCGCCGATCTCGAGTTCATTGAGGAGCGCGCCAAGGATTTGCTCGCCATCGTGCTGACCCACGCGCACGAGGATCACATCGGCGCGGTGCCGTACTTTGCAGGCGAGCTTGGCGTGCCGCTCTATGCCACGCCCTTCACCGCCGATCTGGTGGCGCGCAAGCTGGAAGAGGCGGGGCTACTTGGCAAGGTCAAGATCAACATCATTGAGGAAGATCACGGCGAGATTGACATCGGGCCGTTCACGATCACCTATCTGCCGCTTGCGCACTCGATTGCCGAGGGCAACGCGCTGCTGATCGACACGCCGCACGGGCGCATCTTTCACACTGGCGACTGGAAGCTCGACGAGGAGCCAATCATCGGCGAGCCGACCACTGAGGAAGAGCTGCGCGAAATCGGCGATGAGGGCGTGCTGGCGCTGGTGTGCGATTCGACCAATGTCTTCAATCCCAAGGCCTCAGGCTCGGAAGGCGCGGTGCACCGCGCGCTGATGGAGGAAGTTGCGCTCCACAAGGGCAAGCGCGTGGTCGTCACTACCTTCGCGAGCAACGTAGCGCGGCTGCACACTCTGGGCGAAGTCGCACGCGAAACTGGGCGGCAGATTTGTGTCGCTGGGCGCTCGCTCGACCGGATCATCGAGGTGGCGCAGGATAATGGCTATCTTGAGGATTTTCCCACCCCGGTGAATTTTGAAACCGCGATGGGCCTGCCGCGCGGCGAAGTGCTGATTATCGCCACTGGCGGGCAGGGCGAGCCGCGTGCGGCGCTTGGCCGGATGGCGGACAAGAGCCACCCGATTGAACTCGTCGCGGGCGATGTGGTGCTGTTCTCCTCGCGCCAGATTCCGGGCAATGAGATTCCCATCGGCAAGATCCAGAACCAGCTCGCTGCGCGCGGGATCCAGATGGTGACCGACCGGCAGGCATTCATCCACGTCTCAGGCCACCCGGGTCGTCCGGAGCTTGAGGCGCTTTATGAATGGCTACGGCCCGAAGTGCTGGTGCCGGTCCACGGAGAAATCCGTCACATGGCTGAGCAGGTGCGTGTGGGTAAGGCGGCGGGAATTCCGTCGCAGGTGCTGCAAAAGAACGGCGACATCATCCGCCTTGCTCCCGGCAAGCCTGGCAAGCTCGCTGAAGTGCGCAATGGACGCTTGGTGCTTGATGGCGACATCATCGCGCCCGCCAATGGCGAGGCGATCACCATGCGCCGGCGCATCGCGCAGGATGGCATCTTGATCGTGGTGCTGGCGCGCGGTGCCAAGCCGATGATCGAGGCGATTGGCCTGCCGCTGGATGAAGACCTGCCCGAATTCATCGAAGAAGCCGCCAATGACGTGCTCACCGCAATCGGCCGCCTGAAGGGCAAGGACGCGAAAGATGCCGCTGTCGTGAAGGAAGCCGCGCGGCTTGCAGCCCGGCGGGCGGCGCAGCGCTGGTCGGGCAAGAAGCCGCAAGTGCGCGTGGTGATGCCGGGGGCGGCGGCCTGATGCAGATCACGTCAATTGCGGCGATCTATTTCCTGTTCTTCGTCATGAGCGCCTTCGTGATGCTGCCCTTCGGGGTGCGCACCGCAGACGAAGCGGGCGAGGCCAAGGTGCCGGGGCAGGCAGATAGCGCGCCGGTCAACTTCCAGCCGGGCAAAGTCGCCGCGCGCGCATCAGTGGTAGCCGCCATTGCGACGGCGCTGTTCGTGGCGAATTACCACTATGGCTGGGTGACGGTAGAGGACATCGATATCCTGCCCAAGCCGCCATCCGCCAGCGGCGCGGGCTAGTTTCTGAAGCGCTGGATCGCCTGCGCCAGCGCGACATAAAGCTTGCCCATTTCCGATCCCAGCACGGTCACGCTAAGCGCATGGCCATCGCGGGTCGACAGCATCGATCGCAGCATCGCCTCGAAGTCGTGGATGTAGCGGTTGACGTGGCCCTGGAAGGCTTCGTCATTACTGTAGAGCGCGGCAATATCCTTCGCGGTGCCATTGTCTATCAGCCGCACGGCGCGGCGAGTGAATATCCCGCGATCGCCCTTCAGATAGGCGTCCCACGCCGTATCGGTCACTTCGCTCGATAGTGCTGCGGTAATATCGATCGCAGCCGAATTGAGGCTGTCGGTGATCAGTGCGGTGCGCCGGGCGAAATCATTATTGACCTGTTCCTCGGCCAGTTCGCGCGCCCGGGCGATGCGCTGTTCCAGATTTCCGGTGAGCTCGTTGACTCGCGCCAATTGATCGCGCAGCTGGATCGTCGCCTCGCGCCCGACGCCTGAGGCATGCGCGGCGGCCTGTTCGAGCTTGCCGATTGCCGCCGCAGACTCACTCCGCAGACTGCGTTCGAGCGCCGCAACGGCTTCGCCGCCAATATCGGCTGCAAGCGCGGTGGTCTTTTCGCGGGCGCCCTGATCCAGCGTCGCGAAGGCCTGTGCGATGGCACCTTCCAACGTGCCGAGTGCAGCGCGCAGCTGCTCCTGCGTTTCGGTGGCCAGCGCGCCGCTATCCTGCGCCAGCCGGGCAAAGCCGCCGCGAAGGCCCTGCAAGCGAGCAAGCGCATCCTCGGCTTCTTCGGCCAGCTGTGTCTTGAACCCGGCGATGGCGATTTCGGCCGCGTCGATTTCGGCGCGGGTGCGCACAAGGTAATCCGACAGATCACTGCCCTGCTGGCTTGATCGCAGCATCAGCTGGTTGACCTTTTCGGCGCGGCCTTCGGTCGTCGTCAGGGCGGCATCGGCAGCCTGGATCGCAGCGGGGAGATCCTCGCGCGTGGCGCGTGCGCCCGATTGGATGATCTCAAGCAGCCGAATGCTGCTTTCGGTCAGCGAGGCGAGCTGTGCTTCGGTTTCGGCGAGGGCGGTGCGTTTCCCCGCAAGGAGCTCGCCCAGCGACCCGAGCCCCGCGCCCAAGCTGCTGCGCGCCGCTTCACCCTGCTGGCCGATGCTGGCCATCAACTTGCCCAACTCTTCCATACGCTCGGCAATCGCTTCGCCATGAGCGAGCAGCTTGTCGGTATCGGCAAGCTGTGCATCGCGCCGCTGCGCCAGACCGTCGTCGAGTGCGGCCAATCGCTGCGCCAGAACCTCGCTTGCCTGCGCTTCATGGGTTTCGAACGCCGCCTGGCGCAATTCGATCTGTTCGGCCAGTGCCCGGCTGCGTTCAGTCATCTGCGTTTCAAAGGCAGCAACTTCGGCGCGCAATTGTTCGACGCGCTGGGTCGATGCAGCGCCTGTCACCTTGTCGATTTCGTCCACCAGCCGCAGCTTTTCCACCAGCCCTTCATGGAGGCCCGCAATGCTCGCTTCGAGCTGCGCGTGAGCGGTTTCGTTGGCTTGCTGCAAGCGCGTGGCCACGGCTTCCGTCTCGGTAGCGGTCTGGCGTGAACGCTCGCTGAGAGCGGCCATTGCCTCGGTTTCAATGGAGTCCAGCTTGGCGTGGTAGGCCTCGGCCTCGTGTTGCAGAGCCACAAAGCGCTCCGTCACCAGCGCTTCAATGCGGGTCAGCTGTGTCTCGAACCCGGCCAGGGTCTCGCCGACCCGCGTGCCAAAGCTGCGCACCTGCGTTTCGCTGGCGGTGCCAAAGGTGTTGAGCCGATCAAACCCAGCCACCAGACGCTCCAGCTGATCCTGCGCGGTCCGGCCCGCGCCGCCGATCTGGTTGGCAACATCGCGCGCCGCGTTGGCGATCACCGGCAGGTCGTCACGCAGCCGGTTCATGTTGCCGAGCGCGGTTTCGCTGGTGGCACCGATCGCGTCTACCTGCGCGCCATTGCTTGCGATCAGAGCTTGCAAGTCGGCCGCGTGGGTCGAGATTCGTTCAGCAGCAATCCGTCCAAGCGATTCCAGCTCGCGCGATTGCGCCGCCAGAAATTCGCGGGCCAGGCTGAGTTCTCGGTTGGCAACCTTCAGACGGTTTTCCAGTGCGACACTTTCCTGCCGCATCAGTGCTGCGGTTGCGACGAACCGTCCCGCTTCCGCGCGGGATGAGCGCATGGCGATCAACCACACAATCCCGATCAATGCGACCGGCACCGACCATTGCACCAGCCACGTGACCCATTCCTGCGGGGCAGGGCCTGCCATGATAGCGGCGCTGTGCGCCCAGCCGAAAAACGCCGTCCAGCCGATCACCAGCAGGCCCGCCAGCGTCGGCGCCAGCCATTCGCGGCGCGCGGGGACTGGTTCGGGCTCGCCATCTTCGAGCCAATGCTCGGTAAGATCGAGTTCGCTCCCCGCGTCAGGCAGGGAGCCCCCGGCCTGCGCAATCGCCGAAGCCTCCCCGGCAGTGTTGTCCCCGTTGCCCTTGCGCCCCAGCGCGCGAATGTGATGCTGTCCTGACATGGGGCAGGTATAACACAGCCAGACTCAGGATAAACCCTGCTTTAACCTTGCCCTTGGTAGAGGGGCATATGGCATTTGATAACGGCGCTCTTGATGCAACGCTTGCGGCAGCAGCCGGCAATGATGCCGCGCTGATGCAGGAGCTGCGTGGTGCCTTTCTTGAAAGCGCGCATCGTCAGCTTGATTTGCTCAAGCGGGCGCGCTGCGATGGCAACTGGAATGTCGCGGCAATGCGGTTGAAGGGGCTGGCGGCTAGCTTTCATGCCGAAGATCTGCTGATGGCAGCCGAAATCGCGCTCCACGCTGCGCCGGGCGAGCCGATGGCGATCCGCGAGATTGAAGGCGTGCTGGGCCGTTTTGCGCGCGCCGCGCGCCGCTGATCCGCCGGGCAGCTGCCTGATCCGGGTAGAGTGACGACAAGCACCTTGAACCCCTGACGCGAAAGCGCCAATCCCGCAGGTGACCATGATTGCACCGCGGAGCCCCCTGCCATGCGCGTCGGCCTGATTGCCGCTGTTACCCGAACCGATACGGGCAGACCGCGCGCCGAATTGCCGCTGGCCGGACAATCCGTGCTGGCTTGGCAGGTCGACCTTTTGCAGATGCTTGGGGCCGAGCGCGTGCTGTGCCTTACCGAAGGCGCGGCGGGCGAGGTGCTGCGGCTTCAGCATGGGGTCGAAGCCTCTGGCGCAAAATTTCACGCCTTGCAGGGGTTTGCGGCGATCCCAGCCTTGGTCCGGGCCGAGGATGATCTGATCGTGCTGCGCGACGGGTTGGTGCCCGATCCAATTTTGGTGCGCGAATTGTTTGGCGATGGAGAGGTGTTGCAAAGGGTGATTGCCAGCATGCCAGCCAGCCACCCGATGGCGCAGGCGCACCCGATCGATTTCGAGCGGATCGATGCGGCGCGGCATTGGGCAGGGGCGCTGGCGATGCGAGGCGCTCCGGTGCAGCAGCTTGCCGATTTCCCCGCCGATTCCGATGCGTTTTCAGTACTGCTTCGCCTTGCGCTGCAAGCGGGTACGCCGTGCAGGGAACTGACCGCGACGCAGCTCACCCCGCAGACTTGGCTGTTGGCAGATGGGCATGCGGTAGTCGCAGCGCAGGAACTTGCGCTGATCGCAGGTGCTGGAAGGTCATCCGATTGGCGTGCGCCCGGCGCTGCGCTCGCGGGGCTAGCCGTCCGCCAGATTGCGCCGCGCGGGCTACGTCAGGGCGGTCTAATCGCGGGCGCAACGGCGCTGGCACTGATGCTGACCGCGACACTGATCGCAGCGCTTGGACTGCCCGTCCCAGCACTGGCGGCGGCCGCATTTGCTGCCTTTGCCGGACAGGTTTCGGACCAATTTTCCGCCATGGCGTTACGCCTGCGCCTTCAGGCGCCAAAGCCGCGAGCCCGATGGGGGCTGGCTGAGGCTATCGATGCGCTGGCAATGCTTGCCTTGTGGTTCGTGCTTGCTCCGTGGCCGCAGTGGCAGCCGCTTGCGGTGTTGGGGCCGCTCACCATCGGCCTTGCCCGTCTAGCAGCGCTCCGGCCCACCGCGTCTTTCGCGGTTCCGGCATCCGACCGGACGGCGCTGTTTGTGGTGCTGGCATGTGCGGCGGGATTTGGCGTTTTGCCTGAGGTACTCGCCTGTCTCGCCTTGGGGCTGCTTGCAGGAATGCTGCTGCATCCCGCGCGCGAATGAACTAACGCGGATTTAACTATGTGGGGGTAAGCCTGCCGGAATGGGCGAAGAAACGATGGACCTTACCGCCAACCTTGATGTTGAGGCACTGCTGCGCGGCGGATTGACGCGGGAAAACCGCGCGGTGGCATCGGTTGTGCCGGTTTTGCAGCACTTGCTGGCCAGCGAAGCCCATTCGCTGCTGAGCGACGCCGTGCTCGCCCGGGTGCGCGGCATGATCCATGATTGCGCCGCGCAGGTGATGGCGGCGATGGCGGGTCACGATCCAGCCTCACGCGCACTCCTTCACACCGATCCCGCAGCGTTGGAGGCCTGTGCCGATGCTCTGCTGGAGGACGAGGCGCTGCTGGCATTTTGTCACGCGCTGGCCAGCGAAGGCTTGCTCGCAGAAAGATTGCAGCAACGCCAGTCGCTTGACCCGGTGCTGAGCCCGTTGCTGCAGGAACTGATCGCCTCGGAAGATCCGGCCATCGCCAGTCTGGCCATGAGCGTGCTCGCAGCGCAGTCACGCTTCGTCCAGACTCAGCGGCGCATGGAACTGCCGATGGGAGAGCTTCCGGCAGAATTGTTCCACGCCGTTATCGCGCGCGCGCAGGCCACCGTGACGGGAGGTGCAGGGCATGAAGGCCTTGCGCGGCTCCAGTCGAGCTATGATGAAGGCGCGAGCCGGCTTGGCTTGCTGGCGCGACTTGTGGGTTCCATGCGGCGCGGGGTGGTTGCCGCACTGGCCTTGGACCACGCGGGGTTGGCGCTGTTCGCATCGGCGCTCGCGGCGCAACAGGATCAGCCGCGCGCTGCGGTCGTGCTCGCCTGTCTTGATGGGCAAGGCCTGCGCCTCGCGCTCGTGCTGCGCGCAGCGGGGCTTTCGTTGCCCGCGATTGAACGGCAATTTGCCTTGATTGCGCCTGGCGCGTTGCTGCCACGGATCATTGCTGACCTCACGCCGGAACGCGCGGCCACGCTGTTGAACGCGGCTGCGCCAGCGCAGTGAAGGTCATGAACTCCCACGAAAACCTGTTTGGCGCCTATGGCCTGACGGATGCGCGCGACCGCTTGCTGAATGCAGACGAGCCACTGGCCGACCTGCAGGAACGCTGCGGCGGTGATCTGCCGGGCACATTGGCCATCCCCGAATTGCTGGCTCTGGTGCAGCAGTCGCGGCACATGGGGTTGAAGTTGGCGCGCAATTTCAGCGCCTTTGATGGTGAGGCGCTGGTCAGTGGCTTCGCCCGGATTCATCCACTTGCCGAGGCTGATGGCGGCGGGTGCGAGGTACTGGTCGACAATTGGCAACGCAATGCTCCGGTGGTTCCCGGTGACCGGGATGTCGCAGCCCAGATCGACGCGATTGACCGCGCGACGGCTGAGGTCAGCGCCAGGCTCGATGCGCGCCAACGGGTCCAGATCCTGAGCGTGACCGCACCGGATGCCTATGATTTGCAAGCCGCAGCGATGCCGCAATCGGGAACAGTGTGGAGCGATCTGGTCACAGTCGGCACGGTCAGCCACCATCAGTCCTTGCACTGGCGGCTGCTGGATGGAGCGATGTGCCGCTTTGCGGGATCGCAGCGCAATTGGCGGTGTCGGCTGATCCCGCTCGGAATTGACGCGCAGAACCCCGATGGGTTCGAATTGCTGCTGATCGCCGAGGAACCTTTCATCCCGGCTCCGGTCGCTGCTGGCGATAATGCCGCTGAGACCGAGGCATCGCCGACGCGCCTCGTGGGCACCGCGCTCACCCCGGTGTTGCGACAGCCGATTGCGCGGATCATCGCCAATGCCGAAACCATCCGCGCGCGCCTCGCAGGCCCTTTGCGCGATGAATATAGCGAATATGCGGGCACCATCGCCAGCGCCGGGCAGCATCTTTCGGCGATGCTGGATGATTTGGCCGATCTCGAAGTGGTGGAAACCCCCGGCTTCAGCACCGCGCGCGAACCCGTCGATCTGGCCGACGCGGCCCTGCGTGCGGCAGGCATTCTTGGCGTGCGCGCGCAGAACCGGGATATTGCGCTGGAGGTGAATGCCACGCGCGGTGACGCCGTTGCCATCGCGGAATTCCGCCGGGTGCTGCAAATCCTCATCAACCTGATCGGCAATGCAATCGCTTATTCGCCCGTGGGCAGCACCGTGCGGATTGCGGCGCAGATGGCGGCTGAGGGACGTGCAATGGTCAGCGTCGCCGATGAAGGCCCCGGCGTCTCGCCAGAGCAGGCAGAGCACATCTTCGACAAATTCGAGCGGCTTGGCCGCGATAGCGACGGCGGCAAGGACAAGGGTTCAGGCCTTGGCCTGTTCATTTCGCGCCGCCTTGCCGAAGCAATGGCAGGCAGCTTGACGGTAGAAAGCGCCGAGGGCGGCGGCGCGCTATTCAGGCTGGAACTTCCAGCTGAATAGCGCGCCTCGTCCTATTCTTTAGCGCTGAGCCAGCGGCACGTAATCGCGCTGCGTCGGCCCGGTGTAGAGCTGGCGCGGGCGGCCGATCTTCTGGCCGGGATCACTGATCATCTCGTTCCACTGTGCCACCCAGCCGACGGTGCGGGCGAGGGCGAACAGCGCGGTGAACATCGTGGTCGGGAAGCCGATCGCCGAGAGGATGATGCCCGAATAGAAATCGACATTCGGGAACAGCTTTTTCTCGATGAAATAGGGATCGTTCAGCGCGATCTCCTCGAGCCGCAAGGCGGTTTCGAACAGCGGGTCGGTGACCTTGAGGCTCTCGAACACCTCACGCACTGTCTTCTGCATCACCGTCGCGCGCGGATCGTAGTTCTTGTAGACGCGGTGACCAAAGCCCATCAGGCGGAACGGATCGTTCTTGTCCTTGGCGCGCTCGATATAGTGCGGGATGCGGTCGGGCGTACCGATCTCGCGCAGCATGTTGAGCGCCGCTTCGTTCGCGCCGCCATGCGCCGGGCCCCACAGGCAGGCGATCCCAGCCGCGATGCAGGCAAACGGGTTCGCGCCCGATGAGCCGGCAAGCCGCACGGTCGAGGTCGAAGCGTTTTGTTCGTGATCGGCGTGGAGAATGAAAATCCGGTCCAGCGCGCGTTCCACCACCGGGTTCACCACATAGGGTTCTGCCGGAACGCCAAATGTCATGCGCAGGAAATTGCCGGTGTAGCTCAGCGAATTGTCAGGATACACGAAGGGCTGGCCGACCGAATATTTGTACGCCATCGCCGCAATCGTCGGCATCTTGGCGATCAGCCGGTGCGAGCTGATCGTGCGATGATCGGGATCGGAGATATCTGTGCTGTCGTGATAGAACGCCGACAGCGCGCCGACCACGCCGCACATCACCGCCATCGGGTGCGCATCGCGGCGGAACCCGCGGTAGAAGGTCATCAGCTGTTCGTGCAGCATGGTGTGGCGGGTGATCGTGTAGGTGAAGTCGTCGAGCGCGTCCTTGCTCGGCAATTCGCCGTTCAAGAGCAGGTAGCTGACTTCCATGAAGCTTGAATCTTCCGCGAGCTGACCGATCGGATAGCCGCGATGCAGCAGCACCCCTTCATCGCCGTCAATAAAAGTCAGCGCGCTTTCGCAGCTGGCGGTCGAAGTGAAGCCGGGGTCAAAGGTGAAGGCACCGGTTTGCGCATAGAGCTTACGGATGTCGATGACATCCGGCCCGGTGCTGCCTTCGAGTACGGAATAATCGAAGGTCTTGCCGCCGATCTCGAGTTTCGCCGTCTTGTCTGCCAAGATCTGTCTCCTGTCCAAGTTTTGTGCCGCCGACCGGGCTTACGCAGCCTGTGCGTCGAGCCGAGCGAGAGCTTCGTCCCGGCCCAGCAGGACCAGAACGTCAAAGATACCGGGTGAGGTGGTCGTCCCGGTCAGCGCCGCGCGCATCGGCTGCGCCAGCTTGCCGAGGCCCAATCCAAGCTCCTCTGCAAGCGCCTTCGTAGTGGCTTCGAGCGCCTCGCTTGTCCAGTCGTTTTCAGCCCGGAGGCGGTCGTAAATCTTTCGCAGAATCGCTGGCGCATCGCCCTCCAGCAACACGGCGGCCTTCTCGCTGATCGCCAGCGGGCGCTTGGCGAACAGGAACCCTGCACCTTCAACCACTTCGTTGAGGTTCTTCGCGCGCACCTTGAGCACGGGCATGGCCTGTGCCAGCAGCGCTTCATCCGCGTGATCGCCAATCCGCGCGGCCACCAAAGCCGCCAGCCGCGCGTCGTCAGCCTCTCTCAGGTAATGACCGTTAAGGTTTTCCAGCTTCTTGAGATCGAACCGTGATGGGCTTTTGCCCACACCATCAAGATCGAACAGTGCGATCGCCTCGTCGCGCGTGATTTCCTCGCGGTCGCCATGCCCCCAGCCAAGCCGCAGCAGATAGTTGAACAACGCTTCGGGCAGGATCCCGAATTCATCGCGATAGGCCTCCACGCCGAGAGCGCCGTGGCGTTTGGAAAGCTTCGCACCGTCCGCGCCGTGGATCAGCGGGATATGGGCATAGATCGGATCGGGCCAATTGCCCTCAATGGCGTTCATCGCCCGAATGATCGGCAGCTGGCGGAAGGCGTTGTTCAAGTGATCATCGCCGCGGATCACGTGGGTCACCCCCATGTCGTGATCGTCGACCACCACCGCGAGCATATAGGTCGGCGTGCCATCGGCGCGCAGGATGATGTAGTCGTCGATTTCCTCGTTCTTGACCGTTACCGCGCCCTGGACCCGATCCTGGATCGTGATCTCGCCTTCATTCGAGGTCTTGAGGCGGATGGTGAAGGGCGTGCCCTCGGGTGCCTCGGCCGGATCACGGTCGCGCCAGCGCCCGTCATAGCGCAGCGGCTTCTTGAGCGCGCGCTGCTCCTCGCGCATGGCTTCGAGTTCTTCGGTGGTGGCGAAGCACTTGTACGCATGCCCAGCTGCCAGCAATTGCTGGGCGACTTCGGCATGGCGCTCGGCCCGGTCGGACTGGAATAGGGGCGGGGCGTCGTAATCGAGGCCCATCCAGTCGAGCCCTTCGATGATCGCGTCGATCGCGTCCTGGGTCGAACGCTGGCGATCAGTATCCTCGATCCGCAGCAGGGTGCGACCGCCGTGGTGGCGGGCATAGAGCCAGTTGAACAGCGCGGTGCGCGCGCCGCCGATATGCAGATATCCGGTGGGCGAGGGGGCGAAACGGGTGACAACCTCGCTCGCCGGAGCGGCGCGGTCTGTGCTGCTTTCGCTTGCCATGAGCTGATACTTCCTGTTCACTTTGAGCGGCTTGGGCGTTCGTCAGGCTGGTCGGGGGATGAACCGATGCGCGATGTGCCGATCATTCCGATGGGAGACGATCCGGACGGCAACAACGCCGCCGACGGAGGGTCGCCGCGCCCTTGGCAAACCGCAGCGCGAAAGTCCAGCATATGGGGCGCTTCAGGCACGGGCTTTGGTGCGCGACTGGCGGACGGGGCGGAAGGATTTCTGGCCCGCGCCGGGTTTGACCGGGCACCATGGCTTGCGGTGGTGTTTGCGAGCGGGATCATGGCCTGGTTCGCGCTGCCGGGGATGTGGCAATGGTTCGCGGCCATCGCTGGCGGTGTGGGGCTGGCATTTGGCGCTTTGGCGCTGTGGCCACCGGGCACAATCGCCGATGAGAACCGCGCCAATCTGCGGCTTGCGATGGTAGCTTGCGGTTTGGTGTTCGCTTGCGGGATTGTCATTGTTTGGGCGCGGTCCGAGTTGGTCGGGGCCGAACCGATCGAACGTCCGATGGTCATGCGGCTGCACGGCACGGTGCTCGAAAGGGAGGATCAACCCGCTGATGGGCGCTTGCGCCTGACGCTCGCCGTGCGGGATGCCGAAACCGGGACAGCGCGCAAGGTGCGGGTCAATGTCCCGCTCGAAAGGCTTGGGGATGACGGGGTGCCTGCCGGCCTGGCCGAGGGCGCCGTCGTCAGCCTGCGCGCCCGGCTGATGCCGCCTGCGAGCCCGATGCTGCCGGGCAGCTATGATTTCGCCCGCGCGGCATGGTTCAAGGGGCTCGCGGCGACGGGCACGATGGTCGGACCGCTGGAAGTGCAGATCCCCGCGCCGGAGGCTGGCGGCATTGCGAGCGTGCAACGCTGGCTCGCTGCGCATGTCCGGGCGCGGGTCGACGGTTCGGCCGGAGCAATTGCGGCGGCCTTTGCCAGCGGGGATCGCGGCAGCATTGCTGAGGCCGACGAGATTGCGATGCGCGATTCGGGACTCACCCACTTGCTTTCGATTAGCGGATTGCATGTCAGCGCGGTAATTGCAGCGGCCTATTTCGCGGTGCTCAAGCTGCTGGCGCTGTGGCCCGCACTGGCCTTGCGGGTACGGCTGCCGGTGGTCGCGGCAGGGGCGGGCGCGCTGGCGGGGGTCGGCTACACCTTGCTCACCGGGGCTGAGGTGCCGACGGTGCGAAGCTGCGTCGCCGCCCTGCTCGTGCTGGGGGCGCTGGTGCTGGGCCGCGATGCGCTTTCGCTGCGGATGGTGGCGGTAGCGGCGGGGTTTGTGCTGCTGCTCTGGCCCGAGAGCGCGATTGGACCGAGTTTCCAGATGAGCTTTGCCGCTGTGCTGGCGATCATCGCGCTCTCGACCAGCGCGCCGATGCGGGCCTTTCTTGCGCCGCGTGACGAGGCGTGGTGGCAGCGGTTGGGACGGCGGGTGGCGGTGCTGTTTGCGACCGGGGTGGTGATCGAACTGGCGCTGATACCGATCGTGCTGTTCCACTTTCACCGCGCCGGGATCTATGGGGCGGTTGCCAATGTGGTCGCGATTCCGCTGGTCACCTTTGTCTCGATGCCGCTGATTGCGCTGGGTTTGTTGCTGGACCTGGTGGGGCTGGGCGCGCCGTGCTGGTGGCTGGTGCAGCAATCGCTGGATCTGCTGCTCGGCATTGCCCACTTCACCGCCGGGCAAGCGGGCGCGGTGACCTTGATGCCCCAGATCAGCGGCCTTGCCATCGGCCTGTTCGTGCTGGGGGGCTTGTGGCTGGGGCTGTGGAGCGGGCGGGCGCGGCTTGCGGGCTTCGCTCCGGTGGTGCTGGCGAGCGGGCTTGTGGCGCTGACCCCGGTGCCTGATCTGCTGGTGGCCGGCGATGGGCGGCAAGTGGGAATCACCATGACCGCCCCTGATGGATCGCGCCGCCTGCTCTCTCTGCGTGACAGCCGATCATCCTACACCCGCGACAATCTGATGGAGCTGGCAGGAGTGGCGGCTGATCCGCTGCCGCTGGCCGAGTGGCCGGGCGCACGCTGTTCTTCGGCCTTTTGCAGCGTGACGATTACGCGGGGTGGGCGGGACTGGGTGATCCTGCTGGGGCGCGGGCGGGCGCAGGTGGAGGAGCGGGCGCTGGCGGCGACCTGTTCGCAGGCCGATATCGTTATTTCCGAGCGGTTTCTCCCCCGGTCCTGCCGCCCGCGCTGGCTCAAGGCCGACCGTCGGATGCTGGAGCAGAGCGGGGGGCTGTCGATCAATCTCACCAACGAAACGATTGCCCGCGTTGCTGATCATCAGGGCAGCCACGGATGGTGGAAGGGCGCCGAGAGGGTCACAGCCAAGCCCAAATCTAGAGCGTTTTCCACAGCGGCTGAATCGATGAGGATTCCGTTTCCGGCGCATCTCTGATTCAGAGTCCAAGCTGGCGAAGGAGGCTGGCATGGGTGTCGAAAGCGCTTTCCCAGGATTTACGTGAC
>JAESGE010000106.1_pt1 | contig 85224 bp, 72 predicted proteins | sample 9269601 | NCBI WGS metagenome assembly JAESGE01 (sample SAMN14515569, study PRJNA621662) | algae metagenome | isolation source: Tolypothrix brevis GSE-NOS-MK-07-07A and co-occurring heterotrophs from wet... | place: USA: Grand Staircase Escalante National Monument, Utah | collected 2006-04-16
GGTGCCGATCGCCATCGCCGGCGAGAACCTGCTGAACGGCACGAACATCGACCGCGACATGACCGTGCTGCTGTTGCCGTTGCAGAACGGGGCCGAACTGCTGGCGCTCTTCGTCTTTGTCGGCGGCCTGTCGGCGGCGACGGCCATGGTGATCGTCGCCTCGGTCGCACTCGCGATCATGATCTCGAACCATCTCGTCATGCCGCTGTTGCTGCGGGGGCGCGGTGTCGCGCGAGCGCCCGGCTCCTCGACGGCGGGCGGCGATCTCGGCACGCAGGTGCTGCGGATCCGACGGCTCGCCATCGTCGTCGTGATCCTGCTCGGCTATGCCTATTACAGGTTGGCGGGCGATGCGGCACTGGCGGCCATCGGCCTGCTGTCCTTCGCCGCGATCGCGCAGGTGGCTCCCGCCTTTCTCGGCGGGCTGATCTGGCGCCGCGGCACCGCCAATGGTGCCACCGCCGGGCTGCTGATCGGCCTGGTCGTCTGGGCCTATACCTTGCTGCTGCCAAGCCTGGTGCCCCCCGATGGCGCCTGGATCGGCCTGGTGCGCGAAGGGCCGCTGGCCCTCGGTTTCCTGAAGCCAACCGCGCTGTTCGGCCTCGATCTTCCAGTGCTGCCGCATGGCGTCTTCTGGAGCCTGGCGCTCAACCTGCTCGCCTATGTCTGCTTCTCGCTCGCGGCGACGCCCAGCACGATCGAACGGCTCCAGGCCAATGCCTTCGTCGGCTCGGATGGTGTTTCGATGGCGCAGTCGCTGCGCCTGTGGCGGGCAAGCGTCACCGTCGCGGAGTTACGCGGCACGGTCGGGCGTTATCTCGGAATGGAGCGCACAGCCGCAGCCTTCGACGGATTCGCGCTCAATGGCGGCGAGGCGCTGCAACCGAACGCGCCGGCCGATCCGCAACTGCTGCGCTTCGCAGAGCATCTCCTCTCCTCCGCCATCGGCGCGGCTTCGTCGCGGCTGGTGCTGTCGCTGCTGCTCAAGGGCGGAAATCTGTCCAATCAAGCGGCATTCAAGCTGCTGGACGATGCCTCCGCCGCCTTCCAGTACAACCGCGACATTCTTCAGCACGGGCTCGATCATGCCGGTCAGGGCATCACCGTGCTCGACAAGGAGCTGCGCATCGTCGCCTGGAATCGGGCCTTCCTACAGCTTTACGACTTGCCGCAAAACCTGGTGCGGTTCGGCACGGGGTTGGAGGACGTGGTACGCTTCAACGCCGAGCGGGGCACCTATGGCGAGGGTCCGGTCGGGGAACTGGTCGCGGCGCGGCTCGAAAGTTTCGTCAGCGAGCGCGAACCTGTGCGGCTCAAGTTGCATCCGACCGAACGCGTCATCGAGGTGCGATCGAACCCGCTGCCCGATGGCGGCCTTGTCACAACCTATGCCGACATCACCGAGACGGTGAAGGCCGCCGAGGCGCTGGGGCGCTACAACGAGACGCTGGAACGGCGTGTCGAGGAGCGAACGGTCGAATTGCAGCATGTCAACAGCGCCCTTCAGCGGGCCAAGGCGGAGGCCGAGGAAGCCAATGCGTCGAAGACACAATTCCTGGCCGCCGCCAGCCACGATATTCTCCAGCCGCTCAACGCGGCCCGGCTCTATGTGTCGTCGCTCGTGGAACGCGACAGAAACACGGGCGAGCCGGGGCTTGCCGAAAACATCGACGCCTCGCTCGATGCCGTCGAGGAAATCCTGACGACGCTGCTGGATATCTCCCGTCTCGACGCGGGGGCGATGAAATCGGACATCAGCAGCTTCCGCGTCGACGACATCCTGCGGCAGTTGCAACGCGAATTCGAGCCGCTGGCGCAGGAAAAGGGGCTCGAACTCATCTTCGTGCCGTCGGAAACCACCGTCCGCTCGGACCGGCGGCTACTGCGGCGACTGCTGCAAAACCTGATCTCGAACGCCATCAAATACACGCCCGGCGGCAAGGTGCTCGTCGGCTGCAAGCGGCAAGGCGACGAGACGCGGGTGATGGTCTGCGACACGGGCCTCGGCATCCCCGCGAGCAAACAGAAGACCGTGTTCCGCGAATTCCAGCGGCTGAACCAAGGTGCGAAGGTCGCCCATGGCCTCGGCCTCGGCCTGTCGATCGTCGAACGGATCGCACGGATGCTCGATCATCCGCTGACGCTGAATTCGGTGCCGGGGCGGGGCACGGCCTTCGCGGTGACCCTGCCACGCGTCACGCCGCTGCCGGCGATGACCGTCCGCCCCGGCCAGTCCGCCCCAGCCTCGACGCCCCTCGCCGGCCTGAGGGTTCTCGCCGTCGACAACGAACCGGCCATTCTCGACGGCATGCAACTGCTGCTGGCGGGTTGGGGCTGCGTCACCGAAACGGCGGCCGGCATCGCCGAGGCCCGGCAGAAGGTCGCCAGCGGCCGTGCGAGACCAGATGTCGTCATCGCCGACTACCATCTCGACGATGGCAATGGTATCAGCGCCATCGCCGAAATCCGTCTGCTGATTCGGCCCTCGCTGCCCGCCGTGCTGCTCACCGCCGACCGCTCCCAGGCCGTGCGCGAAGCGGCGGGGGCCCTCGATATCCAGTTGCTGAACAAGCCGCTAAAGCCGGCGGCCTTGCGGGCGCTCCTTTCGCAATGGCGGGTGACGCGGATGGCGGCGGAGTAGATTAGCGCAGGTTTTTCATCGCCTCTTCCGCTGCCAGGAAGGCCGCGACATCGGACGGAGGCTCAGGCGATACGGCGCTCGTGCCCATCAGATCGAACATACGCTGGACGGGAATGAACCCCTTTTCCCGGCGGTCATAGAGGCCTACTCGCACGAGCGCGATGGCCGAGACGATCTCCTGGCCGCCCCGACCGGCGGTGACGAGGCGCTGCTCCATCACCAACCAGGTTTGCGCCCAGCAGACGATGCGGGTTTCGAGCCGAAAACGCCGGAACAGCTTCAATTCGCGGCGGAACCGGATCTTGCCGGCGCTGATCACCGGGGTCCAGCCATGGCGCAACACGGCACGCCAGAGCCGCGAGCGCAGCAGCATGTCGGTCCGGCCGAGGTCCATCAAGGTCCAGTAGCGGCCGTTGTTCATGTGCAGCGAGGTGTCAAGATCGTGCGGCCAGACGCGGAAGGCGAGCGAGGAGACGGCAAAGGGCGGCACCAGGCGCGGCCGCGCCCATGACGTCGCCAGCAGCCAGAGCAGGCGGAACCAGAGGTTCATCGCGCGCGCGAAAGGCGCGTCACGTACGGCGCACCGCGACTGACATGATGTGCCCTTCGCGCTTCGCCGCCCATCTGTCGCGATAAACCCGTCACGCCGCCGATTTCGCGCTCGCCCGGGCCGCAGCCTGACCGTAGAAGGTCTCGCCGGATTTCGCCATGCGCTTCAGGAGCTTGCAGGGGCGGAAGCGCTCGCCATGCGATTTCGCGAGGTTTTCGCAGAGCTTGACGAAGGCCGCCGCGCCCATGCCGTCGATGTAGGACAGGGTGCCGCCGGTATAGGGCGCGAAGCCGAATCCGAGGATGGAACCGACATCGGCCTCGCGTGGATCGGTGACGACGCCTTCCTCGACCGTGCGCGCGGCTTCCAGCGCCTGTGTCACCAACAAGCGGTGTTTGAGTTCCTGCATGTCGACCTTCTCGGCCGCGATATGGGTCGGCTGCAAATCCTGAAGGCCGGGCCAGAGGCGCTTAGGCGCGGCTTCGGGATAATCGTAGAAGCCCTTGCGGTTCTTGCGGCCGAAGCGGCCTTCCTTCTCGACCATGATCGTCAGCAGTTTTTCCTGGGCCGGGTCGATGGCGTGCTCGCCGACCTGCGCCTTGGTGGCCTTCACGATCCGGAAGGCGAGATCGAGCGCGACCTCGTCATTGAGCGACAGCGGCCCGACCGGCATGCCCGCCTGCTTGCCCGCCGCCTCGATCATCGCCGGGGGAATGCCCTCCATCAGCATGAGATGGCCCTCGCGGATATAGTTGCCGACGCAGCGGTTGGCGAAGAAGCCGCGCGTGTCGTTGACGACGATCGGCGTCTTCTTGATGGCGCGGACGAAATCCAGCGCGGTCGCAAGCGCCATGTCGCCGGTTTTCTTCGTCATGATGATCTCGACCAGCATCATCTTCTCGACCGGCGAGAAGAAATGGATGCCGATGAAGTTCTTCGGCCGCACCGAGCTTGCCGCCAGGCCGGTGATCGGCAGCGTCGAGGTGTTGGAGGCGAAGATGGCATTCTTGCGGATCACGGCTTCCGTCTTGCGGATGACATCGTCCTTGACCTTGGGGTCCTCGAACACCGCCTCGACGATGAGGTCGCAGGGTTTCAGATCGGCATAATCGGCCGTGGTCGTGATGCGGGCCAGCAGCGCGTCGCGATCGGCGGTCTTGGCCCGGCCCTTCATGATCTGGTCGCTGACGAGCTTGTGGGAATAGGCCTTGCCCTTTTCGGCCGCCTCCATGTCGCGGTCGAGCAGGATGACGTTCAGCCCGGCGCTGGCGCTGACATAGGCGATGCCGGCGCCCATGAAGCCCGCGCCGATCACGCCGACGGTCTTGATCGCGGTCTTCGGCGCGTTGGCCGGGCGGCGGGCACCCTTGTTGAGGTCCTGCATCGACACGAACAGCGAGCGGATCATCATCGCCGCCTCGCGGCTGCGCAGGATCTTGGCGAAGTAGCGGCTCTCGACTCGCAGGCCGAGGTCCATGGGGAGTTGCAGCCCCTCATAGACCGAGGACAGGATGGCGCGGGCGGCCGGGTAATTGTCGTTGGTCTCGCGGCGGTAGATGGCATTGGCCGGCGGCCAGATCTGCATGCCGGCAGGCGAATGCACCTTGTTGGACGGCAGCTTGAAGCCCTTGTCGTCCCAGGGAGCGACGGCCGAACCTCCGGCCCTGATCCAGGCCTTGGCGGTCTCGACGATATCGGCGCGGGGCACGACCTGATGGGCAAGGCCCATTCCACGCGCTGGCAACGCCCGGATCTGCTCGCCCTTGAACATCATCTGCAAGGCGTCGCCGGTCTGCATCAGGCGGGCGACGCGCTGCGTGCCGCCGGCGCCGGGAAACAGCCCGACCTTGACCTCGGGCAGGCCGACGCGGGTGGAGGCATCGTCCGACAGAACACGGTGATGGCAGCTCAGCGCCAGCTCGAATGCGCCGCCGAGACACACGCCGTGGATAGCGGCGGCGAAGGGTTTGCCGCAGGTCTCCAGCTTGCGGTAGAGCAGCGACAGCTTGCGGCTCTCGTCGAAGAAGGTCTGCATGGCGATGGCCTCGCCCTTCTCCTTCGTGAGCGACACATAAAGATCGCGCAGGCCAGACAGCATGCCGAGATCGGCGCCGCCGGAAAACGCCTCCTTGCCGGACGTGATGACGCAGCCCTTGATCGCCCCGTCCGCGACCACCGCATCGATGATCTGGTCGAGTTCGCCCATCAGTTCGGGCGTGATGACGTTCATCGAGCGGCCGGGCATGTCCCAGGTCGCGAGGGCGATGCCGTCGGAATCGGTCGCGAAGGTGAAATGGCTGAGTTTCATTGTTTTTCCTCCGGTGTCATTCCGGGGCCGAGCGCAGCGAGGAGCCCGGAACCCATAAACACGATGTTTCTTGTTTCGAGAGCAGGCTGCGGTGCTTTTTCATCCGCGACCAGAGGTTATGGGTTCCGGGTTCGCCGCTTCGCGACGCCCCGGAATGACAAAATTCAAACCCGTTCGATGATGGTCGCGACGCCCATGCCGGCGGCGACGCAGAGCGTGATCAGCGCCGTCTGCTTGCCGGTGCGCTCCAGTTCGTCGAGCACGGTGCCGAGGATCATGCCGCCCGTGGCGCCCAGCGGATGGCCCATGGCGATAGCGCCGCCATTGACGTTGAGGATATCGGGGTCGATGTCGAAAGCCTGCTGGAAGCGCAGCACCACCGAGGAAAAGGCCTCGTTCAGTTCGAACAGGTCGATGTCCTTGACGGTCATGCCGGTTTTCTTCAGGACCAGTTCGGTGACGTCGACCGGGCCGGTCAGCATCAGCGCGAGATCGGAACCCACCGTTGCGAAGCCGCGAATGCGGGCGCGGGGCTTGAGGCCGGTGGCACGGCCGGCCTTCCTTGAGCCGACCAGCACGGCGGAGGCGCCGTCGACGATGCCCGAGGCGTTTCCGGCATGGTGGACGTGGTTGATGAATTCGACATCCGGATGCGCCGCCGTGCCCACCGCGTCGAAGCCGCCCATCTCGCCCATCTGGGCGAAGGAGGCCTTCAGGGAGGCCAGGGTCTGCATGTCGGTGTTGGGGCGGATCGTCTCGTCCCGGTCGAGGATGGTCAGGCCGTTCACATCCTTGACGGCGATGACCGAATTCCTGAAGCGGCCCTCGCCCCAGGCCTGTGCCGCGCGCTTATGCGACTGCACGGCATAGGCATCCACGTCATCGCGGGAGAAGCCGTATTTTGTGGCGATCAGATCCGCCGACACGCCCTGCGGCATGAAATAGGTGTCGATGGCGACGCTCGGATCGACGGCGATGCCGAAGCCCGACGCGCCCATGCCGATGCGCGACATCGATTCGACGCCGCCGCCGATGGCGAGGTCCTTCATGCCGGACATGACCTGCGCCGCGGCAAGATTGACCGCATCGAGGCCCGAGGCGCAGAAACGGTTGATCTGCACACCGGGGACATTCGTGCCGTAGCCGGCTTTCAGCGCGACCGTGCGGGCGATGTCGGCCCCGGCCTCGCCGACCGGATCGACGCAGCCCATGATCACATCCTCGACTAGGGTGGAGTCGAACCCGCCGCGTTCCTTGATCGCCGTCAGGCACTGGGTGCCGAGTTCGATGGCGGTGACCTCGTGGAGCGAGCCGTCAACCTTGCCCTTGCCGCGCGGCGTGCGCACGTGATCGTAGATGAATGCGTCAGCCATGGGTCGTCTCCCGGAATGTCTTGATTCTTGTGTCGGGGATATCAAGCAAATCTGTGTGGTCGGTTCCCTCTCCCTGCAAGGGGGAGGGTAAGGGTGGGGGTTCTGCCGCGTGGCTGAACCTTGCCCGGTTATACGCTCACCGACCCCCACCCCGGCCCTCCCCCTTTAAGGGAGAGGGTGAGCAAGGGGAAAAGGATCAGAACATCTCGGCCGTCAGCGCCATCGTCGACTCCGCGCCGGTGGTGATGCGGGCGAGATGGGCGGCGGTCTCCGGCATCGTGCGGTCCATGTAGAAACGCGCCGTGGCAAGCCGCGTCTCCATCGCCGCCGTCGAACCGTTCGCGCCGGCCTTCAGCTTGTCCTGCGCCACCTTGGCCATGCGGGCATGCATGTAGCCGAGCGCGACGAGGCCGAAGAGATGCATGTAGTCATGCGCGCCAGCACCCGCGTTCTCCGGCTTGGCGAGGGCGTTCTGCATGAACCACATCGTCGCCTGCTGGAGATGGCCGAGACCGGTCTGGAGGCCGGCGAGCACGGGCTTCAGCCCCTCGTCGGCGGCGTTTTCCTGGCAGAACGCGCCGACCTCGTTGAAGAAGGCCATCACCGCGCGGCCGCCGTCGCGCCCGAGCTTGCGGCCGACGAGATCCATGGCCTGCACGCCGTTGGCGCCCTCGTAGATCATGGCGATGCGGGCATCGCGCACGAACTGCTCCATGCCCCATTCGGCGATGTAGCCGTGGCCGCCATACATCTGCTGGGCCTTGACCGCGTTGTCGAAGCCGACATCGGTGAGCACGCCCTTGAGGATCGGCGTCATCAGACCGAGCTGGTCGTCCGCCGCCTGGCGCTCGGCCGCGTCGCCGGAGCGGTGGGCGATGTCGGATTTCAGCGCATTCCAGACGACGAAGGCACGGGCGGCCTCGTTGAAGGCCTTGATCGACATCAGATTGCGGCGAACATCCGGGTGGACGATGATCGGATCGGCGGCCTTTTCGGGAGATTTGGGGCCGGTCAGGGCGCGCCCCTGAAGCCGGTCCTTCGCGTAGACGACGGCGTTCTGGTAGGCGACCTCCGACTGCGACAGGCCCTGGATGGCGACGCCGAGACGAGCCTCGTTCATCATCACGAACATGGCGTTGAGGCCCTTGTTCTCGGTGCCGATCAGCCAGCCCTTGGCGCCGTCGTAATTCATGACGCAGGTGGAATTGCCGTGAATGCCCATCTTGTGTTCGATCGAGCCGCAAGTGACGCCGTTGCGCTCGCCTGACGTTCCATCGGCATCGATGTGGTTGCGCGGCACGACGAAGAGGGAGATGCCCTTGACGCCGGCGGGCGCGCCCTCGATCCGTGCCAGTACGAGATGGATAATGTTTTGCGTGATGTCCTGCTCGCCGGCCGAAATGAAGATCTTGGTGCCGGAAATGGAATAGCTGCCGTCGCCGTTGGGGACGGCCTTGGTCTTGATCAGGCCGAGATCGGTGCCGCAATGGGGTTCGGTCAGGTTCATCGTGCCCGACCAGGTGCCATCGACCATGCGGGGCACAAACAGCTGCTTCTGTTCCTCGGAGCCATGCACCAGCAGCGCCGCGATCGCGCCCATGGTCAGGCCGGGATACATCGAGAAGGCCATGTTCGCGGCGGAGGCGAACTCGTTCATGACAGCGCCCAGCGTATACGGCAGGCCCTGGCCGCCATAGGCCTCCGGCACGGCGAGACCGATCCAGCCGCCATTGGCATAAGCGGCGTGGGCGTCCTTGAACCCCTTGGGCGTGGTCACGGTGCCGTCGGCGCTGCGCTTGCAGCCTTCCATGTCGCCCGAGCGGTTCAGCGGCTGGAGCACTTCCTCGCAGAGCTTGGCGGCCTCCTCCAGGATCGCATCGATGATGTCGGGTGTCGCATCGGCGAAACCGGGTAGGTTGTTGTAGCGCTCGATGTTGAAGACATCGTTCAGCAGAAATTTCACGTCCTCGACGGGCGCCTTGTAAACCGGCATGTCATCCTCCACGAGCTTCCAGATGTTGTTGTCGAACGGTCTTGACGCCGTTTTCCGCGTTGTCGTCCTTGGTATTGTCCGTGGTCCTGATCACGTTATCAATACCGCGCTCCCCGTCAGTCTTGCATGCAACCCCGCCCGATCTCCAGACGGCAATCGTTCACAAGCCGGATAGTTCATATATAAACTATTTTGTCACCCGGTAAAGACCGCCGTGATGACGAATATGCGAGCCAGGACGCGGTGGCAGCCCATGCCCCGCCGGCTTTTGCGCCATCGCGAGACGTTACCGGCCAGGGCAGGTTCAACAATAATTAACCCGGCGGGCCCGATCTTAACGGTGCGTTTACCATATCGGCGAAAAGTCCACGCTGCGGACGCGTTCGACGGAATCGGCAAGCGATTTCTCCAGGACCGTTCCGACGGCGGCATCGCAACGACAAGGGGGTTGCGATACCCGGGCCCAGAACGAGCCCCGACGGCGAGCTTGAACATGGCAACCAGTTTGCCCTGGAACGTCAAAGGTGTCGATCCGAGAACCCGTGACGCGGCCCGCGCCGCGGCGCGCCGGGCCGGCATGACGCTGGGCGAATGGCTCGACACCGTCATCCGCGAGGAAGCGGCCGATGCCCCCCCGGACGATGCCAGCGCGGCGACGAGGGAACTCGAGGCGCTCAGCGAACGTCTTGGCCGGCTGAACCAGTCCGAAATGGATACCGCTGCCTTCTCTGGACGGAACAAGGCCACCGGCGAGGCACCCACAGACGACGGCATGGCACAGGGTCCGCACCGCGCGAGCCGCGACAAGACGACCGCGAGCGGCGAGGACCGGACGGCGGCGGCGCTCGATTCCATCGCACGCTGGATCGAAAAGACAGAACAGCGGATGAGTTCCGCCGAACGGATCACCGCCGAACGCCAGGAACGCGCGACATCCGTCGTCGCCGACGCGATCAAGACCATCGGTTCGCGCATCGCCGACATCGAGCGCCGCACCCAGGCCGAGGGGCGCACCACGGGCCGGCCGCAAGGCGCGGAGCCCGAACCCACGCCAGTGATGCGAGGCGGGCGCCCCGTGCTGTCACGCGAGGGACTTTCGGCCGCCGTTTCCGATATCCGGCTGCGCCAGCGCGATCTGGACGGCGAGCGCGGCGTCGTGACGGAGTTGCACGCCAACCGCCAAACTTCCGCCCGCCCCAACGAACGGGACGACGAGCCTCGCGTCGCGGCGCCGCGTTTCGACCCCGAGCGTCAGGTCGCCGCCGCGCTTGCCCGCTCGGCCCAACCCGATAACGGCCTCGCCGCCGACCTGCTGGCATCGCTTCGTCAGGACCTGCGCGATCTCGGCGCCAAGATCGGCGCGCCCGGCCGCGACAGTCAGGAATTGCAGGACCTGCGCAACGACATGTCGCTGTTGCGCAATGACGTGCTGAAGCTCGCCCGCGCCGGTGGCACCGGCCAGATCGAGGCATCAATCCGCGATCTGGCGCATCGGCTCCAGAGCAGCAACCCCCATCAGGGAATCGAGACGCTGATGCGGCCGCTCTCCCGGATCGAGGCGGAAGTTTCGCGCCTGTCCGACACCTCGTCGAGCCCGGCCCATGCCCGGATCGAGAGTGAACTGTCCCACATCGCCGGCAAGATCGACGCATTGGCCAGCCGCGGCTCCGACGGACGCGTCCTCGCCGCGGCGACACGCGAACTGGCGGCGATCCGCGACCTCGTCGCCGACGCGACCGGCGGCCAGCGACTGGAAGAACTCGCGGGCAAGCTCGCCGCCCTATCCGGCGACATCGCCCAGGTCCGTGACAACCAGGTCAAAAGCCGCGATATCGACACGCTGCATGCGTCGATTTCCGATATGCGCAAGCAGATCGCGAGCCAGGCGCAGCCGCAGGATGGCAGCGCGATGATCGGCCTGTCGCGCCAGATCGAGGCCTTGTCCCAGCGGATCGGCACCTTGCCCACGCCCGACAACAGCGAAACCGAGGCACAGCTCCGCCGCATCGCCGAGCGGCTCGACCGGCCCCAGACGATGGCGCGGCCGGCCGATGACAGCGCGGCAAGCGAAGCGCTGAAGGCGAACCAGGCCCTGTCAAGCCGCATCGAATCCCTCGTCATCAAGCTCGAGGACCTTGCCGAACGGGCCCCCGCGCGCTTCGAGAACCGGATCGAGAGCCTGACGGAAAAACTCGAGCGCCTAGCCCCCGAGGGCGCGATGCCCCACGCCAACGCCGACTCCGGACTGGAGCGCAAGATCGAGGGTCTTGCCGAACGTCTCGACGCCCTCGCCGCGCAGGCCGCGACCCCTGCCGGCACGTCCCGGCTCGAAAAGCAGATCGAAGGCATGGCCGCCGCCCTGGAGGTGCTGTCCGCGCAGAATCTCGGGCCAAAAGCCTCGCTGCAACTCGAGCGTCAGATCGAGGGGATTTCCGCTCGTCTTGAGTCGCTCGCCGATTCCAACCGCCTGAGCCAGATCGCATCGATGGCCGACGGCAAGGCGCCGGTTATCGACATGCGTCCGCTCGAAGACATGCTGCGCGGCCTGTCGCTGAAGCTCGACGAGGCGCAGCAGCCGGACGCCACCGCCGAAACGCTCGCCGCGCTCGAAAAGCAGGTCGGCCGGCTGGCCGAAAAACTTGATGCGGCTGCGGTTGCCCGAGCCGACAAGGGGCTGGAGCAGACGCTGCAGGGGCTGGTAACGCATTTCCAGGGCCTGCGCTCCGAAACCGAGGCCGCCGCCGAGCGCGTGGCCCGCGACACCCTCGCCTCCGAATTCCGCAAGGTCGAGGAGCGCGACCTGACCGGTCTCGCCCGCCTCAGCGATGCGGTCGAAGGTCTCCAGGTCCGGCACGATTCCACCGGCCAGCAGACGCACCACGCCCTCGACGCCGTGCATGAGACGCTGGAGCGCATCGTGGCGCGGCTGGGCGCGCTCGAACGCGACATCGCGCGCCCCGCGATCGACGAGCGGCGAGACGGCATCGGCCATGGGTTCCATGATCTGGACGAGCGGGCCGATTTCGGCGCTATGACCGCCTCGTCCCGCCAGGCTTCCGAGCCGGTCGGCGATCCAACGCCATCGTCCTATCCGGCCGAAATCGAGCGGCGGGTGACGGAATCGCTGTGGCCACGCGCTAGCGAGCGCCGATCGGCGCCGACGCCGGCACCGGCCGCCACCGGCCTTCTCGATGTGCCGCTGGAACCGGGCTCCGGCCGGCCGAAAGTCACCGTGCCGGAAGCTCCCGCCACAAGCCCTGATCCGGCGACGCCTGGCCCGGCAAGACCGGCGGGAGAGCCGGTAATCCCAGGTCTGGGTGCCGCGTCCGGCGACCTGCGCAACATCATCGCCGCCGCCCGCCGGGCCGCGCAGGTGGTGAAGAGCGAGGCGCAATCGGCGCAGATGGAAGTCGCCGTTCCGGGCAAGAAGGCCAGGAAGGCTGGGCCGGGCCTGAAGGAAACCCTGGAGAAGCGTCGCAAGCCCATTTTGCTGGGCCTCGCCGCCATCGTCCTCGCCATGGGCGCGACGCATGTGCTGAACAGCGAGCTTGTCAGCGGCAAGACAACGGCGCCCGTCGCGACGCCGAAGCCCGCCGTCGAGGCGCCGGCCTTCGAGCCGCTGCGCGAGGAGACGCATGGCGAGCCGGTGGAAGGCGCGCCGCGGCCGGTGTCGCCTGACGCGCAGAGCTTGCCGAAGGACCCGCCGGTGTCAAACCGGGACCAGACCTCCGTGCTCAACCCGGCTCTGGTTGGGCCGACGGCCGGCGCATCCTTCGCCCGGCCGATTGACAGAACGGTATCGACCGACCGATCGAGCTTCGTGCCGGAAGCCTCGAACCTCTCCCAGCAGACGGCGGCGCTGACCGACGCGCCCGAGCCATCGGCGGCGTTGTCGGGTCTCGCGCCTGTCTCCGGGTTGAGGGACCTGCCCCCGACCCTCGGCACGCCGGGCCTGCGCAAGGCCGCGCTCGCCGGCGATGCACGGGCGGTCTATGAACTCGGCGTGCGGGCCGCGGATGGCGCCGGGGCGCAGCGCGATCCGAAGACGGCGATCAAGCTGTTCGAGCGCGCCGCGGTGGCGGGTCTCGCGCCGGCGCAATTCCGGCTTGGCAACATGTTCGAGAAGGGCGTGGGCGCGCCGCGCGACGTCACCCTCGCCCGGCTCTGGTACGAGCGCGCCGCGGAGAAGGGCAACGCCAAGGCGATGCACAATCTGGCGGTGCTCTATGCCGAAGGCGCCACCGGCAAGCCCGACTACGCGATGGCGGTCGAGTGGTTCCGCAAGGCCTCGGAACACGGCATGCGCGACAGCCAGTTCAACCTCGGCGTCCTGCTCGCGCGCGGGCTCGGCACCGAGCAGAACCTGACGCAATCCTGGACCTGGTTCGCCGTCGGCGCGGCCCAGGGCGACGAGGATGCGGCCAAGAAGCGGGACGAGGTCGGAAACAAGCTGTCGCCGGCCGAACTTGCCGCCGCCAAGCAGGCGGTTGCCCGCTGGAAGCCGAAGAACGCCGATCCGTCCGCCAACGAAGTGGTGTCGCCGGCGCAAGGCTGGGACGAGCAGCCGGGGGCGACGCAGAAGAAAGCGCTCAAGGCGCGCAACGTCTGAGATTCGCGAATTCAGCCGGCGCCAATCGCAAAGGCGATGACGTGATCGCCAGCTGCGACGACGAAACGAGTTGACCGGCCGCGCCGATCCGCGTTTGAACGGCGTGCGCCGGATATTGGCTTTTGATGGCGGTTTCTGCTGCTTTCGCAAGTCGCGCTGCTTTTCTCAAGTCGTGCTTCTTTTGCAAGCCGCTGTTCATACGGGCGCGCGTATGGGCACGAGCGTCGCCGCCAAGTCTGACGAGGGGTCGCAGCTTGCAGATTTATCTGCCCATCGCCGAGTTGCCGATCAGCGTGCTGCTGGTCCTCGCGATGAGCGGCGCGGTCGGCTTCATCTCGGGGCTGTTCGGCGTCGGCGGCGGCTTCCTGCTGACGCCGCTGCTGATCTTTCTCGGCATCTCGCCCTCGGTCGCCGTCGCCACCGTCGCGCCGCAGATCGCCGCGTCTTCCATGACCGGCGCCCTCACCTACTGGCGGCGCAAGGCGCTCGATGTGAAGCTCGGCGGCGTGCTGATCGCCGGCGGCACCCTCGGCACGGTACTCGGTGTATTGTTCTTCAACCTGCTGCGGCGGGCGGGTCAGCTCGAACTCGTCATCGTGTTGTCCTACGTGACGCTGTTCACGATCATGGGCAGCCTGATGCTGGCCGACAGCCTGCGCGACCAGATCAAGGCCCGTGCCGGAAAGCCGGTGCGGCGGGTGCGGCGCGCCGGCACGCATCCGGCCTGGATGACACTGCCGATGCGGCTGCGCTTCCACCGGTCGCGGCTTTACGCGAGCGCGCTGCCGCTGTTGCTGCTGTCGGGAGTGATCGGTTTCATCGGCGCGGTGCTTGGCATCGGAGGGGGCTTCATCCTGGTGCCGGCCCTGATCTACCTGTTCCGGATTCCGCCGTCGGTGGTCGTTGGCACCTCGCTGTTCCAGATCCTGGTGACCATGACGGTCGCGACCCTGGTCCACGCGGTGTCGAACCAGTCGGTCGATATCCTGCTGGCGCTGCTGCTGATCATCGGCGGGGTCGTCGGCGCGCAACTCGGCACGCGCTCGGCCCGCAACATCAAGGCGGGGCAGTTCAAGCTGCTGCTGGCGCTGCTGGTGCTGGCGGTCGGCGTGCGGTTCTCGATCGACCTGATCCTGCGGCCAGCCGAACCGTTTTCCATCTCGATCCAGAGGAGCCTGCCATGATCGGCGGTCGACCGCTGTCTCGTCTCGTTCCGTTTCTTGCCGCCACCGTCGGCTTTGCCGTGCAGACCGGGCCTGTCGCGGCCGAATCGATCATCGCCGCCCTGTCGACGCACCGCGTGGCGATCACCTCGAACTATACCGGCGCGCAACTCACCATCTTCGGCTCGGTCGAGCGCGATGCCCGGACGATCGCCAGGCCCGATCCCTACGACATCATCATCACCATCCGGGGGCCGCGCAAGATGGTGACGGTGCGTGAAAAGACGCAGGTTGGCCCGATCTGGCTCAACACGGCGCAGCGCCGCTTCAGCGAGGCACCGATGTTCCTGGCCATCGCCTCCAGCCGCCCGCTGAAAGACATCGCCGGCGATCAGGTCCTGCGGCGCGACCGGCTCGGCCTCGCCAATACCCTGTTGCCACCTGCCGCCGGCATCGACCTCGACGCGGGTGAGGCGCGCTTCCGCGACGCGCTGATCCGGATCGAAGGTCAGGAGCGCCGCTTCTACGAGGATGAGCGCGGCGTCACCTTCCTGTCGCCGTCGCTGTTCAGGGCACCGATCACGCTGCCGGCCACCGCCGCCAACGGCAATTACGACGTCGACATCGTGCTGATGGCCGGCACCGTGCCGCTGGCGCGCTATTCGACCAATTTCGAACTGGTCAAGACGGGGCTCGAACAGACGCTGGCCTCGGCCGCGGAAACCCAGCCGCTGCTCTATGGCCTTGCGACGGCGGCGATGGCCCTGGGCTTTGGCTGGCTGGCGGCGCTGATCTTCAGGCGCGATTGACCGTGACTCGCCATTGAGAACGGCGCGCGTTCGGCTATGTGTCGCGATAGCCGCTTGAGGCTTGCCACCGATCCAGAGGGCGACGATGACCACCGCAGCCGAGCAGAACCCGCCCATCGTTCCGTGCCTGCTGGGATTGGCCGGGCTGATTCCGTTCGCCGGGCTAGCCCTGCCCCTGGCGCTGGGCCGCTCGCTGCCCGTGATCGGCGCCGGACCATCGCTCAGGATGGCGTTGGTCGTCTATGCGATCGCGATACTGTCGTTCCTGGGTGGCGTGCGCTGGGGCATCGCGCTCGGCTATGACGATGCCCGCAAGGCGACGCGGGACTATGTCGTCGCGGTCGTGCCGGCGCTGGTCGGTTGGGCCGCGATCGGGCTCCCCGCGCCGCGCGACCTGTGGATGCTGTGCGTCGCCTTCATCGTCTTCGGCCTGCTCGACTACGGTCTCGCCTGCCGCACCGTCGCGCCCGAATGGTATGGACGGCTGCGGCTGCTGCTCTCGGCCGGCGCGGCTGCGTGCCTGGCACTCGCGGCCGCGGCCTAGTCCGGCAGCAGGATCGCGCCATCGATCACGTAAAGCCGGCTGTCGCCCAGCATATGAGCCATCAGGCCGCCCTGAAACAGCGGCGCGAAGGCCGCGTCCCGCACATTGAGGCCGCCCGCATAAGCGCCCATGGCCGGCATCACGCAGCGATTGCGACCCATGGCGAAGCAGCGCCGGCGGATAGCGCGGCCGCTCATCCGCACCTTTGCCGCCGGGTGCAGATGCCCGGCGATCTCGAATGTGCCTGACCCGCCGGTCGGCTCATGCCGCAGGACCACTCCAGCCACCTCGATGCGATTCGCCACATCGCCGCCGATATCGTCCGGGATTTCAGGGTCGTGATTGCCGGTGATCCAGAGCCAGTCGCGCCCAACCTGCAACTGCGAGAGAACGGCTCGATCGTCCGCCCGCATCCGGTTGCAGGCACCCCGATCGTGAAAGCTGTCGCCAAGCGCGACGACCACGCGCGGATCGAACCTCGCGATCGCAAGCGCCAGGCGCGCGAGTGTCGCCTGCGTGTCGTAGGGTGGCAGCATGCGCCCCCGCGCCGCGAAGGCCGAGCCCTTTTCCAGATGCAGGTCGGCCACGACGAGCATGCGCTCCACCGGTAGCCAGAGTGCGCCCGACAGATCCGGCAGGACTTCGAGCCGTCCAAGGCAAAACGAGCGTTCGGTGATGCGCTGCGCCGCAGTCATTTGCTCACGTTTTCCACTTCCCCTTGGGCCTCGTCGAGCATGACCGCTTCGGCCTGCGCCAGCACGTCGTCGGCCGCCTCGCCGTAAACGGCCTCCCGGCCGATTTCGAGCATGACGGAGATGCCGAGCGGGGACACGCGATCCAGCGACCGGTGAATGATTCGGCCCTCGATGCGTGCCAGCATGTGCCCCAGGCGCCGAATGTCGAGCAAGCCCGTCGCGGCATCCTCCCGTGCGGCACGAAGCAGCACATGGTCGGGCTCGTGGCGGCGCAGCACGTCGTAGACGAGATCGCTCGACATGGTCATCTGCCGGCTGTTCTTTTCCTGGCCGGGAAAACGTTTTTCGGTCAGCCCGGCGATCACGGCGCAATAGCGGAAGGTGCGCTTCATCAGCATCGATTCCGCCAGCCAGTCTTCGAGATCGTCGCCGAGCATGTCCTGCCCAAACAGATCGGCCAGCGACAGCGACGGCCTGACGCGGCTTGGCGGACGCTGGCCGTTATGCCCGGCGATGGCGTCGGACAAATCGCCCAGACCCCAGACGCAAAGACCGTAATCGTTGCAGACGAAGCCGAGCGGCTTCAAGCCTGCCCGCTCCAGCCGCCGCGTCAGCAGCATCCCGAGCGTCTGGTGCGCCAACCTGCCCTCGAACGGATAGGCGACGAGGTAATGCCGGCCGCCGCGCGGAAAGGTCTCGACCAGAAGGTCCTTCTCGGTCGGCAGGCCGGAGCGCAGGCGCTGCATCTCCAGCCACTCGCGCACTTCCGCCGGCATGCGCCGCCACTCCGCCGGATCGGCCAGAAATGCGCGGACGCGAGCGGCGAGAAACGTCGAGAGCGGGAATTTCGCGCCGGAATAGGTCGGGATTTTCGGGTCGGTGCCTGGCGGCGCGCGGGAGACGATGACGTCGTTCTCGCCGATGCCCTCGAAACGGAGAATCTGGCCGGCGAAGATAAAGGTATCGCCGGCCACCATCTGCTCGGCGAAATATTCCTCGATCTCGCCGAGATAACGGCCGCCGCGCGTCAGATGCCGGGCCTGGCCGGGCTTCAGGGAACGCCCCCGCCCCATGCGGACCTTGAGCTGCGTCGATTCGACGATGGTGCCGACATTCATCCGGTATTGCTGGATGACGCGGGCATTCGAGGCGCGCCATATGCCCGCCTTGTCCTGGCGCAGCTTGGCGAAGCGCTCGTAGGAGCGCAGCGCATAGCCGCCAGTGGCGACGAAGGCGACCACTGCGTCGAAATCCTCCCGCGACAGGCGTGCATAGGGCGAAGCGGTGATCACTTCCGCATAAAGCGCATCGGCGGCAAAGCCATCGGCGCAGGCAACGCCGAGAATATGCTGGGCTAGCACATCCAGCCCGCCGGTCCGGGGTTCGGGCGTATCCTGCGCCGCCTCGATCACCGCATCGAGCGCGGCCATGCATTCCATCAGCTCGAAGCGGTTGGACGGCACCAGATAGGCTTTCGACGGCTCGTCCATGCGGTGGTTGGAGCGGCCGATGCGCTGCATCAGCCGGCTCGCGCCCTTCGGTGCGCCGATGTTCACAACCAGATCAACATCGCCCCAGTCGATGCCGAGATCGAGCGTCGCGGTGCAGACAACGGCCTTCAGCCGACCCTCCGCCATCGCCGCTTCGACCTTGCGGCGCTGGCTGGCATCGAGCGAGCCGTGATGGAGGGCAATCGGCAGGCTGTCCTCGTTGACGTTCCAGAGTTCCTGGAAGGCGAATTCGGCCTGGAGCCGCGTGTTGACGAAGACCAGAGTCAGCTTGTGGGCGCTGATGGCCTGATAGACTTCCGCCATGGCATGGCGCGTGAGATGTCCGGCCACCGGCAGACGCTCCGCCGAGGGCATGATGGCGAGCCTGGGCGCCGCGCCGCCCGGCACTGTCACGAGATCGGCCGGCGAGCCGACGCCGCCGAGATAAAGCTGGAGCGTATCGGGCTCGCGCACCGTCGCCGACAGACCGACCGCGCTGTGATTGGGCGCAAGGCTGCGAAGCCGGGCGAGATCGAGCGCCAGCAGGTCGCCGCGCTTCGAGGTGACGAGGGCGTGCAGTTCATCCAGCACCACGCGCCTCAAACCTGCAAAGAACGTTGCCGCGTCCCGGTGCGAGACCAGCAGCGCGAGTTGCTCCGGCGTCGTCAGCAGGATGTCGGGCGGCTTCTCGATCTGGCGCTTGCGCTTGGCAGAGGAAGTGTCGCCGGTTCGCGTCTCGATGCCGACGCCAAGCGCCATCTCGCGCACGGGAGCTTCAAGATTGCGGGCGATGTCGACGGCCAGCGCCTTCAGGGGCGAGATGTAGAGCGTGTGGAGATGAGGCCGCTCCGGCTTCGGTCGTTCCGATAGTTCCACCAGGGTGGGCAAAAAACCCGCCAGCGTCTTGCCAGCGCCGGTGGGGGCGACCAGCAGGCAGGAGCGCCCGGCCTTGGCCTTTTCGAGGAGGGCAAGCTGGTGCGGGCGCGCCTCCCAGCCACGCTTCTCGAACCAATCGGCGAAGATTGGAGGCAATACATTGTTGGAGCGTTTCTGCGCGGGCTTGCGCCTGACGGCGACGCTCATCGCCCGAGCACCACGACCAACCCCGGCACGGGCTGGCCTTCATCGTCCCGCGTCGACACCGCCGCCTGCGAAACAACGCGCAAACCGGCAGATGAGGCGGCCCCCTCGATATGGCTGCGACCGTGATGGAAGCGCAGATCAGGCCCAAGGCGATAGCCGTCGCCCTGTTGGCTCTGAACCGTGAACGCGAACAAGCCGCCAGGCGAGAGCGCCTTCGCGCAAGCCGCGATCACGGCGGTCAGATCGCCGAGATAGACCAGCACGTCGGCGGCGACGATCAGATCGGCAGATGCGGCTTTTCGCGCTTTCAGGAACGCCACCACATCGTCGACGGCAAGATCGGTATAAAGGCCGGTGGTCCGCGCCAGTTCGATCATGCGCGACGACAGGTCGACGCCGACGATTTGGCCAGCAAGATCGACCAGCGCCCGCGCCATCAGCCCTGTGCCGCAGCCAAGATCGATGACGTTCGCGAAGTGCGAGACGCGATTTTCGCTCTTGCAGGCAGCGAGAATGGCTTCGCGCAACATCTGAGGCCCGCGATAGGCGAGCTTGCCCTCAAGGTGCGCGTCGAAGCCGGCGGCATACTGGTCGAACAGGCCGGCGACATAAGCGTGGCTCATTGCGGGCGGCGAATCGGACGCGTTCAGCCGGGTGAGGTGCAGCCGTGCGCCGAGCAGATCGGCCTCGTCCCGCGCGGCGCAGTGTCGCAGCGCATCAACGGCTCCCGACACGTCGCCAGCCTTTTCGCGCGCTTGCGCCAAAGCAAGCCACCCCGCCGCCCAATCGGGCGCGATGGCCGTCACATCCACCATCAGATCGGCCGCGGCGGCAAAATCGCCCTCCGCCGCGAGCGCCAGCGCCCAGGCGTGACGCCGGTCGACGAGGAGATCGCCGGACGACAGGAACACCGGCGTCAGGGCTGGCGACGCGCTCGATTTCATCATGCCCCAGCTATGCCGGCACCTGCCGATTTGTCTATATTCGTGGCGATGCGGCCAAGCGACCTCCTGATCCCGATGCCGGCCGGGCTCTATTGCCCCCCGGCCGATGTCTACATCGATCCGGTGCGGCCCGTGGCGCGGGCGCTGATTACCCATGGCCATGCCGACCATGCGCGCGCCGGCCACGATGCCGTGCTGGCGACGCGCGAGACGCTGGCGATCATGGCCGTGCGCTACGGCGAGACTTTCACCGGCCAGCGCCAGATCGCCATTCCGGGCGAGACCGTGACCATTTCCGGCGTGTCTTTCACCTATCGCCCGGCGGGACATATTCTCGGTTCGGCGCAGATCGCCGTGGAGATGGACGGGCTGCGCATCGTCGTCTCCGGCGACTACAAGCGCGCTCACGATCCGACCTGCGCCGGCTTCGAGCCCATCGCCTGCGACGTTTTCATCACCGAGGCGACCTTCGGCCTGCCGGTCTTCCGGCATCCGGACACGCGCGACGAGATCGACAAGCTGCTGGCCTCCGTCGCGATGTTTCCCGAACGCACGCATATCGTCGGGGCCTATTCGCTCGGCAAGGCGCAGCGCATCGTCGCGCTGATGCGGGAGGCCGGCTACGACAAACCCGTCCATGTGCATGGCGCGATGGAAAAGCTGATGGCCTTCTATGCCAGCGAAGGCATCGCGCTCGGCGACATCCGCAAGGTGGTGGCCGCCGAGCGCAAGCAGCTTGGCGGCGCGGTCGTGCTGTGTCCGCCTTCCGCCATCCAGGACCTTTGGGCGCGCAAGTTTCCCGATCCGGTGACGTCGTTCGCGTCGGGCTGGATGCGGACACGGGCTCGGGCGAGGCAGCGGGGCGTGGAGTTGCCGCTGATCATTTCCGACCATGCCGACTGGGACGAACTCTGCGCCACCATCCGCGAGGTCGAGGCGGCTGAAGTCTGGGTCACGCACGGGCAGGAGGACGCGCTGGTGCATCGGTGCATGGCGCAGGGCATCCGCGCGCGGCCCTTGCGCCTGACCGGCTATGGCGACGAGGGCGAGGCCGAGCCCGACTTGCCTTCAACGCCTCAAGCTGCCGACACCTCCGAGCCGGAGACGGCGGCATGATCACCAACGACGAAAGCATGAACGGCTTTGCCTGGTTGCTCGACCGGCTGTCCTACGAGCCGCGCCGCAATGCCAAGATTCGGTTGATCGGCGATTATTTCACCCGGACGCCCGACCCCGAGCGCGGCTTCGCACTGGCGGCGATGACCGGCGGGCTGGTATTTCCCAACGCCAAGGCCGGGCTGATCCGCGCGCTGATCGCCGAGCGCACCGACCCGGCGCTGTTCTCGCTGTCCTACGACTATGTGGGCGACCTATCGGAGACGGTGGCGCTGCTCTGGCCGAACCCTGCCATCGATCAATTCGGCATCGGCCATAACGCGCCCGCGCCGACCCTGTCCGAAATCGTCCAGACCCTGCGCGAAGCCGCCAAGCGCGAATTGCCGGGCCTCGTGGCGGGATGGCTCGACAATCTTGACGAAACCGGGCGCTGGGCGTTGCTGAAGCTGATCACCGGGCAACTTCGGATCGGCGTTTCGGCCAGGCTCGCCAAGACGGCGCTTGCAAGCCTGGGCACGCTCGCGCCCGACGACATCGAGGAAATCTGGCACGGGCAGGAACCACCCTACGAACAGCTTTTCGCCTGGGCGGAGGGGCGGACCGAACGCCCTGCCGCCAGCGATCCGGCCCCATTCCGCCCGCCGATGCTGTCCCATGCGATCGAGGACGGCGATTTCGACGTGCTCGACCCCAAGGCTTTCGCGGCCGAATGGAAATGGGACGGCATCCGCATCGCGGCCGCCAGCGGCGTAAAACCCGACGGGATACGGGTGACGCGGCTTTACTCGCGCACCGGTGAGGATATCGGCGGCGCGTTTCCCGATCTGCTCGATGCCTTCACGCAAGCTGGCGCGCTCGACGGCGAGCTGCTCGTGCTGATCGACGGCAAGGTGCAGAGCTTCAACGTGCTCCAGCAGCGGCTGAACCGGAAGGTGGTGACGCCGAAGATGCTGCTGGAATTTCCGGCCCATATTCGCGCCTACGACCTGCTGATCGACGGCGAGGAGGATATCCGACACCTGCCTTATGAACAGCGCAGGCCAAGACTCGAGGCCTATGTCGCGCGGTTGGCAAATCCGCGCATCGACATCTCCGCGCAAATTCCGTTCGCGGATTGGGAAGCATTGGCGCTTGCCCGCGCCGACCCGGCGGGCGCCGGAGCCGGAGACGATGCCGAGGCGATCGAAGGCTGCATGCTGAAGCGCCTCGATAGTCCGTATCTCCCCGGCCGGCCCAAGGGCTACTGGTACAAATGGAAGCGCGATCCGAGGCTGATCGACTGCGTGGTGATGTATGCCCAGCGCGGCCACGGTAAACGCTCGTCGTTCTATTCGGACTACACGTTCGGCGTCTGGCGCGAGGGTGCCAAAGGCGACGAGTTGGTGCCGGTGGGAAAAGCCTATTTCGGCTTCACGGATGCCGAACTGATCGAACTGGACCGTTTCGTGCGCAAGAACACGCTGAATCGCTTCGGTCCGGTGCGCGAGGTGACGCATACGGAAGATAGCGGGCTTGTCCTGGAAGTTGCCTTCGAGGGGCTGCAACGCTCGAACCGCCACAAATCGGGCGTCGCGATGCGCTTTCCGCGGATCAATCGCATTCGCTGGGATAAGCCGCCACGCGAGGCGGATCGGCTCGGGACGCTGGAACACATGCTGGAACCGGCCTCGGGGGCGGAGGGAACCGAATGACGCTGGCTTGCGTATGCATGGTCGAGGGAGAAAACCGACATGTTGCGCGCCGCCTGCCTTGCCGCTGCTCTCGCGCTGACGGCCGCCATCGTCTGGGCGTTCCAGACCGCCGTATTCAGCGCCAGCTTCGGCGCGATGATCCGCGATCCATGGGGCGTCGTGACGCTGATCGATCTCTATGGCGGATTCCTGTTCGCATGCATCGTGATGGCTCATCTCGAACCGGATCGGCGGATTTCAATTCCGGCCATCGCGTTGACGCCGTTCCTGGGCAATATCGTGCCGCTGGTCTGGATGGGAACGCGGGGCCTGCGGCTGCTCGGGAGCATGAACGGGCGCTCCTGAGCGCGTCGTCTGTCCCCACGGGAGTGCCTTGAATGCGGCATTGCCGATCGCCATATCTGTGGCAACAGAGGGGTTCGCCATCTGTTTCGAAGCGCCGCCGCAGGGCGGGCCTCGATGGGATCACGAGGTGCCTTGCAAGGGCTTCGACATGACGCGTAACGTGGGCTTGTCCCATCCCTTCATGCTCGGTTTCGATGATATCGAGCGGGCGCTGGACCGGGTCGCCAAGGCAGCGACCGACGGATATCCGCCCTATAACATCGAACGCCTGCCCCGCACCGGCGCGGAGCCCGAACGGCTTCGGATCACGCTGGCGGTCGCAGGCTTCACCCGCGAGCAGATGGAAATCACGCTGGAAGAAAACCAGTTGACCGTCCGTGGCCGTCAGGTGGACGAAAAACCGAAGAATTACCTGCACCGTGGCATCGCGGCGCGCCAATTCCAGCGCTCGTTCCTCCTCGCCGAAGGCATGGAAGTGACCGGTGCGGATCTTTCCAACGGCCTGCTCGCCATCGATCTGGCCCGGCCCGAGCCGGAACGGCTCGTGCGCCGGATCGATATCGGCTGACAGGCGTTGATGTTGCAGAACCTCAGAAAGGGGATCGCCATGAATACGATAAAATCAGACCAAGGCTCGGTCGCACCGCTGACCAATGCCGAATTCGCCGCGCTCGGCCAGGGGCAGGTCGCCTATGTGCGCCCCATCCGCTCCGAAGACGTGGCCAAAGTGTTTCCCTTGGCCGATGCCGGCGAACTTGCCTCCGGCTTGCAGCTTTTCGCGCTGCTTTCGGCTGACGGTTCGCCGATCCTGCTGACGGATTCGCATGACACCGCCACAGCGAACGCCTGGGCCCACGACCTGAAGCCCGTCGCCGTTCACTGAGCGGGGCTGGACTAAGCGATTACGCCAATAGTGCGTTGAACCGTTCCAAGCTTTACTACAACATTGGCAATCGGCTTGCCCACAACTGCCTTGATTAGCCCGAGGGAGGCCTCGCCAGCGGACTAAGATTAGCTGGTCTGTGGCGAGGCCTTCAAGTCGGCTTCAGTGCCGTTGCCATCACCTATGCCCCACTTTAGCGTGTTCGTAGGGGGATCAGATGTTGCATGATCATATCGCCGTCGAGGTCAAAGATGGCAGGATATTTATCGATAGCGAAGATCAGGGCTTCGAATGCGATGACCACCAGCACATGCGGCTCACGGCCAGGGACATTCTGAAATCCCACACTGTAACGATGCTGGACCAGAATAGGCTGGAAAACCGCTGCTTGCGCGGGTCTGGCACCCTCGAAGGCACGCTAGGGCTCGTTGGACAGACTCACTCTGTGAAAAATGTGGAGGTTGTCATCCAGACCGCGCCGGCCGATAGGCCCGATCTCGATTGGTACACCTTCATCGGCGCGTCTTTCGCCGACGGCGAGATTTTTGACGAGGATACATGGGCTTTGGAGGTACGTATCCCCGGCGACGTTTGGAAGCGACTGGAGTTTGACTATGATGCCGAGCAAGCGCGCGAGATCGACCTGATTGTTGAAGCCCCACTTTGGTGTAAGCGGGTGCCATTCTTCTCTCCGCGACAGCCGGACTTAAAGTTGACGCCGGATCGCAACGGGGGCGGCGGCGTGGCCCATGGAAGGACAACTAGCATCACTTGGCGCGACGGCCCCGCTCGGGGCGAGCACGTTGCACCGGTCCAAGATAAATTGGTGCCTGCCAAAGCAACTGGCGCAGATACGACGGCGCTGCCACAACGCGTTGTCTCAACCGTAATTTGGTGCCTGCCTGCGATTGTCGCCCTGCTGCTTCTAATTGCAGCAAAGGGGTGACGGATCACCCATCCTCCTCACGGATTCGCATGATACCGCCACGGCCAATGCCTGGGCCCATGACCTGAAGCCCGTCGCCGTTCACTGACGGCGGCGTTTTAACCGAACCCTGCGCGCTTGAGCCGGACGAGCGCCCGGTCGAGCGCGGAGAGAAATTCCGAGCGGTCGCGTGGGCCGAACGGCCTTGGGCCGCCCGTAATCTCGCCGGACTCGCGCAATGTCTGCATCAGGTCGCGTGTCGCCAGCGCCATGCCGATGCCGGCTTCGGTGAAGGGTTTGCCATTCTGCGCGATCACCGACGCTCCAGCCTTCACGCAACGATGCGCGAGCGGCACATCGCTGGTGATGACAATATCGGCCGGCGTTGCCCGCTCCGCGATCCAGTTGTCCGCGGCATCGAAACCGTCGCTCACCTGCATGCGTTCGAGCCAAGGCTCGCGCGGCGTATTGATGTAGCTGTTGGCGACGATGAAGACCTTCAGCTTCAAACCCGCCGCGATATGTCGCTCGGCCACGCGGTAGATTTCCGCTTTCACGGGGCAGGCATCGGCGTCGACGAAAATCTGGATCTGCGACCGCTCGGCCGGTGGCGTCATCACAGCAATCCGCGTTGCGCCAGGTTGCGCATCAGATGGCTGGCGCCGAAGGTCCATGGCACGCAGGCATCGGATGTGCGCATGCGGTTGACGAGGGACCCCAGTTCCGGCGCCGCGATCGTGACGATGTCATCGCCCTTGTGGGTGAAGCCCTCGCCGGGATGATCCCGATCCTGGATCGGCGCGAACATCGTGCCGAGAAACAGCACCGCTCCGTCCGGATACTGGTGGTAGGGCCCGATCATCTGCCCGACGATATCGGCGGGATCGCGGCTGATCTGCGAAAGATGCGAGGTTCCCTCCAGCCTGAAACCATCCTGCCCTTCTACGGTCAGTGTCACGCTGGTGCGGCGCACGTCGTCGAGCGAGAAGGTATCGTCGAAAAACCGGATGAAGGGACCGATGGCGGTTGAGGCGTTGTTGTCCTTCGATTTGCCCAGCAGCAGGGCGGAACGCCCCTCGAAGTCGCGCAGGTTGACGTCGTTGCCCAGCGTCGCGCCGACGATCGCGCCGGTGGACGCCACGACCAGCACGATCTCGGGCTCGGGGTTGTTCCAGGTCGAGGCCGGGTGCAGGCCGGCATCGGCCCCGCTGCCGACCGCAGACATGGCGGGGGCTTTCGTGAAGATCTCGGCATCGGGGCCGATGCCCACCTCCAGATACTGGCTCCAGGCGTTCTGGGCGATCAGCACGTGCTTCAGGCTCATGGCCTCGGGCGAGCCGGGTTTCAGCTTCGACAGGTCGTCGCCGATCAGGCGATTGATCTCGACGCGGATCGCGGTGGCGGCCGCCGGGTTGCCGCGCGCCTTTTCCTCGATCACCCTTTCCAGCATGGAGACGGCAAAGGTCACGCCCGCTGCCTTGATCGCCTGGAGATCGTTCGGCGCGAGGAGCCACGGCCGGGCGGGATCGCGCGTCTCTTCCGGCGTGTTCGCGAGCAGCGCTTCGAGCGAACACACCGGCAGGCCCGGCGCCGCGCGCAGTGACGCGGCCGGATCGGGCGCTTCGCAAAGATCGCGCATCGTGGGAAAGGCGGTGGAGATATCGATGACGTTCATGCCGTCGATCCTTACGACCGACGGGCCATCCACGTCCGGGTGCCAGATGCGCCCGGCGAGCGCGCCGGTCGTTCCGTCGACAGGCAGGGTGTGGGCAGGCGTCAAAGTGAATGGGGACACGGGCTGGCCTCGTCTGAGTGTTGGCCGATCAGTATACATGATCGGCAGGCGCGGGATGGTCGATCGATGTCCTTGGGCGAGCGCTGATTTAGCGGGAAGCCGATCAGGCATCCGCCCGATTTCCAACCTTTCGGCAATCATTGTCTTGGATCAAATCGCAGGTGGCGGTTTGGCTGCACAATAGCACTCCAGCAGAAGGAGCGCGTCATGCCTGTTTCCGACATCCGGACGATACTCGTCAGTGCCTACCCCTACCGGGACAATTTCGGCACCGCCGCCCTCAAGGTTGCCGTATCGCTTGGCTCACAGACAGGTGCCGAAGTGCATGTGCTTGTTTTGGCTGGTAAGCTTTCGGCGCCGTTCAGCCTGCTGCCGGGCCTGACAAGCGGACTGATACACTCGGAGAACCAGCGCAGCCACGACGCTGCCGAGGCCTTTGCAAAAACCGCGAATGAACTCATCGAGCGATCCGGCGTCAAAGGCGGAGCGGAGCCGGCGCAGGATGCCTTCGCCAACTTGCAGGAAATACTAAGCATCCGGGCCCGCCTGGCCGATCTGACCCTGATCGAGGCGGACAGCGAACACAGCGTCATCGACAACGGGATCGTGGAAATCGCGTTGTTTCATTCTGGACGGCCTGTCCTGATCGTGCCGCGATCGGCCGAGACGTTCCAGGCAAAGAAAATCGCCATCGCCTGGGATGGCGGTGCCCGTGCCGCGCGGGCGGTGGCTGACGCGCTGCCGTTTCTGAAGCAAGCCGAGCGTGTCGAGGTTATCTGCGTACGCGAACCGACGAAGCTGACCACCGCGAGCCGCGGCGCCGGCATGGCAGAATTCCTGAAGAAGCACGGTGTGCACGCCGAGATCATCGACCTCGCGCTGAATGAGGACACCGGCCAGACGATCGCCACGTTTCTCACACTGTCGCAAAGCGACATGCTGGTCATGGGAGCCTATGCGCATAACCGTTTGCGGCAGTTCGTCCTCGGCGGTGTGACGAGCACGGTGCTGACCAAGCCCACGGTCCTGACGCTGATGTCGTATTAGGCCGGGCCGTCTTGCGCGGCATCGCACCGGCCAATCGACGGTGAGCCTTGGCGCCTGGCCGAGGAAGCGGCGCGGGGCCCCAGGCAAGACGCCTCTGTTCCCGGGTCGGATCCGAATGCTGCCCACCCGCTTGGCATGTTTCCAGGGGAGCGTCATCAAAACGTCATTGAAATGTCACCCCAGCTTCGTGCTAGCTTGACCAATGAACAACAAGTCGCCCCCGACGAACGGCGGGCCTGGAGGATCATCATGACAATCAAGCCCACATTCGCCTTGAAGCCTTCGGTTGCCCTGCTGGCGGCGACGGCTCTTTTCACCAGCACGCTTCCCGCTCTCGCCCAGACCGAAATCCAGTGGTGGCACGCCATGACCGGCGCCAATAACGACGTCGTCACCAAGCTGGCCGAGGAATTCAATGCGACCCAGAAGGATTACAAGGTCGTTCCCGCCTATAAGGGCTCATACGCCGACACCTTGAACGCCGGCATCGCCGCGTTCCGGGCCGGCAACGCGCCCCACATCCTCCAAGTCTTCGAGGTCGGAACCGCGACGATGATGGCGGCCAAGGGCGCGATCAAGCCCGTGCAGGATTTGATGAAGGAGGCCGGCGAGGCCTTCGACCCCAAGGCCTACCTGCCGGCCGTAACGGGCTATTACTCGACGGCGAAGGGCGAGCTTCTGTCGTTTCCGTTCAACTCGTCCTCGACGGTGATGTGGTACAACAAGGACGCCTTCAAGAAGGTCGGTCTCGATGCGGACAACCCGCCCAAGACCTGGCCGGACCTGTTCGAGGCCGCCAAGAAACTGCAGGCCAATGGCTTTCCCAATTGTGGCATGGCGACGGCCTGGGTCACATGGGTCAACATCGAGCAGTTTTCGGTGTGGCACAACATTCCGCTGGCGACCAAGGGCAATGGCATCGACGGTTTCGACGCTGAGTTGAAGATCAACTCACCGACCCATGTGCGCCATCTGCAGAATCTCGTCGAAATGCAGAAGACCAAGGCCTTCGATTACGCAGGCCGGACGAATACCGGCGAAGGTCGCTTCACCGCCGGCGAATGCCCGGTGATGATCACCTCCTCGGGTTTCTACGGCAACGTCAAGGCCAACGCCAAGTTCGACTGGGCCAACGCGCCGATGCCCTACTATCCCGACGTGCCGGGCGCACCGCAGAACTCGACGCTGGGTGGCGCCTCGCTCTGGGTCATGGGCGGCAAGAAAGCGGACGAGTACAAGGGCGTCGCGAAGTTCTTCACGTTCCTTTCCGATACCGACCGCCAGGCGAAGCTGCACACGGAGTCCGGCTACCTGCCGATCACCAAGGCTGCCTATGCGAAGGTGAAGGATGCGGGCTTCTACAAGGCCAATCCCTATCTCGAGACCCCGATCAAGGAACTTACCAACAAGGAGCCTACCGAGTTCTCCCGCGGCCTGCGCCTCGGCAATCTCGTGCAGATCCGTGACATGTGGGCCGAGGAAATCGAGGCGGCGCTCGCCGGCAAGAAGACGGCCAAGGAAGCGCTCGACGCGGCGGTGGAACGCGGCAACGCCTCGCTGCGCCAGTTCGAGCGGACGGTTTCCCGATAACGTTTGGGATTCACAAGGATCGCGCGTATCGACAACAGGCAGCCGTTTCTCGATCGGGGAACGGCTGCCTCTCTCTTTTTACGCCGGCTCACCGTTGGCCCACGTCTTGCCTTTTCCCAGAGTTCACCAACCGCAAACGCCATGCAGAAGACCGCGCATTTCAAGGGCCTGCTGGTGCCGCTGTTGTTGCTGGTGCCGCAAATCGCGATCACGCTTGTCTTCTTCTACTGGCCGGCAACACAGGCGTTGTGGCAATCCTTCCAGATCGAGGATGCGTTCGGAACCTCGACCGAGTTCGTCTGGTTCGAAAACTACAAGGTGCTGCTGTCGGACCCCGCCTATTACCGGGCGATGGGCACGACCCTGGTCTTTTCCAGCCTCGTCGCCTTCCTGTCACTGGCAATCGCCCTCGCGCTCGCGGTGCAGGCCGACAAGGCGATCAAGGGTGCCGCGATCTACAAGACGCTGCTGATCTGGCCCTATGCGGTCGCGCCCGCCGTTGCGGGCGTGCTCTGGCTGTTCATGTTCCAGCCGTCGCTGGGCATCGTCGCGCGCAACATCAGGCTGCTGGGCATCGACTGGAATCCGCTGCTCAACGGCAACCATGCGATGACGCTTGTGGTGCTGGCCGCGACCTGGAAGCAGATTTCCTACAACTTCCTGTTCTTCCTCGCCGGCCTCGCCGCCATTCCGCGCAGCGTGATCGAAGCGGCGGCGATCGATGGCGCCAGACCAGCCCGGCGTTTCTGGACGATCGTTTTTCCCCTGCTTTCGCCGACCACGTTTTTCCTGCTCGTGGTGAATATCGTCTACGTCTTTTTCGACACCTTTGGGATCATCGACACAGTGACGGGCGGCGGGCCGAACAAGGCGACCGAGACGCTGGTCTACAAGGTTTATTCCGACGGCAAGCTCGGCTCCGATCTCGGCGGCTCGGCGGCCCAGTCGGTGATCCTGCTGTTCATGGTCATCGCGATGACGGCAATCCAGTTCCGCTTCGTTGAGCGCAGGGTGACATACTGATGTGGATGTTTGCAGGCAGGCGGGTATTGTCCTGATGGTTGAAAACCGCCGCCGCCTTTCGCGCGTTCTACCGCATGCCGTATTATGCCTCGGCGTCGTCGTGCTCGCCTTTCCGGTCTATATCGCCTTCGTCGCCTCGACCTGGGATGCCTCGACCATTTCCAACGGCAAGCTCGGGCTTCTGCCGGGGCCTCATTTCTTCGACAACTACTACCGCACACTGTTCATCGGCACCGGCAGCAGCACCCGCGAGCCGGTCTGGAACATGCTGGCGAACTCGTTCTGGATGGCGATGCTGATCGCCGGGGGCAAGATCGCGATCTGCATCCTCTCGGCCTATGCGGTGGTCTATTATCGTTTTCCGCTGCGGATGGCCGCGTTCTGGATGATTTTCCTGACACTGATGCTGCCTGTCGAGGTGCGTATTTACCCGACCTACAAGGTCGTCGCCGATCTCGGGCTGCTTGATACTCATGCTGGCCTGACTGTGCCGCTGATCGCTTCGGCGACCGGCACGCTGCTGTTCCGGCAGTTCTTCCTCACGATTCCAGACGAGTTGCTGGAAGCCTCGAAGATCGACGGCGCCAATGGCTGGCGGTTCTTCAAGGATACGGTGCTGCCGCTGTCGCTGACGACGATGGCTGCACTGTTCGTGATCCAGTTCATCTACGGCTGGAACCAGTATCTCTGGCCGCTGCTGATCACCACGCGCGATTCGATGCAGACCATCGTTATCGGCATCAAGAAGATGATCGTGACCCAGGACGCCCTGACCGAATGGCAGCTCGCCATGGCCACCGCGATGCTCGCGATGCTGCCGCCAGTCGCCGTCGTCGTGCTGATGCAGCGCTTCTTCGTCAAGGGTCTGGTGGAGACGGAAAAGTGAGCCCACATGGCTGAAGTTGCCCTCACCAATGTCCGCAAGGTCTATGCCGGCGGCGTCGAAGCCGTGAAAGGGGTCTCGATCGCCATCCCCGACGGTGGCTTTTGCGTGCTCGTCGGCCCCTCTGGCTGCGGAAAGTCGACGCTCTTGCGCATGGTGGCGGGGCTCGAGGATATCTCCTCAGGCACGGTGTCGATCGGCGACAGGGTCGTCAACGCCATCGAGCCATCCGAGCGCGACATCGCCATGGTGTTCCAGAACTATGCGCTCTATCCGCATATGAGCGTCTACGACAACATGGCCTACGGGCTGCGCAATCGCGGCACGCCGAAGCCGGAAATCGAGGCCCGCGTCGCCGAGGCGGCGCGCATCCTCGGCATCGAGGCCTTTCTCCAGCGCAAGCCGCGTCAATTGTCCGGCGGCCAGCGCCAGCGTGTGGCCATGGGCCGGGCCATCGTGCGCAAGCCGCAGGTCTTCCTCTTCGACGAGCCGCTCTCCAATCTCGACGCCAAGCTCAGGGTGCAGATGCGGATCGAGATCAAGAAGCTGCAACGCGCGCTCGGCGTCACGGCGATCTACGTTACGCATGACCAGGTGGAGGCGATGACGCTGTCTGATAAACTGGTGGTGATGAACGGCGGCGAGGTGGAGCAGGTTGGCGTGCCCACGGAGGTCTATCGGCGGCCCGCGAGCAGGTTCGTCGCCACCTTCATCGGCTCCCCGCCCATGAACATGCTGCCGGCGACGGTCGACGGGCCGGGCATCCTCGCCATCGGCCCGGCACTGCTTCAGGCGAGCGACATGAGCGACACGCTCCAGGCCGGTGCGATCGTCGAGGTCGGTCTCCGTCCGGAGGATGTCGAGATCGTGTCGGAGGACAGCGTCGGCTCGATGCTGTTCGACGTCGATTTCATCGAAGAACTGGGCGCGACGCAGCTTTTCCACGGGCGCTTGGCCGGCCACGCCTTCACGCTGCAAACCGCGACCGGCGCCGTGCCAATGGCCGCACGACAACTCTGGATCGGGGTCGCACCGGAAAAAGTGCATGTCTTCGATGCGGCGACAGGCAAGCGCCTGGGGGCCTAACACAACGTCGAAAATACGGAAATCGTCGGGATGAGGGATCGCGTCTTGAGCCGCGCAAGGCGCGATCCTTGGTTGCCTATCTCCCGACCTGCCCCGCCTCCCAGCCGAGGATCGCGCGTTTGCGGGTCAGGCCCCAGTGATAACCGGTGAGATCGCCGGATTTGCCGATGACGCGGTGACAGGGCACGACGAACGAGATCGGGTTCTTGCCCACCGCCGCACCTACAGCCCGAGGCGCCGAAGGCTTGCCGATGCGATTGGCGATGTCGCCATAGGTCGTCGTCCTGCCCATGGGGATGCGCAGCAACGTCTCCCAGACCCTGACCTCGAAATCGGTGCCGATCAGCACGACGCGCAAGGGCGTTTCGCGCGACCACAGCGAGGCATCGAAGATGCGCGCGGCATGGGGGGCTGTCGAGGCCGGATCGAGCTTGAAACTGGCATTCGGCCAGCGCCGCGTCATATCGGCCAGGGCCGCGCCCCTGTTGCCGTCATCGACGAAACCGAGACCCGCCACGCCCCGCAGCGTCGACACTACGATGGCCTCGCCGAAGGGCGACGGATGAAAGCCGTACGCGAGATCGAGGCCGCTGCCCTTGTTCTTGAATTCGCCTGGGGTCATGGCCTCATGGGTAATGAAGAGATCGTGCAGGCGGCCGGGACCCGAAAGCCCGAGTTCGAGCGCGGTGTCGAGCACGCTGGCCGCGTTCTCCAGCAATCCCTTGGCATGATCGAGCGTGATCGCCTGCATGAAGGCCATCGGCGTCAGCCCGCACCAGCGGCGGAACAGGTGATGCACCTCGGTCGGCGTCGAACCTACCGCTTCCGCGATTTCCTCGATGGACGGATGCTGGCGCCAATGCGCCGTGATCATCGCCAGGATGCGGCGCACAACCTCGTAATCATCGGAACAGGGGGAAAGCTCGGGAGAGGGGGCCAGCGGTGAGGCGAGAAGGGCGGAGGATAGCGTCATGGGGTTCACCATTATCTTGATGACCGCAGATTGAGCCCGCCCGTGCGGTTTTTCCACCCGAATTCTGTGGAGTACGTCAGCCTTGCTCGTAATCGACACCGCGCCGCGCCAGCGACAGCGCCCGCGTGAACGATTCAGCGAAACTTTCGCGCTCATGCGGCGAAAGGGCGACGGCAACCGGAACCGTGACGCCCCGCGAGACAAGGACGAGGCGCATCATGCCGAAATCGTCGTCGCGGGTCGATTCTAGCCGCGTCCAGGCCGGATTGAAGCGCCAGCAGGCTTCCTCGCCCCGCCATGACACCTTGCGGAGCAAAATCTCGATCGGCGTGACGATCACCTCCTCGAAGCCTCGGGCGCGCGCGAAATTGACCTTGAAGGCGACATAGAGCGCGATGAGATCGATGCCGAAAAATCCGGCGACCGGCCAGGCGCCGAGCACCATGAAGGGCAGCGACGAGACGATGCTGGCAAGGCAGACAAGCGTGATGACCAGACGAAACGACGAGGGGGTGAGGGATCGATTCTCGGTGATCATCGCCGAAAAGACCGGGCGATCGGGAATTTCGATGCTCATGGACGGATGCCCGATGCTTCACTTAGACGTTTGCCGGAAATCGGATTTCCCTGCGCCGATCCTATCCTTATAACGCCTCAATGATCATCCGCCAGACGCCCGAACGCCGCGCCCTGCCCCCAGCCGTCGACGCCGCCACGATCCGCGAGATCTTCACGCGGTTTCGAAAACGCGAGCCCGAGCCCAAGGGCGAGCTCGAACACGTTAATCCGTTCACGCTGCTCGTGGCGGTGGTTCTTTCGGCGCAAGCGACGGATGCCGGCGTCAACAAGGCGACGCGGGCTTTGTTCGAACTCGCCGACAGCCCTGAAAAAATGCTGGCGCTCGGCGAGGACACGGTGCGCGACCTGATCAAGACGATCGGCCTGTTCCGCAACAAGGCCAAAAACGTCATCGCCTTGTCGCAGCAGCTTGTCGCAGCCCATGGCGGCGTCGTGCCCGCGGATCGGGCGCTTCTCGAAACGCTCCCGGGCGTCGGGCGAAAGACCGCGAATGTTGTGCTCAACATGGCGTTCGGGCAGATCACCCACGCCGTCGACACCCATGTCTTCCGCGTCGCCAACCGCCTCAAGATCGCGCCCGGCAACAATCCGCTCGAGGTCGAGGATGGGCTGGAACGCGCCGTGCCTCTGGAATTCGGGCATCACGCCCACCATTGGCTGATCCTCCACGGGCGCTATGTCTGCAAGGCGCGGAAGCCCGAGTGCGAAATTTGCATCCTGTCCGACCTCTGTACGTCCGAGGATAAGCTCGCCCCCCCGGGCATGCTCCCGCCTCAGCCATAGACGAGAAGGCCCGCCAACCCCGCCGCGCCGACGACGATCCGCCACCAGGCGAAGGGCGTGAAGCCGTAGTTCGAGACGAAATCCAAGAGCTTGCGCACCACGATCAGCCCGCAGATGAAGGCCGAGACGAAGCCCGCCACGATCAGCAGGCCGTCGTTGAAGGTCAGGAACTTGTAGCTCTTGAACAGGTCATAGGCGAAGGCGCCCGTCATCGTCGGCATCGCCAGGAAGAACGAGAATTCCGCCGCCGAGCGCTTGCTGGCACCGAGCAGCATGGCGCCGACGATGGTCGAGCCGGAGCGGGAGACGCCGGGCACCATGGCCAGGCACTGGATCAACCCGATCTTCAGATACATCGTCAGCGGAAAAGTTGTCGCATCGTCGTGGCGAACCTGAAGGTCGAGTTCATCGACGACCAGCAGCACCAATCCGCCTGCGATCAGCGTGATGCAGACGATGAACGGATTGAACAGCACCTCCTTGATGAAACCATGGGCAAGCGCGCCGATGATCGCAGCCGGCAGAAAAGCGACCAGCACACCCACGACGAAACGGCGCGCGGCTGGATCGCTCGGCAGGCGTATCGCGATGTCGACCAGGCGGCGGAAATAGACGATCAGAATCGCCAGGATGGCACCGAGCTGGACCAGAACCTCGAAGGTCTTGCCGTTCGATTCAAAGCCGAGAAAGTGCCCGGCGAGGAGCAGATGTCCGGTGGAGGACACGGGCAGGAATTCCGTGATGCCCTCGATGACACCCAGGATCACCGCCTCTAGCAGATTGGGGATATCCATGCCCGTCACAATTCCTGGCGATTGGCCTGGCCCAATCCTGCCGCGAAAGACGTGACGGCGGACTTAACATCCGCATGCCATGGCTTTTGGCGGCCGTTTTTCGCTCACCATCATTCTCGAATCGGGTTGTGACCCGCGCCAAGCGGTTCTATACGGTGCGCCCACCCTCCGCCAAGACAATGCAAGCACGGCTAAGTGCTTCGATCTTTCCCAGAGCGTGAAGCACCGGATACCTCACCCTTCATGGCGACCCTTTATCATCACCCGATCTGCGCCCATTCGCGCTTCGTCCGCCTCGTTCTCGCCGAGATGGGGATGGACGTCGCACTGGAGGAAGAGCGGGTGTGGGAACGCCGGCGGCCCTTCCTGATCATGAACCCGGCGGGCACCACGCCGGTCATGGTCGAGGATGGCGGGCTCGTCGTGCCGGGTGCCGGCGCGATTGCCGAATATCTCGACGAGACACGGGGACTTGGCCTCGGGGCCCAGCGGCTGCTGCCGGAGGACGTCACCGGTCGCATCGAGGTGCGGCGGCTGCTCGACTGGTTCAACAACAAATTCTTCCTGGAAATTTCCGATCCGCTCGTGACCGAAAAGGTGTTCAAGCGTTTCATGCGGGCGGAAGATGGCGGCGGCGCGCCGGACATGAACACGATCCGGGCGGCGCGCACCAATGTGCGCTATCATCTGCAATATATCGGGTGGCTGACCGCCTCCCGGAACTGGCTGGCCGGGCCCAACCTGACCTATGCCGATCTCGCCGCGGCGGCGCAGCTATCCTGCGCCGACTATCTTGGCGACGTACCCTGGAACGAAGAGGCTGCCGCGCAGGCATGGTACGCGAGGATCAAATCGAGGCCGAGCTTCCGGGCGATCCTGGCCGATCGAATTCCGGGCATGGCGCCAGCAGCCCACTACGCGGATCTCGACTTCTGAACGGGCCTGCGCTGAAGAAGGTGCTGATCGCCCGCGCGCGGACCTATGGCTTCTCCGATATTCGCGTCACGCGCCCGGATCGGATTCCGGAAGCGCCTTCACGCCTTGCCCGATGGCTGGCGGCTGGCCATGCCGGCGGGATGGACTGGATGGGCGAGCGCGCCGACAAGCGGGCCGACCCCGCGATCCTCTGGCCGGAGGTGCGCTCGATCATCGTCTTCGGCGAAAGTTATGCGCCAGACTGCGATCCGCTGGAGGCGCTGCGCCATTCCTCTCAGGCCGCGATCTCGGTCTATGCCCGTCGCCGCGATTATCACGACACCATCAAGGGCCGGCTGAAGACCGTCGGCGCAGTGCTGCAATCGCAGGGACAGGCGAGCTACAAGGTTTTCGTCGATACGGCGCCCGTCATGGAAAAACCCCTGGCGGCTGCCGCCGGACTCGGATGGCAGGGCAAGCACAGCGTGCTTGTATCGCGCAAGCATGGTTCCTGGATGTTTCTAGGGGCGATCTACACCACGGCCGATCTGCCGCCGGACGAGCCGGAAAACGACCATTGCGGCTCCTGCCGGCGCTGCCTCGACATCTGTCCGACCGCCGCTTTCCCGGAACCCTATGTGCTCGACGCGCGTCGCTGCATCGCCTATCTCACGATCGAACATGAGGGCCATATCGAGCCCGAACTGCGGCCCGGCATCGGCAACCGCGTGTTCGGCTGCGATGATTGCCTGGCCGTCTGTCCCTGGAACAAATTCGCGGTCGCGGCCAGGGATACGCGCATGGCCCTGCGCGACGATCTCGCAGGATTGCCGCTCGCGGAATTGGCGCAACTCGACGATGCCACGTTTCGCAAGCTGTTTGCCGGCACGCCGATCAAGCGGACGGGCCGCGACCGATTCGTACGGAACGTCATGATCGCCATCGGCAACAGCGGCGATCCGGCGTTGATCGCCACGGCGATCAACGCCCTCGACGACGGATCGGCGTTGGTGAGAGCGATGGCTGTCTGGGCTTTGCGACAGCTCGCTCCGGTGGAAGCGGTGCGCCATCGACCTGCACATCTTCGGATCGAGAAGGATGCGGATGTCCGAGCCGAATGGGAGGGAGTTTCGTGAAGGATTGTTCTCGGTGAATCTCGTGATTTTCGGCCTCGGCTATTCGATTCAGGCTTTCGTGGCGCAGGAAGGTCATCGCTTTGCGCATGTCACAGCGACCGTCCGAGATGCGGGCAAGGCGCAGGCGCTTGCGGCGGCAGGACTTTGCGAACGCCTCGAGATTCTGCCCTTCGACGACGCGCATTCGGGCGAAGATCGAAACGGAACGGTCCTGCGCGATCGCGTGGGCGATGCGGACGCAGTGCTCGTGAGTGTGCCGCCTGGTGCCGGCGATCCGGTTCTCGATGCCTGGGCGACACATCTTGCCGACGCGCCTCGCCTGCGCTGGATCGGCTATCTCTCGACGGTCGGCGTCTATGGTGACCATGGGGGCGCTTGGGTCGACGAGGATACGCCGTGCCGTCCAGTCAGCGATCGCAGCTTGCGGCGACTGTCGGTGGAAGGGCAATGGCTCGATTTCGGCCGCAGCCATGGAAAATCAGTTCGCATTTTTCGTCTATCAGGCATCTACGGGCCGGGCCGGAACGCCATCGCGAATCTGCGCGCCGGCACGGCGCGGCGACTGATCAAGCCGGGGCAGGTGTTCAACCGCATTCATACCGCCGATATCGCAGGGGCACTGGCCGCGGCGATCGCCACGGGAGGCGATGCCGAAACGAACGCTGGCCGGGTCTACAACCTTACGGATGACGAACCCGCCCCTCCGCAGGATGTGGTCGCCCATGCGGCCCGTCTGATCGGATGTCCGGTTCCGCCGGATGTGCCGTTCGATCCGGCCAGGCTGACGCCGATGGCCGCGAGTTTCTACGGCGAGAACAAGCGCGTATCCAATGCCCGCCTCAAACGGGAACTCGATTACCGCTTTCGCTATCCCACCTATCGCGAGGCGCTGGCCGCGATGGCGCTGGATCAGGCCGCGTAACGCTCGCCCTCAGCCCCGTAATACGAGACATAACGAGGATCGATCTGGCTGACCGGCAGGATCACCAGCACGTCCGTCGTATTGAACTGACGATCCACTACCGCGCCCGCGCCGAAACGGGCACCGACACGCAGATAGCCTTTGATGAGCGGCGGCAGGGCCCTCAGGGCGAGGCGTGGATCGATGCAGTCAGCCGGCAAATGGTCGAGACGAAGCCGACATTTGTCATGCGCGGCGACACGCCAGGCATCGTCGGCAGAAGCGTTATGGTGGAGAAAGCTCAAGGGCAGGGCAAGCGATGCCGGATCGGTTCCCTCGATGCTGGCGCAGCCGAACATGACGTCGATCCGATGCTGGCGAACATAGGCCCAGATGCCGTGCCAGAGCAGCTCCACGGTTTTCTTCGTGCGATAAGGCTCCATGACGCAGGAGCGGCCCAGTTCCAGGAAGCGGGCGGTCGGGTGGCGGGCCAGCATCGGACCAAGATCGAATTCGTCCTGCGTGTAGAACCCGCCATGACGCGCCGCAATATCCTGGCGCAACAGGCGATAGGTGCCGACGATCTGGGGACGCCGGCCGCCAAATCGTCCGTTCGCATCATGATCAATCACCAGCAGATGATCGCAGATCGCGTCGTAGCGATCGGCATCAAGACGCGTCAGGCGAGCGGCCTTGGACGGAACGGCTGACATCTCCTCGTAAAAAACCCGGTAACGCAGGCGTTGGGCCCGGCGCAAATCCCGGGCGCTCGTTGCAAGCCGCACCTCAAGTGAGCCGCTGCGGCCCAGGGTACCATTTAGCCGGAGTTCCGAGCGCTCATGCCGGCGAAAGACACCAAAGCCTTTGCGCTGATCGACGAAGGGTTTGAGGCTGGCAAAACTTTGGGCGGAATGACGAAGAGCCGGATGGAACAATGAGGGGTTTGCCAATTTGGCAAGAGGCGTGCGCAGGCGATCAATGATCATGGGGCGCTGTCACTCGTTTCCCCACCCTGGCGGCAGGATCGAGACGACATAACATCGTCCGTCTGACAAAGCTGTGACGACTTTGTGTCAGTTCGTTGGCTCGTCTTGTTCCTAGGCGGCGGCGTTCATCGCCAGGCTTCTGATCCAGCGCGCCAATGCCTCGCGGTCAAGCGGCTTGCCGAGGCAATCGTCCATGCCAGCGGCCAGGGCGGCACGGCGGTCATCCTCCATGACATTGGCGCTGACAGCGAGGATGGGAAGCCGGCTTTCCTTGCCCGCAGCCTGCTCGGCTGCCCGGATCAGGCGTGCGGTCGACAGACCGTCGAGGCCCGGCATGCGGACATCGAGAAGGACGAGATCGAATGGCGGTTCGAGTCCGGCGAGCGCTGCCTCGGCGCGATCCAGGGCGGCGCGTCCGTCGCGGGTCCAAACCGGTTCGCAGCCGAGCTTTTCCAGGGTGCGGGTCAACAGCAGGGCATTGATCTCGTTATCCTCGGCCAGCAGCACGCGCGGCTTGCCGCCGGTTTTCTCGCCGTTGAAGTGTATCTTGACGGGTGGAGCGGTCGCCGTTGGCGGCTCTTCGTCCCCGAGGCGGCGATAAAGCGAGCGCGGGCGCACGGGTTTTACCAGAAAGCCCGTGAAGCCCCCCGCGTCGGGCGGCCCAAAGCTGCGGCGTTCCAGCGGCGATAGCACGATGATGATCTGGCCAAGGTTCGCATCGCGGGCAAGCCGCGCAAGGGCGCGCGCATCTTCGGCCCCCAGCGCATGGTCGATCAGGACCCCGGCGTAGCGCGGCTTCCGCTGGAGGCGTTCGCCCGCTTCCCGAAACGAGGTCGCGATATCGACATGCGCTCTGGCCTCGACCAGAGCATTCGCGAGCACGGCCGCGCCAAAGCGAGAGGGCGACGCCACCAGGTATCGACGACGGCGCCAGTCCGGCACCAGGGTCGGCGGGATCGAGGCCTCCACCGACCGGAGCGGCAGGAAAACCTGGAAGCGCGCGCCCTGCCCCGGTTCACTCGCGACATCGACCGTGCCGCCCATAAGGGCCACGAGTTGGCGGACGATGGCGAGGCCGAGCCCCGTGCCGCCATGGGTCTGCGAAATCAGGGGAGTCGCCTGCTCGAATTCATTGAAGATCGCGGCGATCCGGTCGGGGGCGATGCCAGGGCCGGTATCCTCGACCACGATCGAAACGCCTTCTCGTGACGGCGCGACATGCAGCCCGATGCCGCCGCGATCCGTGAACTTGACGGCGTTGCCGACCAGATTCATCAGGATCTGGCGGACACGGTCCATATCGCCGACGACATGGGTTGCCAGGCTGGGGGCGATCAACGCGGCGAGATCGACCCCCTTGGCTTGCGCGCGCGGAGCCATCAGTTCAGCCACGCTTTCCGCCAGAAGGGCAATGTCGAAGGGCTCGGCGATGAGGTCGAGCCGGCCAGCTTCCGCCTTGGCGAAGTCGAGGATATCGTCCACCAGCACGAGCAGCGCTTCGCCCGACATGCGTAGCGCCGCCACATAGGTGCTCTGCTCCGCATCGACACGCGTGTCCTGAAGCAGGTCCGCCATGCCGAGGATGCCATTCAGCGGCGTGCGGAATTCATGGCTGACGGTGGCCAGGAAGCGAGACTTGGCCTCGTTGGCGGCCTCGGCCTTCACGCGGGCCTCCTCCAGCGCCTGTTCGGCGGCGACGCGTTCGGTGATATCGCGGCCTACCCGCTGAAGCACTGTCGTGCCGCGTGCCGAGGCAACGGGCGTCTCGATCCAGGCGATCCAGCGGTCGCCGCTTGGCGTCGCGATGCATTCGTCGAAGACGCGCGCGCCGTTATCGCGCATCTCGATCGCACCAACACGCCGGGTGTCGGGCTGGCGCACCGACCCAACCACGTCCTTGGCGGAAGAGCCGAGCAGCTTCACATAGGCTTCGTTGGCGAAGACGATCCGCCCGCCCGGCCCACATTGGACGATCAGATCGCCCTGCGCCTCCACCAGGCCGCGATGACGTTCCTCGCTATCCGCGAGTTCCCACAGACGGTCGTTGAGGTTCTCGATCGTGTGGCCGAGTTCGGCCGTATGCCGCGACAGGCGCGCGTGATCGCGCAAGAGCAGCAATGTCGCCGCCGTCGCGGTGGCGGCGACCGCGCCAAGCGCCGCGATTATTGCCCCTACCGACCATTCCACACCCAACATCGCGCCATCCTTGAGACGGCGCATGATATGGGTTTCGGATTGATAATCCGTTCCCGGCAGCGGGCTTAATGGAGGCGCCCGCCCTCAAGCGGCCAGCGCAGGCTCGGTAATTCGCGAGCGGTAGGACAAAGCCTCGGCCAGATGAATGCGACCGACCTTCGGATCGTCATCGAGATCGGCCAAGGTGCGCGCCACCTTCAGGATGCGATGGTATCCGCGCGCCGTCAGCTTCATGGCTTCGGCCGCGTCGCGCAGCAGGCGCAAGCCGGCATCATCCGGCCGGGCGATCTCGTCGAGGACATTGGCCGGGCAAGCAGCGTTGGTCGTCACGCCGGGCAGCCCAAGAGCGGCGTAGCGGGCGACCTGGCGGGCTCGCGCGGCTGCAACACGGGCCGCGACCTCCGCCGACCCTTCGGCCGGCGCGGGCAGGATCAGGTCGGCGGCGGCCACGGCCGGCACATCGATCATCAGGTCGATGCGATCGAGCAGGGGGCCGGAGATGCGCGTCTGATATTGCGCCATGCAACGCTCGTTCGGCTGACGCTTGCAGGCGAAGCCGGGTTCGATGGCCTTGCCGCAACGACATGGATTCATCGCGGCGACGAGTTGGAAACGAGCCGGATAGGTGGCGCGATGATTGGCGCGTGCGATCATGACCTCGCCAGTCTCGATGGGCTGGCGCAGCGCATCGAGCGCCTGGGGCAGGAATTCCGGCAATTCATCCAGAAACAGCACCCCATGATGCGCGAGCGAAACCTCACCGGGGCGGGCCTGAATGCCGCCGCCCACCAAGGCCGCCATCGATGCCGAATGGTGAGGGCTGCGAAACGGCCGCCGATCCGTCAGCGCGCCGTCGGCGAGATGGCCGGCGATCGACTGGACCATGGACACTTCCAGCAATTCGCGCGGCGTGAGGGGCGGCAAGATCGACGGAAGCCGGCTCGCCAGCATCGATTTGCCGGAACCGGGCGGGCCGTTCATCAGCAGGTTATGGCTGCCGGCGGCGCAGATCTCGAGCACGCGCTTGGCGCTCTCCTGCCCCTTGATGTCGCGAAGATCCGGCAGGTTGCCCGCCATCCGGGCGACCGCGGGTGTCGGCCGCGCCATGACCTGCGTGCCTTTGAAATGGTTCGCGAGCTGGATCAGCGAACGCGGAGCAAGGATATCGAGATCATCCGCCGCCCAAGCCGCTTCAGGTCCGCAGGCGAAGGGGCAAATAAGGCCGTGGCCGCGGGCGTTGGCGGCGATGGCCGCGGGAAGCACACCGTTGACGGCGGTCAGTGTGCCGTCCAACGCCAGTTCGCCAAGCACCGTGAAGCCATCCAATGCATCGGCGGGAATGGCGCCGATCGCGGCCATGATGCCAAGGGCGATCGGCAGGTCGTAATGACTGCCCTCCTTGGGGAGATCGGCCGGCGCGAGATTGACGGTAATGCGCTTGGACGGCAGGGCAAGACCGGAGGCGACGAGCGCCGCACGCACCCGTTCGCGGCTTTCGGCAACCGCCTTGTCGGGGAGGCCGACAAGAACGAACACGACGTTGCCCGACGTCACCTGAACCTGGACATCAACCGTGCGGGCCTCGATTCCCTCGAAGGCGACCGTCGTCACGCGTGTCACCATGCCGTCACGGCCCCTGCCCCGTTTCGCCGCCCCTGATGGTTCGTCTTGGGAAAAAGCTAGCGCAGACCGCGCCACTTCACAAGAACAGAAAGCGAACTTCTTCGCCGCTCAATGGCTTGCCGCTCAATGGCCTGCGCTCGACGAGGACTTGTCCGCCTTGTGACCTTCGCTTAGCCGATCGCTCAAGGCCATGAGCAAGCCCGACACCACGAAGACCATATGGATCGAGACATACCATATCAGTTCACGATCGGTCATGGATTTGAGGTTCATGAACGCCTTCAGCACCTGAATCGCCGAAATCGCCACGATCGAGGACACCAGTTTGAGCTTGAGGCCGGTGAAGTCGATCTTCGACATCCATTCCGGCCAGTCATTATGCTGGGCCTCGTCGATTTTCGAGACGAAGTTTTCGTAGCCGGAAAAAATGACGATGACGATCAGCGAGCCCGTGAATGTCAGATCGACCAGCGCCAGAACGCCGAGGATGACCTCGGACTCGGTCGCTCCCCAGACATGTCCGACGAAATGATAGGTTTCCTGCAGCGCCTTGATCAGCAGCGCACCGAGCGCCAGCACCAACATGACGTAGAAGGGCGCCAACAGCCAGCGGCTGGCGAACAGAAATCGTTCCAGATTGCGTTCGATCATCATCCGCCCCGTTTATGCCGCCCCTTGCGATATGTGCCCGGCTTCCGGCGCGACCGCAACCGTTGATGGCGTCTGGCGCCGCGCGGGGGAGGATTGGTGGCGCGACGCAGACGGCCTGTTGACTGCAAGAGTTCCAACAAGAAAAAGGAGCGCCGCCAACGGCGACGCCCCTTCGAAAGTCCTTGGAAAGCGGCTGCTCAGGCAGCCGTGCCGAGGCCAACCGGGCAGCTCACACCCGTGCCGCCGAGGCCACAATAACCGCGCGGATTCTTGGCAAGATATTGCTGATGATACTCCTCGGCAAAGTAGAGTGTCGGCGCGGGCACGATTTCCGTTGTGATCGGCCCGTAGCGGCGCGTCGCCAGGGCTTTCTCGTAAAGCGCTTTCGAAGCGCGCGCGGCCTCGAACTGCGCCGGTGTCGTGGTGTAGATGCCCGAGCGATACTGCGTGCCGACATCGTTGCCCTGCCGCATCCCCTGCGTCGGATCATGATTTTCCCAGAAGGTCTTCAGCAGCATCTCGAACGAAATCCTCGCTGGGTCATAGGCGACGAGTACCACCTCGTTATGGCCGGTGCGGCCGGAGCAGACCTCCTCGTATGTCGGGTTCGGCGTCAGGCCACCGGCATATCCGACGGCGGTGACGAACACGCCCTCGCCCAGTTCCCAGAATTTGCGCTCGGCACCCCAAAAACATCCCAGGCCAAAGAGCACCGTCTCGGTTCCCTCAGGGTAAGGCCCCGCCATCGGGCGCTTGTTGACGAAGTGCGCGCCGGGCGATGGCATAGGCGTGGCGCGGCCGGCAAGAGCCTCGGCGGCCGTGGGCAACTCGGTTTTCTTGCGGAATAAGAACATGGCATCGTCTCCTTGCTACAAAACGTCATATATGGCTTTGCCGCGCGCCGTTCAGCCCTCGCACCCGACACGTCCGATCACCGTCGCGTGACATATCCGACCTCTCGCCGATCGGGCTGGCCAAACCAGAGCAGCAGAAAGCCGAGGGCAAGGCCCAACACCGAGGCGGGAAGACGCAGGATTCCAGCTAGAACCGGCTCCCAGGCCAGCGGATGAATGTTTTGCTCGACCCATGGCCGAAGCAGCGCGTAACGATCGGCAAACAGCCGCACGGCCAGATCGGCGGTGGACGTGAAAACCAGCACCGAACCCGCCATGGAGCGGGCACCGTCGATCATCAGGCCGACGAACCCGGCCGCGACGGTCATGTAGCCAATGGTCCGGAACAGAAACCTGATCATCGAGTCCGATCTCGCGCGAAAAACGTCCGAACTTCCCACGACGGCAAAGGCGGCCGCCAGCACCAGCCCTGCGACTGATGTGCCATTTCCGCGAATACGCGGCAACATCGCCGTTGCCACGGGCGATCAAGATTACCCCTGGCATGCCCCGGCGTTTCCGGGTTGTGTTTTCAGCGCGGCTTCGATACGCCGTGCGCACGGAGAGGTGGCCGAGTGGTTGAAGGCGCACGCCTGGAAAGTGTGTGTACGGGAAACCGTACCGCGGGTTCGAATCCCGCTCTCTCCGCCAGCACTGAGAATTCCGCACAACCGGGATTGGATGCGAGGGAACCGGCGCAAGGTGCCCGCATCCGGTTTTCCTTTGCGCGGCCAAATGCCGGCAGAAACCGAGTTTGAACCGGTTCGTTCCGATTTCGCGTCCGTCAGGACGAATGCCATTTGCTTCATCAGGCCTTCGGGACGAAAGCGACCGAGGTTCGCGCGGCAGTATCCTCGGTTGCGACCATGCCAGTTGCATCCATGACGATACAGCCTTCGATCAATGCTGGAAGCGCCGCGGCGGTTGCTTGGCGATTGGTCACGTCCTCCGGCAACCGAGCTTCGAGCCACGGCAAGAACTGCTTCAGTATTTGTGAGCCAATGACTTTAAACTTTCGTTGCCAATTCCGGCCGCAGCGACAATTTCGAGCCACACCAGAATATAGCGTCGAGTATCCTCAGCGCGAAGAAACTCCATGATCTCGGTGACGCAGGCATCGAGTGAGCGATTGCGCTCAACCGTCACCCCGTCCGAAAGGATGGCCTCCAGATCCGAAGCCAAGTGCCCGAAGACAGCTTCGGAAATCCACACCCCATGGCCAAGGGTGTCGCGGTCGATGCCCCGGGGAGTCGTTCGCAAGTTCGCCAGCAGCCGCGTTCCGCGTGCGGTGTCTTGGCCAACGCCTTAGAAAAGAGGATAGCCGGCGCGGCTGCCGATCCCCGCGCCCGGAGGGAAGGGCTGGACGCGCCCGTGTCCAATAAGGACATGGCTCAAACGCCAAGATGCTTTTCGAGGATGGCCGGGTCGGCCGCAATCTGGGCGGGCGTGCCGTCGAAGGCGATCTCGCCCTTGGCGATTACCACCATGCGGTCCGCGACCTTGGCGAGCGAGCGGTGGTCCTTGTCGACCACGATGGTTGCGATACCCTCGCCGCGGATGATGCCGAGCGTCCGCCAGATCTCCTGCGCGATCAGCGGGGCGAACCCTTCTGTCGCTTCATCGAGCAGAATCAGATCCGGATTGGTCATCAGTGCCCGGCCGATCGAGAGCATTTGCTGCTCCCCGCCCGACAATTGGTGACCGCCATTGGCTCGGCGCTGGTGCAAGCGTGGAAAAACCTCGAAGACACGGTCGATCGTCCAGCCACGCGAACCGGAGACGCCGGCGCGGGCGGCCATCACAAGATTTTCGACCACCGAGAGCGAGCCGAAGACGCCGCGCCCTTCAGGCACGTAGGCCAGGCCCAGGCGCGCGATATCCTCGGGCTTGGCCTTCATCGTGCTGGCACCCGCGAAGCTGATCTCTCCCCGCCGATCGGTGAGGAGGCCAACAATCGATTTCAGCAAGGTAGTCTTGCCCATGCCGTTGCGGCCGATGAGGGCGATCTGTTCCCCGCGCGCGACGGTGAGGCTGACCCCGTGAAGCGCCTGGCTCACGCCATAGAAGCTCCTGAGATTATCGATGGCGAGAAGCGCGCTCATGCGGCCGTCTCCTGTTCTTGTCCGAGGTAAGCCGCCCTCACGGCCGGGTGGCTTCGCACATGGGCAGGGTCGCCCGAGGCGATGACCTGGCCGTCCACCATCACGGTCAGCCTGTCGGCGAGCGCGAAGACGGCATCCATGTCATGTTCGACGAGCAGCACGGCGCGACCGTCCTTGAGCCGGCGGATGATCTCGATCATGCGCATCGCCTCGGCATGGCCCATGCCGGCAAGCGGCTCGTCCAGCAGGATCACCTTGGGTTCCGTCGCCAGCACCATGGCGATTTCCAGCTGGCGCTGCTCGCCGTGGCTCATGAAACGGGCGACGACATCGCGGCGTTGCGACAACCCGACCTCCGCGATGGCGGCATCCGCGCGAACGTTGACGTTGGTATCGCGGGCCGCCGCGCCGAACAGACGCAAGGGTGTTCCACCGTGCGCTTGCGCGGCGAGCCGCACGTTCTCGAACACGGTCGAACCCGTGAAGATCGTCGTTTTCTGGTACGAGCGGCCGACGCCCGCCATGGCGCGGCGGTCCGGGCTGAGCGAGGTGATATCGCGGTCGCGCAGCATCACCGCACCGGAGGTCACGGGCACATCGCCGGACAGCAGATTGATCAGCGTCGACTTGCCCGCGCCGTTCGGCCCGATCACCGCATGGACTTCGTCGCGATGGACGTCGATCGAGACGGCCGACACCGCCCTCAGTCCACCATAGCGCTTCTCCAGCGCCGTCGCCTTCATGAGGATTTCAGACATGGGTCACGGCCTCCTTCACCGGAACAGCGGCCAGCGGAGCACTGGGCCTGGCGTCAACGCCATCCCGGCGGCCGGCGCCGAGCATGGCCGCGAGTTGCTGGAGGCCACCGGGCAGCGCGAAGACCAGCGCGATCACGATCAGGCCCTTGATCAGCTTCCAGTGCTCGAAATGCGACTTCAGCACCTCCTCCAGGCCCAGCAGGGCGATGGCGCCGATGATCGGTCCGAAGATCGAGCTCATGCCGCCGAGCACCACCATCACCAGCACGCTGGCCGACAGATGCCAGCCGAGCAATTGCGGCGCGACGAAGCCGAACTGCGCGGCGGAGAAGAAGCCGGCCACCGCCGCGATCATCGCGGAGATGACGAAGGCGAGGAGGCGGATGCGGAATACCGGGAAGCCGAGCGAGAGAGCCCGCCGCTCATTGTCGCGCGCTGCCGCCAACGCATGCCCGAAGGGCGAGTGCACCAGCGCCCGCACCAGCAGCGCCGCCCCGACAAGGCAGGCGAGCGCCACATAATAGAAGCTGCGCGTGCTCTCCAGATCGATGAGCGTGACGCCCCCGAGCACGAATTCGGGCTTGAAGTAGATGTAGAGACCGTCCGACCCGCCGCCGATCTTGGTGTCGTGGAAGAGGTAAAAAAGCATCTCTCCGAAGGCGAGCGTCACCATGATGAAGTAGATGCCGCGCGTCCTGAGTGACAGCGCCCCGATGACCGCGGCGACCGCGCCGACCACGAGGATCGCCGCCGGCAGCGCGAACCAGACGCTCGCGCCGGCGCTTTCGGGAGTCATGAAGCCGAGCATGTAGCCGGCCAGCCCGAAGAAGGCGGCGTGGCAGAGGCTGACCATGCCGCCATAGCCCACCACGAGGTTGAGCGAGAGCGCCAGCATCGCCATCAGCACCGCCTTGGAGCCGAACTGGACATAATAGCCCGGAGCGAGGAAGGGCAGCGCGACGGCGAGCGCCAGCAGGCCGGCGATCAGGGCGTTCGAGGCGGAGAGGATGCGGTTCATCGGAGCCCCCTCAGGCCTTGCCGAGCAGGCCATTTGGCCGCCAGAGCAGCACGCCGGCCATCAGCACGTAGATCAGGATGGACGAGATCTGCGGGAAGAAGACCTTGCCGAAGGTGTCGGTGAGGCCGATCAGCAGCGCGCCGATGGCTGCACCGGCGACTGAGCCAATGCCGCCGAGCACGACGACGACGAAGGACAGGATCAGCATGCTGTCGCCCATGCCGGGAAAGACGGTCGAGACGGGCGCGACCAGGATGCCACCGAGCGCCGCGAGCGCGATGCCGCCCGCGAAGACATAGCGGTTGACGAGATCGAAGGGGACGCCGAGCGCACGCGTCATGTCCCGGTTCTCGGCGCCGGCGCGGATCACCATGCCGAGGCGCGTTTTCTGGATCACGTAGAAGATCACGCCCGCCAGAATCAGGCAGATCACGCAGAGCGCCAGCCGGTAGACGGGGTAGGACAGCACCTCCGTCAGCTGGATCGAGCCGGACAGCCAAGCCGGCGGGGCGACCGAATGCACGTCCTTTCCGAAAACAATCTGGCGCACCTCGTCGATCACCAGGATGAGACCGAAGGAAAGCAGCACCTGTGCGAGATGATCGCGCCCAATCATGCGCTTGACGAAGATCTCTTCCAGCACAATGCCCAGCAGGAACGAGATGGCGAGCGCGCCGATGAGCGCCAGCGCGAAGCTGCCGGTGTAGGCCGCGATCGCCCAGGCCAGATAGGCGCCGAGCATGTAGAACGCACCATGCGCCAGATTGATGACGCCCAGGATGCCGAACACCAGGGTTAGTCCGCTTGCGACGAGAAACAGCACGAGGCCGTATTGGACGCCGTTCAGCAATTGAACGGCGAAGGTCAGCGCGTCCATGGCGGTTTTCCTTGAGAGCGAGGGGTGTCGCCCCTGGTCGACGCCATCGCGTCGCCAGGGATGACGGAAGGGAGTTAGCTCGCGACGCGGCAGCCGCGCGCCGGATCATCCACCGCCTGGCCGGCCAGCGAGATCAACTCGTTGCGGCCGTTGCGAACCTCGCGCAGGTAGACATTCTGCACCGGGTTGCCGGCCCGGTTGAAGGAGAGCGGACCGCGGGGGCTGTCGATCTTCGCCGCTCGCATGGCATCGGTGACTTGTGGCCTGGCGGACCAGTCCCCTTTCGTGGCCTTGAGGCCTTCGGCGAGAAGAGTTGCGGCGTCCCAGCCCTGGACGGCGTAGATGTCGCCATCCTGTCCGGTCTTCGCCTTGAAGGCTTCGAGGAATATCTTGTTCGCGGGGTTGTCGAGGTTATCGGCATAATGCAGCGTGGTTTTGATGCCATTGGCGTCCGCACCCTGCGCCGGCAGCGTGCCGTCGGTGAGGAAGCCGGCGCCGTAGAGCGGAATGGTGCGGTTAAGCCCCGCCGCCGCGTAGTCCTTGACAAATTTTACCGCGCCGCCGCCGGCGAAAAACGCGAATACGGCATCCGGCTTCAGCGTGGCGATGCGGGTGATGAGGGCCTGGAACTCGACCTCGGGGAACGGCAGAGCAAGGTCCTCGACGATCGCGCCACCGGCGCGGGTAAAACCTTCCTTGAAGGCGTCGACCATCTGGGTGCCAGCCGCATAACGCCAGGTGATGGTGACGACGCGGCGCCGACCTTCGTCGAACATGACCTTGCCCATCGGCTGGCAGACCTGCCAGTTGGAGAAGGACGTGCGGAAGATATGCGGCGCGCACATCGGGCCGGTCGCCTCGTTGACACCTGCGTTGGGGATGATGAGCGGCGTGTTGGTGTCGCGCGCGACCTTCACCATCGCCATGGCGACGCCGGAATGCACGGTACCGACCACGAGGTCGACCTTCTCGCGGCCGACGAGGCGGTTCATGTTGTCGGTCGCGCTTTCGGGCTTGGATTCATCGTCGACCTGCACGAACTCGACGCGCCGCCCGCCCAGCATGCCGCCCTGGCGTTCGACATTCAGGCGGAAGCCGTCGTCAATGAACTTGCCGAGCTTCGCGAACGTCCCCGAGTACGGGAGCATGAAGCCCACTTTCAGCGGCGCACCCTGCGCGATCGCCGGAGTTGGAAACCGGAATGCGGTGGCGCCGGTCGCGAGTGCCGCCGTTCCCATCAGAAAGCTGCGGCGGTTGGTCGAGAAAGGAGATGAAGTCGAATTGGACATGGCAATTCCTCCGGCAGTCGTTTGAGCAATCCTCGCGACCGGGAGCGGCAGGTCTGCACATGACGTTCTCCTTGCCCACGAGCGTTTCTTCCCACCGCCGACGTTAGGCAGAGGATGGCCCGAAAGACAGGATCGATTGCGTCTATTTTGATACCTGAAAGGTATGTTACAGATCGCAAGGCGGCTGAAAATACCCAGGAGAGGCGTAGATGATACCCACTGGACCGAGCTGTGCCCTGCGACATCCCGTTCGGGTATCGCGAAGCATCAGTCCTCGCGGGTGAACTCCGCGCGCTCCATAAACCACGAAGCAGCGAGCCCGGCGACGAGCCCCCAGAAGGCCGCGCCAATGTTCATCACCGGCTTGTCGGCGACGGTCACCACGAAGCAGATCAGCGCGCCGAACGCGAACGGCCCCTTGAAAGCGATGGTGAAGGCACCGTGCAGCACGCGCAGCATTGCCAGCCCTCCCAGCGTCAGGATCAATTCCCGTGGCGCGGCCAGCATCAGCTTGGTGAAAGTGGGCGCAAGCAGACCGAACAGGATCGCGATCAGGGCGGTGACGATGGCTGTCCCATAGTGGCGATCGCGTGGGCCTGTCGAGGTGATGAGCCCGTTGGTCGGCCCGGTCAACGCGGTGCCGACCGCGCCCACCGCGGCGCTGAGGAGGCCGCCGATCCCCGCGATGATCGTGACGGCGTTGAGTGGCGGCGGATGGCCGGCCTGGGTCAGCACCGCCAAGCCCTGCCCATGCTGAACGAAAATGATGGTGATCGCGAGCGGGATGACCAGCTCGATCATCGCTGGCGCGGAGAAGACGGGCATGGTGAACAGCGGCTGCACGATTTGTAGTCCACCGATCTCGGCGCCATCGAACCGCCCCACCGCTACCGCCACGACCGCACCAGCCAGCAGCGCGCCGAGAATGGGCGGCATGTAGCGCTGCGCAGTCGTCCAGACACTCAACGCGAAGAAGACCACGACCATCGCTCCCGCGACGGCGAAATCACTATGTAGCGAGCGCACCACGTCGAGCGCGAATTTGAGGAACACGCCCGCCACCATCGCCATCACGATCGGCATAGGGATGAGCCGCATCGCCCGGCGTGCCAGCCCCGTCCAGCCCAGCGCCAGCACGAGCAGACTCGTGACCCAGAACGCGCCAACCACCTCCGCGAAACGCATATGTATGAGGGCCGGTCCAATCAGCACCGTGCCGGGGATGGTCCAGAACAGGCAGAGCGGCTGGCGATAGAGCCAGACCATGACGAGCGTTAGCAGGCCATTGATGGCGAAAACGCCGAAGACAAAGGAGGCCAGCTCGCGTTCGCTCAAGCCGCCGCCCGTGCCCACGGCCAGGATGATGGCGAGCGCACCCGTCGCGCCGAAGAGGAAAGCGACAAGACCCGTGGCGAGCTGCACGAGGCCGATGTCACGGACAATCTCCGCCACGCTTGGCCGATTCGTGCTGAAGGGTTCGAAAGGCGTCACAGGCGGGGGCTCGGTCAAGCGGCGCGCAACCCCAGGGAAGCGCGCGCCTCGGCGGGGGTGGCTGGCCGGCCACCATGCCGCGTGACAAGCTCTGCCGCAATGGCGACGAGTTCGGCGTTGCCACTCGCGAGGCGATCCTTCCTGACGCGAATGTTGTCCTCGAGACCCGTTCGCACAGCATCCGATCCGCGCGCCAGCGCCCAGTCCATCACGCGGCTCTGCTCCCGGCCGATGCCGGCAGCGGTCCAGGTGGCGTTGGGGATCACCCTTCGGGTTTCGGCGAGCAGAATGTCGAGAAGATGCTCGTCGGCCGGCAGGGCATTCTTCACGCCCATGACAAACTGGACGTGCGGCCTGTCCGACATCAGCCCCGCATCGATCAGACGGCGGGCGGCGTGAATATGCGAGAGGTCGAAGATCTCGATCTCGGGCGCGATGGCGAATTCCCACATCCGGGTTGCCAGATCGACAACCAGCGTCGCATGGTTCTCGTAGACAATGGTCGGAAAATTCACCGACCCGGTCGAAAGCGACGCCATGTCGGGACGGTGGACGAGCGACAACCCCCGCGCCGCGGGATCGCGCCCGCGACCGCCGGTCGAGAACTGCACGATCATGCCAGGACAATGCCTGCGCACACCTTCCTGCACCGCCGCGAAGCGGTCCGGATCGGAAGACGAGCTTTCGTCGTTGTTACGGACGTGGATGTGCACGAGCGCCGCGCCAGCCTCGAAAGCCTGATGCGTCGACTCGATCTGCTCGGAGGGCGACACCGGCAACGCGGGGTTGTCCTTCTTGCGCGGCACGGAACCGGTAATGGCGACGGCGATGACGACGGGACGCATGCGATGAGATCCTTCGAGGTTTAGCCTTGGTCGCCCCCGCCGACCGGCAGAACCGTGCCGGTGATGTAGGAGGCCGCGTCGGACGCGAGAAAGAGGATGGCCGCGGCCATCTCGCGCAGCAGGCCGTAGCGCCTCATGTGGCTCGATTGCACAGTCTGGTCGACGACCTCACGCATCCACTTCCTGTCCTGCTCGGTGAGCGGGTCGGTCCCACGGGGCACCTTGCGCGGCGGGGCGGTGGTGCCGCCCGGCGCCACGGCATTGACGCGGATGTTCCTGGTGCCGACCTCGAAGGCAAGCGAGGCGGTAAGTGCGTTCACCGCCCCTTTTGCGGCGGAATACGGCACGCGGTTGACGCCCTTGGTGGCGATCGACGAGACATTGACGATCGCGCCCCTGCCCTGCTCCAGCATGTAGGGAAGCACCGCCCGGCAGCCCCAGAGCGTGGGAAACAGCGATCGCGAGATTTCCGCCTCGATCTGGCGTTCGTCGAAATGCTGGAAGGGTTTCATCCAGATCGCGCCGCCGACATTGGTGATGAGCACGTCGATGGCGCCATGCTCGCGATGAGCCTTGTCCATGACCTGAACGTTGCCGTTCCAGGTTTCGAGATCAGCCGTCATGGCAAGTGCCTGCCCGCCGGCGTCGACGATCTCGCGCGCCACATCGGCGACGAGCGGCGAGCGGTCCACCAGCAGCAGGCGCCCGCCCTCCCGGGCTGCGGTCAACGCCACTTCCTTGCCGATACCCTGCGCGGCGCCGGTGACGACAAGGCTCTTGCCCGTGAAGCGCCGGGGGGCAGCCTGCATGGCCGCGCGCACGGCGGCCTCTAAATCCTGATGGGCCGTCATGTGGAGCTTTCCGAGGGCGAGAACTTTTCGAAATGAAAGCTGGCGGGCTTCACGCCCTTCTCGGCGAGGAACGCGCGCACGGCATCCACCATGGGCGGCGGGCCACACAGGTAGATGTCGACCTCGCCGCCATGTAGAGCCGCATCTGGCAGATGGTGAATGACATAACCCTTGCGCTCATGCGTGCTCGCGGGGTCGGCCACGACGGTGGCGAAGGTGAAGCCGGGAATCGCGGCGGCGAAGGCGGTCAGCTTGTCCACCTCCACCAGGTCGGCATCGTTGGTCACGCCGTAGATCATATGTATCGCCTGCGTGGAGCCAGAGGCTTGCAATGTCTCGAGCATGGCCAGGAATGGCGCAAGTCCGGTGCCGCCGGCGAGAAAGAGCACGGGGCGCCTCACTTCGCGCAGGTAGAACGAGCCGATTGGCCCCGTGATCGCGAGTTGATCGCCCCCGGCCGCCACATCCGCCAGATAGGAGGACATCAGCCCACCCGGTATGTTGCGCACCAGGAACTCCACGATGCCATCCTTGGGCATCGATGAGAAGGAATAGGAGCGCGTCTGATCGGTTCCCGGCACCGCGACATGGACATATTGCCCCGGCAGAAAGGAAAGCGCCGCGGGTTCGGCTAGCTTCACCGAGAAGCCGATGCTCGTCGGCGACAGCTTGCGCGCGCCCACCAAAGTCGCCGACATCGCGCCCGCCTTGACCTTGCAGGCAGCCGACGAGGCGGGGACGCGGATGACGCAGTCCGATTGCGCCTTCATCTGACAGGTGAGAACGAAGCCCTCCGCCGCCTCGTCCTCGGTCATGGCGTCGTCGATGTAGCTGCCGAGCGTATAGTCGCCGCGCTCGCATCGGCACTTGCAGGTGCCGCAGGCGCCGTCGCGGCAGTCCATCGGGATGTTAACGCCCTCGCGATAAGCGGCGTCGGCCACCAGTTCTCCAACGCGCGCCTGAATGAAGCGCGTCACGCCGTCCTCGAAATTGAGCGCGATTCTGTGGGTCATGGCATGCCTCCCGCCGACGGCCAAACCGTGCGGTCAAATATGGTAGATGTCGACGACGTGGTGGATGTAATCGTTCTTGAGCACGACCTTCTTGGCCGTGACCAGCCAGCGATCGGCGCTCGTGTCGATCGTATAGAACGACGTGCCGAAGTAGCTGTCGGTCGTCTTGTAGCGGTAGCTCAGGTTGAACCAATTGAAGCGGACCTTGAGCGCGCCCTCCTTCTCTTCGACGATCTCGACATTGGAGATGTTGTGCGAGGTGCGCGGCTCGGGCAGCGATGTGGCCGAGGAGCGTTCGGTGCGGATACGGAAGACGCGATCCTCGAGACCCTGCTTCGTGCCGTAATAGATCAGCGAGATCTCGCGCTGCGGGTCCTCCGTCAGCAGGTCGTCATCATCCCATGCGGGCATGTGGAATGTGGCGCTCGGCGCGTAATGCGCGAGCCAGGCGTCCCAGTTGCGGTCGTCAAGCGCGCGGGCCTCGGCGTAGAGGAAGGCCTGCACGTCCTCGATGCGAACGGGTTCGAGCCTGGTCTTGGTCTGGAATGCGAGGGACATGGGTATCCTCCCCTCCGGCAGCAGCCGGGTTTATCTTGTCATTGAACGGAACGGGTGCAGGCCGGCACGGACCGGCCTGCCGACTGCGGCTTACTCGGCCGCCTCGCGGAAGGAGGCCTCGACATCCTTCCTGAGACCCTTGATCAGGGCATCGCGCCAGTAGGCATGCTGGATGACGAAAAGACCTTCATCCTCGGTGCGGGCACCAGATAGCAGCGGCTCCATGCCGATGGCCTGGGCGTCCTCGTCGGCTCCGTCGATCCAATGGGTCGCACCCCGGGAAAGGTCGTTCCACTGCGCGTGCCGGGCGCCGTAGCCGATCTGGCAGGAACGGAATTCCTCGAGATCGTCGGGGGTCGCCATGCCGGATGCGTTGAAGAAGTCCTCATACTGCCGGATACGATGGGCCCGCGCCTCGGCGCTCTCGCCCTTGGGCGCGATGCAGTAGATCGTGACCTCGGTCTTGTCGACGGAGATCGGCCGATACATCCGGATCTGCGACGAGAACTGGTCCATCAGGAAGACATTCGGATACAGGCAGAGATTGCGGCTCTTCTCGATCATCCAGTCGGCGCGGGCCTTGCCGAAGTCGGCGGTCAGCTGCTCGCGGCGGTCCCAGTTCGGGCGGTCCTCGGGGTTCGACCAATTGGTCCAGAGCAGCAGGTGACCATGCTCGTAGGAATAGAAGCCGCCGCCCTTCTTCGCCCAGCCGCCCGCGTCCATGGCGCGGATGTCGTCCTTGGCACTGGCGGCCTTGCGGGCCTGGGTGGTCGCCGCGTAGTTCCAGTGCACCGACGAGACATGGTAGCCGTCCGCGCCATTCTCGGCCTGGAGCTTCCAGTTGCCGTCATAGATGTACTGAGAGTTGCCCCGCAATATTTCCAGCCCTTCCGGCGACTGGTCGACGATCAGATCGATGATCTTGGCGGATTCGCCCAGATGTTCCTCGATCGACTTCACGTCGGGGTTCAACGAGCCGAACAGGAAACCGCGGTAATTGGCGAACCGCGCCACCTTCTGCAGGTCGTGGCTCCCATTCTTGTTGAAACTCTCAGGATAACCGGCGCCATCAGGATCTTTGGCCTTGAGGAGCTTGCCCGAATTGGAGAATGTCCAGCCGTGGAAGGGGCATGTGTAGGTCGACTTGTTGCCCCGCTTGTGCCGGCAGATCATCGCACCGCGATGCGAGCAGGCATTGAGGAAGCAGGTCAGGTCGCCCTTGCGGTCCCGGCTAATGACGATCGGCTGGCGGCCGATGAAGCCCGTGATGTAATCGTTCGGATTCGGAACCTGGCTCTCATGGGCGAGATAGACCCAGTTGCCTTCCCAGATGTGACGCATCTCGACCTCGAACAGCTCGGGGTCGGTGAAGATGTCGCGACGGCAGCGGTAGTGGCCGGTCGAGGCATCGTGCTGGACGCTCTCCTCCAGACGCTGGATCAAGGCTTCGGACATGGCGTTTCTCCCGTTGCTTTTGTCTTTTTGAGGCGCAGGGCCGCAGGTAAGCGCGGCTCGGTTCAGGGTTGCCAACCGCGCCTTCGCGCGGCCGGCACAGGCCGTCAGGCAGCCATCACGTGCTCGCGGGCGACCTCGGTCTTTGGCGCGCCAGCGCGCTCCTTGGTCAGCGTCACGTCGAAGGTCGCCTTGGCGAAAGGCCGGTTGAAACCGGCGTTGCGGATGGCGGCGCTATCGGTGACGCGCTCCAGGGTAACCACCAATTCCTCGCGGGTGCCGAAGGCGAAGTCGGAGTAGAGATATTTGTCACCGGTAAAGTTGAACTGCGTCGTGAGCTTCCGGTAGCCGGGTGCCGAAATGAAGAAGTGGACGTGCGCCGGGCGTTCGGCATGGCGTCCGAGCGCGTTCATCGCCATTCGCGTGCAGCTCTCGGGCGGGCAGCCATAGCCATTCGGGACGATCGAGCGGGCAAGGTAGCCACCCTTTTCGTCGGTTTCGATGCGGCGGCGCAGGTTGTAGGGGGCCTGCTCGCCGTCGATGAAGGAATAGCCGCCCTTCGAATTGGCGTGCCAGATGTCGACGATCGCGCCGGCGATGATGTTGCCGTCCTCGCCCTGGACCCGTCCCTCGATGACAAAAGGTTCGCCCGGATCGGTGCCGTCATCCATGCGGGCCTCGCCCTTTGAAAGCGGGGCGCCGGCGACGTAGAGCGGCCCTTCGATAGTGCGCAGGGTGCCGCCCTTGATTCCGGCCTTCTTGTCGGCCTCGTCAAGGCGCAGGTCCAGGAAATGTTCCAGGGCGACGCCCGGAACGAGCAGGCCGAACTCATTGTTCTTGGCGGTTTGCGCGATGAAACCGACACCCGCCCAGAATTCCTCCATGGAGACGTCGCACTCGTCGATCACCTGCATCAGGCGAAACAGAAGCCGGTTCGTGATCTCCTTGACGCGGGCGTCGCCGCCCGGCTGGCCGATTCCGGAGGCCTGTTCGGCAAGTTTCTTCATCTGCGACTTGGTCATGAGATTGGCGGGCATGGCGTTTCCCTTTCGTGATTGGCTGGTCTTTTGTTCAGCGATCGTCGTCGCGGATGGACGACGGGTGACGGCAAAGCGGCAGAACGCTGATCTCCATGAAGGGAAACAGCGGCAGCGTGGACAGAATGTCGTGGAGTTCCTGAGCGCCCTCGACGTCGAAGATCGAGGTGTTGGCGTAGCGCCCCGCATGGCGCCAGAGATGCCGCCACTTGCCCTGCCGCTGAAGGATTTCGGCCCGCTCGCGCTCGGCCTTCTTCAAAGCCTCCGCCCTTTCGACAGCGAGATCGTGCGGGATGCGGACATCCATCTGGACCTGGAACAGCATGGTCACGATCCCATCTTGAGCCGGGGCAGCACATGCAGGCTGCGCTCCGGCCGATCACGGCGGAACCGGTTGATCTGGTTTTCGTCAAGCGCGATCCCGAGGCCGGGACCGGTCGGCACGGCGAGGGAGAATTCGCTGTAGTCGAGCGGTTCCTCGAGGATTTCCTCGGTCAGCAGCAGCGGGCCGAAAAGCTCCGTGCCCCATTCGAGCCGGGGAAAGGTGGAGAAGAGCTGCGCGGAGGCTACCGTGCTGATCCCGCCTTCCAGCATGGTTCCGCCATAAAGGCCGATGCCGGCCGCCTCGGCGATCGCCGCGACCTTGGCGGCCGCGAAGAGACCGCCCGATTGCAGGATCTTCAGGGCAAACACGTCGGCCGCCGAGGCCTGCGCCGCGGCAAACGCGGTTTCAGGACCCTGCAACGCCTCGTCGGCCATGATGGCGACGGATGTCTCGCGGGCGAGGCGCGCCAGGCCGCGAAGATTCTTCAGCGCCACCGGCTGCTCGATCAGGTCAACGCCGGCATCCTTGAGCAGCGGCAGGCAGGCGGAGGCGGTGGCCTCGCTCCAGGCCTGGTTGACATCGACGCGGACAGAGGCACGATCGCCCAGCGCACGCTTGATTGCCGCGACATGGGCGATGTTGCCCCTCGGCTCGCCCTTGCCGATCTTGAGCTTGAAGATGTTGTGACGGCGCCTGGCCAACATCTCCTCCGCCTCGGCGATATCACGGGCGGTGTCGCCGCTGGCGAGCGTCCAGGCCACCGGCAGGCGATCATGTTGGCGGCCGCCAAAGAAATCCGAGGCCGAGAGACCGGTGCGCTTGCCGAACGCATCGATCAGCGCCGTTTCGACCGCGCACTTGGCGAAGTGATTGCCCTGCACCGACCGGCCGATCAGCGCCATGGTCTCGCCGATGCGGTTTGGATTGGCTTTCAGCAGAATCGGCGCGAGATAGGCGTCGATCGCGAGCTTCATGCTCTCCGGGCTCTCAGCGCCATAGGCAAGCCCGCCGATGGTCGTGCCCTCGCCCAGGCCCACGACGCCGTTCGACATGTGGAGCCGGACGATTGTCAGCGTCTGGCCCTTCATCGTGGTCATGGCCAGCTGGTGCGGGCGAATGGTGGGCAGATCGACCAAAAAAGTCTCGACCTGTTCGATCCTGATCGCGGCGTTGGACAAGGGCTTCTCGGCTCCAATTCGATACGCAGACGATAGGTCTGGAGCGCATTGCGGAACAGGATCGATTGCGTCTATTTTCATACCCGGCAGGTATGCAAACGGATCGGAAGACCCCGCGTCAAACCGGAGGAGACAACCATGGAACTGCGCCATCTGCGCTATTTCACCACGGTCGCGGCGGAGGGTTCCTTCAGCCGGGCCGCCGAAAAGCTCAATATCGCCCAGCCTCCGCTCAGCCGACAGATTCAGCAACTCGAGGAGGAGCTTGGCGTCAGGCTGCTTGATCGTGGTCGCCCGATCACCCTGACCGAACCGGGTCGATACCTTTTCGAGCAGGCCAGGCAGATCCTGCAGAGGGTCGACGACATGCGCGCCATGACCAAGCGTATCGCCAAGGGGCTCGTCCTGCAGTTCAACATCGGCTTCGTGGCTTCGACGCTCTACGACGCCTTGCCAGAACTCATCCGCCGCTTTCGCATCACCGTGCCGGGCGTGGAAGTGCAACTTCTGGAAATGACCACGATGGAGCAGGTGGCGGCGCTCAAGGACGGCCGCATCGATGTCGGATTCGGCCGGCTGCGCTTCGACGACGACATGATCACGCGCAAGATCATCCGCGAAGAGCGATTGTGCCTGGCGACACCCGTTGGACATCCGCTGACCTCCCATGAGGGACCGCTGCGCCTGCGCCACACGGCGGGTGAGCCGTTGATCATTTATCCGAAGGCGCCGCGACCGAGCTACGCGGATCAGGTCATCGGCTTTTATCGCGACGCGGGCGTCGAGCCCGATATCGCCACCGAAGCCCGGGAATTGCAGACGGCGCTGGGTTTCGTCGCGTCGGGCGGCGGCGTCTGCGTCGTGCCCGCCTCCGTCAGGCGGCTGGGTCGCGACGACGTCTGCTACCTCGACCTCGACGAGCCGAAGATGATGACGCCGATCATCATGAGCTACCGCAAGAATGACGGTTCGCGCCTGCTCCAGCAGTTGGTCACGCTCGTGCGCCAGTTCGACAAATGGGATGCTTCGCTCGGCGCCGCCCCGCCGCTGGCCGAGACCGCCGCCTAAATGCGCGAAACCTCCGGCGCGCGGGTCGCCGGAGGTCGGAGATCGCAAGGTGAAGGTCGCGAGGCGGATCACTCCAGCGCGCGTCCTTTCATTTCCGGAATCGCCTTGAGCGCCACGATGGTCGCGAGCGAGCAGGCCATCACGTACCAGGCTGGCGCGATCGGGCTGCCCGTGGCCGCTATCAGCCAGGTCACGATGAACTGGCCGAACCCGCCAAAGATTGCCACGCCAAGCGCGTAGACCAGGGACATGCCCGTGGCCCGCACCTCGACCGGGAAGATTTCGGCGAGCGTGATGATGATGGTTGCCCCGCCGGTGGCGTTGAGCACGCCGAGCACAGCCACCACGGTGAGCAGGGTCGCCACCGAGGGGTTGGCGTTCAGATAGAGAAAGGCCGGATAGATCAGCAACAGGATCAGCCCGTAGGAGACCGCAGCGACTTTCTTGCGGCCGACGATGTCCGACAGCATGCCGCCGAAGGGCGCGGCGACGAAGGTGACGAGTCCCGCCGTGACACCCGCCCACAGACCAACCGTCGGCGTCAGCTTCAGCTGAGTGACGGCATAGGTCGCCATGTAGAGGACGATGACGGCGTTAGCCGCGGTGCCACCGATGATCAGCCCGACGCCGGCGACGATCTTGGCGAGATGATCGCGGAAGGCGAGGCGAAGCGAGGAAATCTCACGCGTCCGGACATGATCTTCGTTGGCGTGGGTTTCCTCGAGAGCCGAGCGCAGCCACAGGCCGATCGGCACGATCATCACGCCAACGAGGAAGGGGATGCGCCAACCCCACTCCCTCACCTGATCCGGTGTGAGGAGCGTGTTGATCGAGAGCGCGGCGCTGGCCGCGACCAATACCGCCATACCTTGGCTCGCGAGCTGCCACGAGCCGAAAAAGCCGCGATGCTCCTTGGGCGCATGTTCGGCAAGGAGCGTGGTCGACGCCCCAACCTCGCCACCGGCCGAGAAGCCCTGGATCAGCCGGCCGAGCACGACGATGATCGCGCCAAGGACGCCGGCGTTGGCGTAGACAGGAGCGAGCCCGATCATGCCGGTGCCGAGCGCCATGAGCATGAGGGTGAGCACCGTGGCCTTCTTGCGGCCCTTGCGGTCGGCATAGGCGCCGATCACGACGCCGCCAAGCGGACGCAGCAGGAAGCCAACGCCATAGGTGGCGAAAGCAAGCAGAAGCTGGGCCGTCGGGTCCTGCGAGGGGAAGAACAAAGCGCCGATGGTGCGCGCGAAGAAACTGAAGATGACGAAGTCATAGAATTCGAGCGCGTTGCCGATGGTGCAGGCGGCGATGATGCGCGATTTCGAAACCGTTTGCTGTGGGCTTGCGATGGCCATTGTCATTGAAATCTCTCCCTGAGCCTCGCCGCGCAAGGGCGCGTCCGTGCTGGCTCAGGCTTCACCATCTGCATTTTGTTGTGTAATGCAACTATTGAAATTTGCAATTAATTATACCTTATACGTATCAAGCCTGTTGCTAGCACCGACGCTTGAGAGCCGTTTCCTGGTTTGAATACGTATGGGAGGCCCCGATGCTCGACCGTTCGCTGACCTATTTTCTGACCTCCATCGCCGAGGATGGGATCGGCGCGGCCAATGCGGTCTTCGAGGCGCGGTTTGGCTGGAGCGTGCGCGAATTGCGGGTGCTCAGGCTCGTGCGCGAGAAACCGGAGATGACTTTCACCCGCCTCTCGGAGCGCACGAAGTTCGACCGCACGCTGACGTCCCGGATCGTCACGCGGCTGATCAGGGCCGGGCTGATCGCCAGGACGAACAGCCCTAGCGACGCGCGGGTCTTCACACTCACGGTGACAGCCGCAGGCGAGACGCTGTGCGCCCGCGCCGATCCGCTCACGGTCGAGTTCGAAGCGCTGATGTTGCAACCCTTGTCCAGCGAGGAGCGCAAATCCTTTCTTCGCATGGTCGAGCAGGTGAAGGATTGGGTCCAGGGCGGCTATGCGCGCGAAGTCGCCGCGCGTCATCCCGACGCCGTTGCCGCCAAGCCCGAATGAATGCGCGTGTGACGGATGATCGTCGGGCCGAGCGACCTTGTTGCAATATGAAACTACCTTGACGTCGGTGGATTTTGCGCTATCGTCGTGAATGCGGAAGAGTTCGCGGGGGTCAATGCCTGCCGCGGCGCCGAAGGAGCAACCGCCCCGGAAACTCTCAGGCACCAAAGACCGCGCCTTGACACGACTCTGAAAAGCGGAGCCCGCAGGCTCCCGCCGATGGTGTAAATCCCGCGCCGATGACCGGCCCGGGGTGATGCTCTCAGGCCAATGACAGAGGGGGCTTCAACCCGCCAAAGCGGCGGGAGGAGAAGCCACATGTCCACCACCGATACCTTGAGCGTCGCCGTCATCGGCGGCGGCATCACCGGCGTGACCACTGCCTACGGCTTGGCGCGCCGCGGCTGCAAGGTCACCCTGTTCGACCGCCAGCCCTATGCGGCGATGGAGACCTCCTTTGCCAATGGCGGCCAGCTCTCCGCCTCCAACGCCGAAGTCTGGAACAGCTGGGCCACCGTCCTCAAGGGGTTGAAGTGGATGATGTCGCCGGGTGCGCCCCTGTTGGTGAATCCAAAGCCCTCCTGGCACAAGATCAGCTGGATGGGCGAGTTCCTGGCCTCCATTCCCGCCTACGAGGACAACACCGTCACCACCGCGCGGCTCGCCATCGAGGCACGGACGCATCTGCGGCGGATGGCTGCCGAGGAAGGCATCGATTTCGACTGCGAGGACCGTGGCATTCTACATTTCTACCACTCGAAACGTGATTTCGAGGCGGCCGCGAAGGTGACGGCGCTGCTTGCGCGCGGCGGGCTTGAACGCCGCGCCGTCACGCCGACGGAGATGCGATCGATCGAGCCCGCGCTTCATGGCGATTTTCATGGCGGGTTCTACACCCCGTCCGATTTCACGGGTGACATTCACAAGTTCACGCACGGCCTGGCAAGCGCCTGCGAACGTCGCGGGGTCGCGATGCGCTTCGCCACCGAGATCCTGCGGACGGAGGCGGACGACGACGATGTCAGCCTTACCGTGCGCTCCACCGAGCCGACCATGGACGGCCGCCCCGGCCCAGCCGAGACCCTTCGCTTCGACAAAGTGGTGGTTTGTGCCGGTGTCATGAGCCGCCAGATCGCTCAGGGCTTCGGCGACCGTGTCAACGTTTACCCGGTCAAGGGCTACTCGATCACGGTGAACTTGGCGGATCGAGGTGACCAGGAGGCCGCGCCCTGGGTCAGTCTGCTCGATGACAAGGCCAAGATCGTCACGAGTCGCCTTGGCCAGAACCGCTTCCGCGTGGCGGGTACGGCCGAGTTCAATGGCTACGACAAGGATATCCGCGCCGCGCGCATTGCACCGCTCGTCGCCTGGTGCCGTCAGCATTTTCCCGGCATGAGCACGCGCCAGAGCGTTCCATGGGCTGGCCTCAGGCCCATGATGCCTGACATGATGCCCAGGGTCATGCGGGGGCGTAATCCCCGTGTGCTCTACAACACCGGCCACGGGCATCTCGGCTGGACTCTCTCGGCCGCCACCGCGGAGGCCGTCGGCGCGCTGGCCACCGCGCGCGCCAACACCTGAGCCGGAAAAGTTCAGGTTGAAGGCGCGGCGCGATGAAACAAGCCATGGGTCGTCCGCAGCGTCGCAAGCGCCTTCCAGACGCCGGCCGGAGCACGCAGCGCTTTTGCTTGGCCGGCGGGTTGAAATGTGAGCGATCCGAGGTTCGGCCCTTGGATGTTCGTTCCAAAGTTTGATGACGCCATCGGTTCGGCGCCATGAAGCGACGCCTCAGGCCGAGCGCGCAAATCCCGCCGGCGCCTGAACGCGGCAAGAATCGACCCATGGCAAGGTCCGCATGCGCGCCGGCAGGATAAGATCGGGGCGATGACGTGCCGCCGGGTCGCTCGAACATAATCGACCACCGGTTTGCGCTGGGTCGTCATCGTTTCGATCGCGGACATCTTCCCTCTTGCGGTCGTCATCGGCTACGGCTGACCAGCGAGCCGGGCCAGGGCAAGCGCACCGAGTTGCTGCTCCCGATTTTCCCAGCGGCCGGAGGCCATCGTGGCATTGGCGGAGCCGGTGAGTGAGCCTGATTCACAAGCAAGAACGGTGCTTGTCGTCGACGATGATGCGTTGATCGCGATGAGCACCGTCAATCTGCTGGAGGATCTCGGCCATACCGTGCTCGAGGCAAATTCCGGAGCGGCCGCCCTTAAAATCATCGAAAGTGGCAAGCATGTCGATATCAGGATCACCGATTACGCGAGGCCTCGAATGAACGGAGGCGAACTGGGGGTCGCGGTACGAAAACGTCGTCCCGACCTGCCGATCCTGCTGGCGACCGGCTACGCGGAACTCCCCGCAGGCAGCGAGATCGGCTGCCTCGCTTGTCCAAGCCCTATCATCAAAAACACCTTGTCGCGGCCATCTCGAAGCTGATGGAAGAGCGGTAGCGGACGGAAGTCGGACTGGTCGCGAAAAGTCGAGCGGTCTGGCGCCTTCACCGGGTCATGATCCTCGCCGCCACCGACGTCGCGTTCCATCATGCTCGTTGTCGAAGAACTGAGCTTCTCGACACATACAGTTGCGATGATCTCGTGCAATATTCTTTGTTCGCGACCCAGCAAGTCAACACGTGAAAACCGTTGGCGTCCATCGGAGCATTTATGGTCAACACCGGTATTCGGATCGAGTCAGCGAAGCCAATGCTGGTGATTAAAATTTCGCAGTTTTAGGGTCATAATAAACTAAAAATTAGTTTGGCTCGGATAAAACGCTCTCCGAAAATACACGGAGAAGTTGAATGTTTTGCTGGTTAAACTCTTTGAGTGTCAAAGCCGCTCTTCTAGTGGTTGCCTTGTGCATCGTCAGCAGCGGAGCATTGATGGGTCTAGCCCATGTTTCACTGCATGATGACAAGATCAAGGAGCTCATGCTGGATGCCAGCGATGCCAAGGTTCGAGCGGCTGATGTTCTCGCCAGCGTCAGTCGCCGTGTCGAAACCTACGCGACAATCTACGCGTCCCATCCCGACGTCATCGACGCGATCCAGAGCGGCGACAAGGCCCGGATGCGCGAGGTTTTCGTCAGGCTCTTCAAGCAGACCGAGGCGCTCGACCCCGTCATCGGCAGCATGGAGATCACCAACGCGGCCGGCATCGTCATCATGCGCGGTCACAACCCGGATCGGTCCGGAGACGACAAGAGCAAGGAAACGATGATCCGAGCCGCACTGGGCCAGAAGCCGGCGAGCGGGCTGACGGTGTCACCGACTTCAGGCGAAGTCGCGACCGATGCCGTGCGTCCAGTTTTCGCCGGCGGCAAGCTCATCGGCACCATCAAGATCGGCTCCTATTTCCGGGCCGGCACGGCGGCTGAAATCAAGCGGCTTTCGGGCGCCGAGGCGGTCCTGCTCTATCGCGGCAAGGTCAATGCGGCGACGATCGCGAACGTCAAGACCCTCGAGGTTCCGGCCGGGGCCTTGGCCGGCACGACGACGATGAATATCGGCGGCATGTCCTATGAAGTGGCGGCGCTTTCGCTTCCCATCGAAGGTGGCGATCCCATGGTGGTGTTGAGCCTGACCGATCGTGGGCCCAGCCTCGCTCGCATTTCGGAATTCCAACTCAATCTTGCGCTGAAGGGCCTGATTTTCCTTGCCTTTCTCGTGCCCCTGGTCGTCGTGCTGATCCGTCGCAACGTCCGGACAATCCAGGATTTGACGGCATCCATGCGTCTGCTGGCTGGTGGAGCGTTGGAAACGGCTATCCCCCATGGCGAGCGCCGCGATGAAATCGGCGCCATGGCGCAAGCTGTCGGTGTATTCAAGGAAAATGCCTTACAGGTCAAGGCACTGCAAGCCCAGGAAAAGGCAAGCAACGCCGAGCGCATGGCCAGGGCCGAAGCCATGGCGGCGATTGTCGCGGATGTCGGCGTGGTCGTCAGCCGAGCCGTCGAGGGTGATTTCAGCGCCCGTGTCGCCTGCGAGACAAACAGCGAAGAATTGCGGAAGTTTGCCGAGAGCATCAATAAAATCAATGGGATTGTCGATGGAGCAACCAGGGATTTCGCGATTGTGCTTGATGCGGTCGCTAATGGCGACCTCACGGCAAACGTGATAACCGATTACCAGGGCCGTTTCGGCGCCCTGCGCGACTCGATCAACGGCACGATCACCCAACTGGCGGAAACCGTTTCGACGATCCAGGCCACGGCGGGGGAAGTTGGAATTTCGGCTCGCGAGATCAACAGCGGCGCGAACGACCTCTCCCAGCGCACCGAACAGCAAGCGGCCTCGCTTGAGGAAACGGCCGCGACGACCGAGGAACTCGCGGCCTCCGTCAAGGCCAGCGCGCACGCTTCGAGGCAGGGCGTCGAACTTGCCAGCGAGGCGACGCAGGTCGCCGAACATGGCGGGCAGATCGTGACCAACGCGATCGATGCCATGTCCCGAATCGAGCAATCCAGCGGCAAGATTTCGGAAATCACCTCGGTCATCGATGAAATCGCCTTCCAGACCAATCTGCTGGCGCTCAACGCGGCGGTCGAGGCGGCGCGGGCCGGAGATGCTGGCAAGGGCTTCGCGGTGGTTGCGTCCGAGGTGCGGAGCCTGGCGCAGCGTTCATCCGATGCGGCCAAGGACATCAAAAGATTGATCGCCTCGTCCGGCCAGGAAGTTGCACAGGGGGTCAAGCTCGTGCATTCGACCGGCGAGGCGCTGGACAGGATCGTCGGCGCATCGCGCAAACTCGCGGCCACCGTCGCGGAAATCGCCGAAGCGGCGCGGGAGCAGGCGCACGGCATCGACGAAATGAGCCAGACGGTTGTTCACATGGATCAGATGACCCAGCAGAACGCCGCCTTGGCCGAGGAAAGCGCCGCCTCCGCCACGGCACTGGCCAACCAGATCGCGCGTTTGAACAGACTGGTTGCCGGTTTCAAGACAAATGCCGGCGCCGACCGCCTGGAAATCGCAGGCGCGCGCGCCGACAGGACTCTAATGACCGCGGCCTGAGCGAAGTCTCGCCTGTTTTCCGAAAAGAGGGCACGTGGCCGAAGCGACCGCCTGCCTACGTGGACCGGCCAGGATATGGAATCCCTTGGCTGTGGTGCACTGGCGGTTTGGTGGCTTCACCCTGCCTGACGTCAGCGCACCATACCCATCGTGCGGGGCAGCCACAGCGTCAGTTCCGGGATAAAGGTGATCGCCAGCAAGGCGGCAAACAGCGGAACCAGCCAGGGCAGAATGGCCATCGTCGTGCGTTCGACCGAAAGTTTCGCCACCCGCGACAGCACGAACAAAACCATACCAAGCGGCGGATGAAGCAGCCCGATCATCAGGTTCAGCGTCATGATCAGACCGAAATGAATAGGATCGACGCCGAGCTTGAGCGCAATGGGAAGCAGGATCGGCACGACGATGGTGATCGCCGCGATCGTATCGAGAAAGCAGCCGATGAACAGCAGCAGGATGTTCACAAGGATCAGGAACACCCATTTGTTCTGCGTCAGGCTGAGGATGAGATCCGACAGGATCTGAGCCGTATTCGACACCGTCAGGAGCCAGGCGAAGATCGACGCGGCGGTGACGATAAAGAGCACTGAGGCGGTCGTCTCGATGGTGTCGAATGTCGCCTTCGTCAGGCTGCGGATCGTCATCGACCGATAGCGGACGAGCCCCAGGAACAGCGACCAGATGACAGCGGCGGCCGCAGCCTCGGTGGGCGTGAACCAGCCCATCGTCATGCCCCCGATGAGGATCACCGGGGTCATCAGGGCCATCACAGCCGAAAAATCGAAGTAGTAATCGAGGCCGAGCAGAACGGCCAGCGCCAGGCCGATGGCGACATTTTCCGACATTCCTGCCCAGACCAGCCCATAAGCCAGAAGGGGAAAGCCAAGCACGACGGCGATTTCAATCCCCGCCACGCCAATCTGCTTCAGGGAGAAAGCCGCATCGGACCCCCAATGATAGATCCGGGCGAAGATCGCGACAGTAACCATCATGAAAAGCGTCATCATCACGCCGGGAATGACACCTGCGAGAAACAGAGCGCCGATCGAGGTGTTCGACATCATGCCGTAGATCACGAAAGGCAGCGATGGCGGGATGATCGGCCCCAAAGTCGCGGAAGCGGCCGTGACGCCGACGGCAACCTCCAGCGGATAGCCGTGGTCCTTCATCGCCTTGATCTCGATTGTTCCGATCCCGGCGGCATCCGCGATCGCGGTGCCAGACATCCCCGAGAAAATCACCGAGCCGATGATGTTGACCTGCGCCAGGCCGCCTCGCATCCAGCCAACAAGCGCGACGGCAAACGCATAGATGCGGCCGGTGACGCCTGCGATGTTCATGAGGTTGCCGGCAAGGATGAAGAAGGGCACGGCGAGCAGCGGGAAGCTCTCGACTCCCGCGATCATGCGCTGCGCCAGAATGACGTCCGGCACCGTGCCGGAAATCAGGATGAATGCCAGGGACGCGACGGCCATGGCGACCGCGACCGGCAGCCCGAGGATCATCAAACCGAGAAAGGAGCCTAACAGGATCAGCATCGGCTTCAGATCTCCGGGCTGTCGAATGCGGCGGGACGTTCGAGTATCGAATAGCCTCGACGCCAATTCTGCCAGGCAACGTGCAGCGAACGCAGCGTCATGAGCGCAAAGGCGATCACCACGATGTTGAAGACGATCGATTTCGGAAACTGGATCGTCGTCATCATCTCGTCAGGAATGAGCGACGCGTATTTGTAGGTCAGCCACGTCCCATACGCGAAGAACCCGGTTCGCACGATATCGACGCCGGTGGACATGACGCGTCCGACGCCCGGCGACATGTAGCGGTATAGAAAATCGACCTGGATATGACGCGAGGCCCGTACGCAAAGAGACGCGCCCAGGAAAACCACGACGACCAGCGCATAGATCGCGATTTCCTCGGTCCAGGCGAAGCTGTCGTTCAGGACATAGCGCGTGAAGAATTGCAGGATGACGCAGGCGACCATGACCCAGAACGCGGCCAGCGTGAACCAGTCCTCGACGCCGTAACCGCTGAGATCGGCCGGGGGCGGCGCCTCGTCGAAAACATGGGCAATCTCTTCAACCGTCACAGGCGTGTGGTGCTCCTGAGCGGCTGAACGGAGTTCGGGTTGGTTCGCCATGACAGACCTCGGGAAATCGCCGGAAGACGCTTGGTCCCGGTGTCAAAAGACGGACGCAGGGAAAGCAGCCCGGCGGGAAGCCGCCGGGCGACCGGGAATACATCGGGAGCTTAAGCGCCCGCCGAGCGACTGAAGCTTACTTGACCGCCTGAATGCGGTCCCAGTCAGCCTTGCGGTAGCCGAACTGTTCGAAGGTGGTGTTTTTCTGTACTGCCGCGAGGAATTCGGCCTTGTCGATCTCCGTCACCGTGAGGCCCTTGTCCTTGAAGAATTGAACGAGCTTCACTTCGTCGGCCTGGATCTTCTTGGTCGCTCGCGCGGCGGCTTCCTGGGCGACATCGCTGAAAATCTTGCGATCCTCGGGCGAGAGCTTGTCCCAGAGTTGCTTGGCGACGACGGTGTTCAAGTGGTCAACGATGTGGCCGGTGAGGACGATGTGCTTCTGCACCTCGAAGAACTTCTTTGCCTCAATCGTCGTCAGGGGATTTTCCTGCGCTTCCACGGTGCCATTCTGCAAGGCGAGGTAGACCTCGGCAAAGGCGATTGGAGTCGTGTTCGCGCCGCAGGACCGGGGCATGGCAAGATAGGCGGGTACATCCGGCACGCGAATTTTCAGCCCCTTCATGTCGGCGCAGGTCTTGATCGGCCGGTTCGACGTCGTGTGGCGGGTGCCGTAATAGGTCACAGAGACGATCTGGTGACCGCTCTTTTCCTGGTAGCCCTGCGCCATGTCCTTGAAGACATCGCTCTTGGTGTAAGCGAGCAAATGCTCGGGTCCACGGAAGGTAAAGGGATAGTATGTCACGCCGATCGGCGGAAATGCCCGCGACGCGAAGCTCGATCCCGAGATGATGATGTCGACCGTGCCGAGCGTCAGGCCTTGATTGATGTCCGTTTCCTTGCCGAGCTGAGAGGCCGGATAAACCGTGATCTCGTAGCGGCCGTTGGTGCGCTTCTTGAATTCCTCCGAAGCCCACACGGATTCGGTGTGGAAGGGCTCGGACGTTTCGTAGACATGCGCCCATTTCAGTTTGGTCTGCGCCTGCGCGGGCGTGCCGATCAGGCCAACGCCGGCGACCAGCGCCGCGAGTGTCAGATAGGTCTTCATTGTTTTGTTTCCTCCCTGGAGGGTTGCCGTTCCGTGTCGTTTCTGTTTTGCCCGGACATAGGCTGACGCTTGCCGGTTGCTTGATCGCGGGAAAGCTTAGCGCCGTTAATCGGCTTCGCACAGGGCCATCCCCGGCCTTCGCCGCACTTTTGTCAGGTCGCCCGCAAGCAAACGTGGATTGCGGGCGACCTGCTTCCCGAAGCGGCCTTGACGACGTCGATGATTGCCATGCCATAGGGTCTCCCGCCGATGACCGGAACGCTTGCCATGCCTGCGGCTGCCCCCTTGCCCGCCCCCGCCCTTCACGCCGCAGGCATGCGCACGGTCATCGGGGCGATCAGTGGAACGTCGATGGACGGCATCGACATCGCGCTTCTACAGACCGATGGCGAGCGCATCGCCGCGATGGGTCCAGGTCGGACGATCCCCTACCCCGCGAGCCTTCGAGCCGCGCTTGCCGATTTGCTCGTCGATCCCTCGCGCGCCGAGCGTGAGCCCCTGACGGAACTGGAAGAAGCCGTGACCGATGCCTTCACCACGGCGATCGCGGCCTTCCTGCAAGCCGAGGGCTTGAACACCGCGGACATCGACCTGATCGGCCTCCACGGCCAGACGGTCTATCACCGGCCAGAACGACGTTTCACCCGTCAGCTTGGCCTCGGACAGCGCATGGCCGACGATCTCGGCATCGACGTGGTCGATCAGTTCCGCCTTGCCGACGTCGCTGCCGGCGGACATGGAGCGCCGCTAGTCCCGCTTTACCACGCCGCGCTGGCGACGGGCGCGACTCAGCCGCTCATGGTTCTCAACCTCGGCGGGGTGGGCAACGTCACTTATCTGGACGGCGACACCATTATCGCTTTCGATACCGGCCCGGCCTCGGCCTTGATCGACGATCTGGTGTCGCGTCGTTTCGGCGTGGCCTTTGACGATGGCGGCCGGATCGCCGCGCGTGGAAACATCGACAAAGCCGTTCTCGCCGAGTTGATGAACAACCCCTTCTTCGATGCGCCCCCGCCAAAATCACTCGATCGAAATGATTTTCACCGGCGGGCCACGATCGTCGACCGGCTTCAAGACATCGATGCGGTGGCGACGCTGGCAGCTTTCACGATCGAGGCGACGGCGGCGGCTCTGCGCCACGTGCCGCGGGCTCCGTCCCGCTGGCTGGTGGGCGGCGGTGGCCGGCGGAATGATAGCCTGATGCGGGGACTCTCGGCGCGTCTGGAGGTGACGGTGGAGCCTGTCGAAGCGGCCGGCTGGGACGGTGACCTACTCGAAGCTCAGTGTTTCGCTTACCTTGCCATGCGTTCGGTGCGCGGTCTGCCCCTCAGCCTACCCTCGACGACCGGTGTGCCGCACCCTCTGACCGGGGGCCATTGGCACCGGGCGCCGCCGCGCATGCCCTGATCACCGAAGGCCGAGCGACGCGCTGCTTATCATCCAGTGTTTCAGGCAACGCGCCGAATGACCTCGGGGTCCAATCCGACGGCATGAGAGTGGGTTTCGCTCATGGCGACCTCGTCGAAAACGTGCCCGATCATGACCAGCACGGGTCCCGCATCGGCCTGAGCCGCGACGAGGTCGGGCAAGGTGGCGATCGTGCCGCAGATCCGTTGCTCGCCAGCGCGGGTCGCGGAAACGACTGCCAGTGCCGGCGTTTCCGGGTTCAATCCGGCCGCGAGAGCCCGATCGCGCAACGCGCCAAGCGTCCGGCGGGGCATGTAGACAATCGTCGTCGCCATGGGATCGGCAAGGGATTTCCAGGCGAGATCGGACGGCAGTTCGCCATCCTGGGCATGCCCCGTCACGAACTGGACACGGCGCGCCCTTACCCGTTCTGTCAGTGAAACGCCGAGAGCGGCCGCAGCCCCTTGCGCGGCCGTGATGCCCGGCACGACCGTGACTGGAATGCCCGCTTCCCGGCAGCACCGGATTTCTTCCGAGGCCCGGCCAAACAGCAACGGGTCGCCACTCTTCAGCCGGACGACGCGCTTGCCCTGACTCGCCAGCCGGATCATCAACTCATTGACCTCATCCTGCCGGCAGGACGGTCCGTGCCCGGTCTTGCCGACGAGCATGCGCTGCGCCTCGCGCCGGGCCAGTTCGAGCACTTCCACTGAGACGAGATCATCGAACAGGATGATGTCTGCGCTCTGCAAGGCACGGATGGCCTTGACCGTCAGCAATTCCGGATCGCCTGGACCGGCACCCACCAGTGTTACTTGCCCGCGGGCGATATGCGCGGCATCGGCATCGATCGACGCCAGCAACCGCGCCTTGTCGTCCTCGGTCGGCTGGTGGCTCCCGTCGCGGAAGGCGAGCGCCGTGAAGCGCTCCCAGAACCGCCGCCGTCCAGCATAAGGCAAGGCACGCTCCTGAACCGCGCCACGCCAATCGCGTGCCGCTTCAGCCCAGGCCTTGAAACTTGGCGGCAGCAGCGCCTCGATCCGGGCACGGATGGCCTGACCGAAGACCGGAGCGGCACCATCGGTCGAGATCGAGACAATCAGCGGTGACCGATTGACGATGGCTCCGAACTGAAAATCGCAGAAGGACGGCTTGTCGATGACGTTAACTGGTACGCCGGCGGCCTTCGCCGCAGCCACGAACCGAGCGGCTTCCGCCTCGTCCTCGATATCGCCGATCGCGAGCGAAGCGCCTTCGAAATCCGCTTTCACCCAATCACGTTCGACTGCCCGGATTGCCGCGCCGTGGCGTTCGATCAACGCCGAAAGCCGCGCCTCGCCAGGCGTGGCGTTGGTAACAAGCACGTGCCCGCCGGCGGCCGCCAGCAATTCGGCTTTCCAGATCGCGCCATCGCTGTCTCCGACCAGCAAGACCCGCTCGCCCCGCAATTTCCAGAAGACAGGCAATGTCGCGAGTTCGGCGATCCGCTCGGGGGCGGTTCGCTCGGGTCTGCGCCTCCCAGGCTCGGCTTTGGTCATAGTTTGATCTCGGCTGTGATTCGTTCGGGCGGATTCAACGACGGCGAAGCCTTGTGCGGTGGGTAGACCACCCACAAAGCCACGATAGCGACGAGCAGCAGTCGATAACCCCAATCCAGTCGGGCTGTGTTCGGATCATCGGCCATATGCAATGCTCCAGAGCCTCTGCAAGTTTCGCACCGTTTCATCCAATTCATCGCTGACCGCTGGCGAAATCGGACCGTGCCGCGCGGCGGCGGTCGAGAATGTTCGGTCGCACGCCGTAGCCGCGCTGATAGGTCAGGGACATCGCAGCTGCTGCCTTCAGCCAATGGCCGGCCGGCTGACGTGACGCGCTCGCCTCCGGGAGGTCGATCTCGTCGAATCCGCAGGCGAGCGCATAGGCGAACTGGTCGGGAATGAGCGGGCCGCAGGCGCGCAAGGTGCCGGCGAAGCCCGCATCGCGCACCTGCCGGGCAAGGCTGAAGCCGCGCCCGTCGCCATGGGCGGGGAAGTTGATCGCGATGAGCGCGAGCTGCGGCAATAGCGGCATCAGAACATCGATGCGCAGGGTGTTGGGAATCAGAAGACCGAGGCGTTGGCCAACGGCAGTTGCCGGCAGGCCGGCCGGGACTTGCTCCCAGCCCAGCAGCGCGTGCGTGAAGTCTCCGATCGCGTCGGCGTCGACCAGTCTCCACGCATCATTCTTCAAACCCTTTGGATCAAGCAACGGCATGGTCCACCTCTGGGCTAAGGCCTTGCGCGAATGCGGTCTTGAAGGGCGCGAGACCGAGGCGGCGGACGGCGGAGATGAAGTTTTCCGCCGGTTGGCGATGTTCCAGGTAAACACCGACGATGCGCTCGATCGCATCCGGCACCTGATCCGCGCCAAGTCCAGGACCGAGGATTTCACCAATCGCGGTGTTTTCCGTCGCGTCGCCCCCAAGCGTGATCTGGTAGGATTCGGCGCCGCGCTTTTCGAGCCCCAACACGCCGATATGCCCGACATGATGATGGCCGCAGGCATTGATGCAGCCTGAAATCTTGATGTTGAGCTCGCCGATATCGCGCTGGCGGGCTTGGCTCGCAAAGCGCGTGGCAATGGCCTGAGCGATCGGGATCGAGCGCGCCGTCGCGAGCGCGCAATAATCGAGACCGGGGCAAGCGATGATATCGGTGATCAGGCCAATATTGGCTGTCGCCAGACCAGCGGACACCAACCCTCGCCAGACCGCAAAAAGGTCGCTCTGCTTCACGTAGGGCAGCACCAGGTTCTGCTGGTGGGTGACACGGATTTCGGCGTGCGAATAGCGCTCGGCAAGGTCGGCAACGGCACGCATCTGTTCGGATGTCGCATCGCCGGGAATACCGCCGATCGGTTTCAGCGAAATCGTTAGCGCGGCATATCCAGCAGCCTTGTGATCGACGACATTCACATCCACCCATTCGGCGAAGGTGGAATTACTTGCTTTCGCGGCAAGGAATGAAGCCGATGCCGTCGGCAGCGATTCATAGGCCGGCGGCGCGAAATAACGGGCAATCCGGGCCAGTTCCTCCGGTTCGGCATTGATAGAGGAACCGTCGAGCTTGGCGAACTCCTCCTCGACCCGGGCCCGGAAGGTGTCGACTCCAATCTCATGCACCAGGATCTTGACGCGAGCCTTGTATTTGTTGTCGCGACGACCCTCCAGATTGTAGACGCGCATGATGGCTTCGAGATAAGCAAGCAGATCGCGCTTGGGCAGGAAATCACGAACAACCTTGCCGATCATGGGCGTACGTCCCAGGCCGCCGCCAACGATGAGCTGATAGCCAATCTCCCGCGTATCGGGATGGTGGATGACGGAAAGCCCGATGTCATGGGCACGGATCACGGCGCGGTCGTGGGCCGCGCCGGTGACGGCGATCTTGAACTTGCGCGGCAGATAGCTGAATTCCGGATGCAGGCTCGACCATTGCCGGATCAGTTCCGCAGCCGGGCGCGGGTCCTCGATCTCATCGGTTGCAACCCCCGCGAAGGCATCGGCCGTGACATTGCGGATGCAGTTGCCCGATGTCTGGATGCAGTGCATCTCGACATCGGCCAGAAGATCGAGAATCTCCGGTATGTCGCGCAATTTCGGCCAGTTGAATTGTAGATTCTGGCGTGTCGTGAAATGGCCATAGCCCCGGTCGAACTTTTCGCCGATCAGGGCAAGTTGCCGCAACTGCCGTGAAGACAACGTGCCATAGGGCACGGCAATCCGCAGCATGTAGGCGTGCAACTGGAGATAGACGCCGTTTTTCAAGCGGAGGGGCTTGAATTCGTCCTCGGTCAGCGAGCCATCGAGGCGGCGCTCGACCTGATCGCGAAACTGGGCGACACGCTCGCGGACAAACCGCTCGTCGAACTCATCGTAGCGATACATGGTCAGGCTCCGCCTGTGGATGTGGAAGCGCGGGCAAACGTGGCCTGCTTTCCGAGATCGGGGCGGATGCTCGGTCCAAGAATCTTGAAGCGCTCGCGGAAATGTCGCGGTACAGCCCGGCCATCGGCATCGATCGCGACGTCGACCAGATAGGCATCCACGACCTCGTTGGCGGCTAGCGCCGCCCTGCCGGCCGCATCCAGCGCCTCGGCTGCGATATCGTCATGTGCAATGAGTGCCTCGGCGGGATCGAGTGTCCAGCCGGCGCCGGTACGGAAAACCACATCGCCATCGAGCAGATGATTGGCAAGCAGCATGATCGGGAGCGGCGGGCGTTTCGGGGGGGCCATCACACGGTTCCCCCACGTTCGAGGATCGCGTTTCCGGGCGCGATTCCGAGACAAGACCGGCCTTGCATTGAAAAGCGGAGTTTCATGGCTGGCCCTGCATCTGGATCATGCTCCAAATCTAGGGCTTTCTGTTGATCGCCTCAATTCACTTGAACAGTGTGGATTTTCTGTATTTTACATCTGGAAGAGAATTTCAGGCTATTCGCCTTCGACCGCGCTCAAGGCGATACGGGATTGCGGGCATCCAGCAGGATGCGGCCGCCGATGGCGATGAAGCAGACGCCCGCGGCGCGTTCGATCCAGTGGCGGGCGTTCTCGAAGCGCCGAAGCACCGGGGCGGACGACATGAACAGCGTCACGGCCGTGTACCAGACAAGCGCAGAGGCGAAGACGATGCCGATCATCAGCAGCATCAGCCATGACGGCGTAGCGCTGGTGACTGCGGTCGCGAAGACGCTGGCGAAAAGCACAATCGCCTTGGGGTTCGTCAGCGTGACCAGGAACCCAAACGCCAGCGGATTGCCTTGCATCGGCGCCTGCGCCACCGGCGACTGATCGAGCCGCACCGGCCTGGCGAGCACCAGCTTGATCCCGAGATAGATGAGATAAATGCTGCCCAGAACGCGCACGGCCCAGGTTAACCACTGATATTCGACCAGGATGGCGGAGAGGCCGAGCAAGCTCAGCATTGCGTAGAGGCCAAGCCCCAGGGAGACACCGAGAGAGGTCAAAAGGCCAGCCCGCGTGCCGCGTGTCATCGCCATGCGCACGACGCCGATGAAATCGGGTCCCGGCAGAATGAGGGCGGGAATGAAAATGCCGAAGACGGCCAAGAGGGTCGCGGTGGTGGCCATGTCGGCTCCGGAGTGATGGGTCCAGCAAGACGACCAGCCAATCACGGTTCGATGACGGATGCCAGAGCGGCCGAGCTTGCCATTACACCGACATGCGGCGGCGGATTTCGTCCTCGTCCATCGTGGCGCGCGTGCCCTCAAGCGTGACTTCGCCGCGATCCATTACATACCAGCGGTCGGCCAATTCCTTGGCGAAATCGAAATACTGCTCCACGAGCACGATGGCCATGTCACCCTTATCGCGGAGATAGGAGATGGTGCGGCCGATATCCTTGATAATCGAGGGCTGGATGCCTTCCGTCGGCTCGTCGAGCACCAGCATTTTCGGGCGCGTCACCAGCGCCCTGCCAATCGCAAGCTGCTGCTGCTGGCCTCCGGAAAGGTCGCCGCCGCGCCGACCGAGCATCGATTCCAGCACGGGAAAGAGGTCATAGAGTTCAGCGGGAATAAAGCGATCTGCCCGCTTCAAAGGCGCGAAGCCGGTCTCGAGGTTTTCCTTCACCGTCAGCAGCGGAAAGATTTCGCGCCCCTGCGGGACATAGGCGATGCCCTGCCTCGCCCGGTCCTCGGGCCGCATGGTCGCGATATCGCGGCCGTTGAATTCGATGCTGCCGGCGGAAATCGGCTGGTGGCCGACGAGAGCCCGCATCAGTGATGTCTTGCCGACGCCGTTACGGCCAAGCACGCACGTGACCTCACCGGCCCTCGCCTCGATGGAGACGCCACGCAGCGCCTGGGCGGCGTTGTAATGCAGGTCGATGGCGCGGACGTTCAGCATCGGGCGCTTATTACCTTCCAAGGTAAACCTCAACGACGCGGTCGTTGCCGGCGACCGCGTCGATCGAGCCCTCGGCCAGAACAGCACCTTCATGCAGGCAGGTGACGCGGCATTCGAGGGCCCGAACGAAACCCATGTCATGCTCGACGACGATGATCGAATGGTCGCGGTTGATGTCCTTGAGCAATTCGGCGGTGGCCTCGGTTTCGGCATCGGTCATGCCCGCGACCGGTTCGTCCACGAGGAGAACCTTAGGGTCCTGCGCCAGCAGCATGCCGATTTCGAGCCATTGCTTCTGGCCATGGGACAAGTCGCCGGCGAGGCGGGCGCGATGGTCGACCAGGCGGACAATGGAAAGGATTTCCTCGATACGCTCGGGATCGATGCGATTGCGCGCGCCGAACAGGGCCGAGAGCGGCGAGCGCGGGCCTTTCAAGGCCAGCAGGATGTTGTCACCGACCGTGTGGCTCTCGAACACCGTGGGTTTCTGGAACTTGCGACCGATGCCAAGCTCCGCGATCGCGGCCTCGTCGAAGCGGGTCAGGTCGATCGATCCCTTGTCGAACAGGACATCGCCGGAATCGGGTCTGGTCTTGCCGGTGATGACATCCATCATCGTCGTCTTGCCGGCGCCATTGGGGCCGATGATGGCGCGCATTTCACCCTGCTCGAGCGTCAGAGACAGGCCACGCAAGGCCTTGTATCCGTCGAACGACACGGCGACCCCGTCGAGATAGAGGATGGATTGGGTGACCGCGGGCAAAGGCCTATTCCCCCGCCTGCGGCAACGGCGTGCCAGAGGTCACGGCGTTGCGGACAAGGCGATTCCGATTCCAGGAATCGAGCGTGCCGACAATACCCTTGGGCATCAGCAGCGTGACGATGACGAACAGTCCGCCAAGCGCGAACAGCCAGTAGGCCGCGAGCCAGCCCGTGGTGAACAGCGTCTTCAGCCAGTTGACCACGACGGCCCCGAGCCCTGCACCGATCAAGGTGCCGCGCCCGCCGACCGCGACCCAGACCACGGCCTCGATGGAATTGGTCGGCGAGAACTCAGACGGGTTGATGATGCCGACCTGCGGCACGTAAAGAGCGCCGGCAATTCCGGCCAGCATCGCCGAAACCGTGAAGACCATGACTTTGTGATGCTCGACCCGATATCCCAGAAAGCGCGTGCGGCTTTCGGCGTCGCGGATCGCCACAAGCACCTTGCCATAGGTGGAGGCGACGATCGTGCGGGCGATGATGAAGGTCGCCATCAGGGCGATGACAGTGGCGATGAACAGCGCGATGCGTGTGCCCGCCGCCTGGATCGGGAAGCCAAGGATGTCCTTGAAATCGGTCAGGCCATTATTGCCGCCAAGCCCCATGTCGTTGCGGAAAAAGGCGAGCAGCAGCGCGTAGGTCAGGGCTTGCGTGATGATGGAGAGATAGACGCCGGTGACGCGCGACCGGAAGGCAAACCAGCCGAAGACAAAAGCCAGAAGCCCCGGCACCAGAACCACCATCAGCATCGCATAGGGAAAGGACTGGAAGCCCCACCAGACGACGGGAAGTTCCTTCATGTTCAGGAACACCATGAAGTCGGGCAGGATCGGGTGGGCATAAACGCCGCGCGGGCCAATCTGGCGCATCAGATACATGCCCATCGCGTAGCCGCCGAGCGCGAAGAAGGCGCCATGGCCAAGGCTGAGAATGCCGCAATATCCCCAGACCAGATCGAGCGCGATCGCCAGAATGGCATAGCAAAGGTATTTGCCGATCAGCACCACGGAGCCGATGCCCAGATGGAAAACCGACGTCGGCGGAACGACCAGATGGAGCACTGGAACCAGAATTCCAACGCCGGCCAGGATCGCGAGGAAAGCGAGCCCCCTCCCCTCGATCATGGCGATAAAGCGCGCGGTCAGCATGGCCGCAGCTCCGATTGCTTTTCCGTCCTCATGCCTCGACCGCCCGGCCCTTGAGGGCGAACAGGCCACGCGGGCGCTTCTGGATAAAGAGGATGAGCATCACCAGGATCAGGATCTTGCCGAGCACTGCACCGACGAATGGCTCCAGCAGCTTGTTGGCGATGCCAAGCGTGAAGGCTCCAAGCAATGTGCCCCAGAGATTGCCGACGCCGCCGAAGACTACAACCATGAACGAGTCGATGATGTAGCTCTGGCCAAGATTGGGGCTGACATTGTCGATCTGGCTCAATGCCACGCCGGCGATGCCGGCGATGCCGGAACCCAAACCGAAGGTCATGGCATCGACGAACCGGGTGCGAATACCCATCGCGCTGGCCATGCGGCGGTTCTGCGTCACAGCGCGCATCTGTAGGCCGAGCGGCGTCGCCTTCATCACAGCCAGGATCAGCCCGAATACGACGAACGTGAACACCACGATCCAGAGACGCCCGTAGGTGATCTGAAGCCCCAAAACATCGAACGAGCCGGACATGTAGGATGGCGCGCCGACCTCGCGGTTCGTTGGCCCAAACCAAGTGCGGATCGCCTGCTGGAGGATCAGACTGACGCCGAAGGTCGCAAGCAGGGTTTCCAGCGGCCGGCCGTAAAGGAAGCGGATGATGCCGCGCTCGATCGCGACACCGACCGCCCCCGATACAAGGAAGGCTAGCGGCAGAGCGATCAGCAGCGACCAGTCGAACAGGCCTGGTGCGTGGCTGCGGATGACCTCCTGCACACCGAACGTGACGTAAGCGCCGATCATGACCATTTCGCCATGGGCCATATTGATGATGCCCATGACGCCGAAGGTGATCGCGAGACCAATCGCGGCGAGGAGCAGCACCGAGCCAAGCGAGATGCCGAACCAGATGGTCTGGCCGACCTCGCGCAGGCGCTGGCGATTTTCGATCGCGGAGATGCCTTGTTCGATGGCGGTCTTCACGTCGCCGGTGGCGGTCGCGAGCGCAGGTCGAAGCAATCCCAGCCCTTCCTGGTCGCCGTTTTGCGCGATCAGCCGGGCGGCGGCGGCCCGATCACCTTCAGACGCCTTGTCGTCGTAGAGCGTGATCGCCGCCTTTGCCTGCTCGAAGGCGCGACGAATACGCGGTACGGTTTCGCGGGACAATGCCGTCTCGATGATCGGCAGGGCAGCGGCGTCTCGGCTTCGCGTCACGGATTCAGCGGCCTGGAGACGCTTTGCAGGATCGGTGGACAGCAGTGTCAATGTGCCGATCGCCGTCTGCACAACGTTGCGCAGTCGGTTGTTGAGCCGCACCATGGCGGCATCAGTGGGAGGAGCGGCCAACATGCTGCCAGTTCGGGCATCGATGGCCGCGCCGGCAGCGTCGCGGTAGAAAACCAGCGGGCCGACGGCAAACAGACGACGATCGAGCAGTGCTTCCAGCACAGGCAGGGACTGCTCGGAACCCGCGCTCGCGATGGCGGCGATCGCAGCTTCGGTTTCGCTGAAACTATCGGCGGCAAAGCGATCGAGGGCGGCATTGTAGGATGCGGCCGACCCTGCCGGCGCACCTTGGGAAAGCGCGTGCCGCGGCGCGATCAGCGCCAGACAGGCGACCAACCCGAGCATGGTCACTATCGCGAAAAGGCGCTGCATGAGGAACTTCTACATTCTCGGGAACATTAGATGCGGCATCCCTAGTCCAGACGGACCGAGCCGGGAACACACGACCATACCGGCAACGCGAGGCACGGCGACGGCGACACAGGCGTAAGATTTCACCGTACCAAGATGTGGGTTCCGGGGCCGGCCTAAAGGCAGCCCCGGAATATCGCTCGTCCGTCAGGGTTCGGCGTCAGATCAACCGCACTTGTTGAGCTTGGTGTTCCAGTTGCCGCATTTCTTGTCGACCCAGTCACCCACCAGGTCCTTGGACCCTTCCAGGTGCTTGGACCAGGCGTCGCCTGCGACAAGACCGGGAGTCTTCCAGACCGTATCGATCTGCCCATCAGCGCGGATTTCGCCGATCAGCACCGGCTTGGTGATGTGATGGTTGGGAAGCATCTTCGAGACGCCGCCGGTCAGGTTCGGCACCTCGACGCCGACGATCGCGTCGATGACCTTATCGGCATCGACGGTGCCGGCCTTCTCGACCGCCTTGATCCACATGTTGAAGCCGATGACATGGGCTTCCATCGGGTCGTTGGTGACGGCCTTGTCCGACTTCTTGAAGGCCTTCCACTGCTTGATGAAAGCTTCGTTCGCCGGCGACTTGACCGACTGGAAATAGTTCCAGGCTGCGAGGTGGCCAACCAGCGGCTTGGTGTCGATCCCGGCGAGTTCTTCCTCGCCGACGGAGAAGGCGACCACGGGGATGTCGGTTGCCTTGATGCCCTGATTGCCGAGCTCCTTGTAAAAAGGCACGTTGGCATCGCCGTTGATGGTGGAAACCACGCCTGTCTTCTTGCCGGCGGAACCGAACTTCTTGATGTCGGCGACGATGGTCTGCCAGTCGGAGTGGCCGAACGGCGTGTAGTTAATCAGGATGTCTTCCTTGGCCACACCCTTCGACAGCAGATAGGCCTCAAGGATCTTGTTCGTGGTGCGCGGATAAACGTAGTCAGTGCCGGCGAGCACCCAGCGCTTCACCTCGCCGCCATCCTTGGACATCAGGTAATCGACGGCCGGAATTGCCTGCTGGTTGGGAGCCGCGCCGGTGTAGAACACGTTGCGCTCGCTCTCCTCGCCCTCGTACTGGACGGGGTAGAACAGGATGTTGTTCAGCTCCTTGAAGACCGGCAGAACCGACTTGCGGCTCACCGAGGTCCAGCAACCGAATGTCGCGGCGACCTTTTCCTTGGAAATCAGTTCGCGGGCCTTTTCGGCGAAAAGCGGCCAGTTCGACGCGGGATCGACGACGACGGCTTCGAGCTTGCGACCGAGAACGCCGCCCTTCTTGTTCTGCTCCTCGATGAGCATCAGCATGACGTCTTTCAACGTCGTTTCGGAAATCGCCATCGTTCCCGAAAGGGAGTGAAGAATGCCGACCTTGATCGGACCCGCGCCCTGCGCGAATACGGGCATGCTTCCCGATGCCAGCACCGTCGCGCCACCAAGCGCGGCACCAAGAACTCCACGACGTGTCAATTGCATGTTCAACCCCTCGATACCAGTTGGTGACCCTGAACGTCAGGGTTTCGAGGGTGAGACAGCAAATGCCATGCCATCGGATCGAGGCAAAACGTGCCTCTGGCGATGTTTCAAAAAACAGTCATCCCGACGGGAACCGGATCGCAGGTGACCGTTGCCTCCAGCCATTTCGTCAATAGTGTCCAAAAAATATGCATCATGTGCCTCGGCAGCGAGCATAGGCGGCACGTGTGGCGGAAGTTCGGACGGTATGTCCCTGATCGGCCCTGATCGGGACGCTCCATCACTAGAAATCCCGCGCCGTGAATACGGCGCGGGATGGACCCTTGGACCAAGCATAGGACTGTGGTCTGGCGTCAGAACTTGTAGACAAAGGATGATTGCAAACGGATCTGCTCGCCCTTTGCTCCGTCCCGGTCTTGCCGACGACCATACTGGATCTCGCCACCGATATCGACCTCGGGGAATGGACTCCAGATCAGGTTGGCGATGCCGTACTGACTTTGAACAAAGGTGGAGGCGGCCACGAAGCTCGGCAGGTCCGTGCGAACGTATCCGAAGACGAGAGAGGACCGCAATTCGTTCGTCCACCAATGCTGGAACGACACGTATCCGCCGAATGTCTTCTGCGCAACGGCCTGATTGGTGGCCGTGTTGAAGAATACGCTTGGCAGGATCACACCTGTTTCTTGGATGAAACGCGTCGCGCCGTTGGTATAGGTGGCCTGGAACCGCAGATTGTCCTTGGCATGCAGGAGCGGCAGATTGATCCGGCCGGTGATGGTACCTGCATATCCGGTCACGTCCTCGGCCAGCCCGTTGGGCGCGTTCACCCTGGTGACGACACCGGCGGCCTGGATGTGGCCGAACCCGCTCTGATACCGGACGCGTCCGACGAAATCCGGATAAGTGTCGCGTGTGGAGGCGACTGCTGCGGCCGAACCAAACTGCACGCGCCCCTCCGGATTTTCGATGGCGCCCGCGACGGAAAAGCCGTTGCCGAATTTGTGCTCGTACTTGACGAGACCCTGTCGGATAAACCCTTCGCCGCCTGGTCCCTGGAAATCGAGCGTTTCCGCGTAAGCGGAAGGATCAGTGAAGGTCGACCACCACTGGCCTGCGAGCACCGGGCCGACCTCGACGAAAGCATGGCGCAGCCGGAATGCGTCCGAGTTCGAAAGCAACTCGTTACCGCCGGCGCCGAAGAAGTCCCCCTCGACAAAGGCCCGCGCCGGTCCAAGCGGGGTATTCTGCTTATTCAGATCGATGTTAAGGCGGGTTTCGCGGCCATGGATCCGGAGTGCGTCATCGCCGATCCGGGTGCCGCGGGTGTCGATGGCATTGACCACGAAGAAATCCTCGGCTCCCAGCGAAGGACGACCCGAGACGCGGCCGATCACGTCGGCCTTCGCCTTGCCTCCGATCTTGATGTCGACATCGGTTCCAGGGATTCGCCAGGACAAGGGCACCGCGCCCCGGAGGACGAAGCGGTCCTCGGCCGGCTTCGCGTCCGCGACCTGCGTGCCGCCCGCCGCGCCTGAGCGCGCCACGACTCGCGTGGGAGCAGCCTCGCGCTTCTTGAGGCCCGCTACCTCGCGGCGCAGGGCATCGAGTTGCTTTTGCTGCTCGATGATCAATTTCTCGAGGCGGGCGGTCTGATCCTGTGCCACC
>JAESGE010000107.1_pt1 | contig 83792 bp, 76 predicted proteins | sample 9269601 | NCBI WGS metagenome assembly JAESGE01 (sample SAMN14515569, study PRJNA621662) | algae metagenome | isolation source: Tolypothrix brevis GSE-NOS-MK-07-07A and co-occurring heterotrophs from wet... | place: USA: Grand Staircase Escalante National Monument, Utah | collected 2006-04-16
TCCGCCGGAACGTCTCTACGACGGTAGATAGGTTTTTATTATAGCGGGTTGTATGGCAATGCAATACAGAACCGCACCCTGGCAGGATGTCAATTATATATTGTAAAGACGTTCCGCCGGAACGTCTTTACGACGGTAGATAGGTTTTTATTATAGCGGCTTGTATGGCAATGCAATACACAACCGCACCCTGGCAGGATGTCAATTATATATTGTAAAGACGTTCCGCCGGAACGTCTTTACGACGGTAGGTAGGTTTTTATTATAGCGGCTTGTATGGCAATGCAATACACAACCTCACCCCGGCAGGATGTCAATTAGATGATGCTACCTCTGCCATCCGAAAGATGATTCGCTCTAAAGTTTGCAACAATTCTTGCTCATTGTAAGGTTTAGAAAAGTAGGCTCTAGCACCCAATTGCAATGCCAGTTGCCGATGTTTATCACTACTGCGAGATGTTAACATGGCAATTGGTATATCTTTCATATCATTGTTTGATTTAATCCGACCTAAAAAGCCGTAACCATCAATGCGCGGCATTTCGATATCACAAATCACCGCTTGAACTTGCAAGCCACTGCTAAGTTTTTCTAAAGCATCTTGACCATCTTTTGCCTGTTCTACTTGATACCCTCCTTTTTCGAGAGTCAAAGCCAAAAAGCGGCGGACATTTATTGAATCATCTACGATTAAAATAGTGCCTTTCTGGTTATCAGACGGCGGCAAAATTGCTTTATTATCATTAGGTACAAGGAAGGCAGTTTTTAATTTTGTTGATGGCAATTTACTGGTTTTAGGTGTGCGTTGATTAGTGGCAATCCAATACAGCAACTCGTTAGCGTTAACTAAAGCCACTACCCGACCATCACCAAGAATTGTACAGTTGCTAAAACCATTAGGCAAAGATATATTTCCCTCAATTTGGCGGATGGCAACTTCTTGTTCACCCCAACAACGGTCTATTTGTACTGCTACTGGCTGGTTGTTACCTTTGATGATTAACACATTGGCAGCATTAATCGCCGGGGCAGTTTCTAAATCTGGGCTATTATAACGGGGACAGTTAAATTCTAATTCCTGTCCTAAGCGAATCAAAGGCAATTTAGTTCCTTGCCAGTTGATAACTTCGCTACCAGCCATTGGGAAAACTTGCTCGTTTTGGAGTAAGAATATTTCCAAAACCACATCTGTAGGAAATGCCAATAGCATTCGATTACTTTCTATCAGCAGTACTCGTGCTACAGAGAGTGTAAACGGCACTGACATGGTAATGGTGGTTCCAACTCCGGGAGATGTATCAACTTTCACATCTCCCCGGATTTGTTTGAGGTTGTTGCGAACCACATCCATACCGACACCGCGACCAGATAATGTAGTAACTTGGTCGGAGGTGCTAAATCCTGGTTCAAAAATGAGCGATAACAGTTCTTCCTCAGTTGCTTGTGCCAGAAGAGTTGCATCTAAACCCATAGATGTGGCGCGATCGCGAATTTTATCCAAGTTCATCCCACGTCCATCATCACGCATAGTAATGATTGTACGATTACTGCGGTGAGAAGCTTTAATTTCAATTAATGCTTGTTCTGGTTTACCAGCAGCGCGACGGGTAGCTGCATCTTCAATACCGTGATCGAAAGCATTTCTTAACAGGTGCATTAAAGGATCGTTTAATGCTTCTAAAATGCTGCGTTCAATCAGAGTGTTGCCACCTTCTATTTTCAACTGGACATTTTTGCCATATTCTACATTCATGTCGCGCAAAGCTCTAGGAAAGCGATCAATTAAATCTGATAACGGACGCATCCGTATTTGTGTAAGCTTTGTTTGTAGATGCTTTGATGTTTTGTTTAGCTTTCTGGCAAATTGATCTGTATCGTCAACACTCAGTTGAATATCAGTTGTGACTTCTTGTACTTGAACAATGGTTTCCATTACCTCTTGGGATAAGAGGCTTAATTCGTTATAGCGATCCATTTCTAAGGCATCGAATCCCCTTTCTAGCTGGGGTGAATAGTCGCTATCGTCAAATTCAGAGTTGTCTGAATTGCCATTACTTGGATATGTTAACGATGGTGAATTAGATGGCACTCCACCACTAGTAGTAATTTTGTCGTATGCTGTGCGTAGTTCCTGATTTTCTCGATCTAGAATTTGCACTCGCTGTCCAAGATTACGTACGAGTTTGCGTAATCTTTCCATTTGCAAGTTCAGTCCATTACGCTGGATAATTAGTTCCCCAAATAAATCGTTAATTTGCTCAAGTTGTTTGCTGGGAACTCTAACTGTATTTTCATGAACTTCGCGGTCTTTGCCAACTGTAATTTGCTCTGGTTTGCGTTCAACAAATTTGTAATCTGTGGTGGAAAATTCTCTAGAAACTACTACGCTTGTTGGCTCGTCAAGAGTAGCACTTTCCTCGACAATCTCTGCTTCCATTGATTCAAAACTTGCGGCAATTATTTCTGGATTTAGCCAAGTTTCTTCGGTGTCTTCTGTTTCTAGTATTTCAGATTCTAGATCATGAGATTCTACCGCACTGCTAGCGAGAAATTCAGCGATCGCATCACTTGCTTCTTGATCATGAGATTCTACTGCACTGCTAGCGAGGAATTCAGCGATCGCATCACTTGCTTCTTGATCATGAGATTCTACCGCACTACTGGCGAGAAATTCAGCGATCGCATCACTTGCATCTAACTCATCAGATTCTACCGCACTGCTAGCGAGAAATTCAGCGATCGCCTCTTCTGTGGATATGAGATCCATTTGAGCATAACTTGGAAGTGCGATGGTCTCAACTTCGATACTTGTAGGTAAACTATCTCGTTGATTTGTCAGCACCAAAGCTTGCGATCGCCGCCATGCTTGCAATGCTAACTGAGCAATTTGTTCAACTTCGCTATCGGTAACGCTAGCTGCAACGTGATGCGCGATGGACTCACAAAGCTGGCTAAAAGCTGCTAATTGCAACATTTCCCCCAAACCGCCCAATTCAGCTGCCATAATGGCAACTTCTTCTCGCAAGCAAGGTTGTTGACTATCTGCCAACACAGATTCTAGACGTTGTAAACATCCTTCTACTTCTGTCTCAAAAAGCAGAGGTATAATATCTTGCCCTTCGTCTGCGGAAAGTATGGTTGAGGCATCTTCTGGGGTCGGATCTCCCAGGCGATCGTGCAGTTCATCAAAAACTGGATAACAAAAAGTTGCTAACCAATCATCTTCAACCACATTACCTTCTGATAGCAATTCGACTATCTGACGCAGCCAATCTACCCCAGATAGCAACAAGCTTTGTAATTGCGTGTCAATTTCTAAAGAGTTTTTTCGCGTCCTTAAGACTTTAAAAGAGTCTTCTAAACGGTGAGCCAAATCACTTAGGGCGCGAAACCCCATCATACCCGCGCCACCTTTGATAGAATGAGCCGCTCTAAGTGCGGCATTAATTTTATCTAATTCGATGCGGTTGGTTGCGTTGATTTCCAGCAATACCTCTTCTAAGGTATTGAGATAATCTGTTGCTTCCTCCAGAAACTGCATCTGGATTTCAAGTTCTTTATCCTTTGACATAGTTTTTGTCCATAGTCAACAGTAAATAGTCACGCATTCAAAAGTCTGATCGCTAATGACTAATCCACCTTGAAAGTTTCAACAGTTTCCTGTAACTCTTGGGAAATCACCACAGTTTGTTGCAAAGATTCAGAAACTTGCCGCGAAGAATTGCTGGTGCGCTCTGAAACTAAAGCAATTCCTCTCATCAACTGGCTGACAGCTTGGGAGGTTTCTACCTGGGATGTGGTAGCGGTGGAAATCGACTGCACCAAAGAATCAATTTGGCGCGAAACATCCAAAATTTGACTCAAGCTGTATTTAGCATCTTCAACAATTCGAGTTCCTTCTACAACTTGGGCAGTTCCCACTTCCATCGCTTGCACAACTTCGGTAGTTTCTCTTTGAATGTTCTCAACAATTTGTTCAATTTCTTTTGTTGCAGCGGCACTTCGGGCTGCTAATTCACCTACTTCTTCGGCAACTATAGCAAAACCTTGACCTTCTTCTCCCGCACGTGCTGCTTCTATGCCAGCGTTGATGGCGAGTAAGTTTGTTTGCATAGCAATTTGATTAATTAAAGATACCACGCGGGAAATTTGTTGGGTAGATTCTCCTAAACGCTTGACTTTTTTCGCTGTTTCGCCTACTGTTTCGCGCAAATTTAGGATATTCTGCACTGTCAGATCCATTGCTTTGCCGCTCTTTTTGGCGGTGTGCGAAGCATTTTGAGCAACCTTCGCAGCTTCTTGGGCGTTTTCGGCTACATATTGTATGGAATAGGTCATTTGATCAACAGCATCTAAGGTGCGATTGATTTCTGAGGCTTGAATTATAGCATCTTCTGCTAGTTCGCGCATCGCTTCTTGGTTAGAACCGACCGCATAATTTACTTGATAAGCCGCTTGTTTAACTTGAGTAACAATCAACCGTAAATTTTCAACGATGGAGTTGAAAAAGTCGGCGACGGTGCCAATTTCTCCGGTGGTGACATCAGCTCGCACTGTCAAATCTCCGCTGGCTGCACCTTCTACTTCCCCTAGTAGTTCTAGAAGTTGCATTTGCAAAGCTTCTTTTTGATGGCGTTCATCTTCAGAACCTTGTTCTGCCTTGTATCTACCTTGTTCTAATTCCTCTAAAAGTTTTGCTTGTTCTAGGGCATAGCCAACTTGACTGGCTATCTGCTTAAAGAAATCAATTTCTGCTTGTTGCCAAAAACGGGGGCTATCGCATTGATGAGTAATCATTAAACCCATCAATTGCCCGTCTGTAATCATCGGTGCGACTAAACTTGCCTTGACGGAAAATTTTTCCAACATTTTAATGTAACACTTTGCATTTCGCAAGCTTGGCTCTTGATAAATGTTGGCGATCGCTCGCACTTTTCCATCTTTATAACTTTCTACATGGCGATCGCGAAAACATGGATCGTCGATTTGCACTCCCATCATTTTCGGATAACCCGTCCCAACCGATTCGGAAACGATTATTCCCTCCCAAGTGCTACCATCTAAGTTATAGATAACTACGCGATCGCTTTTCAAGCACGAGCGAACTTCTCTCACCGCTGTTTTAAAAATATCTTCGGTTTTGAGGTTTCGGCGAATCCGCAAAGTAATTTCTGTAATTATTTTTGCTCGTTCTGCATCCAGTTCTTGTTCTTTTAACAACAACTGTAATTGTTCTGCCATCAAATTAATATTGTCACCCAATTCGCCGAGTTCGTCTTTTGAGTCTATCTTTAAGCGCGTATTGAGTTCACCTTGTCCCAGCCTTGCTACTGTCTGACTCGCATTCAAAATTGGTTGTATGGCACGTTTAGCTAACCAAACTGCAAACACAGATGCCAACAATGTTGTTAAGACTGTCCCACCTAATATAGTCAGAAGTAAGTCTCTTTGGGTTGCAAATGCCGTTGCTGTATCTGTAGCCAAAATTACTTGCCATTTTAAATCTGGCAAACCGTTGAGGTTTTCAGTAGCGTAGCTAACTAGCTGTTCTTTATTATTAATTTGGTTAACTGCTTTGAATGTGGCTTCTTTTTTTGCGGCTTGTAGTTTCCCCAAGCCGGGAAAATTTATTCTTGCTTCTCTACCTATTTGCTTGGTTTGCGAAGACATAAAAAATTTCCCAGAGGCATCAATTAAATGATATTCTTGCCCCGTAAGAGCGTAATTTTTAATTATCTCTTCTAAATTTTTTACTGGCATCCGCGCTCTAACTATGGCTATGGTTTGCCCGCTCACGGAATCCTTAACAGGCGCAACTGTGAAAATACTATTGATTTTTGTGATTTTAGATACTTGTGGTTGAGTAATTAATGGGCGATCGCTTTTTAATGCCAATTGAAAGTAATTGAAATCGCTATGATTGGTGAGTGGTTCTCCTTGGGATTGTAAAATCGGCACACCCTTTAAGTCAAACACAGCAATGCTGTCATAGACTTTATAACTCTCGACAATCTTGTTTAAGAATGCTTCTTTATCTTGTTGAGTTGTAACTCCCTTGACGCTAGAATTTGTCAAAATCGGCAAATTAGCCAGCACTTGAATATCGCTATACCGTTCAATCATGAAACGGTTTACTTTATCTGCCAAACCATCAGCTTCAGCTTGTTGCAGAGCGGAAATTTTGTTACTAATCGATTGGCTGGCAATGTGATAAGCTAAACCACCAATACCTAATACTGGCACAGTGCTGATCGCGATCGCCAAAACTGTAGCTTTAGATCGCAAATTGAGGCGTTTGAAAGCACGACTAGCGCGACTCAAGGGAGACTTGGCATTTCTTTGCGATGAGCGATCGCTTCCCATTCGTGTTATGCTACCATCGGTTAACTTCTGTGCTGAAACTTCAGACGAATTAACCGAGGCGTTTTTTTCAGCATCACTACTCTTAGCCGAATCAGTTTTATTAAACATAAAGGAATTTGCTTCAATAGGTTTATCTGAACACCAAAAATCCGTTCTGTTAGTAGTACACCCTAATCATCAACTTAATCATTATGAAGAACCGAAGATTGGACAATTGCCTGTGCATCTAATACCAGCAAGATTTCTTTCTGTTGCACAAAGCATCCACGTAAATAGGGAACTAAACTAGATGCTACTTGTCCTACAGGAGAGTGGATTTCATCCGGTGTAAACTTGGTAGTACCTGTGATTTCTTGCACCACTAAACCTAAAAGCACTGATTCCACTCGAATAATTATCACATTGTATTGCCGCAGTCTATAATCTAGGCTTTCTAGATTCAGCATTTTTGACAGATCAACTGCCCAAATTATCCGACTACGCCAATTCATTAATCCCAGTACACAAGCTGGCATACTGGGCATTGCAGCTACAGACTCAACAGAAACAACAATCGCTTCTTGGGTGTGCTTCATGGATAATACAGCAACCGTCTGGCGATTTAATTGAAACCTAAGATAGCCATCTCCTAAGTTATTTTGAGCTTCTTTGCCAGAAATTAGAGTCTTTGAACTATTCATGTCGCTACTGATATAATAACCCGCAAAAGTTGTTCGCGAGTATACGGCTTAGTTACATAGGCATCAGCACCTTGTCTCATTGCCCACAATCGATCAATTTCCTGATTTTTAGAACTGCAAATCACTATCGGTACTTTTTGAGTAACGGGATTTCTTTTGAGAGAACGACACAATTCAAACCCGCTCATTCCTGGCATTACTACATCGGTAACAATCACGTCTGGCTCTTCTGACACAGCTTTTTCTAAAGCTTCTTTTGCACCACTTGCTTTGATCACGCTGTAACCACTCTCGTTCAGATAATGGCTCATTAGTTCCAATTCACTGGGGGAATCTTCAACAATTAAAATTGTACCAAGCAAAGTTAGACTCATTCCTAAATCTCCTAAAAAAGTAATTTTGGACTATTAAAGTTACTTTTTCTAATTTTTACTCCTTATTAAGTTATAAGTTAACTAATATGTTTAAACACCATTTTCAGCAAATCTGCTTGAGTAAAAGGCTTAGTTAAATAGCCTGATGCCCTAACCATCTTTGCCTTGGCTCTATCTATAAATCCTGTTCTGCCCGTCACCATAATGATAGGTGTATTTTTGAACGCTGAATGCCTCCGCAACAATGAACATAGCTCGTAGCCGTCTAAATTCGGCATTTCCACGTCTAATAAAATGAGATCGGGCTTGCTGCGAAGAATTAGCATCAATGCTTTCACCGGATCGTTAATCATAACAACTGAAAACGTGTTCTCCTCCAAAAAGTTCTTGATGGAACTTAAGACTGTTTGGCTATCATCAATGCAAGCAACTGTATACAGTTGTTTGCTAGCAGTTTGCCCTTGCATTCTATTATTGTTACTATCTTGACTTTCAAAATTGCTTTGATGAGGCAATGGTTGCCCAAGCTGCATTTGAGATAGTAGTTGAGATTGCGGCAGTCTGGTTGCTTTTTCCACTTGCTCGCGCTCACTAGCTGCTGGAAGTGGTGATTGAGTATTTTGCTGACTTCTCAATTGCTTTTGACACTGTTCGACTAACAACCGCAAATCCAAGTTACAGAATTTTGGCAATTGATTTAAGTTATTTTCAGCAATAAACTCATAGCTTCCTTCTTTTAAGGTCAGAAATAACTCCAGTACTTCTTTAGCCAAGTTCTCTATCAGCGTTCCTGCTTGGGAAGAACTTATATGATCTTGATTGACTAACCAGCAAATAGCTCGATAATCCGTATCTGATTTCAGCTGATTTTCTCCTTTTGGTTCAAATATCAGCCGCATCTGTACGCGAGTCGCACTGTTGAGAGCGGGAATTTGCTGACTCAACTGTTGCAAGTGGTTATCCAGCCGATCAAATAATTGATCTGAATAACAGGCGTAAGTAAGTTTACCGTCTTCTAGATAGATTGACCAAGAAACAGTCCCGGTAAATATCCGTAAGCACCCTGTAGCACGCCGACTGGTTAGTTGTGCTAACAGAGATAGCGGGTGTAGTTTCTGAGAAAACTTGTAGCTACCTATAGGAGTTGTGCTCATTTTACTTCTACTAGGGATAATTTCGATACATTTAATTTAAAATTGTACAGAGAATTTGACAATTTTAATCAAATATCAAATATTTAGATATCATAACTGTTGTAGCTTAAAAGACAAACATATCAAGCACCGTTTTGTGGCAAAGTTTAATGGTAGGAAGGCTTTCTATCTATAGAAATCTTAGTAAGAGTGTTAATTTACTTACCTGAGATTAACAAATATTCTTTGAGAATAATCACAAAAAATGTAAAGACTAAATAAAGGCATTGACCTATAAGTAAATGTCCTATGGTCGTAACCGCTATAACGTCCTCAGTTACAAGTTCTAACTGGTAAGTTGTAGTATTAATACTTAACTATTTTTTTGCGGCGAGAAAAATATAAACTAAACTTAATAAAAAGTAACTTTACTTATTGTTAACAATAATGAAGGAATGTTTGATAGATGTTCTCACCATTCCTTGAGATTTAAAATGCGATCGCTCGTGATTATAGCGGTTCTCATTTGAATCACATACATAAATGTAGAGACGTAGCATTGCTACGTCTCTATGTCTTTTCTGGAGATGTCTAATAAACTACAAATTTTTGATAGTGCGGATAAAAGGACTTGAACCTTCACTCCTTTCGGAACTAGAACCTAAATCTAGCGCGTCTGCCAATTTCGCCATATCCGCATCAGTTTTCTATACTACCATAACAATTCATCTGTGGCAATAGAGAATGGGGATTTGAAGAGGGGGTAAGGGGTAAAGGGGAAGGGGGAAAGGGTAAGAAATATAGAGTTATAGTGAATAAATCCGTATTTTATTTCCATACCTTTCCCCTTTCCCCCTCCCCAATCAAATCACACCAACACGAGGCAGACGATGTTTGAATCCGCAGAGAATTTCCCAAGAAATAGTGTTTAATTGTTCTGCCCAATCGTCGGCAGAGATTTCTTCTTTTCCCTCTTGCCCAAGTAAGGTAACTATTTCGCCTTCTTGTATATTTGGTATGGCACTAACATCAAGCATTAATTGATCCATCGTAATTGCACCAATTTGTGGCACTCGTCTGCCTTGAATTAATACTTGCATTTTGCCGGAGAGATTCCGAGGAACTCCATCAGCGTAACCAATACCGACGACAGCGAGGCGCATTTCGTGTGGGGCAATAAATTGATGACCGTAGCTAACACCAGTGCCGGCAGCGATGGTTTTGATGTGAGTGACTCGCGCTTTTAATTGTAAAACTGGCTTGAAGTCGAGACGCGATCGCAAGTGAACAGCTGGTGAAAGTCCGTATATAGCTAATCCTACACGTACCATATCATAATGCAAAGCCGGATCACAAAGAGTGGCGGCTGAATTTGCCAAGTGTAAACAAGGTGGTTCTATTCCCAAAGCTTTAATTTGGGCGATCGCCTTCTCAAATCGTTGATGCTGTTGTATCATCACTTGGGGGTCGAGACTATCTGCCGTTGCCAGGTGAGAATAAATGCTCTTTATTTCTAAATGAGGCAAAGAATGCACTAACTGGACAAACTCACCTGCTTGTTGCCAATTTGTGCCTAATCTAGACATTCCCGTGTCTAACTTGATGTGTACGGGAATGGAGCCAGTAAACTTAATCGCTTCTAGGGTATCGGAAAATATTAGTGCTTGTTTCGGGTTGCACAGTGTTGCTTGAAGTTTCCAATGAGCGATCGCGTGAATTTGCTCTAATGTATGAGTTGCTCCTAAAATCAAAATTGGAGCTTTAATTCCAGCTTCGCGCAATTGAATTGCCTCTGGAACTGTAGCGACTCCTAACCAACTTGCCCCGGATTGTAACACTGTCTGAGCGACTGTTACAGATCCATGTCCATAAGCATCAGCTTTCACCACTGCCATTAACTCAGTATGCGGTGATAACAAACTTCGCAACTGATGTACATTGTGAGACAAAGCACCTAAATCAATTTCCACCCAAGCGCGTTGCGAGAACCACGCGTAAGTGTCGCAGTGCTGATTTTCCACCACACGAGGAGTTTGCTTGCGACTTAACATTTTTATTTTCTCCTATCACACCATGAACACTCTTTTAACTGTGACTATCTACTTATTTCATCGCTAGAAGCACTCATCAGATTTAATCAGAAAGTTTACCTCTCGTTACTTAATTGGCACAACCTGATAATTTGATGCTGGCAAAGTTAATTAAAATATTGTCGGAAGTATAATTTATTCTCATGTTCAAAGCCGAGTAGAACTGTGTTAATATATGTAAAACTAATACATTGAGCGCTAATCAATGGGGAAGGTTTTAGTCCTTAACGCCTCTTACGAACCGCTCAACATCACAAGCTGGCGTCGTGCGGTGGTTTTATTGATCAAAGGCAAGGCAGAGCGCGTGGAACACAATGGTAAATTCCTGTATTCGGAATTTCCGCTGCCAACTGTGATCCGCTTGCGCCATTATGTGCGCGTTCCCTACAAGGAAATTCCTCTTACTCGCCGAAATATCTTGCATCGTGACGGTCACACTTGTCAATACTGCGGCTACGCGGGAGATGAGTTGACCCTAGACCACGTTTTACCGCGATCGCGTCGTGGCGGCGATACCTGGGATAACATTGTTACGGCTTGTGTCCGCTGCAATGTTAAAAAAGGCAGCCGCACGCCTCACGAAGCTAACATGCCTTTGCGTCATCCGCCAAGACAGCCTTATAGCAGCCTCTACTTTGAGGTGAGCAAACATCTTAAAAGTGGACTACACCAAGAGTGGCAAAAATATGTCATAGGACTTTGATAATTATTTTTCCTTTTTAGAACAGTCGGAAGAAAGCAAGGATTTTTGTTGCATATTCCCAGGACAGAAATTCTAACTTTCCTTTGGGGAATATTTATCGAAAAACTGGGTTTAAAATCCCGTGCTTCGTTTCCCAGCTTTATATTAACAAGTCAGATCTTATGTGAGAATATACTACATAAGATTAAACAAATCTATCTATGTTGGTTCTCGAAGCGAAATTACAAGGTAAAATAGAGCAGTACAACCTCATTGATGAGGCGATTCGTACTGCTCTGTTTTGTCGTAATAAAGCTCTGAGGTATTGGATAGATAATCGCGGTGCGGGTAGATACGACCTCAATAAGTTCATGGCTGTGCTTTCCAAAGAGTTTGAATTTGCCAACAAATTGAACTCGCAAGCAAGACAGTCAAGCGCTGAAAGGGCATGGTCAGGCATTGCCAGATTTTTTGACAACTGCAAAAAGAAAGTGTCAGGTAAAAAAGGGTATCCAAAATTTAAGAAACGCGGTCACTCAGTTGAGTATAAACAAACTGGATGGAAGCTTTCTGAAGATCGGAAACACCTAACTTTGACCGATGGTTTCAAGATTGGCAGACTCAAATTAGTTGGCAGTCGAAATCTAAATTTCTACCAGATTGAGCAAATTAAACGGGTCAGACTGGTACACCGTGCTGATGGTTACTATGCTCAGTTTTGTGTCGATGTTGACCGTAGAGAAGAGATAGAGCCAACTCAAACCACTATTGGCTTAGATGTTGGTTTAAACCATTTCTATACCGACTCCAAAGGTCAAGTTGTCGAAAACCCTAGATATCTTAGAAAATCAGAGCGCCAACTCAAAAAGTTGCAACGCAAAGTTTCTAAGCGTAAAAAGGGATCGGCTAATCGTAGGAAAGCAATTAAACGATTAGCAAGAAAACATTTGCAAGTAAGTAGGCAGCGTAAAGACTTTGCGGTAAAGACTGCAAGGTGCGTAGTTCGGTCTAACGACCTGATTGCTTACGAAGATTTGCTTGTTGCGAATATGGTGAGCCAGCGCGTTGGGCGGGTTTCCCGACTTGAAGCGACTGGCGAACCCGTCAGGGTTAAAAATCACAAACTAGCTAAGTCTATCAGTAATGCAAGCTGGTCAATGTTTCGAGATTGGGTTGAGTATTTTGGTAAAGTATTTGGGAAAGTCACAGTTGCAGTGCCGCCTCACTATACGAGTCAAAATTGCTCAAATTGTGGTAAGCAAGTGGTCAAAACATTGAGCCAAAGAACGCATTGCTGTAGGCATTGTGGCACTGCACTAGACCGTGACCACAATGCGGCTCTGAATATCTTAGCTATTGGTCTAAATAGGGTAGGGCATACCCAAATTAACGCCTGTGGAGAGTTCGACCTCTACCAAGTTGATGTAAGTCTACTTGGTAAGTTGTCTCACTGAATCAGGAATCCCCGTCACAGAGAGTGCGGGGAGTGTCAATGGTATACTATTTTTACCAGGTAAAGTTAATCAACCTGTCTAAAAAACCCAGTAATCTAAACGGTTAATTCGCTTACCTTCTCCCAAAGGGAGAAGGTAATGCCAAGACAATCGAAGATATGGGGTTCTATTCCATACCCAGGAATAGGTAAAATATTTAGTGTCAAGCAATTAAATTCTCCCCCTACTCACTTGAAAAGCTTGTCATTGACTTCGGAAGTCAACCCTGATGATTTGGAAATAAACTCGGAAGCGATTGAGCTTCCAACCACAAAGCCGTCCTTTGTGACAAATGACGGAAATAATTCTTCAGCTGGACGTAATAGCCAGGTGAATCAGAAATCAGAAGAGTTGCGTCATACCCTTACAGCACACCGACACGATCGCCAGCTGGTAATTCTACAAGATTTTCCTGACCCTGATGCTCTTTCTTGTGCTTGGGCTTACCAATTAATTGCCCAGCAGTACGATATAAAATGTGAAATAATTTACGCGGGCACACTCTCCCACCAAGAAAACATTGCCTTAGTCAAGCTGACAGGTTTACCAGCACAGCGTTGGTCAGTGCAAACCCTGAAAAGTAAAGATTTGTCATCTTATCAAGGTTTCGTATTAATCGATAACCAAGGAACGACTAGTCAACTATTGCCAGTAGTGCAGCAGGCAGGAATGCCACTAGTAGCGGTCATTGATCATCATAGTTCACAAGGGGATCTCAAGTCAGAATTTATTGACATCCGTCCTTTTGTGCGAGCAACGGCAACGATTTTTACGCAGTACTTACAAGCGGGGTTATTGACCTTAGATAATGGCACAAATCAGCACATAAAGTGTGCTACTGCCTTGATGCATGGCTTGCGATCTGATACAAATCGACTGATGCAAGCGCAAGAAGAGGACTTTATGGCAGCTGCGTATCTAAGTCGATTTTGTGATGTACAATTGCTGAACGCAGTACTACAGGCAAATCGTTCCAAGCCAGTGATGGATGTGATTGAGCGATCGCTAAAAAATCGCATCGTCAAAAATAACTTTTCCATTGCAGGTGTGGGGTACATACGCTACGATGACCGCGATGCCATCCCCCAAGCGGCTGATTTTTTAGTCACAGAAGAAAACGTTCATACCGCCGTAGTTTACGGCATTGTTCACGACGAAGATGAGGAAATCGAAGTAGTTGTAGGTTCTTTGAGAACTACCAAACTTACTTTAGATCCCGACGAGTTTATCAAAGAAGCCTTTGGGCAAGATAGTACCGGACGCTTCTTTGGTGGTGGGAGAACCAGCGCAGGTGGATTTGAGATTCCGATGGGTTTCTTATCGGGATGCAACGAAAATTCTCCCTATGCGAAGATGAAATGGGAAGTCTTCGATGCCCAAATTAAACAGAAGTTGTGGCGGTTGGTGAATCCTAAAGATCATTTGATTCAATCTGAGTAGGGATAGTGGGTAGTGGGTAGTGGGTAGTTGATAGTAGATAATTAATAACTGTTGACTGTTAAACGTCAACGCACCCACTATCAATTAATAACTAACAACCTGTGGAACTGTACTTAATTCGTCATGGGATCGCCGAATCGGGTGGAGCTGATATTACAGATGAAGAGCGATCGCTTACCAAAGAAGGGCGACAAAAAACTGATAAAATTGCCCAACGACTGAAAATGTTGGGTTTATACTTTGATTTGATTGCCACCAGTCCCTTAGTACGCGCTCGTCAAACCGCAGAAATCCTCATTGCCACCGGACTAAGTTCGCAAATGGAAGAATGTACCCACCTTGGCTTTGATAGCGATATTCATAGTTGGGTTCGGGACTGGTTAGAACCAAGAAATTATTCACCGCAAACGCAACTAGCGCTGGTTGGACATGAACCTTGTTTGAGCGAATGGGCGGAAATTCTCCTTTGGGGTGATGCAAAAGGAAGTTTAGTCCTCAAAAAAGCAGGTATGATCGGAATAAAACTACCAGAAAAAGGCTCATATCTGGGTCGTAGTCAGATGTTTTGGTTGACACCACCCAAGTATTTGCTATAACGGTTTCTTTATAGTTTTAAAACGACTATGGTTACAAGAGATACTGTTATGACGATAACATTTTCTGGTAATTTAACCTCAGCAAAACTTTCATAAAACAGATGGTGTTGCCATGATGGTGTGCGAATATAAGCCCGGTTTGGAAGGCATTCCCGCCGCCCAATCCAGTATCAGCTGTGTTGACGGGCAAAAGGGAATACTAGAGTATCGTGGCATCAGAATTGAGGAACTAGCAGAAAAAAGTACATTTCTGGAAACTGCTTATTTGTTAATCTGGGGTCAATTGCCCACGTCAGAAGAACTAAAAGAGTTTGAGCATGAAGTTCGCCACCATAGACGGATAAAATACCGCATCCGCGACATGATGAAATGCTTTCCAGAAAGCGGTCATCCAATGGATGCTCTGCAAGCCTCAGCCGCAGCTTTAGGCTTGTTTTATTCGCGCCGCGACTTACATAACCCTATCTACATTCGGGATGCAGTGGTTCGCTTGTTGGCAACCATTCCGACAATGGTAGCAGCGTTTCAGTTAATGCGAAAAGGTAACGATCCGGTGCGTCCTCGCGATGACCTGGATTACTCCGCTAACTTTCTCTATATGTTGAGCGAGAAAGAACCCGATCCGCTAGCGGCGCGAATTTTTGATGTCTGCTTGATACTTCATGCCGAGCATACAATGAATGCCTCCACCTTCAGTGCGAGGGTGACAGCTTCTACCTTAACTGACCCTTACGCCGTGGTTGCCAGTGCAGTCGGAACCTTGGGAGGACCCTTGCACGGTGGGGCAAACGAAGAAGTAATTCAGATGTTAGAAGAAATTGGCTCGGTAGCAAACGTGCGTCCCTACTTAGAAGATTGTCTGCAACGCAAAGCCAAAATTATGGGCTTTGGACATCGTGTTTACAAAGTGAAAGACCCACGAGCCACGATTTTGCAAGACTTAGCACAGCAATTGTTTGCGAAGTTCGGCAGTGACAAGCACTATGACATCGCCGTGGAGATGGAACGGGTGGTAGAAGAAAAACTCGGTCACAAAGGAATTTATCCTAATGTTGACTTTTATTCGGGTTTAGTGTATGCCAAATTAGGAATTCCTACAGATTTGTTTACACCAATATTTGCGATCGCTCGTGTTACCGGTTGGTTAGCTCACTGGAAAGAACAACTCGCAGAAAACCGCATTTTTCGTCCTACCCAAGTTTACAACGGTCTGCACGAAATTGCTTACACCGCTATTGAAGAACGTTAGAAGGAGTGGGAGAGGGGGGGATGGGGAGAGGGGGGAAAGAAGAATTATTCTCCTTGTCCTCCACTCCCCCACTCCTCCACTCCCCCACTCCCCCATGCCCTCAATCATTACCATAAGTAAAACTTCTCATCAGTAAAAGGAGGGCAAAAACCATCCAACGATATACTAGGCATGGGAATTAGCAATAAATCTTCAATCAAGCGTCAACAAGAGCAGAATTATTAATGGAAAAATTTACAAATATTAACTCAAATTAATAGTTGTAAATTACTAAGAGTCAATGACTTCAACAACGGAAAAATGAATCCAGGAATTGATCTCCAAGGAACTTTTATTAAATCCCTCATGGATTTGGGGCTACCATCCGGTACAGCCAAAGCAATTTGGATGCCCCTGCCGATGATATTGATGCTCATTGGGGCAACAGTTGGTGTGCTGGTTTGTGTTTGGCTGGAAAGGAAGATTTCCGCAGCCGCACAGCAGCGGATTGGACCTGAATACATAGGACCTTTAGGTTTGTTGGCTCCTGTAGCTGATGGTCTGAAGTTGGTATTCAAAGAAGATGTAGTGCCTGCTCAGGCTGACCCCTGGCTGTTTACCCTCGGTCCAATCATCGTTGTATTACCAGTATTTCTGTCATATTTGATTGTGCCTTTTGGACAGAATATTCTGATTAGCAATATTGGCACAGGTGTCTTTTTGTGGATCGCTTTGTCTAGTATTCAGCCCATTGGTTTGCTGATGGCTGGTTATGCCTCAAATAACAAATACTCCCTCTTAGGGGGGTTGCGGGCAGCAGCGCAATCGATTAGTTATGAGATTCCTTTGGCGTTATCGGTGTTAGCGATCGTTATGATGTCTAACAGCCTCAGCACCGTTGATATCGTCAATCAACAATCCGGTTACGGCATCTTGGGATGGAACATTTGGCGGCAACCAGTCGGTTTCATCATCTTTTGGATATCCGCGCTAGCCGAATGTGAAAGATTGCCCTTTGACTTACCCGAAGCGGAAGAAGAACTAGTAGCAGGTTATCAGACTGAATATTCTGGGATGAAATTCGCCTTATTCTACCTCAGTTCTTATGTCAACCTGGTGCTTTCTGCTTTGCTAGTATCAGTTTTATACCTGGGTGGCTGGGATTTTCCCATTTCACTTAACTTGATTGCTGGTTGGGTAGGAGTCAGCGAAACTAATCCCGTATTGCAGATCATCGATGCCTCACTAGGCATCACCATGACCTTACTTAAGGCTTACTTCCTAGTCTTTCTCGCAATTCTCTTGCGCTGGACAGTTCCACGGGTTCGCATTGACCAATTGCTAGATTTAGGATGGAAATTCTTACTACCAATTGCATTGGTTAACCTTCTATTAACCGCTGCCTTGAAACTAGCCTTTCCCGTTGCTTTTGGCGGCTAAACCAACCAAAATTGAAGAGAGAGACACAAAATGTTAAAGTTCCTAAAACAAGTTGGTGATTACGCCAAAGAAACAGTACAAGCGGCTCGTCACATTGGTCAAGGTTTGTCTGTCACCTTCGACCACATGCAACGGCGTCCAATAACCGTCCAGTATCCTTACGAAAAGCTGATTCTCGGTGAGCGGTTTCGCGGTAGAATTCACTTTGAATTTGATAAGTGTATTGCTTGCGAAGTTTGTGTCCGTGTTTGTCCAATTAACTTGCCTGTAGTTGATTGGGAATACGACAAGGCAAGCAAAAAGAAAAAGCTCAACCACTACAGCATCGACTTTGGAGTTTGTATCTTCTGCGGTAACTGCGTGGAATATTGCCCAACTAACTGTTTATCGATGACAGAAGAGTATGAGCTTTCCACATACGATCGCCATGAATTAAACTATGACAGCGTGGCTCTAGGTCGTTTGCCTTACAAAGTTACAGATGACCCAATGGTAACACCACTACGCGAACTGGTTTACCTACCTAAAGGCGTGATGGAACCCCACGGTTTGCCAGCAGATGCACCCCGCGCCGGTGCCCGTCCAGAAGACCTTGTGGAACAGTAAAAATCACTTTAATTAGTCCATAGTCAACAGTCCAAAGTCAAGAGTTTTTGACTAATGACTAATGACTAGTGACCATTGACCATTGACCATTGACAGAGGACAAAAAACAGTGAATCTAGCGGAAGGAGTACAAATAGTTTCCTTTGGCATACTGGCGGTGATGATGGTAGGATCAGCCCTTGGTGTAGTGCTGTTCTCAAACATCGTTTATTCTGCTTTTATGTTGGCAGGCGTTTTTATTAGTATTGCTGGCTTGTATCTGTTGCTGAATGGTGACTTCGTAGCCTCAGCGCAATTGCTAGTTTACGTCGGTGCGGTGAACGTGCTGATTTTATTTGCCATTATGTTGGTAAATAAACGAGAAGATTTTGTGCCGCTTCCCAATGCTTGGATACGTAAAGCACTAACGGGGGTAGTCAGTCTAGGATTATTTACCCTGTTAAGTACGATGGTCTTAGCGACACCTTGGAGTCACTCAACTCCTGTTATTGGTGGTGAAAGTTCTACCGTTTTAATTGGTGAGCATTTATTTACTGACTTTTTGCTACCTTTTGAACTCGCTTCCATTTTATTGCTGATAGCAATGGTGGGAGCAATTATTTTGGCGCGTCGCGAGTATTTGCCAGAGCCATTATCATCTGGATTGCCGCAAACCATTTTAACTTTGCCAGAACGCCCCAGAGAACTGGTATCGGCTGGTACTAGTACTGACTCAGATGGTACTGATATTAATCGTGGTGGTTCTCGTCGCGAATAATTGATAACTTTCTACCTGTGGTAGAGACGTTCCGCCGGAACTACCTGTGGTAGAGACGTTCCGCCGGAACTACCTGTGGTAGAGACGTTCCGCCGGAACTACCTGTGGTAGAGACGTTCCGCCGGAACGTCTCTACAATACGTGTCCTAACTAGGGACATGATATAACCACGCTCCAACCAACGACTAACGACTAACAAACAAATTCATGCAACTCCAGTACTTTTTATTACTAGCAGCGGCTTTGTTCTGTATTGGCATCTTTGGTTTAATTACTAGCCGTAATGCCGTGCGGGTGCTGATGTCGATTGAGTTGATGCTGAATGCTGTTAATCTGAATTTAATGGCATTTTCCAACTTCCTAGACTCAACATTAATTAAAGGTCAAGTTTTCACAATATTTGTGATTACCGTGGCAGCTGCTGAAGCGGCAGTTGGTTTAGCGATCGTGCTTGCTATTTATCGCAACCGTGATACTGTCGATATGGAGCAGTTTAATCTTCTTAAGTGGTGATGTCAGGAACCCTAGCCTAAAGGCATAGGGCTTGCATGAGAACTCATCAAGCCATTCTGACCAGCCTAAGTCTTAACTGACTACGTTTTTTGAGTCACGACACCGGAGAATGCGAAGCTAGTTTTCCGCTCTGTCACTTGTAATTAAACAGTTCTAAGGTCACTGGAATAGTGTTACAAGTTTAAAAAGCTCTTAAAACATTGGCGTTCGCGAAGCGTCTCCCCTTGGGAGAAGCTAACTTTACCCCGAAAGGGAGGTTCCGCGAGGAACAAAACCGTTATGCGTACAGAGTTGTGAGATTTGAAATGGTAATTGTCCCATTGAAAGTGCAATACAACGGCACACCGAATTAAACAACCCCCGTGTAATGGAGCAAATATAAAGCCGTCCTTCTAGGACGGGGTTTCAGACCGCAAGGAGTTTCGATGAAGTGCAACTCAAGCAAGTAATCATTGCTTATAAAGCGAGAGACCCTCAAAGCAAACGCTGGGCTGAAATCTGTGCCAAGCAACTCGAAGACCGCCAATGCCACGTATTGATGGGACCCAGTGGACCAAAAGACAATCCTTATCCGGTGTTTTTGGCTTCTGTAGGGCAACCAATCGATCTGGCTGTGGTACTTGGCGGTGATGGTACTGTTTTAACTGCTGCAAGACATTTAGCCCCAGCTGGTATCCCAATATTGGCAGTGAATGTGGGAGGTCATCTGGGGTTTTTAACTGAGTCGGTGGATGAATTTCAGGATACGGAGAAGGTTTGGGATCGACTGCTGGAGGATCGCTATGCTATCCAGCGGCGTATGATGCTACAAGCTGCGGTGTATGAGGGACATGGGACAAATATTGAACCTGTTACCGAACGCTACCTAGCTTTGAATGATATGAGTATTAAACCTGCTTCTGCCGATCGCATGATCACTTCAATTTTAGAAATGGAAATTGATGGTGAGATTGTCGATCAGTATCAAGGAGATGGTTTAGTTCTAGCTACTCCCACCGGTTCCACTGGTTACACCGTTTCTGCCAACGGTCCGATAATGCACGATGGGATGGAAGCTATTACCATCACTCCCATTTGTCCAATGAGTCTTTCTAGTCGTCCTCTGGTCTTACCTCCCGGTTCCGTTGTTAGCATCTGGCCCTTGGGGGATTATGAGTTAAATACCAAGCTGTGGATGGATGGGGTTTTAGCTACTTCAATTTGGCCAGGACACCGCGTTGATGTGCGGATGGCAGATTGTCGCTCTAAGTTTATTATTCTGCGGGAAAATTATTCCTACTATCAAACCCTGCGAGAGAAATTACTGTGGACGGGGACAAGGATTCGCTATAGTAATAATAATCAGCATAATTGATAGAGGTTATGCCATCGCATTTAATCTCCAAAAATAACATGCGATCGGTGGAGTAGAAATTAATTATGGGTTATCCGAAACCTTTGATTAGACGTAGCATTGCTACGTCTTTTATATTAGACGCCTAAATTAAAATCTTGGACTTTGGACAAAAGTCTTGTATCATTCCAGAGAATGTAAAAAAGCAGTTTTTGGCTCTTTTATTCGGTCAACTGATGAAGAGCGATCGCCCAACCCATTCAATTTCTTAGCGTTATTTTCATTCGTTAGATATATTGACAAATGCGTCATAATCTTAAACTGTCACCAATGCGCTAACTTCTATTATGCAACGCCTGATGAAGACTGCTCTCAAGTTGGATACCCCAACCCAAGAAAGCACGCGATTATTTTCTAACATCGAATTTGATGGCAATAAGCTAACTCATCAATCGGGTAGTGTTTTAGGAGGCACTGCACTTATTGCTGGAACAACTATTGGTGCTGGTATTCTCGCTTTACCTGCGGTTACTCTGTCCTCTGGCGTTTTGCCATCTACAGTCCTGCTCATTGCTATTTGGCTCTACACTTTAATCTCAGGTCTAATGATCGCAGAAGTGACTTTGAACACGATGCATCGTGTGGGGCGCCCCAATTTAGGTCTGTTGTTCATTGTTGAGAATACCCTTGGGTTTGTGGGAGCGCGGATTGCTGCTGCCGTATATCTTTTTTTGAACTATGCCTTCCTTGTGGCATACATTACCAAAGGTGGAGAGATTCTAGTCGATGCTGCATCTGTTGTGTGCAATGTGCAGAAGGTTTTGCCGGAGTGGGTGGGGATAACAACATTCACTCTCTTATTTGGCAGTATGATGTATTTTGGGCGAGAAAAGATTGTCGAGAAATTAAACAATGTATTTGTAGCGATTCTCATTGCTTCATTTCTAGGAATATTGTTGCTGATCTCAACCCATCTTCAAATTGGCAAACTCTTATATCAGAACTGGACTGCGGTGACTCCTGCTGTTTCAGTCATGTTGGTAGCCATGTTTTACCACAACATTGTGCCGCTAGTTGTGGCTCAAATGGAAGGAGATGCCCGAAAGATTCGTTCCTGCATCGTCATTGGTTCTGGGATTCCCCTAGTGATGTTCTTAGCCTGGAATGCAGTGATTTTGGGAAGCATAACTCCCGATATAGTCCAAAATATATCTAATGGCAGAACTGTTTTTGACCCCCTGCAAATTTTACGTTCAGGGAGTACCGGAGAATCCTTAGGAGCGCTAGTATCTGTTTTTTCAGAGTTTGCAACCATAACATCATTCATCGGAGTTGTATACAGTTTGCTAGATTTCTTCAAAGGTATTTCCAATGTTGATAATAATCAACTTTCTAAAAGCCAGCCGCTCTATTTAATAATTCTTGCACCGCCGATGATTCTGGGAGCGCTTAATCCTAGCATCTTTTTTACCGCTCTAGATTACTCTGGAACCTTTAGTGTCTCAGTTTTAGCAGGGATTATTCCGGCGTTAATGATTTGGAAGCAACGTGAAGCGCACTCACACTCAAATAGCATTAACCATCAGCTTGCCCCTGGTGGTAAGGTGATATTTATTTCAATGATTGTAATTGGATTCCTCTTTATATGGACATGATTGATTTGGGGTAGCCGTTCACAGGATTTAAAAAGTATACCCAGCGCAGAATAATAATTGAATCACAAAATGGCTCAATTGAGGTAAAAGCAGATTACAACCGCCTCAAACAAGTATTGCTTAATTTAAGAGATATCGTTGATGCGGTTTACCCTTCTTTTTTGCTATCCCAACTCACATAAGCCGTATACTAAATTAAGAATGCATATTTGATTTTCTGAAAGTCTCTAACATATAACGGTTCTTATGCAAATAAAGTACAACTTTGTCTGCGTTCATCTGCATTCATTGCGGTTACTGAATGATATATTCACCCACTTGAAGACTGCTGAACTTAGAGCTTTGTAATTCGGGACTAGATAGAAAGTAGCGTCAAATTTTTAAAACGGAGAAATAGAATTTGTTAGGAACAACTTCGGCATCCAAGAAGCTTGCTCAGATGATCTATGGTTACTGGCAAAGTCAGTGCCTTTATATAGCAACCAACTTAGATATACCTAACCTTTTACAGTCAGAACCAATGACTGTAGAAGCGATCGCAAAAGCAACCTCTACAAAAGTAGAAACATTGTATGTTGTTTTGCGTGCTTTAGCTCATTTAGGTGTGTTTGCAGAAAAGCCCGGACGTGTATTTGCAGCAACAGAACTCTCAGAAGAACTGATTACAAATGCAGAGCCTTCTCTTGGACATTTTGTGCTGCATATTACAGAACCCTCTATGTGGGATGCTTGGAGGGAATTAGGGAATTCGTTAAAAACAGGGGAAGTAGCTTTTGAAAGGGCACATGGCAAGAAATTCTACGACTTCTTCATGACGGAAAACCCCGATAGTAGAAATATGTTCAACAATGCCATGAGCTTTTTAACGAATCAGGCTGTTGATTCACTGTTTGAAGTCTATGACTTTAGTCAGTTTAATACAGTTATGGACGTTGGAGGCAATCAAGGCGCACTGATTGCCCATATTGTCAACAAATTCGGCTGTAAAGGCATATTGTTTGACCTACCCCATGAGGTTGAGACAGCTCCTGCTTTCTTAGCAACCCAGGGACTTGATGAAGATGCAGTGCAAGTCATTGGTGGTAGTGCTTTGGAGGAGATACCAAAGGGTGCAGATGCGATCGTTATGAAGTATTTCCTCTCCGTATTCAGTGTTGAAGACGCAATCAAGGTAGTAACTCGATGCAGAGAGTCTCTCCCGAAACAAGGTAAAGTAGTACTTCTACAAACACTCGTTCCACCTCGTGGTGCGCCAGTAGAATATCCAGATGGGACGATCCCATCTCTTGCTGCTGTTCAGATGATGGTAACGAATCCAGGGGGTTATTGGCGCACGGAACAAGAATATAAGGATCTGTTTCAAGCTAGTGGCTTTCAACTGGAAAAAGTCATTTACACAGGAACTAGCCTGACGGTGATGGAATTTCAAAAGTCTTCGATTGACTGATAATTGATATCATGTCCGCTTAATTAACAGTAATAAAAACCTACCTACCGTCGTAGAGACGTTCCGCCGGAACGTCTCTACCCGCCGGAACGTCTCTACATTTATGTACTAGAATCCATCCAGACATGATTTCAAGCATTCTGCTAAAACTTGTAAATGAGGTTCTAAAATTAATGTGTAGTGATTACCAGAAACATCAACAATTTTTATATCTTCCGCATCCATTATAGAGAATAATTCCACCCACACGAGGGTTGGATCGGGAGCCATGATATGCTTTTCTCTGGCTCTGAACACAGTAACTTTTCCTGGATATGGCTGTTTTTCATAAGAATAAGTTGCCTTTAGCGTTCCAACTAACACATCAACAATACGTCGGTTTTGATTTGATGGCGGTAATATTTTGACTTTTATTGCCTTGTCAAGGATGTAGTTGATTTGTTCATCAACATTCAAGTGCTTGATTTCATCAGTCGTTACCAGATTATCCTGACCTAACATTCCGCCCAAATACCTGGAAAGAGCGCCAACCAAATAGGGAGCGTCAATTTTCTTGTTTTTATCTAACAGAATTGGAACGTAGGAATCCAGTATTGCTAACAACGAGACTTCCTGTCCCTGTTTGTGCAGTTGTTGTGCCATTTCATACGCCACAACTCCCCCGAATGACCAGCCACCAATAGAGTACGGACCTTGAGGCTGAAACTTGTGAATTGCTTGGATATACAGGCTTGCCATATCCTCGACTCGCGTTAAGGGTTCTTCTCCTCCATGAAAACCTTGCGCTTGCAAGCCATAAAACGGTTGGTCAGTACTTAGATATTGCGCTAGTTTTAAGTAGGACATAACATGCCCTCCCGCAGGATGTACGCAGAAAAATGGTTGCTTATTACCTTTTGGCTGGATGGGAATCAGGGGGGAGCGATCAAAAGTATCTGGACTGGTATTAAGAAGGTTGGCAAACTTTTCAATGGTGGGATTAATGAGGACTGCTGATAAAGGTAATTCTTTACCAAACTGCTGCTCGATTGAAGCTATAAAATGGATTGCTGAGAGAGAATTTCCGCCAATTTCAAAGAAGTTATCTTTAACACCTACTGGCTGAATGTTTAAAATCTCTGACCAGATTTTTGCTAATCCCCGTTCGGTATCATTGCGCGGTGTGATAAATTCATTGTGTTGGCTGAAGCTAGAAACTGTTGGCTTTGGCAAAGCGCGACGGTTTACTTTTCCACTGGGAGTCAAGGGTAATGCATCTAATATCACAAAAGCTATTGGAATCATGTAATCGGGTAGCTTCTGTCTGAGGAAATCACGCAGGGTTTCCGGGGTTGGTTGTTGCTGTTGAGCAGTAAAATAAGCTACTATTTGTTTTTCTTCTGATTGATCAGAACGGGCAATCACAACCGCTTCTCGCACTTGTGGATGAGCAGATAGAGTGTTTTCTATTTCCCCAAGTTCAATCCGAAATCCCCGAATTTTCACTTGATGGTCTATTCGACTAACGTATTCAATGTTGCCATCATGCAGGTAACGAGCTAAATCTCCTGTTTTGTAAAGACAGTAACCCACTGAAAAGGGATTAGCCACAAACCTTTCAGCAGTTAGTTCAAGACGGTTGAGATAACCGCGTGCAACTCCAACACCACCTATATACAATTCGGCAATAACTCCCACTGGAACTGGTTGGAAATAAGAATCTAATATGTAAATTTGTGTGTTAGCAATGGGACGACCGATGGGAGCTAAAGCATGAGATAATTGGGCAGCTTCTACTTTAGAGACAGTTGACCAAATGGTAGTTTCAGTTGGTCCGTAAAGATTCCATACAGCCGCACTTTTTTTTAATAAATGCTGTGCCAAGTCGCTAGTTAATCCTTCCCCACCGCACAGAATTTTTAATTGCGGAGAACCACTCCATCCCGCTGCAAGCAACATCCGCCAACTAGCTGGAGTGGCTTGCATAATCGTCGCACCAGAAGTATCAATTAGCTTTTTCAGTAGCTTGCCATCACTAGCTACACGAGAAGTAGCTAATACCACCTGAGCGCCCGTAATTAAGGGCAGATATAGTTCCAGAGCAGCAATATCAAATGATACTGTAGTAACTGCCAAAAGCACATCTGACTCTGTGATACCGGGTTCAGACTGCATGGATTTTAAGAAATTGACCACAGCGCTGTGAGGAATTTCCACTCCTTTCGGCTTACCAGTTGAGCCAGAGGTATAAATAACGTAAGCAAGATTTTTGGACGTGGTACGTGATGCAGGATTGTCTTTGCTATGGGTAGCAATATTTTTCTGGTTTGTACGTAAACAGACTACCTTCCTATGTTCATCATCAGCAAATAACTTTTGATTATCAGTCAGCAACACTGGCACTTTAGAATCAGATAAGATTAATTCCAAGCGTTCTTGTGGTAATCGCGGATCTAATGGTAGATAAGCTGCACCAGCTTTCAGAATTCCCAAAAGTCCTACTAGCATCTCTAAAGAACGCTCAATGCAAATACCCACTAAAACCTCTGGTTTAACTCCCAGTGTTTGTAAGTAGTGCGCTAATTGATTTGCACGCTGGTTTAGTTGACGATAGGTAAGCTGTTCACCGGCAAAAGAAACTGCGATCGCATTGCTGTTTTGCTCTACCTGTGCTTCAATTAATTGGTGGAGACATAGAGTCAGGTCATAATCAGTCTGAGTAGCATTCCACCCAACCAATATTTTCTCTCGTTCCCTCTCACTCAGCAATCGTAACTGAGCTACTGGCTGTTCTGGATTTGATACAATACTTTCCAGTAAATTCTGAAAATGTCTGCTTATCTGAGCAACTGTCGTTTCATCTAACAGATTGCTGTTGTAATAAAAACAACTCTGCAATGATTCAGAAAGCTGGATGACTTCCAAGCTTAAATCAAATTCTAGTTCGATTTGATCACAGTTTTTCGACTGTTTTCTGACTCCTGACTCGAATAAATTTGATATATTTTCCTGTTTATTTAGATTTTGGAAAGTAAATGAAGCTTGACAAATAGGTGAATCACTTGAATTTAACTTTGACTGTAATTCCTTTACCAATAAAGCAAACGGATAATCTTGATAATGCCTTATTTCTAAAGCAGTATGACTAACTTGATTCAGAAAATTTTTAAATGAAATACTTTCGGAAATAAAATCCCGTGATACTACTACGTTAAAAAACTCACTAGCAACTCTTTCCAACTCGAGACTATCTTGCTGATTTAGTCGCAAAGCAACCAGAATATCTGTTTCATTTGTATAACGGTAAAGTAAAACTTTAAATGCTGCCAAAATAAGGTTCTCAAGGCTGACACTTTCACTATTTGCCAGGTCTTTGAGTAACCCAGTTAGTTTATTGTTGATTATAAAAGTATAGGAGGAGCAATCATAACTTTTTATGGAAGAACGCGGTAACGTAGTAGGTAAATTAAGTAAAGGTAATTCTCCCGCTAACTGTTTTTCCCAATATTCTTTAAGTTCTGAGGGAGAAAATGATGCTTTTATCTTGATTGATTTATTCATATTTAATTACCAACAAAATTATTATCCCTATCTTTATATAGCGATTCTCACATTCATGAGGTACAGAAAGAAAGAAAGAATTAACCGCAGATGAAGATAGATAAACGCCGATGGACGCAGATAAATTTGTACCTCAGCAGACTAAAAAACGCTATATACTTAAACTACTTGTTAATAAAGCTGGTTTCATATCGCGAATGTTGCACATATTTCCAAAAGCAGTGAGTATTTTTCGCGGAAGTTTAGTATTGAGTCTACTATGAGCAACCTGTAGGTTATCCATAATGAGAATATCGCCTTGCTTCCACTGAAAAATGGCTGCATTTTTCCATTCAGCTTTGCCCAATTCTTTCGCTTCTGCTGCCGTCATCGTCGTGGGTTGATTATGCTCATTCAAAAAATATGTATTAAGGGTACTGGTTCGTTTTTGCGAACCATCGACAACAGTCGCTGCTGTTGTTAATCCTTGCTGAATTCTTTTGTACAATTTTGCTGGTAGCCAATTGTAATAGAGCCTCTGCCCAAATGAATACCGTTGTCCGAGGTTTCGATACCATTCTCTACTTACTAAACAATCAACAATGCTAAGACAAAAGCAGAGCCTATTCGTTCTTGGATGACTGAATAAGGGAATATGAGAACACTCAAAATTAATAGAGCCATCCTCTTCCCATGTAAAATCAAATTCTTGTTCCTGAAGAAGTTTGGTAATCTCGTCTTTCGATAGTTCCTCGAAGACAATCTCCAATAGATGGTTGGGAACATATCGCACAAATCGCTGAGGAAAGTTGCTAATTTTGTGCTGTAAGCTGGGAGATAAGCTATCAAATAGCTTTTCGGTATTTATGATGGGAGTTTCACCATATGAATCGGGCTGAATTTGGCAAAAAAAAGCAAGTACGCTGGGTCGTACTGGTACCATATTGAGTTCATTGTGGGGAGCAATAATCGTATTTGGTGGAGCTTCAGAAGAGGTGAAAACTTTATCAGTCATTCGTACACGATGTGCGCTGCCAAAGTGATAAAATGGCTCCAGTTCGACATTGAGTAGCTCCAAAACTTTTTGAAATTGTTCTGCACCCTCAACTTCAAATCCCCGAAACAAAATAGCTCCGTATGTATCTAGCTGTTTATTGAACCAGTCGCAACTTTCATTGAGTAGTGCTTTTAGAACTGTGAAAGATTTTTCATTGACTGGCTCTATAACTAAAGGGAGTTCTGTTTCAATACTTGAAAAGGTTTTTTCGTCATCCTGTAAAAACCGTAATTTCATATTTCTGGAAATAGAAATTGGAAGATTTTGCATCTTATTCATAAGAGTGAAAAATTTGCTCTACTTAGCAATTGACCAATAACCTTAAAACTCCCCAATTCCTAATCCCTCTAAACTGATTCAACCTCTGACTTGACAGCAGATTGGCTAGATGAACTTACATATACCCCTAACATAATCACAACAAAACTTATCAAGGTAGTCCAGTTGAGCTTTTCCGAAAAGATAAGCCAAGCTCCTTGAGCGCTCAGGACGGGAACAAATAGATCGCACAAGGAGACAAATCCTGAAGATAATCTGTTGAGGCAATAAGCATAAAGTCCCAGTCCTAGTATTTGACATACCAAAGCTAGGGAAATTACGGTCAACCATCCATTCAAAGAACAAGGGAAAATTCTATCTTCGCTGAATATAACAATGGGCAAAAGCAAAAGCGTACCGATCGCAGAACACCAAGTCATGATCGCGATTGGACTCAATTGAGTTCGTAGTTCTTCGACGATGAGTGGGTATAAACCAAGAAAACCGGCTGAGAGTAATGCCAGTATATCTCCTTGGAATTTGTCACCAGCGGATGAGAAGTCATGGTAGGCTAGGATGCAAGCTCCTAACATCGCGACAAACATACCCATAAGAAATCTACTGTCAAAGCGCTTCCCCCAAATCAGCCACCCCGCTAAGACGGTGAACAGTGGAGCCAAATTGTGCATGAGCGTAGAGTTCGCGACGCTAGTCTGATTTAGTGACCAAGCCCAGAGAATAAGAGTAGCAAACATTACAAAGCCAACTCCTAGCAAGAGCAAGAGTAGCCTGGTTGTATAAACTTGCGGTTTTGGTTCGCTATGAGATAGGCGTTTTTGCGCTGCTGTGACTCCATTCCACAGTGCAAAGGCAACAGTAGAGATCCAGAAGCGATTAAAGATGGTGGCATTTGGACCAAGTTCGCCTTCTTCGCTCAAGCGGATCAGAATTGGCGAGAAAGATAGGGCTATTAAACCTACTACCAATGAAATAATTGCTACGGTAGTTGGTGTTAGAAATGACTGTTCTTGTAAGAATTTCAGTTTAGCTTTAATCATCAATGTTTTAGAATAGCGTTGCTGGGTCTATTTGTCTTTCTGGCTAATTTGTTGCTTTTCGTAGTCTAGCAATACAAATGTACTATGAAAATATTCTTGTTGTTATGACCGAAGCAACACCGAAGAACGACGTATTAATATTAATAAAAGTGAGTAACTATATGTATACTATAAGCCTACTCAGTCACCCCCTCTCTCTACGAGTTTGCCAATATTAAAATCTATCCTTATCCAGCCTTTTTGTCTTTGCAGATTGTCCAGTAGGAGCAGGGGAATTTGCCAGTGGTGAACGGCTAGAAATGGTAGAGGGTCACTTAGACTAAAAATAGCATCCTTACCTCTCAAAATATTTTTGAACCATGTTTTCAGTTGACCAAATGACCTAACATTGGTCAGCCGCCAAATCTCGTGGTATAACCAGTAAGTAGGCTTACTATCAGGCAAAGGTTGCAAAGGATAGTCCGGATCTGGTACATAGCTCAAATACGCATCCGCGAGTTTTGGATGATTATAAAACATGGTGATAGCTGAGTGTGTGCGTGGGTTGCACTCGATCGCATAAACTGTTCCATCTTCAGCTTCAATAAAATCAAATGAAATTTGTCCAGTCAGCTTGAGTTCTTGAACAAAATGATTCACCCACTGAAAAATCTTTGAATTCTCCACATTTTCATAATTGACTTGGAAAGCGGATGATTCGCAGCAACAATACACCCTCAAGGAACCATTTCTGACTGTGCTGTGTGTGCAGTACTCTTTTCCAGGAATGAATTCCTGCATCAGCCAAGGATTATCTTTGCTAATTGGCAAACTCCGAACATGAGTTGCCATGTTTTCGTTGTTGTCAATTGGTAGCTTGGTCATGTCCAAGCGGTGAATTGAGTCATAGGCAATACTTTTAAGAATGTACTTGCGCTTGGAGTTGGTAAAGTCGAAGTTGAGAACTTGTTCCGGGTCTGTAATTAAGAAAGTCTTCGGGACTGATAAACCTAGAGAAAGCGCTTTTTGGCTAAAGGCAAACTTATCATCCAGCATCAAAGTGACTTCAGTATCAAAGTGGAAAACCTCACAACAGGCTGACAATGCTGGCTTTGCCAAGGAGTCGTAATAGCTGGCAACAGGACTACATACAGGAATATAAACGTGGATGTTTTCTTGTTTGGCGATCGCAATTAAAGCTCTCGTGTAGCCTTCTGGATCTTTCTGCGGTGCCGGAACAGTATAGAAGCGATCGACGGCGTTAGAAAATCGATGACCAGTTAACCAGTATTTATGAGTTTCCACCAAAACAACCCGATGTCCAGCTGCGTGAAGCGATCGCGCAAGTTGCAGCGCCTTCGTCATCTTACCACCGCTGACCATTACATTTTTTCGGTTCGGGTTGACAACAATTTGCTTGGGAAACAGACTCTTCAAAAAATTCCCAAACAGCGAAGCTAAGACAACAATGCAGTTAATCGGAAATGCTATCACCAGTAATAAGAGCGTAGCAATATTTTGAAAAGCCGCCACAATAGATGTTCTGAGGTTTTGGAATTGCGCCATCAGCATTGGGGGAGTGGGGGAAGCGTGGTGTGGGGGAGTGGGGGAGTGGGGGAAGCGTGGTGTGAAACAAGGCTTATTTGAACCCTATTGGGAGAAATAGTATGACTTCTTCCTTGTCCCTACTCTCCCCCTCCCCTAATTTACCGACGTCGGATAATGGTTAACCCATCTCGCAAGGGTAGTAGCACTTGCTCAACACGAGGATCGTCAGCAACAATGCGGTTGAATTGTGCGATCGCCTCTGCATTCGCAGTTCGCTCTTGTGGAGGTAAATAAACCAGTCCCTGAAGCAGGGTATTATCCACACAGATGATTCCGTGAGGTGCTAGCAAGTTACGGTCTAGCAGAGTTTGGAAATACTGCACATATTCCTTCTTATCAGCATCAATGAATACCAAGTCGAAGGATTCCTCGGCAGCGGCAAGCTTGTCAAGTGTTTCCAATGCTGACCCTACTTCCACCTGAATTTTTCCTTTGTGAGGAGATTGCTCAAATAAACTTTGTGCCAGGTTAGCTGTGTAAGAATCGACCTCGCAGGCTACTAAACGCCCATGTTCTGGCAGAGCTTCTGCCATTGCAAGTGCTGAGTACCCTGTAAACATACCAATATCCAACACTTGTTCAGCACGGCTCATGTAGACAAACATTTTCAGCGTTTGTCCTTCGACGTGTCCTGAGAGCATTTCCTGCTCTAAAGGACGTACCGTGGTTCCCTCATTGAACTGCTTGCTCCAAGCTTCCTCTTGAGTCCTTTTGGCAAGGGCAGCCAGCGCTTTGGACTCTTGAGTGGTGCATTCTTCCAGATAAGGGTCGATTCCAGCCGCGAGACGCCACGCTTGCTTGACATGAGATGCGATGGACTCCGACACATTCCCATCTGCTTCGATCATCTCAATAGCAGTTGCCAGATGCTCAACTAAAATTCCGAGTGGTGTTACCGGACGAGCCTTTTGTTGATGTAAGACACTAGACATTGATGGCACTTCCAACTAAAGCGGACTCATTAATTTTCACGTACTCGTCTATCCCAGCACCACTACGTGGGTAATTGGCACAGATGCGTTTGTGGTCTTCTAGTGCCGAGTCGAGTTCTTCACGAGTCATGTCGTTGACAAAGAAGCAACTGCCGATAGGACAAGGCATTGCAGCTCTCTGTAAACCGTCTCTTGTCAAACTGATAGATTCAGTTGCATTCCACACTAGTTCAGAGTTCAACATAGGATGGTCAAGAGCAAGACCCAAACGGCTCATCAGTAATAGGATACGTTCGTGATCTTTGGTTGTGATGTATCCTCGTTTTTGAGCGATCGTTGCGGAGAATGCCATGTCAATATTTACAGCTTGACCGTGGAACAATGGTACATGTGGAGCTAGTTCCAGGGTAGGACTCCAAGTGTGACCGTAGGCAATGACGCGATCGAGGTCTATTTCATGCAAGTTAGGAGTTTCTAACTCCAGCATGGTTTTGATTGCTTCGTAGTTGACTTTATGGGCAATCTCTTTAAGTTCCGGTGTACCATTCACATGTCCAAAGTGAGTGGAAAGCAGTTCTTCACCATATTCGTATAGCAGTTCAAAGACTTGCGAGTTAGCAACTACAGCAATTTTCATCAACTCTGCCATACCATTACGAACTTGAGTTGTTGGCAAGGTTTTCAGAAATGAGAAATCGAGGATAACTTTCAAAGGTGCATGATATGCTCCCAAGCGATTTTTCAGCTTGCCATGATTAACTGCGACCTTAATTGCTACACCTGCATCAATTAAACCAATCAATGTAGTCGGAATGCGAATGTAGTTACTCTTGCGACGGTAAGCAGCGCAAGCAAACCCAGCTACATCAGTAATTAAACCACCACCGACAACTAAAACTGGCTCCTTACGAACTAAGCCAAAATCCGAAAAAGCATCAACAATTTTTTCAAAGGTTGCAAGGGTTTTAGCTGGCTCTGTAATGATAATGGGAAATACTGTGAGTTCAATGTCATAGTGTCTAAAATATGACTTGATCTGATCCCCATAAAGTTCATTGACATTAGCATCAATTACGGTCAGACAGCGACCAAATTTCCCATAGCTATCTGCAATTTCTCTGTTTTTAATGTCAAATGCACCGTTCACATAGACAAGACTAAAATCGATTTTTTCGTAACCTTCGACGTAAAACGCAGCTTCCGTAGCTTCAAACGATGCTTGAACCTTATTCATGTCTATTGACCTTGATTCCAACTAATGTGATATTTCGGTAATAATTCCGATTTACCCTAATGCACGTCAGCAACAAATGATGCTATTTATCGTTTTAGATTTAAGGTACTATAAAATTAGCTTTCAATAAAAAGCTAACACTTATTGCTGACTGGTGATGTTATTAAACAACACCATTGATCTGAGTAAATTCTGTAGGTGGGTTAACCTTGAATTCGGCATAACCTCAAACTAGTCAACTAGTCCCACTAGCAGTATAGTGACATAAAACTTGCATGTTTATTCCGGAGTTGTTGACTTTAAATTTGGGAAATTCATCTGAATTCAGATTTATTCCACTCTGTTTCACTCTAGTGGCTTTCCAACTGTACGATTCCGCAAAAATTCTAGCCGAGATAACTGTTCATATCGTTGATTTCCAAGCTTAAATTTGAGATTAGAACCCTGATTAATCGTTAGTTCGCTGTTTTTTAGCATTAGTATCAGACCTTATATCACTAAATTTTGGTTCAGAATAACAGTGGAGCTTTTAGGAAGTTTATCTGAATTTTTATTAACTCCACCATGTTTGCCTCTAGCAACTTTCCGACCGTTAGACTTTGCAAAACTGCTATTAGGCTTAGTAAACCACTCATATTCTTTATTATTGTCTATCTCCAGGCTGAAATTTGAGATGACAGGCATGATTATAGCGCTTCTCGGTTGCGTGCAATACGCAGTGTAGAGACTTCGTATTTCGCGTCTCTACATTTACTTTTGAGCATGTATGTGATTCAAATGAGAACCGCTATAATCCTCAAATTGCTTTTTTTCCCATTAGTTTCAAACCAGAAAATGACTAAAAACGAAGATGACTTACTACACTCTGTTCCGAATGACAGTAGAATTCCTGTTTTATTCAGTCAAGTTACTGCTCAGTATTCAACATACCTCCCTCACTGACTCTTGAAAATTCAGATTTTAGATATATCTGAGATCCTAGTAACAAAACTTTATCATTATTAAGGTACGGTTGTCTATGAAAAATTTCTAAGTTTGCTTGAATTGGCTTTTTATCCTTGTAAATTAAGGTTTTATAGTTTAAGCCAGCAAAAAATTTGCTAGTTAGTAACTTAGAATACAATTACAAATCATAACATTAGAAGCATACAAACCATAACATATGTCAATTAATTTAAGTCAATCCACCATGCGGACTATACTGGGCAACCAGGCATTTTTAACAAAGTATGTCTAAAGATAGATATTTTAGGCATCACCGTGGCAAAACGGTATTACCTTTGTAGAGACGCGAAATTTCACGTCTCTACGTCTTTTCTGGAGATATCTAATGATATTCAACGTTCGGAGGTAATTGAATAGTTGCGAACAAAGGACAGATGGACTTTTAAGGAAAGGTATTTATCGTTAATGTACTAAATTAGGTTACTGTCAAAGTAAGGTTGGTGATGTTTTACAACAAACGTCTCTCTCTGAATAAGCGAGCAATGCTCCAGAAATGTCTATTCACCTACCTGGGTGATTTTTTTAACAACTTCTTGGGATTGGTTATGCACCATTTTAAACTTGCTCCCAGTTGGTTGCGATTTTTGATTGTTGTCTTGTTGGTGATAGGTGTATTTTTTCGCTTTGCTAACCTAGAGCGTAAAGTTTACTGGCATGATGAAACTTATACCTCATTGCGGATTTCTGGTTACACAGCACAGGAAGTAAAACAGCAAATTTTTAATAATCGTGTAATTACTGGGACATATTTTGATAAGTACCAAAGTCTGAATTCAGAAAAAAACTTAGGTGACACAATTAAATCTTTAGCAATAGAAGATCCACAACATCCACCACTTTATTACATAATAGCTCGATTTTGGGTGCTAATTTTTGGCAATTCGGTAACAGCAATTAGAAGTTTGTCTGCTTTTATCAGCTTGCTAGTGTTTCCCTGCGTTTATTGGTTATGCAAAGAATTATTTAGAGTGCCATTGTCAGTTCCTTTTATAGCTCTAGCTCTGATGGCAATCTCCCCGATTCATCTTGTCTATGCTCAAGAAGCACGAGAATATATGCTTTGGGCAGTAACTATATTACTATCTAGCGCCTCACTGCTGCGAGCAATTCGACTAGAATCAAAAAGTCAAGCGGTAGGCAAAAAACAGCAAGCACCAGATCCTATTTTTGTGTGGGGGATTTATGCGGCAACTTTAGCACTAAGTTTATATACATTTTTATTAAGTGGATTTGTTGCTGTTGCTCATGGCATTTATATAATTACTATTGCTAAATTTAAGTTTACTAAAATAGTAAAAGCTTATCTTTTGGCTTCGCTGGCAGGCTTTTTAGCCTTTATGCCTTGGATATTAGTTGTGTTGTTCAACTTTTCAAATTTGGACTCGGCAACATCTTGGACAAAGATGCCAACTAATTTTATCAATTTAATTCAAGCTTGGCTGATTCAGTTAAGTCATATTTTCTTTGATTTGAACTTTGGATTTGAAAATCCCCTCAGCTATTTAATTACACCAGTTATCTTAATATTCGTTGGTTATGCAATTTATTTTCTTTATCGGACAAGTAGTGAAAAAAGCTGGTTGTTTATTGTCTTATTAATTGCGGTGCCTGCACTACCTTTAATGTTACCAGATTTGCTGTTTGGGGGAATACGCTCATTAAGCGATCGCTATTTATTGCCTTCTTATTTGGGTATTCAAATTGCTGTTGCTTATCTGTTAGCAACTCAGATATATAGCGGAAATTTAGCGCGTCGGCAAATCTGGCAAATGATTACAGCGCTAGTAATTACCTGTGGAGTTATTTCTTGTGGGGTAAGTTCCCAAGCCGAAACTTGGTGGAGTAAGGTAATTAGCTATGGTAATCCACAAGTTGCCACAATTGTCAATCAAGCTTCGCGTCCACTTTTAATTAGTGATTCTTTTGGCATTAATTATGGAAATGTCTTTTCTCTCAGCTATCTTTTAGAGCCAAAAGTGCGATTTTTGTTGGTGAAAGAAGAAAAGACACCTAAAATTTCTAATCAATTTACAGATGTATTTTTTCTAAATCCCGCAAATGATTTCCGCCGAAAAATAGAAACGAACTATAAATCTAAATTAAATGTTGTTTATCAAGATAATTATTATTCTCTTTGGAAACTAGTAAAAACCCGTAACTTACGCAGACGCAATATTTCAGTTTCAAAATTGATTTTTTAACATATACGTAGAACGCACCAGCGTAGCTTAACACACCCTACAAATACTTAATTTTGTTCAAAAATCAAATCGGATTGCTATAGTTGGTAAAAATTGATAACGAAATTTAAACCAATTCTCAGCTTAAATTAATTTTTTCAGGAGAGTCAGGCTTTAAAGTTACATCAGAGACGAAAGAAAGGACATTAAAGCCATGAAGTTCAAGTTTTTAGCAATTTTGGGTATCGCTCTTGTTTTAAACCTAAGCTATGGAAAAGAGGCAAGTGCCAAGCAAGTAACCACACAAATGCAAAAATCAACAACTGCAAGCACTCCTGTTGCACAGATGGTGAAAACAGCCGATGATTCTGGAACCTTTAAAGCTGGGGAGCATCCTACTCAAGGTACGAATCGCGTAGTTACCGAAGAAAAGGCAAAGCGCAATCTAAAGAGCTAATAAAACATTATTGTCAGTGCGCTTTTTCTTGATCGTGATTTTAAGTTTGATTATATCTTGAAAATACCCAAAGAAGCGGTAAGGCGTTGCTCGTACAAAGCTCCGAAATTCCGAACAAAGGAAATCTGCGGGTGCTTATGCCTTGAAAATATGAATTTAACTATGCTTGTATACTTGCTGATTGATATTAGGTTGTGTACGCAAATCGCTACCTAAAGTATAAAGATAAGAAATATTCAACCAAATTAAATATTAGTCTTAACAATTTAATATTAAATACTAACGACAGGGGAGGATGAGGATGAATAAAATTAAAAAGAGTTGGCTAAATTTTGACCCCTTTTCATTGCGAGTGCGTTTAACAATTGGTGTTGCTGCCGTTTCAGCTTTGGGATTAGGTAGCCTCGCTATGTGGACGAGTTGGAAAATGCAACATATTTTGATTGACAGTCATAAAGAGAATATTGAACAAATTGCTACACGTTTCCCGCTATATGTGCAATTTGATCGTGAAATAATGCCATCAGAAACAGGGTTGCAAAAAGCAATTAATAAGTTAACTACTACGAATACATTATTATGGATAAAAAATCCAGGAAACAAAATAGTGGCAAAATCTACCATTGGGAATTTGCTATCTGATTCTACAGCAACTAAGTTAATATCTTTGGCAGATATGCCGACTAAACCCCAAATTTACAAAATTAATCAACGCTACTTTCTTTTATATTGCAATAGATTGCTTGTGGAGGACAAGCTGCTAGGAAATTTGTTCGTTGTGCAGGATATTACCTACGAACAAAGGATGTTTGAAACAATGCTGAAGAGTTTGACTATTGCCAGCATTTTGACGATTATGATAATCTGTGTAGCGATCGCATTTTATATTAAATATTCTTTGCAACCTCTACGTCAGCTTAGTCAAATGACGGAAGTGATTTCTGCTCAAGACTTACCAGAAGCGCATTTATATCTTGATAATGCACCTAGCGAAGTCAAGGAACTAGCGCAAACATTTAATATGATGTTATCTCGTCTCTCTCAATCTTGGGAACAAGAGCGACAATTCGTTAGTAATGTTTCTCACGAATTACGTACACCCCTAACTATTGTACATGGTTACTTGCAAAGCGTATTGCGGCGGCAAAATAACTTAACAGAAATTCAACGGGAAGCTTTAGAAACAGCTGCATCGGAAGCAGAACGCACGATTAGGCTTTTACAGGATTTACTTGACTTAGCACGGGCAGATAGTGGTCATTTACATTTTCGCATAGAGCCTTGCGTGGTGAATGACTTGGTTGCAGAAGTTGTGACTATGGCTGAGAAGTATACCCAGCGCCGAATTATAATTGAATCAGAAAATGGCTCAATTGAGGCAAAGGCAGATTACAACCGCCTCAAACAAGTATTGATTAATTTAGTTGATAATGCTGTTAAGTATTCGCAACCGGATACAACCGTGATTGTGAAGTTGTATCAACAAGAAGAATCGGCAATTATTCAAATTCGCGACAAAGGTTATGGAATTCCTTTACAACACCAAGCGCGGATTTTTGAGAGATTTTACCGTGTAGATGAAGCGCGTACAAGTTCTACCGGGGGTTGTGGTTTGGGGTTGTCGATTGTGAAGACACTTGTCGAGGGGATGGATGGAAATGTAACAGTGCGATCGCGTTTAAGTGAAGGAAGTGTGTTTACAATCACTTTGCCGGCTTATCGATTACCAGATTGAGGATGGGGGATGGGATAAAAATATAGATCGCAAAGACGCGATAAATCGCCGTCTTTACAATAATCAGTTGTAGAGAGCGCGATTTATCGCGTCTCTTGCCTTAGCCAAACCGTGTTGAGAGGCAAATATCTCTTATATTATCCGGAACGGCATCATTTGAGTTGGTAGTTAAAGTTGTGCCTACAAGAGAGATATATTCAGCGCTATCCCTGATAAAAACTCAGTCAAGACAAATAACTGCATAAGCTAATAAACCAGAACCTATTTACTTATAACAAAAGGTTCAAACCCAAAAAGAAAAGGTAACCTAATCATAAATCATCAGGAGATCAATCATGACAAGCTTTACTCAAATTCAATCACAAAACGATTTACTATACCCAATCCGTCAGTGGATGGAATCGAGAACAATTAATAATTCTAAACTTGCCCATTTCTTGTGTCAACTTATTCCTGCTCAATGTCCTTTTGAAAGAGATATCAAACTATTTGGACGCAAATTATTTCACATTCCTCCAATGTGTAAGTTAAATCCTCTTTACGAGCAAGTAGTTGGTCTGCGTTTCAAAGCTTTGTGTTATCTAGCTGATGAATGTGGTGAAGATGTGACCGCTTATTGCTAAAAGTTGATGTTTTTTTTGATGCAAAAGCGAAAAGTCTATATTTAGTCAACCCTTCAGCCTCAATAAATCATTAGTTATACTTTGTGCAAACCTGTAAATAATTCAGGCAGCCTACGCAGATATCTTTTCAATCTAACCACCTGAATTTTAAGCCTTTTGGCATATACTTCATAACGAAATCCCATCGGAGCATTATATCTCCAGAAATGAACTATGCTTTCTCCATAACCCTTGTAGAGACGTAGCACTGCTACGTCTTTACGTCTTTTCTGGAGATGTCTATTTAATAATAACGCAATCTGCTGTAACTCTCTCCTCCTCCTCAACCATTGGACATCTCCAGAAATTAATTATGCGTTGCCTGAAACCCTTATAGAGACGTAGCAGTGCTACGTCTCTACATTCATTTTCGGAGATGTCTATTGGAGGGATGAAAAATTGTCTTATAGTTGATAATCTCGGAAGGAACACTTAATACATAAAAATTACGACTATGGCATCCCCAACGCGATTGCAAGGTACAGAGCTAGTGGATTGTGCTAGAGCGAATGCCAAACAGGGAATTGAAACTGCCGCTTATCAATGTGGCTATGGTGAGGATCTCAACACCTTTGCGCGTGAATTACGGCAAGCTTGTGAGGAAATGAATTTGCAAGTCAAAGAACTCAATGAACTGATTACCGACCAAGACATGATATTACAAATTGGTAGTGGTGAAGTGGTTGCCCCAGATACGGCATCAGAACTTTAATTAGTGATTAGGAGTGAGTTATTGGGGATAAGAGTTAAAGCGATCGCACATTTTTTGCTAGAACTATCAAGATAACTTGGTCAAAAATCCTAAAAGTTTTTTAGTTCTCGGTGTCAGCAGCGTGCGACGATAAGCATCAGCTGCTTTTTTAATGCCTTCGGCTTGGGTTGGATAAGGATGAATAACGGTGCTTAATTTGCTCAAACCGATTTTATTGACGATCGCTGTAGTTATTTCCGAAATCATCTCACCTGCATGAGCAGCAACAATAGTGGCACCAATAATTTCATCTGAACCTTTTTTGTGATGAATTTTTACAAAACCTGACTCCTCACCGTCTGCGATCGCTCGATCTACACTACTCAAAGGGATATTTATTGTCTCCACATCCCAACCCATTTCCTGCGCTTGTTTTTCATACATTCCCACATGAGCAATTTCGGGGTTAGTATATGTAACCCAAGGCATTACCAGACTACTAAGTTTAGAGCGTCCCAAACCAAAAGGCGAAAACAGCGTATTTTTGATGACAATTCGTGCTGCCGCATCTGCCGCATGGGTGAATTTCCAATTCATGCAGATATCCCCCGCTGCGTAAATATGACGATTCGTCGTCTGAAGATAATCATTCACCTTTACACCGCGACGCTGGTCATATTCTACCCCAACAGCTTCTAAATTTAGCCCTTCCACATTGGGAGCGCGTCCCGCACCTGCTAAAATTTCATCTACAGTCACAGAATCTCGATGACCTTTACAAGAAAAGTAAAGCCGCTTTCCATCGCTAACCGTTGCCACTTCTTCTAACTGGCAATTTAAAACTAAGCGAATCCCTTCTTTCTTGAAAACTGTTTGCAGAATCTTTGCTGCGTCAGCATCCTCTTTATTTAAAATGTGGGAACCGCGATGAAAAAGCGTCACTTCACAACCCAAACGGCGAAAAGCCTGCGCCATTTCGCAACCAATTGGACCACCACCAATCACCGCTAAACGTTCCGGTCTTTGGATGAGAGAAAAAACTGTTTCATTAGTCAAATAACCAGCTTCTTCAATGCCAATTATTGAGGGACGTGTGGCTCTTGCTCCCGTTGCAATTACAGCTTTTTTAAACTTGAGAATTTTGCCATCAACTTCTACAGTATTGTTACTCGCAAATTTACCGCTACCCAAGAAGACATCAACTCCCAACTTTTGAAAACGCGCTGCCGAATCGTGATGACTTATACCCGCTCTAATTCGTCGCATCCGTGTCATAACTGCCGGGAAATCAATGTCAATATGTTTGGGAATATTAATCCCTAACTCAGCTGCATTCCACATTTCCCCAACTAAGCGCGAAGACCTAATTACACATTTGGATGGTACGCAACCAACATTTAAGCAATCTCCACCCATGAGATTCTTTTCAATTAATGCGACTTTCAAATTCAAATCTAAACCAGCTGCACCTGCTGCAACAACTAAGCCAGCTGTGCCAGCACCAATTACTACTAAGTCGTAACAATGGGCAGGTTCAGGATTTACCCAATTTGCTGGATGCACATTGGAAATTAATGTTTGATTATACTCATCGATTGGGCGAATTATGACTTGATGAAGTTCTGAATTTGACATAATTATTTTTTTGAGGATGGAGGGTGTAAATCGTAGTCAGCGCTTCAGCGCTGTTACAGGTAGAGACGTTCCACCGGAACGTCTCTACTACGCTTTGAGGATGAAAAAACGAACCACAGAGAGCGCAGAGAACACAGAGGAAAAAGAAAGAGTTTGAGAGAGTTTTTGCATAAGTCCTGTTAAATTCTCGTTACTATGGGGGGGAATCCTGCTCCTACAAAACCTCTTGTTCTAATGCTTTTTTGGCGATGCGGGTAACATAAATTGTGACAGCAACTGTGGCAATAAAACCAATGATGCGAATTGACCATTGTGCAGTTGGGTTAATAGGTTGATTTTCTGTGCCGATTCTGGCAAGACTACCAGCGAGAGAACCAATGTAAACGTACATGATTGTTCCGGGAATCATGCCAAGTGAGCCGATAAAGTAATCTTTTAGAGAAACTCCCGTAATGCCAAAAGCGTAGTTTAATAAGTTGAAGGGAAACACAGGAGAAAGTCTTGTTAAAAGCACTATTTTTAATCCTTCTTTGCCGACTGCTCGATCAATAGCGGCGAATTTCTTGTTACCTTCAATTTTACCGGCAACCCAATTTCTTGCTAAATAACGTCCCACTAAAAAAGCGGCAGTTGCTCCTAGAGTAGCACCGATAAAGACGTAGAGCGAACCCCAAACTACACCAAAGACAACGCCAGCGCCTAAAGTTAGAATTGAACCTGGTAAAAAAGCGACAGTAGCAATAATATAAAGTCCAATAAAAGCAAATGCTCCTACTGAACCAAGGTTATCAATTGACTGCAAAGCATTTATAAAGACGTCTTGAAGATTAAAAGATACCTGAGCTAAGACAAAGTAGATGTTCATTACACTTCTTGTTATTTATTTATGTAGTAAACGCTTCAGCGCTTCAAATTATCTCTATCATCGCTGATTTCTGCTGTAACCATACTTTCATTTAAAGCTTTCTGAGCAATTTTTGTCATATATACAGTCACAGCAACGGTGGCAATAAGCCCAATTGCTTGCATTACCCATTGTCCGGTTTGAGTTTGAAGATTGCTTGGCTGATTAGATATGTTCATGGTTGCCAGGTTGCCTGCAATAGAACCTATATAAACATATATGACAGTAGCAGGAATGATGCCTAGCGAACCTAAAAGATAATCTTTAAAAGAAACTTGTGTAACGCCAAAAGCATAATTTAATAAGTTGAATGGAAAGACAGGAGATAGACGAGTCAGCAGTACAATTTTCCATCCTTCTTTGGCAACGGCTCGATCAATTGCTTTAAATTTCGGATTTTTTTCCATTTTTTGGCAAACCCAATCTCGTGATAGATAGCGTCCAATTAAAAATGCCAAGCTTGCTCCGACAAGTGCGGCAATTAATACATAAATCGAACCCCAAAATACGCCAAACAGACAACCACCTTTTAGTGTCAGTAGGGAACCGGGTATAAAGAGTAGTGTCGCTAAGTTATAAATTATCATGAAAGCAATTGGACCGAAGAAGCCAAGACTTTTAACCCACATGATTGAAGTTAGCAAAAGTCCGTGAATGTTGATGTGTTTGGTGGCTATTATTAGGCAGGGAACCAGACACATTAATAGTAATAGTTTGAGTTTAAATTTCAGTCGGCGCTGATTCATTTTTATAAGTTTTGCTAGGGGTATATATCTTGCACCTGAGGGCTGGAAGTCGCGGCTACACAAACAAAACCCTTGATTTTGCTCCCGTTTGTATCGCACCTGGCGACTGGAAGTCGCAGCTACACAAACAAAACCCGCCTACGCGGGTTTAAAACCCTTGATTTTGTGGAGTATAGCACCTGACGACTAGAAGTCGCAGCTACACAAACAAAACCCGCCTACGCGGGTTTAAAACCCTTGATTTTGTGGAGTCCACACACCATCCGGACTTAGTTTGTATAGCCGCGACTTCTAATCGCCAGGGTTGTTTGCTTTGCATTTAATAATTAATCATTTTTAATTGCTATTTCTCACCAAGATATGCTAATTAAATGAGAATTAGCTTAAATTTTCCTAAATTTTTTCTGCCGATACCAGCGAATAAGTTGTTGTGGTGGTACGCCTAGTAAATAAGCAATAATTATAATTTGATTAATTAGGGTGGTTTTCCAAATTCCTTTTTGTAACCATCGACGTGCTGAGGTAATAACTGGCACCGGGATTATAGTAATGCGTCCGATGCGTTTTAAACGACGCATGATCTCAAAGTCTTCCATAAAGGGCAATTCCGGGAAATTACCAATTTTGTTAAATGTCTGTTTGGTTAAAAAAATTGCTTGATCTCCATAAGGCATTTGCCAAAAATGCGATCGCATATTCACTCCCCATTCCACTAACCGGAGACTTGCTACTTGTGCATCGATTCGCAAGGCAAAAGCACCAGCTACTGTGCCAGTTGGTTGTAGCGCTGTGCGAATCATGACATCAAATCCGGTGGGCAAACGTGTATCGGCATGAAGAAATAGCAGAATATCCCCTTTTGCAAGTGTTGCACCTTTGTTCATCTGCACTGCGCGACCTGGGATAGAGGATATAATTGTTACATTTAAACCAGAAGCAATTTTATGAGTGTCATCTTGTGAGCCGCCATCGACAACGATTACTTCTATATTTGTACTTAGTTTAGTATAAGCGATCGCTTGTCTGATATTTTCCGCTTCATTGAGAACCGGGATGATAATAGAAATTTTGGCAGCGTCGAGATTCTCACTCATAATCAAAGGAAAACAGATGCCTTGTTTTTACCACAGGGATAGGGTAAAAAAGTTAACGAACACAATATTGTCATAAATCGAAACAACCGCGTATTAATACTGAATAAAATAAATTGTTTAGGTTAACTTTATCTTCGTTTTCTGTATTATCGCTCAGGGTATTTTTCCGCAAAAAGGGCATCATTTAGATAGTTTTGTGCAGAAAGTTGTCACAGACTATACAAACTTTCTTTTAGTATCGCCTTCTTATAATGAATACTTGCCCTTGCTGCTCCCACCGACTTTTGGCTCATATTCGCAAGAATGAAGTTTACTGGTTTTGCCGAACATGCTGGCAAGAAATGCCATTACTGAGTAGTAAAAAGAGTAGTTCCTATCTAAAATTAGCAGTAAAATCATTTAGAGAGTTTCCGGAGTTAGTTTAGTGTAATTACTTATAGAAGCTACGCAGATGTTTATTTTTGTGACCGACTAGTCATATTAATGCGATCGCTTAATTGACGTAAGGTTTGTACTATAGTGCGATCGTTTTCTAGTAGCTTGGCTATTTTATCACAACTATAAATCACCGTTGTGTGGTCTTTACCACCAAAAACTTCTCCAATTCTCGGCAAACTCAAATTTGTGTGTTGTCGCATTAAATACATACCAATTTGACGCGCCCAACTTATTTCTCGTCGTCGCGAGTTGCTTTTTAAATCTTCAATTGAGATATTCAAAGCATCAGCTACTACCGATAAAATTGCTTCTGGAGTAGCTGGCAACTTTTCAATTTTTGGTTCTAAAAATGATATAATATTTTCTACAGTCATGGCTAAACCCCAAATAGAAATATACGCCACTGATCGAGTTAAAGCTCCTTCTAACTCGCGAATATTAGAAGTGTAATTTAAAGCGATATATTCAATTACATCTGGAGGTAAAATAATATTTTCGTATTCAGCTTTATTTTGTAAAATTGCCATTCTTGTTTCTAAATCTGGCGCTTGAATATCAGCAAGTAACCCCATCGAAAAACGAGAACAAAGACGTTCTTGTAAGCGGGAAATTTGCTTGGGGGGACGGTCAGAAGCTATAATAACTTGCTTCCCAGCTTCATATAAAGTATTAAAAGTGTGAAAAAATTCTTCTTGGGTAGATTCCTTACCCCCAATAAACTGAATATCGTCTACTAACAGTACATTAGCCGCTCGGTAATGCTCTCTAAAACCTTGTATGTTATCATTACGAATAGCAGTAATTAAATCATTAGTAAACTGCTCGGTAGAAACATAAAATATTTTAGAATCAGAATAATTTTTTCGACGATAGTGTCCAATAGCCTGCATTAAATGAGTTTTACCCAATCCGACACCACCGCATAAAAATAAAGGATTAAACTCTCTTCCCGGAGATTCAGCAACGGCTAATGCAGCAGCGTGAGCCATCCGGTTATTTGCCCCGACGACAAACCGTGAAAATACATATTTATAATTTAATTCGCTAGTTATTATTCTGCTTTTAGAAGCATTCTCTAAAATATGATTTTGAATAGAAACTGTCTGAGAAAGTTCTCCTTCATTTAAAAAATAAACTTCATCACCTTGAATAACGGTAAGATAAATTTGTACAGGATGACCAACAATGTCTTGTACTACACGAGCTATTGTATTTATGTAATACTTTTGTAACCAATTACGCGCAAACGGGTTAGGAGTAAGTATCACCAAGCAATTATTTTCTAATCGCTCTGCACTAGCAGTTTTAATCCAAGTTTCAAAGGTGGGACGGGATAATTCTAGCTGTAAGCGCTCCAATACCTGAATCCACAGAGTTTTTATGGGAATTTCCATTTATGTACCACCTTTGCTGCTAATCGTCAAACAATTTTGGATTTTGCGTTCGCGTAGCGTGTCGGAGACAAAAGTTTGAGGGTTGGGTTGATTAGTTCAAAGCTTTTCAAGACGAATTTTGGACTGTCCCCACGGATTAACCGTTCGTTTCTTGGAAAATGGAATTGTCGATTTTGGATTTACTCCATAGTTAAAACGTCGTGCAGTACCAAAAAATATAATTCTTAAATCTCAAATCTCAAATCCCTCAGTCAAAATAGAAGATATAAGCAAGCACCCATTTAGCGTTCAAATGCTCTAGACCTGGAACAAGCTTTTAAGTTGTAACTATTCTTGTTCCCAGTAGGCAAGATCCTACCACTCACTGACTCACAAAGGAGTTGCACGCAACACATGAAGATAACACATGACTTTGGGCAAAAAAAAATTGATACTAGGGGTTTGCCTCAACGGTGGACAGCAACTGGTATCATGTTAATGGTACTGAGTGGCGTAATCATGTCCCTTGGGGGCTGTTTACCTAGCAGTAGTGTTGGTATTGGGAATCAAAGAAATGATTCTCAGGCTCAGACAGAAACCCAAAACACAAGGAATAGCGCTCCAGTAATTGTCCCACCGCCAATTTTCGCCAAGTCTGGAGATCCTAATTTTGTTGTCGGGGTAGTGCAGAAAGTCGGACCAGCGGTAGTTAGAATTGATTCTACTAGACTCGTAAGTTCTCGTAGAAGAGATGAATTTAACGATCCATTTTTTCGGCGCTTTTTCGGAGATCAACCATCACAACCCAGACAAAAAATAGAAGGTAGTGGCTCTGGATTCATCATTAACTCCGCAGGTCAAATTTTGACTAATGCCCATGTGGTGGATGGTGCGGACACGGTGACGGTAACATTGAAAGATGGTCGGACTTTTGATGGCAAAGTGTTGGGTGAAGACCGAGTAACTGATGTTGCGGTAATTAAAATTGGCGCAAATAACCTCCCTACTATTGCTCTTGGTAACTCCGAGACCTTGCAACCGGGCGAAGCAGTAATTGCTATTGGCAATCCTTTAGGTTTAAATAATACCGTAACCTCTGGCATTCTCAGTGCTACAGGTCGTTCTGGTAGTGACATCGGCGCTACTGAAAAGCGAGTTGATTACATTCAAACGGATGCTGCTATTAACCCAGGTAATTCTGGCGGACCACTCCTAAATGCTGAAGGTCAAGTGATTGGGATGAATACAGCGATTTTGCGTGGTGCCCAAGGATTGGGATTTGCCATCCCCATCAATACAGCACAACGAATCGCCCAGCAATTAATTTCCAAAGGAAAGGTGGATCATCCTTATTTAGGTGTCGCAATGGCAACGCTGACCCCAGAAATTAAGAGAGTCATCAGTAATGCTTCTGACGGTCAGCTGAAAATAGCAGCAGATAAAGGAGTATTGATTCGCGGAGTTGTTCGTGGTTCGCCAGCTGCAACGGGTGGATTAAGAGCAGGTGATGTGATTGTCAGTATCAATAACAAATCTGTTGCCAAAAATGAAGACGTACTAAAAATATTAGAAGATAGTCAAATAGGTAGTCCGTTACAAATCCAATTGGAGCGGAATGGACAAACTACACAAGTCGCAGTTAGCCCTGCACCTCTACCTGCTCCACGAGAAAGCTGATTTTATGAAAATAGCTACTTAGTAATCCTAAAGTAAGAGCGTGAAAACTTAGATCCCCGACTTCTTAAAGAAGTCGGGGATCTGAACACCGCGAATTTTCACAACTCCTCCACGGATTGCTATAGTTGTTCCTAAAATACTGTCCTGAACCGTAGTGAGCGGTTTACCGCTCAAATATTCAATTTGAAGGGCTGAAGCCCTTACTACATTTGAGGAATTATATTGTGGGTGAAATACGAAAAATTATTCAATTAGGCAATCCGATATTGCGCTCCAAAGCTGCGGAAATTGAAAATATCGAAGACGAGCATATCCAAAAGCTAATTGAAGATTTATTGGCAACAGTTGCTGATAGTAACGGAGTGGGAATTGCCGCGCCTCAAGTTGCAGAACAAAAGCGTTTATTTATCGTTGCGTCGCGTCCCAATCCCCGATATCCTAAGGTGCCAGAGATGGAACCAACAGCGATGATAAATCCGAAAATAACTGCACATTCAAATGAAATTGTTAAAGGTTGGGAAGGTTGTTTAAGTATTCCCGGAATTAGGGGATTAGTTACCAGATATCAGGCGATAGAAGTAGAATATACTGACCGCAATGGCAAGTTGCAAAAACAAGAGTTTATTGATTTTGTAGCGCGTATTTTTCAACATGAGTACGACCACTTTGAGGGAATTCTTTTTTTAGATAGGGTAGAAAGTACTTTCGATATCATGACCGAGCAGGAGTATCAACAGCAAATTGTTTCAACTGATGTAGAGACGTAGCAGTGCTACGTCTCCAGAGATTCTGGATAACGCATATAGCGCTTCTCAGTTGCGTGCAATACGCAGTTTAGAGACTTCGTATTTCGCGTCTCTACATTAGACATCTCCACAAAAGATGTAAAGACGTAGCATTGCTACGTCTCTACAAGGGTTTCGGGCAACGCATAGTTCATTTTTGGAGATGTCTATTAAAGGTACGGGATAATGACATGCATTCTCAGATATATAGTTATACTATCTCAATTTAAAAGGCAAAATTTTGAATAATCTGATTAACATTGCAGACCAATTTAAGCCCCAAGGTAAAGTCGTTGACATTCAGGAATTTGGGCATGGCAATATTAATAACACCTTCCTTGTAACTCTCGATTGCTTACAAGAAAAGCATTTTATCCTGCAACGCATCAACACGCAGGTGTTTCGTCAACCGAAACTTGTGATGCAAAACATAAGTATTTTTACTCTTCATGTGCGCGATAAGCTGAAGGCTTTAAGCTCTCCAAATCGCCGCTGGGAGGTTCCCCGTGTACTTTTGACACAAACAAATGCTCAAAATCATTTTATTGATGCCGATGGGTCATTCTGGCGGGCAATCAGCTTCATTGAGGCTGCTGAGTCTTTTGACACAATTAAAGATAGCAATCACGCTCGCGAAGTTGGCTATGCGCTGGGTATGTTCCATAACCTGATCAGCGATTTGCCTACGGAAAAACTCGCTGATACTCTTCCAGGATTTCATATTACACCGCGCTACCTCCAGCAATATGTGGAGACGCGAAATTTGGCGGTAGAGACGCGATTAATCGCGTCTGTACAATCTGTTGAAGTGAAGTATTGTTTGCAATTTGTAAGCGATCGCTCTTCTTGGGCTAATGTTTTAGAAAATGCCCAAGCACAAAGACATCTGCGTTTACGCTCAATTCACGGCGATCCGAAGATAAATAATGTCATGATAGACACCACAACCGGACACGCCATCAGTATTATTGACTTGGACACGGTGAAACCCGGCTTAGTTCATTATGATATCGGTGACTGTTTGCGCTCAAGCTGCAATCCTTTGGGAGAAGAAACAGAAGAGCGGGAGATGGTGCGGTTTGATACTGATATTTGTCAATCTGTTTTGCAAGGTTATCTCTCTGTAGCGAGAGATTTTCTCACTATAAGCGACTATGAATATATGTACGATGCAATCCGCTTGATTGCCTTTGAGTTGGGATTGCGATTTTTTACTGATTATTTAGCGGGTAATGTCTATTTTAAGATTAAATATCCAGAACATAATTTGAATAGAGCAATGGTGCAATTTAAGCTCACCGAAAGTATCGAATCTCAGGAAACCGCAATCCGCGCTATCATTCAGGAAATGTAATAGAAATCTAGTAGAAAAGATGTAGAGACGTAGCAGTGCTACGTCTCTACAAGGGTTTCGAGCAACGCATAATTAATTTCAGGAAATGCGATGAACGAGCAAAATTTTTCTTTGCAGCCATTTAATTTAACAAGTTCGCTGTCTGATTTAAAGATTACAGGCAGTATCGCTCGAAACGTCAATAAATTAACTATTTGTTATGCACTGCTTGGAGATTTGACAAAAGTCGAAATTCTGGAATCAGCAGACTTACCAAAGCGCAAATACGATCTTTGGGAAGAAACATGTTTCGAGTTCTTTGTTGGGATTAAGAATTATCCTGATTATTGGGAGTTTAATCTTTCACCTGCCGGACATTGGAATGTCTTTCACTTAGATGATTATCGGCAAGGGTTACAAGAGGAAATAGCTGTTACATCGCTACCTTTTAACGTTGAGCATAAACCAGATGCTTTGTTAGTTGATTTAGAAATTGATTTGAATCAGTTTATCTTGGTGGAGCAAACTTTAGAAGTTGCGATTACTAGTGTGATTAAATCGAATGATGGCAATCTTAGCTATTGGGCATTAACTCATTGTGGTCAGGAAGCGGATTTTCATCGAAGAGACAGTTTTATTGTTGAATTGTGAGTAGATACAATAAGTGAAAAAAAGGTAGAGACGTAGCACTGCTACGTCTGTTTTGGTAGGTAGTCAGCGAGTACAGCGCTGACTACAATTAACGTCAGCCTAACAACGCTTTAGTAGCAGATTCCCCTGCTAACTTTATCCGCTTTGTCAATTGAAAGTTTAACAATGCTAAAATGCTAAACTCAGTCAAGAGTGCCATAAAAATTGTTGTTGTAGAAGCATATTCTACACCTGCCCAAGGAAAGCTGGAAAACAGCCAAAGAGTAGCATTTTTCGAGGCATCAATGGTGAGGAATTGGAGAATCATCGGTGGTAAAAACATTACCGCAGCTACAATGCCAATTGCCCACAAAGAACGCTTAGAAGTTTTCATCATCAACATGAGTTGAGCTATGGTAGCGTAAATCATCATCAAGGTGATGAATAATGCTAAAGCAAAAACTAGATGAATTCTGTGAAAATTGTTTCCAAGCCCAAGTAAATTACGGTTATGGTGAACATTTAAAATCGGTGCAACCGCAATCCAAACTATTGATGGGATAATAGCGATCGCTACATTAATTGCCATTGCTACCGGTGCAATACTCTTTTCACCAAAAATTAAATCTTTTAGCAAAGATTTCTTCCAAACACCCTGATGTTTATACCTTGCCCAATCTTGTACAGCTTGACGGTGAGGTGAGAGAATTGCAATTAAACCAAGAAGCAGTACTGAGTTACAAAATCCTAGCCAAATGAAATTCTCGCCAATTTGAGAATTCACATTGTATAAACAAGGAGGAGATTGCTTATCCAAATTAGGTGGGCAATAATTTTTGACATATTGCAAAGTGAATCCCCACATCATCACTTGGAAACCAGCTACTACAAAATAACTTTGAAGCTTGCTCATAACAGCGGTATTGGGGTTGCGAAAGCAACGTTTTAATCCTTGCCAAATGCCAAACGTACACAAGCCATAACTCAGTAAATGGAAACCAACAATACTACTAACATTTGCTCCAATTGGGAAGTAGAAAAACTGCAATTGTTTCAATGGCGAACCATTGTATAAGTGAAACAAATTGGGAAAGAGATAATTTGTAATATCGAAGGGACTAAATAATCTAAACCAACCCGTTAAATTGTTAAAGTTTACTCCTGAAGATGATGCGATCGCCATCGTCATCATTAAGAATACTAAAACCGAACCACTACCTAACCAAGGTTGGAAACTATTGAACCAGCGACAAACTAAACCAAAAAGTAGCGCTGCACTATAAAAGAAAAGACAGCTAGCAAAAAGAACAGCGTAGAAACTAAAAATGTAACTTAAGGCGATATTAGCAGAACGTCCAGCATACAAATGTAAAGGCACTGCTACTAAAGTTACGAGATAAACTAAAATTGGTACTCCTAACAGCTTGCCAGTCAAAATATTTACTTCTGACTGAGGACTGAGGCGAATAAAATTTAGCGTACCGCGACGTTCTTCATTAGCTAGGTTATTTATGAGTAAATAAGTTCCTGCTACTAATAGTGTGAAGATAAAAATCACACTTAGCGAGAGAAATATGTACTCCAAGTGATCTCGCCACCACAATTGCATATCTAATTGATTAGTGGGGCAAAAAGTCTGTGAAATGTATTTACTTAAAGCTTGACTTTTTGCATTCGCTGATTTGAGTTCGTTTTGCAGGTCAAAAAGTGAAACTGGACTAGATGCTTTAGTTTTTTTAAAGTTTGATATCGCTGTATACAATCTACTTGTTTGTCGAGACAGCGCATCTTGTTGTTGGATATAAGATTTACTTAGACTACAGTATTTACCAACTAGTGAGTATTTTTCATCAGGCAATTCTCTTAACTGATAAACGAATAATACCAGTTGACCAAGTAGCGATATAATAAATGCGATCGCTACAGGAAAAACTTTCAGACGACCTTTAAGTTCGCGCAACAATTGCGGATTCCAATCGCCGATTTTATCTATTAAGTTGAGCATCATAGTCAAAAATACTTCAAAAAAGGTTAATTCTTGTCAAAAAATCGATAGTTGATAGTAGAATAACAACCAATAACTAACAACATTTAACAAAGTATGTTCAGTTTAATTCCCCTGCCTCTACAGGCAGCGCGTAAGGAAGCCTAAATCTAAATCCTCGTCACAAAACGTAATTGCGAATTGCGAATTGCGAATTGCGAATTGTTTTAAGATGCTTGTTTATGACCTAGTTTGAGGAAAATTGTTTCTAGGTCTTCTTGAGTGCAGTGAAACTCGCTTAGAGGAATGTTAGCTTGGATAAGCGATCGCAATAAATTTGCACTATCTTCTTGATTCCCTGAAAAATAGACGCGCACACCCTTGTTATCTAGCATAACTTCCCACTCTTCCACTAGGCAATGATTTTTCAATTCGCTTAAGAGTGCTTCTAAACTTCCCAAAGTGGATAATAAAATTTGCTGGCGAGAAAGACGCTGATAAAGTTGTTTTAGTGAAGCACTTTCTACCAAAAAGCCAAGTTCCATAATTCCCACTGAAGTACACAGTTCTGCTAAGTCGCTGAGAACGTGGGAGGAAATTAATATTGTCATCCCAGCTTCTTGCAACGCTTTAATGATTTCGCGAAACTGCATTCGGGCAATGGGATCAAGCCCGGAAACCGGCTCATCTAGTAGTAGTAAAATTGGTTCGTGGATAATTGTTCGCGCTAAACACAGACGCTGTTTCATCCCCCGCGATAAAGTAGAAATCTGACTATGGCGTTTATTGCCAAGTTGTATTAATTCTAACACCTCATGTAACCGTTGAGTGCGGCGTGGTTCCCGCAAGCGATACAAACGCGCAAAATAATCGAGATAATCCCAAACTGTGAGATCATCATAAAGGGGATAGTCATCGGGTAAGTAGCCGAGACGACGTTTGAGAGTCGGATTACTTTTGTCACGTAATAAGCGATCGCCATTAATATAAATCTCACCCGTAGTCGGTTCCTCAGCAGTTGCCAACATCCGCATGAGAGTTGTTTTACCGGCGCCATTGGGACCAATCAGTCCGTAAACCTCACCCGCTTGGATCTCCAAATCAACATTATTAACGGCAACATGGCGATCGAATTGCTTAGTGAGTCCACAGGTGCGAATTGCCAGTTCATTTACCATAGCTGCAAAAAATGCGGTTTAACAGTTAACCTAACTTCTCTCTACAGCTTTTGTCAGGGTTGTTTCGGAAATTGAAACAAAAGTAGGCATTGCTCCTCGTCCTGAAGTAGGAGAGTATTAAACCGCAGATAAACGCAGATGAACGCAGATGATTGTATTAGCTTCATCTGCCTCCTTGCAATGACAAACCATATTCTATTTATGCTCATCTGCGTCTATCCGCGTTTATCTGCGGTTTAAACTCTTATTACCCTAACCCTAGAAAACCGGAAATCAGCGGCAACAGTTTACCACACGCTTCAACCAAAGTTGCCGCGCTGGGTAAACTAGAAATTGTCCCCTTTAAAATCTTCATCGCCGTTTTCGCTGTTTTTTGCATCGCACCTTCTTGGGGATTTTTCCCGGCTTCTGCTAAAGCCTTAACTTGTTCTAAAGCCTCAGCTTTATCTTCTTCGCTTAAATTATTATCAGCTTCAATTGCTGTTTGCAATTGCGTCAATAATTCCTTAATTCCCGGTTTCTCAGGTTCAGAAGATTTTGGTAACTCGTTGATTGTATTTGTTACTGTACCGCTGATTTCACCTAAATTCAAAGCTTGTCCGCTAGCATTAAAATCTCCGCCGACACTGCCAATATTGATTTTGCGGCTGGCATCATTACTGTTAGTCATGTTTTTATTCTCTACTTTGTTATCAACTTGAACATTTATAGGTTTATTCGCTAATAATTTAATAATCTCTGTCATCTCTCCGCTTTGTTGGCGATAGATGACTATTTGCTCATCTTTAGCTTGTAATTGTGCTTTATATTTTTCTTCTACGGCTTGCAGTGCTAATTGATAATTGTTTGTAAAATCACTATGAATCTTTTCTTTATCAGCACCATCAGGTACACCGACCTTAACGACAACAACCCCATCACCTTTATTTTCAATACTCTGTAGGGCTAATTCTGTGTCTTGATTTTGGTCTTGCACTGTTTTGAAAGCGTTAACAAAAGCTTTCCAGTCGATGCCGTTGCGGAAAATTAAATCAACTGTATTTAAAACCTCTTCAAACAGCTTGGTAAATTCTCCTGGTTGAAAGTCGCCACTACTGGGACGGCGTTCTCTGTCATCGGTTTCTGGCTTGGGATATTCTAGAAGATAGACAAAGCGACAATCGACATTATCTAACCTGGTTGTACTTTCAATATTCCACGCTTCCACACAAGCACCAGTCATTTGAGCGCTGGTAAAATCAGTACTAACAGCTTGAGTGAGAGTTAAGTTTGCCCACTCTAAATTTGCTCTTTGGAAGGTGGCTTTACTAATATCAGCGTATTTAAGATTAGCTTCTTTCAAATCTGCGCCTATGAGGTTAGCGCCTTTCAGCTTCGCACTAACATAAGTTTTTCCTCGACCATTGCCAGTAACGAGTAAATTGAGAATAGCTCGTTTAGCTAATATTGTGTCGCCTACTCTGGCAAAGTCAAGTTTTTTTGCTTCATAAAAACGGGTGCGTGTCAGGTTTGCTTTTCTAAAATCTGTGTTTTTGAGAATTGCCCCAGTAAAATCAGCATCGGTTAAATCGGCATTGCGGAAGCTGGTTCCACCTGTAGCAGCAAAGGCAAGAGCAACTGAACGAACCCAAGCCTCTTTTTCATTTCCAGCTAAACTACGCCAGCCAATGTAAGCACTAAATAATGCAAAGGCTCCGCTAAAAGCTCCGGCTACGGTGTAGGCTCTGGCTCCGGCTATGCCTTCTACGCCTCCGGTTAAGACTACGATTATGGCTAGGGCTACGGCTCCGGATAGGGCTATGAATACAGCTCCGGCTCCGGCTATGGCTCCGGCTATGGCTCCGGCTATGGCTAGAGCTCCGGCTAAGATTACTGCTCCGGATACGGGTGTGACTATGGCTCCGAATACTAATACGGCTGAACCTCCAGCTCCGGTTCCGGCTACGGCTCCGGCTACGGCGATTCCGACTATAGCTCCGGCGAAGGCGAAGGCAAAAAATCTTAAACCAGCTGTTAAACTTTTACGAATAGTGATAATACAAAATATTGCCACTATTACTAAGGTAATTATACCTCTGAAGAAATTTTGAGAGTTGTTGAACTCAAGAATATATGCTGTCGGTATACCAATACTAATAATTGATAAAAACTCTGATAGTACCGACAGCAGCCATGAGACTATAACTAACCCAATTACCCAACGCTTTTGTAGTCCAGCCTTCGCACCTGTGAAATCAGCACCTTTGAGAATAGCATTGCTAAAATCTGCCCCTCTAATATCCTTATTGCTAAAGTTTGCCCCAGTCAGGTTTTGACCTTTAAAAGAGCGACCTCGGAGATTTTGACCGGAGTAGTCTGGCGGCCTAACTGGGTCATTATTAAGTTATTGATGAGATTGTATACAACTTTGCTGGGCAATATTCCGGATTTTGGCAAAATAAAGAAAATACAAAAATTTTGGATGCAACACGCGCTATGAGAGCATAACTGTGCGTCCTTACTTTTAAATGCTGAAGTTATCATCAGCAATATTGAAGTTGCTGTAACCATACTTCAACTGTAGTTAGGTGTTCCAAAAAATAAATGATCCAAAACCCGTCATTGCGAGCGAAACGAAGTGTAGCAAAGCAATCTCAAAGACTTTGCGATTGCTTCATTACGCTTCCCTTCGGGACGCTTCGCGAACGCTTCATTCGCAATGACGTTTGTAGCGGTTCCCGGACTTATGGGAGCGGTCTACCTCGTAACGGGAGCGGTCTACCTCGTGACGAAAGCGGTCTACCTCGTGACGAAAGCGGTCTACCTCGTGACGAAAGCGGTCTACCTCGTGACGAAAGCGGTCTACCTCGTGACATTAGTCACTAAGACTCAATTTGTGTCTACGCACTATTTAACACTCATGACAGTAAATGGCAAAGCTTGCCATAATTATTGTAGAGAAACCAAAATACCCAAGCCAATGACCAGCATAAATATTTCTCTGCCTGATTCAATGCGTGCGTATGTAGAGCAACAAGTTGCGAATGGTGGTTACAGCAGCGCGAGCGAGTATTTCCGCGAATTGGTGCGTCAAGACCAAAAGCACAAAGAAAATGAACGGCTCGAAGCAATGCTATTAGAAGGTCTAAATTCTGGAACTGCAACAGCGATGACAACTCAAGATTGGGAAGACGTTCGTCAAGCTGTGCGAGAAAGAATCACCAAGGGTAAAGAGCAACATCAAGGTTAATGAGTCAGGTAAATAAACAATACTGCTCGGTTAAGCCCAAAAACCTTAACCCGTGTAGGTTGGGTTGAGGAACGAAACCCAACATTTGGGGGGCTTTGTTGGGTTTCGCAGAGCCTCAACCCAACCTACGATTTCCTTAACCGAGCAGTATTGAGTCAATAAACGACTTTTAATCAAATAGGATTGTTATATAGCGATTCCCACATTCATGAGGTACAGAATATTGAATTAACCGCTTCGGAAGATAGATAAACGCCGATGGACGCAGATAAATTTGTACCTCAGCAGACTAGGAAACGCTATATGAATAATCTATATGAACAAGATTTTAATCTTTGGCGAGAAAGCATTATTGAACAAATTAAAGAACATCGGTTTCATGATATAGATTGGGAGCATTTGCTTTTAGAATTAGAAGACATGGGAAAAGCAGAGAAACGGTCATTTATGAGTAATTTAACGATACTGATTGCTCATTTACTTAAGTTAACCGTTCAATCTGATGCTCCTGAGATGATGAAACAAAGCTGGTATAGTTCTGTCACAGAACATCGCTTTCGAGTAAAAAAGGATTTGGAAGAAAATCCTTCTTTCAAAAACTATATTACTGAAGTTATTTCTAAGGCTTATGCGGATGCTCGCAAGCTGGCAATCAAAGAAAGTAAAAACGCTAAATTTGGAGTTAGAAAACCTGAAGAAGAAGAATATCCTCTCGATTGTCCTTTTCTTCTAGAACAGTTATTAGATGAAGATTTTTATGGAGATAGTGATTAACAGTTAAGTGGGTGGAAAAAGTTATTTGTTGTCATTGCGAGCGTAACGAAGTGAAGAGAAGCAATCGCAAGGGCTGGGATTGCTTCATTTCGCTTCCCTTCGGGACGCTTCGCGAACGCTGCATTCGCAATGACATTGTGTAATTAATTATATTTACCTACTTATCAGTTTGAGTGTGGGGGTGAAACGCCGCACCATACGTTTGTAATTAATTATGTTTACCTACTTATCAGTTTGAGTGTGGGGGTGAAACGCCGCACCATACGTTTGTTATTCGTGAACTCACTACTCTAAAATTAGATTACGCGACTAAACAGTAATCTCAAAATGACTAGAGAATTCAACGTGATTATAGAACGCGACTGTGAGGGCTATTTTGTTGCCTCTGTGCCTAGTCTTGCAGGATGTCACACCCAAGCCAAATCTCTAGACGAATTGATAGAGCGTATTAAAGAAGCCATTGAACTTTGTTTAGAGGTTGAACAGACGCTACATTCTGTCATATTTTCTGCAATTGGATACGATTGATGCTAGATAATGGGAAAGCTTTGAGATAAACTAGCCCATCTAGCTCCAGAAATAAGTATTAAGACCTATGCGAACTCACTATTGCGGCGCACTCCGTTCATCACATATTGGAGAAACTGTCACCATTAACGGATGGGTAGACCGTCGCCGCGATCATGGGGGTGTGATATTCTTAGATTTACGCGATCGCTCTGGCATTGTCCAAATTGTCAGCGACCCCCAACGTACCCCAGATTCTTACGAACCAGCTAATGCTCTGCGTAATGAATATGTCGTGGAAATCACGGGTAGGGTGACGCAGCGTCCGGAAGAATCGCTAAATACCCGCATCCCCACAGGCGAAGTGGAAATCTACGCTGATAAAATTGAATTGCTCAACGCAGTTCGCAAACAGTTACCTTTTCAAGTTTCCACCGCAGACAGCGAATCGGTGCGGGAAGACTTGCGACTGAAATATCGTTATCTAGATTTGCGACGCGATCGCATGGCGCGTAATTTACAATTACGTCATCAAGTTGTCAAAACTATGCGTCGCTATCTCGAAGATGTGGAAAATTTCATCGAAGTGGAAACCCCCATCTTAACTCGTTCTACCCCCGAAGGCGCACGCGATTACATCTTACCCAGTCGTGTTAGTGCTGGCGAGTGGTTTGCACTTCCCCAATCACCGCAGCTTTTCAAACAGATATTGATGGTAGCAGGATGCGATCGCTATTATCAAATTGCTCGTTGTTTCCGCGACGAAGACTTACGCGCTGATAGACAACCAGAATTCACGCAATTGGACATGGAAATGAGCTTCATGTCCCAAGAAGAAATTATCGCACTTAACGAAAAGTTAGTTTCGCATATCTTCAAAACTGTTAAAGATATCGAATTACAACTTCCCTTTCCCCGTATCACCTACGCTGACGCAATGGAACGTTACGGCTGTGATAAACCTGATACCCGCTACGGTTTAGAACTAGTCAATGTTTCGGATATATTAAAAGACTCTGGTTTCAAAGTCTTTCGTGAAGCCGTTGCTAATGGTGGGATTGTGAAAATCTTACCCATCCCCAACGGCAATGATACAATTTCCAATGTCCGTATCAAACCGGGTGGCGACTTATTTAAAGAAGCTGCTGAAGCCGGTGCCAAAGGTTTAGCATACATCCGCGTCAGAGAAGATGGGGAAATCGACACCATCGGTGCCATTAAAGACAACCTGACACCAGAACAAAAGCAGGAAATTTTACGCCGCACCGATGCCAAACCCGGACATCTGCTATTATTTGCAGCAGCTGATACGGGAACTGTCAATAAGACTTTAGATAGATTGCGTCAATTTGTTGCCAGAGAATTTAAATTAATCGATCCCGAAAAAATCAACTTGCTTTGGGTGGTAGATTTCCCGATGTTTGAGTGGAATGCTGATGAGAAACGCTTGGAAGCACTGCACCATCCATTTACAGCACCGCATCCTGATGATTTGTCCGACTTGAAAACCGCCCGCGCCCAAGCGTATGATTTAGTGTACAATGGCTTTGAAGTTGGTGGTGGTAGTAGGCGGATTTATCAGCGACAAATTCAAGAAGAGGTATTTGAAGCGATCGGTTTATCTCCAGAAGAAGCACAAAGTAAATTTGGCTTTCTTTTAGAGGCTTTTGAATATGGTACGCCGCCGCATGGTGGTATTGCCTACGGTTTAGATCGGTTGGTGATGTTGTTAGCTGGGGAAGAATCAATTCGCGATGTCATTGCTTTTCCCAAGACGCAACAAGCGCGTTGTTTGTTAACAGATGCACCTTCAAGTGTGGATGCAAAGCAATTGAAAGAATTGCATGTTGCATCAACTTATAAACCGAAGTCTTAAAAAGTTAGATCCCCGACTTTTTTAAGAAGTCGGGAATCTGGACACCGCAATTGTAAAGACATTTCAGTAAAGACGTTCCGCCGGAACGTCTCTACAATATGTGTGATATCATGTCCGCGCAATCACCCATAATTCATGAAGAACCCCACCCGCCTGTGGCACCCGGACCGCTTGCGGGGAGGGTTGGGGAGGGGTTCTTTTATTATGGCTGTTTGACCGGACATGATATGATTTGCGATCCCACGATATAAATTAGAACTATTTAGTTAGTTTCCAAAGCTGAATCTTTTCGGGGTAAACATCCTTTCGTATCTTGAATTTCTGCTCTTTCTCAAGTTTATATTCCAATACCTTTAGGGGAGCATTATAAAAAGGATTGTAGAAAAACACATCACTGAAAGTATTAGGAATTTGGGGTACATTTGACTCTTTCACTAACAGAAGCCGCACTTTGGCATCGAGTCGATGGGAGAGAGCCATTTCATCACCGAGAGGCCACGTTCCTTCACACGAAGTAATCACAAGTGGCTGGGGAGTTTGGTTGATAATCCTAACCACTTGGGGAGTATAAAGGTTCAGATCCTTATACCACCAAGTCTCGACTTGAGAAATGATCGCACAAGATATAACTCCGGCTGAAATTAGTGTAACCATAACCAGCTGCCAAAGCTTTAGAAAGGCAGTGCTGACGGAGGAAGATAAAATTTGAGTTGCTAAAAGGTAAGAAACAGCTAGCTGAATACCTAAATAACAAGGGATTAAATAGCGAGGAATTTGCGATCGCACTCCCCCAGAAATAAAATCTGGTATAGCTAGGGGTAGCAATGTCATTCCAATCAATGTTAAGACAAACAACCAAACCTGCTTTGGAGACTTACGACAGAGAAAGTAAATTGAATATCCGACAAGAATTAAGATAAAAAGACTTGAAGATTTTGCTAATAATTTCAACCAAGAGCCTTCAAAATCACCTATGGTACTGTAGTTAAAATCAACAAATAAATAGCTAAGTTTAAAAATCCAGTTTATAATCAAAGCTAACCAACTTATTTTAACTTCGCCTGTCCAGCCTGTTGTTTTATTAATTTGAGCCGATTGACTCAGAATAACTACTAACCAGGGTGTGAAAGCTAGAAATCCCACTAAAGACGCAAGCACATAACTAATAACCCTCTTAGTTAATCGAAAGCGTTCAATTGCAAACACATAAACACCATGGGCAATTGTCACCAACCCAGAAAAGAGAAATGTATACAACCCCAATGCCACAGTTACTGCATACATTCCCCAACTGAGTTTTGTTTTTAATCGCATTGCCCGTAGGAGTGCTACACTTGATAGCAAAGTTGTCAAACTCCACAAACTATACTCCCGCGCTTCCTGTGCGTACAGCACATGAAATGGTGACACAGCAAGCACTGCAACTGCAACCAATGCCACGAGCGACGAGTTAAATAATTCCAGACATAGCCAATAGATGCAGGGTAATGCCAACGCGCTAAATAGTGCCGTTAAAGTTCTCGCGATCGCAACTGAACTACCAAACAATTGCACCCAAAATCGCGTCATCATGTAATATAATGGTGGATGCTGGGGGTCTTCTAGTGCTAGAGATTTAAGAGTATCTGTTAAGGATTTTGCAGGACTGGGATGCTGATATTTCTGTAAATCTTCAATGCCAATTTGTTGACCATTGCAAAGTTGCGCGATCGCTTCTTTTTCTGTGTAGCCAGAAATCCGTAATGAGGTAAAAGTCTCGTCAAACCAGTAAACTTTTCGGTCAATATTGACAAAGCGAAAAAATACACCTAATACTAATAGAACAATCACCAAAAAACGTAACCCTTTCGGAGTAAATGCCCAAGCAGGCGGCAAGTTGCTGTTCATACATCGAGTAGAAAAGCTATTTTATACAAACTAATTTGACGGTATTTGTAGTTAGTAAGTTTGACTATAGTATAAAGAATAATGTTACCTCTTTTGGCTGAAAATATAAACCAGAATTGCTAACTTTGACTTTTTTGTAAATAATATAACTTTTGGCATATGTCTTTTGGTAGAAAATCTTTTACACTAACTCTATATAGCTTTCGTAAAGGATAATTACTAAGAACACCGTTTCCCCATATAATCATTTCTGCATGAGTATCATTGAACCTGATTCACTTTTGTCAGTGCCAACTGGTGCATTACAGATTCCTGAATTACCGCCAAGTACTGTGGATGCAGGTAGTGAAAACATCCTCTTGTCTTTGGTGATTCCGACTTACAAAGAACGAGATAATATCAAGAACGTTGTCAGAATATTGAGCCAACTGCTAGATGAGTCTATCCCTGGAGACTACGAGTTGATTGTAGTGGACGATGATAGCCCAGACTGCACTTGGGAAGTTGCCGAGTCTCTGACGGGAGAATATCGGCAATTACGGGTGATGCGTCGTCAAAATGAGCGGGGGCTTTCAAGTGCAGTGATTCGCGGTTGGCAAGCGGCAAGGGGAAGTGTTTTAGGAGTAATTGATGGGGATTTACAGCATCCCCCAGAAGTACTAACGCAATTGTTACGCGCCATTCAAAAAGGCGCAGACATGGCAGTAGGTAGTCGTCATGTAGACGGTGGTGGTGTAAGTAGCTGGAATTTTGTCCGGCGTTTCTTGTCTCGCGGCGCTCAGTTATTAGGGTTAATTATTTTACCTGATGTACTGAGTAGGGTATCTGACCCCATGAGTGGTTATTTTATGGTGCGTCGAAGTTCCATAGCCGGTGTGACGCTCAATCCAGTCGGATACAAAATTCTCCTTGAGGTGATTGGACGGGGTAAAATAGGCGAAATTGCCGAAGTTGGCTATGTGTTCAGCGAGCGTGTTAAGGGTGAAAGTAAAGTCACAAGTAAGCAATATATAGACTACATACAGCATTTATTACGGTTAAGGCTGGCAACAGGACGGCTGGGAAAAATCAGTCAACGCATCAATTTTCCTGTTGGTCGATTCATCCGTTTTGGCTTAGTGGGACTCAGTGGAGTATTTGTTGATATGACACTGCTTTATTTGCTCAGTGACCCAGGTACTTTGGCTTTGCCTTTAACTCGCAGTAAAATCATTGCGGGTGAAATTGCGATTCTCAATAATTTCTTTTGGAATGATGCTTGGACTTTTGCGGATGTCTCTACTGAGCAGCACGAATGGGGTCAACGCATGAAGCGATTTTTGAAATTCAACATTATTTGTCTTGCGGGTTTGGTGTTGAATGTGCTGATATTGAATATTGTGTTTAATTTTATTATACAAAACCGCTATATCGCAAATTTGATTGCGATCGCTCTTGCTACTGTCTGGAATTTCTGGGTTAACCTCAAGCTCAGTTGGCGTGTGACGCAAGTTAAATAAAATACGGTAGGTTACATTATTACTGAATATACGTAGAGACGTTACCTCATTAACAGTAATAAAAATCTACCTACCGTCGTAAAGACGTGACCACGGAACGTCTCTACAATATGTGTAATCTACCAGACATGATATAAGGCTACCAGATGTCTATTACCGATTACTTTGACAGTTTTTGAATCTGCTCGGTAAAATAAGCTTCGTCATTCTTAAGTTGTTGCGCTAATTCCAGCCCTTTTTGAAAGGCTGCTAGTGCAAGATTTGGCTCTTTGCGTTCTAAATAAATTTGCCCAATTTGATCGTAAGCCTTCATCATGCCGTAAAAGTTGACGGCTAGCTTTTGTGTTTGTACCAAAATTTGCCCAGTTTGCAAAGCTTCTTCTGTTTGTCCTTGGGAACGATATAGGGCGATTAATTTTTGTAAAGCTTCGCCAGCAGTAACGTATTGTTGTTGTTGCCAAGCTGTGGTATAAGCTTCTTGATAGTTTTTGAAAGCTTCTGGCAGTAAAGTTGGATTTTCTTTGGCTAGCGCTTGGTAATCTGAGCCGATTGCTAGCTTTAATGCTGGTATCTGAATTAAATTATTTTCACTTTGATAAGTTTCTATCAACTGATTGCGTATTTTTATTGATTGCTGTGGTTGTTTTTGTTGCTCATAAATGTAAGCTAGTTGTTGCAGGTATGCTAATTGATTGATGCGATCGCCACTTTTTGTCGCTAAATTTAACAATTCTTCGTAAGTGTCGGCAGCTTTGGTGTAATCAAACCAACTCATGTGCAGTTCCCCCATTGTTTTGAGGGTTTCGACAACGGCAGCGACATCATTGTTTTGTCGGACTGCGGCTAAAACTTGATTGTAAGCTTGGACTGCTTCAGATGGCGATCGCAAACCAGTATACGCCATCGCTAGCGATCGCCAAAGTTCTACGTCAACTGTTGAAGTAGATGGTGTTTTTTGCTTTTGAGCCTGCTTTTGAATTTTTTGCAACCGCTGCATAATATAAAATATTTCTGGGCGATTGTTTTCATTCCAGGCGTATTCACCTACCCGCGACAGCGCTTGTACTTCTGTTAATGAACCCAAATAGCGACGTAAACGCAGTTCCCGGTTCCAAATATCAAACGCTCCCATCTTGTCCCCAGCTTGCAGTTTAGCCGCTGCTTGCTGATTCAAATTATCCAACGCCACAGTCAAATCTTGCTGTTCAATAACAGATAACGGCTGTTTTTTATTAGGTTTACGCGGTAGCAGTGGATCTGGTATGGTAATCTCCAACGGACTAGGTGGAAATTTATCCGGTTGTGCGGGCTTTTTTGTCTCTGCCAAAGTCAAAGAACCGCAAAACTGCCAAATTATAGCAGCAGTAATTGTCACACTTAAGCGCCGTAGCATAATTTTCATCTCGCTTTGCTGTAAATTGTACGGTAATTTTAGTGGTTAGTTGATGGTGGATGTTAGTTAGAGCGTTGTTGAGTATTGTAGATACTACTAACCACTAACCACCAACCTAGATATTGACGAAAATAAGCGATCGTATTCTCCACAAATATAAGATGCACGGTTAATAACCCAGCCTCTAAAGGATTTTGAGGTTTTTAATTGTTAATTTAAGTAGCAAACAAGTAGCATTAAAAGTCAGGACATTCTGACTTCACAACATTTGGATGACAGTAGTGCCTTAACACCGTCTCCACCTCATCGCCGATCCACAGGGCAACTTTATCTAGAGAGATGCCTTGCGCGATCGCCCACGTCGCAAATGTATGCCGTGTAGCATAGGGTTTTAAGTAAAAATCAATCTCACCTTTGCTCACCAGTTCTTTAACCACGCCTGGGTAACGGCAAACTTCTCCATTGCGATCGCACCCGCTAGTTGATTCATTCCAAAAATGTTGAAGTATGTCATGAGACAAGGGTTTTTGGCTTTTGGAGCGAAACACCAAACTTTTAGGATTGAAGCGTTCGGGTCGAATTGTTAACAGCAGTTGCTGAAGTTTTGAACCTTTGGCGGTAGGGAACACACGGTTTTTACCGTTTTTGGTTCCCTTCAAGATTCTATGTAAATTGCAAGATTTATTTATAGTTATACGACAACAGTCTTCGGATATGTCGCCCCAGGTCAAAGCGAACGCTTCACCGGGACGGCAGCCGGTCCAGAACATAAATTTAATTAGTGAGGCATAATGAGAATGCACGGGATGATTCTCGAAAGCGTTAATAATGATATCTCTCTGCTCAAGGGTGAAAGCTTGATAATTATCTTCAAGCTTTCTTTTTGGCTTTTTAATTTTTAGTTTTTCAAAGGGATTGTCAGGAATAAACTTAGAATTTACAGCCCAATTACAACAGCGACTGTAATTATTAAGAATGTCCCAAGCCATAAACTTGGTAGTGTTTTTAAGCAACCAATCACGTATTTCGGTTGCTTTTTCAAGTGAAACTTCGGGCAACCGCTTTGTGTACCTAGTAATCGCTTCATACTTGGTTAGAATGGTTGTCTGTTCAATTAGAGTCGATTGAAAGTCAGTAAATTTCTGCCAAAGTTCTAAAAGATTGTATTTGTATTTGTTGGCTTGAACTTTTTCTGGTGGTTTAAATTTACTATCTTTACTTGCTAATTGATAGCTTTTAAGCGTTGAATCAAAACAAAGTTAACCTTTGGGGTTAATAATTTATTTAATTTTTGGTTTGAGGGTGGTGCCACGCAAAGGGTTAGGCGTGGGTGTTGGCTCCTGTGGTGCCACGCAAAGGGTTAGGCGTGGGGGAGTAAAAACATTTTACTAATGTAGAATGCATAATGTATATTAATAATGAGTAAAACTCTTTTGTCAACCATTTTGCTCATGGTTAATTATTTTGCTCATGTAAAATGGAGGTAAAGGCGTGGATTGTGTAAATGGCAAGACCAAAGAAGTCGGCAGAAGACGTAACTACAGTCGGACTCAGCCTGAGTCAAAGCGCATGGGAGGAGTTGAAGAAGAGAGCCAACGCAATGGGACTAAGCAGATCAAGGTTAGTAGAGAAGATAGCGACAGGGGAAATACCGATTGGAAACTTGCCCCAGTCAGAGACACAACTGCTGGGAAAATTCTAGAGCGCCTAGAAATCCTGGAGAAGCGCCATTTAGAATACGTCCATTCTCACCAAGCCCGGCTAAAGGCGCGGCTGGGAGAAAGCGAAGAAGCTGAAAATGAATTTAAGGAAGAGTCAAACCAGATAAAAACCGACATTTTTCATCTGGTAGCTCACGAAAATAGTGGAGATGACGTAATACAGGTTAAATAAAACCGTCCTGCCAACAATGGTAAGGACGGTTTTGTTTTATGCGATCGCCGCCGGCGAAAATTGGAATGGTTTTCCCGCCACCGCCCCCAATCGCCGCGTACTTATTTATCAAGGTGACGAGTCGAAACATGACATGTTACAGGCGCTTAATAAGCGCGGGTTTAAACCAGGGACTGAAGTTAGAAAATGCACGCAAGCCCGTTTTGGCTGGAACACCGACGCTATCCCCATCTTATATAAAGACATTGAGGAGTACGATCCGGCGGTGATAATGATTGACTCCCTGACTTTCGTCAACCGTTATTCAATTTACGACGAAAATTCAGTAGAGTATTCCCGCGCTGTTTTGGAAATTAATGAGATTGCATCTCGTACTGGTAAGACGATTATAATTATCCACCACTCTAACCGAGCTGGCAAAGCACGCGGATCAACAGCAATTTTTAACGCCGTCTCTGAAGTTCTCAAACTAGAGAAGGACACCAGCGCTGGTGCTAATCCCCAAGAGAAAATTCTCACAATCGAAAAATCGCGATCGCGTCGATTCCCCTGCCAGTACAAACTTTTCTTCAACGAGGAAGATTTCAGCCTATCTCTCATCGAGGAAGTTGGCAAGTTGCGCCAGCTGGGGGGGACTATGTTAGAGCCAGAGTATATCTGGGTAGAAAACTGTAAGTTGCTAAGACTTCCTAATCCACCAGAACTGAATCAACATATGTTCCAGTCTCCTGATGCAGAAATTTTCGCGGTGTATGAAGATTCCTTTGAGATAGAGCATTAAGCTGCGTAGCAGCTTACCTATACAAGAATCCTCATAAGCTAATCGCGACTCAATTCTTAATTAGGTCGTCGCCAGCAATGATAGTTGTATAAAATATGTAATCCTTACTTTGTTGATAGCGGCGATCTGATTTGAGGATTTTCATAAACTCCCGATGTCCTTGCCGCCGGCGTCCGACGAGGCAGCCGGCGCTAGTATTTTTGATATCGGTAAGTGGAGCGTCGTAGCCCCAGTGCTGGTTGATGCCATAGTATCCGGTATCAACGCGATCGCCAGTGCGTTTAAAATCTTTATTGAAATCGCGGTGGATGCTGACGGGAAGAACCTGGATTAGGGCTTCGTGTGGTTCGGAGTTACCATGCGTTCCCACTTTCCAGGCTTGATATTGCCCGAATTTAATTCGAGCGGCTCCGTCTTCGTTCATCGGGTTGTAAGTGTAATAAGCTCCCGGTTCGGTTGTCGCTTGCCAGTGATTAACAATTTTTGGCTCGTTACCCACTATTTCAATAATTATTCGGCAATCGTTGAATTGGTTGGGGGCGTCGTCGTTGAGGGTGCCATCTTCGTTCATTCCTTCAACATACACGATGTTGTAGTTTTTCTCCCCGCTAAAAACCGCGTAGTTTTTAGCTTTCATGTAATCAACAATTCGAGTTGCTAAATCCATATTTTTAAGGGTTTAAATCACTGGCAATTGAGGCAGTCATATAGGTTTTCATACGTTCAAAAACTGATGGAAGTGAAGGCACTTGTAATTTTTCAATCAAAATATCAATTTATGCTTCTCGCTTTGGAGTTATCCCTGGTATTAATTGCGCCAAATAACCACCAGCACCAAACTTTACTAAGTCACTAAAACCGGCTCTACAGTTAGGGTCTATTACTGCTAAGACAAAACTGCCAATTATTAACAAAATTACCGCGAGAGAACGAGTTTGTAATTTTTCAAAAAATTTCATGTTTTCAAGTAAGTAAACAACTATATATGAATTGTTACCTTACTCGTTTGAATTGTCATCCTTGTTTTTACGGGGTTTTGGACGGGGAATTTCTATGTCAAGTTTCAGCTTTATTTCTAATATGTCACGATTTAAATCGTGCATATAATCGTCGATGTCTTTACCCAAACTTGCAATTCCACTTGATATGTCTTTTTGATTATTTTTAAGATGCTGGAAGTCTCGTTCTGCTGCATATTTTTTCTTTTCAGCACTAACAAACCACAAGGTCGCGTTGATAACATAAGGAATGAATCCGACAGACAGAGCTACAACTATCTCAGGCTTGAAGTTCATTTTTATTTAAATTATTAAAATTAAAATTTTAGCTTTCTGTTACTGTGGCTAAACCAGACTCATTTTTTAATTTACCTAGCTCAATTAAAATCTGAGTTTTTAAGTATTCTGGTAAGCAAATAATTGTCTTAGAAAGATATTTTAATTCCCACTGCAAGCTGTCAAAAACACAGCAGCGACGCAAATATAAATTGATATCTTTATATTGAAAATGAGCAACGACGCTAAAAATCGAAATTTCTGTAGGAGTCAACACTCCAATTGCTAATGCCGATTGAAACTGTCTATCCAAACAATCATCTAACTCAGTTTGAAACTGAGAAATTAACCATTTACTAGATTCTTCCTGTGCTGCAAGTTGAGACTTTCTGATGCTTTCTTGTTTTTGTTTCCAATTGTTCCAAGTATAATCAATTGCTAAGTCTAGATTGAATGAACTGTAAGCGATAATTTCCATATAAAGTATTTTCCTTAAATTTAAGTTGAAGTGTCTGCACCTGGTTTTTTAAGCAATTCTTCAATCCTTTCGTCGTAAGCATACGGTTTTTCGTCTGTCCAAAGTAACAGGCGGTCTTCTTTTCTGATGTACAACCCGCTTGACATAGGAATACCACTTCCGAGTGCTCCAGGTATTTTATATTGATTCATTATTGTGAAATACGCGGGATAAACTCTTGTTAGTTGTTTAAGATAAGTCCCAGTATTATCTTCTTGTCTGTCCTCGCTAATAGTTGGTTTTTTTAGAAGCGTTCCCGTTCCTAAAGCTAACAGTGCCTTTAATCTGTCTTCTGCTTCATCTGGAGTTGCCCCCATAACCTGCATCTGTCTGCCATTGTCCAATAAACCTGTGGCTCTATATCTCCCCCACATATACCCGTTAACTCCACCGCAAGCAGCTTTAATTGTTTGCCAGTCAAGCTTTGACCGTTTAATATCTGGGATGGCGTAGGTAGCACTTACTAATCGTTGAGCACTAGAGCGTTGATAAGGTGGTTGTTTAAGAGAAAAAAATTGAATTACTAGACGCAGACTCTGTGGTTTAGCTCTTAAATATTCGTCAATTGGACTACCAACCCATTGACCAATATCTTTATTGTCCATCATTTGATAATTAGTCAAAGTCTGGACTATTACGGGTTTTAAAATATCTTCAGCACCCGCTAAAATAATACGCTGATCATCAATGGATCTGTCGGGTTTTATCTCTACATATCTGTCGTTACCCAAAGGAGGTACTTGAGCTTTTTTTAGTTTTTCAGCTGCGATGTAACTATCTACCGAATTGGCAACTACGTATCCCGCTTCAACACATCCGTCCCAGGCTTCTTCTAGAAATTCTTCGACAAAATTTCTAACTGCTGTATTAGGAATTGATTCCACCGCATCATCTACTGCTTTGGCAAACGACCAAGGTTTTGAACCTTCTGCCCCCCAAGCTTTAATTAACTTTTCTGCGTTTCCACCAAAGATTTTTTGTAAGAATGCAGCATTAGATTTAATAAAGTTTCGTGTATTTTTAAAATGCCATAACAGTAGAGACTGCACACCACTTTGAAATGCATATCGAGTAATGTTAGCAACATTGGCAAGAAACTCCTCTCCTAACTCTTCAGTAACATTTGCTAAAACGTGAACTCCTAAAGGTTCATTGAATGTAAAAATTACCGCACCGGGTAGAACACCACATCCCAAGTAACCAACTAAATTACCCAGTGCGCCACCAAACATGCCCGATAAAGCCTCCCATCTTGTAGCGATTTGTTTATCAATTTCAGTGTCGGTTATGTTCCAATTGAAGTTGTAAATAAATTGAGCCGTAGAAACAAATAATCCCCATAAGCCAGTTAGAGTAAACCCAATTAACTTAAATACTTGGTCTCCAATTAAGCCTAAAAAACTTATAGCGCCATTCCACAGCCAACTAATAACTCCCCCATCATCGCTTTGTTGTTGTTCTGAAGAAGAGTTAAAAACTCTTAATCCGCTTTCGCCAACAGCTTGACGAATTTCTTGAGATTCCAAAGCATCCACAACAATATCTGCTAACCCCATAATTCCTCAAGCTTTACGTCTATATCAACGTCGGGTGTAATTCCTACTTTACGCCGCCACTTGGATACTTTTTTAATTTCAAAATCTCGAAAATAAATAGACCTGTCTTGTAAATCTTGAGGAATGGGTATTTCTATCAAGTCGGGGATTGTTTGAGGATAAACTTTAACAGCTATTCCATGAGCAATGGTATTACTGGTTTGATATCTCGGTCTAACCAAAATATAGCTATTTACCTTTTTCCAGTCAGCACAAAGATAGCTTAATCTTAAAGTCGCATTCGCTCCTGTGGCTGTGTTGGGGAACTTGATCCAAGCATTCCAAACAGGGATGACCGAGCCTAAAAGATTCCACACACCGATGTCGTCAGTAATCGTACTCATCGGTGTTTTCTCCCATTTCTTCTAATCGCTCGTCGTACTCTCCCCCCTCAATGTACTCATTAAATTCTGATTCTGAAACTGCCTCTAATATTCCGGAACCCGCCCGACCAACAAATGCAAATTCCGAATTATGGTAAGCGAAGTTTCGCCATCCTGGGGGGAGAGTGCCGTACAAGTACTCATCAAAAAAAGGATGACCGGGAAGAATAATACCGGAGGGAGTTTCGATAATCATAGTTAAGATGCAGCAGGAGCAACCGTCATAACTAATTCTTCACTCAAGACTGAAAAGCCAGCCGCTCCTAAATCGCCTAAAGCTTCAGTTGAATAAAAACTAGAAAAACTTGATCCGCTTGCTATTTTTGTGGTGGCTCTACCAGGACGAGGAATCGAGCTACCAGAAACTAACTTAGATACCTCAGTTGCTGATTGTTCTGTGGCGGCGCTTTTTAACTGTAACGTTGCCCCATAAGCATCAAAATCGGCTTTATTCATTGGAAAACAGTATAAACTTCCATCTGACAATGCTGCGATCGCTGTTTGGCTACCGCTTAACGCAGATGCAGCACGTAGCAATACACTACGTCTAGATTTTGTAATTTTCCAGCCTGCTGTTTGAGCGCTGGACAAACTTACATATCCGCAAAAAGTTGAGACAGATTGTTGAGTTCCCACAGCCGCATTGCTCAATCTTTTTGTCACTCTAGGTGGCTGTGGAGCCGATGCACCAACAATTCTAATTTTGGTTGTATCGCTTGCTACAGCCTCAGCCGTTTTGTGTCCGATAGCCGTTATATCGGATTCAGAAATACCTGGAAATGTTGATAAATCCTTTGTTTTGAAAATAAAATAAGCATTATTGGTGACTAAAACGTAAGTGAGCTTATCGCGCAGTTTTCCACGGGTATAAGGAGGCATAAATTCACGTTGCAATCAAAAGGGCTAAGATTCAATTCAAGTGCAATTAGATACGTTTGTCTAGAGGTTTAAATACGGGGTTAGAAATTTAGACCCCCCTTAGAGCAAGCCTTTTGAACCCTCGTATAACCCTTTGGCTTCTATAAAAACACAAGCCTTGCCTATGCCTTTATAAATGAATATGATTAATTTTTATTACGTCTCGAAAACAATCCATCTAAGTATTTAACGCAGTTTTATTTTCTTTTCTTGGTTCCCTTCTTCGGTTAAATCAGAATCTTTTATTTTTATCTCAATTGGATACTGACCACATAAAGCATCTAACTGGCGAATAACATACGCTAAAAATCTACTGGAATTGTGAAGATAAATACTTCCTTTTTCAGGGTTAGTCAACGCTTTGGGAACCTTCACAGGGTAGTCATAGGTTCCCATGTAATAATCTAATTTATGTTTTTCAGCTTCTATATTTGCGATTCTTTGAAATGTCAAAAATACTTGTGATTCTGTACCTTGAATTACTGTAATTGTGGTATCCAGGTATTGAGGAATAAAGGTTGGTTTATTTTGATTATTTTTCTCTTTTTCTATAATTTCTAACCCATTAAAAACAGGGACTTTAATTGTTGCTAATTCCACTTCAACACCTCCGTTTATACCGTCTATTCCATTTATACCGGGTATTCCTTGTATCCCTTGAAATCCCTGTAAACCGCGATCGCCTTTATCGCCTTTATCACCTTTATCGCCTTTAGCCCCGGTTGCGCCAGTTGCGCCAGTTGCGCCAGTTGCGCCAGTTGCACCTTTATCCCCCTTATCCCCCTTGGTTCCCTTATCCCCTTTATCCCCTTTATCCCCCTTGTCTCCTTTATCTCCCTTTAATTTCCCTATATCACCTTTACGAACAAATAAATTTAACTGTCCATAAATTTTAGATAAATCGCCGCTAATTTGATCTATATATGTTTCAATTGCATCAAGTCTAGATCCTAACGTGTATAAAGTTCCAATTGAGATAAACAACGCCGCAATAGCTAGCAAAGCATTAATAGCAGGAAGCAGTCTTTGTAAAGGTTTTAATCTATCAACTTGCGTATTTATTTTGTCAGTAACACTCTTGGTAGTGTCTGCAACTTTCTTGACAGTATCAACTATTTTTTTGGTATCTTTCAGTCCTTTAGCAACTGCCTCAGCCGCTTGTCTTGCTGCTGCTGCTTCTTTTAATGCTGTCGCAATTTTAATAGTTAGTGTAGTTGTAAGAGCCTGAATTATCGCCAGCGTTGTAGTTATGCTAGCTATTGTTGCGACTACTGCTGCAATTCTTTCGACAGCATTGTTTAGTGCAATTTTTATTTCAGATATTGAAGTAATTGTCTGTTGAGCAAATCTTTCTAGTGCTGAAACTCTACCTTCTAAATCTTTATTAGGTTTTATCTTAGCAATTTCTGCTTTTAATGCTGCTAATTCCTGTTTGACTTCAGCGCAACAATCAGCCATTATTAATCCTTTTTACACTTGCAGTAATACTAGTAATTTCCGATTTAATTTCTGCACATGGAATACAACAATAACCAGGATAAGAACTAGTTTCGCAACGCATGTGACCTGGCGGACAGTCGTTATCACAAGCAATTTCAAAGGTGCATTTTACACCCTTTTTACTTTTGTAAGTAACTCCCCCTTCAGTTGTAGCAATAATTTGACATCCTGTTATTAAACAAGCATCACAATTACCGCTAACGTTACCTTGTTGGTTATCAAGGTTAGTTACAACGCTTAAAAATCTTGCATGACTTTGATTAACTTCATCAACTCTGTTCCAATAGTAATAACCTTCACCAACTTGTCTTATTCCATCAACAATGAGCCATGCACCGTTGTATTTTAAACTTCTATGCGGTTGATAACTAGCATTCTCACCGCAAGCATAATGCTGGAAGATTATTACTCCGTCAGTAGTTCCCCAAAAACGCCAACATTTTATATCATTGCTTATCGGATCACCTGTTTTTTGCTTTTTTACACAGACTGGTGCATCAAATTCTAAGTTTTCAACTTTATCATCAATAATGACTTTAATTTTAGCTTTTTTGGCATTTTCACACGCCAATTGTCCGCCTTGACATTCCATAGTTTCATATTATTAATGAAGGATAATTTGCTTTAATAGTAGCAATAATTTCTTCATGTTCGGATGAGTTTTTATCAATCCAATTTTGATAAACAAGTATCAGCGCAATATCACCGTTGAAGTTCTTTTCATTTGTGCTAATTCTAAAGCGATCGCCTGGGTCAAAGGCTAGGTCTTGCACTCCTTTACCCACATTATCTAACAGCACCTCGTAATTATTAGCCTTAGCGTGAATAGAAATTAAGTGACTCCCATCTAAAGGCATTTCCGATGGATAACCGTCAATTCTACCAGACAAAAATGTACCAAAATATCCATTACCATTGCTAGAAAATCGCCAATAATCATCAATATTCTTTGTTCGGATTAAGTTGTAATTATTGTTGGCTAAATTAGTAAAAACAACGTAAATAGTGGCTTCAGTAGCACTGGTTAGAAAGGGCGCTATTTGTAACTCCTGATTGTCAGTACCATCCCACCGTAAGATGTTTTTACTATCTAATCCAGATGTAATCGTGGGACTAGTCCCAATTGCAGAGGCATTATTTTCATTACCGCTTTTATCAATCAAACTGCCACCCTCAAGCCACAATACCAAGCCAGATGTTGAGTATTCTGAGAGAATCGTTAAGGCACTACCCGGTAATTGCAACCATCCTAAATCACTGCTTAAATAAAGAATTCTGGCATAATTTCTAGACTCTAAAGTTATTCCAGAAGTGTAATCAAGTCCTTCAAATTTCTTGCCATTTAAATTAATTAACAAACTTCCAGAATCGGCAACATTGAATATTTCAATATCTTGATTGCTAGGATTCTCTGGTAAAGTGATTGTTATATTGCTAACACTAGCAATTATTTTTTCACTTGATTGAGCTACGTAATTGTCATTAATTATAGTCCATGTGCTACTTGATGTTGTTGTGGCAGTAGGCAATTCATTAATCAAACAGCTTAAAGTCGCCGTATCTGATTCAAAAATCAAATAATCTGTGGTAGTTGGTGAACCTCTGGGAAATTGCTTAATCTGCATACACTTGAAACTGATTGATTATAAAAGTGTGTTTGATTTTATCGTCTGTAACTAAAGTTTTCCACTGCTGAATATTAAGTAAATCATAGTATTCAGTGTTGTCATAAGTAAGAATTTCGCCTGTTGTTGACGTAATCGGCATTCCCAGTTCTGAAGTGACCGTACCCATAAACTGTTGACTTCCATAAAAAATGATTGCAGCTAATAATTGTTCAGCACGATTATTTGAGGAAATTGTCAAGTTGAGTAATGCTGACTTTTTAATTATCAAACTAGTTGTAGTCTGACTCGCACCTTCTCCAAACAGCTGCGTAAGCGTTAATTCCATTAATAATCATCTGGATCAAAGTTACCAGAATCATCAGGTTTGTAAAATTCCACAGTTTTTGTAGCTTGCCGATAAAGTACATTATTTCTGGTGACTAATAAATCTGGAGTGTCAGAAATAATAATTGATTGATCTAAATTGGCATTGTAAGCGACCTCAGTTAAGCTCACTTGAGCTAAAGCAATAATGGCTGCAAGTAAACTCTCTGGCGTGTTTGTAACGCTGGACGTTAAACCTACTGTTGCTAAGTCAGCTTTGGAAATAGTTAAAGTAGTTTCGTCTTGTGTAGCGTTGTTACCAAATACTGCTGTTAAACTCGGTTCTGCCATGAAAAATACTTAATAAATATCAAACATTAGTATAAAGCTGATTTATAGATATTAGTCAAAGTGATCCGAAATTTCGTTATCAAATTGATAACGGTTACTTAAATGCTACTCATCGCGATGGCTGGAGATGAATTAATGATGATGCCTCAGCAATACTCGTAGAGTAGCATTTAAGTAACGCGATCGCGAAGCGCGCCTTTGGTATCGCACTGCAAGTTATCCCACGTTCAGTTGCGGGAGTGAATTTAAGTAGCAAATAAGTAGCATTATTTTGCACCCAAGCTAGAAAGCTTTATTTAACCAGGTTTTATTACACTCTCCACAAACATAGGCAACCACAAGTTTTACAATACTCAAAGAACTCGTAAATTATTTTCAAGGAATCGGTTTATAATCTGTAATGACACATTCTACTGATATTGGCACTTTAGCTCGCTGGATGGCGGCTGATTTTAGTAATCAAGAACAAGCTTTTGAAAATCCGCCTTTTTTTGCTCATATTCGTGTGTGTATGCGTCCCCTGCCGTTAGAAGTATTATCAGGGGTAAGTTTGTTTGTAGAGCAAGCTTATGATTATATGCTCAATGACCCCTATCGCTTGCGGGTGTTGAAGTTGCTGAATGCAGGATCACACATCGAAATCGAAAATTATACTGTTAAGGAAGAAGAAAAGTTTTACGGTGCCTCCCGTAACCTACAACTTCTGCAACAGTTAACCATCAACGATTTAGAAAAATTACCAGCCTGTAACATGATTGTTGAGTGGACTGGTAACAGCTTCAAAGGCAAAGTTGAACCAGGTAAAGGTTGCATGGTCTTTCGCAACAACAAAAGCACCTATCTGGATAATGAATTTGAGATTGACAACGATAAATTTATTAGCCTTGACCGAGGACGAGATCCAGAAACCGATGAACATATTTGGGGATCTGTTGCCGGACCATTTCACTTTGTCCGTTGGGGCAGTTTTGCGGATGAGGTGAAAGTATAAAAAGTTATGAGTTATGAGTTAAAAATTGCCCTCTTTCCAGCTTTAATCCAAACTCTTAACTCTTAACTTTGTACTCACTTCATTTATAGAAGGTCTTGACATTCGCACTTTGCTGAGAAAAAGTGAGAGCGATCGCCTGAATTCGAGTAGCGATTAGCTATCTGGTGCCAAATCCTCTTTGCGGCTCCTGTTGTTATAGATGTAGAATTGCACTATAATGGTAAAAGACTGATTTACCATGTCTACTCAACTCCTATTCAAAAAAAGCGAAGAAAGTAGACAAGCAGTAAACATAAATGCGGCGCCATAGCCAAGTGGTAAGGCAGAGGTCTGCAAAACCTCCATCCCCCGGTTCAAATCCGGGTGGCGCCTTTAAGAAAATAATTTGTCACGAACCCTTGTAATTCAAGGGTTTTGCTGTTTATTTTAGCAAATCAAAACGCGACTTAACCATCAATTGGGGATAATTTTTAACCCCTTGTACCTTGCCATTCCTTGCCATTTCTTGCCGTATCATGTCAAAAGTTGCCACATTTTTTGCTACAAATGGACGCGATTGATCAGAAGATACAGCAAGCGAACGAGCAATTAAAGAAGAAGGGGACAAGGGTAGTAATTTACAGGAGAGGCAAAAGCCTATCTCTGAGGGGAACGCTGCCGCCTAAGCCACACATTAAGAGAGACAAGGATTATTCGCAAGTGATTTCGTTAGGGCGAAATGCGATCGCATCGGATAAAGGAATTTTGTATGCTACAGCCAAAGCCAAATTGTTAACTGGGCAGTTGCTTGCAGGAACCTTTAATTGGGACGAGTGGATTGATTTAGATAAAGTTGCCCCCAACAGGATTGAAGCGCGGCGCGTAGCTGACTGGTGTGCTGAATACGAATCATATTACTGGCAGCGCTTGTTGCGGACACCCGACAGAGAGGGGAATTGGAAGAAAGACCACGGGCTGGTTTTCTCTAAGCTAGAACAGGATACGCCATTAAGTATGGAAGTTCTCCTCAATTACATCCAAACCACCCAAGCCGACAGCCGAGCAAGGAAACGAGCTTGTGACTACTGCTACAAGTTAGCTGAATTTGCACAGATTCAGGGCAGGGAGCAAATTCGTAAATTAACAGGAAATTACTCTGTACACTCAGTTGACGTGCGTAAGCTTCCCAGTGACCAAGAAATCTTTAATTTTTGTAACTCCATCAAAAATGATGGGTGGCGATGGGTGGTGAGGATGATGGCAACCTACGGACTTAGGAATTATGAACCGTTCCGTATTGATTTACAAGACTTCCCCACTATCAGGGTATTGAGGGGTAAGACGGGGAAACGTTTCGTGGTTCCCTTGTATCCTGAATGGGCTGAGGCTTGGGAATTGGATAAAATTTATTTGCCAAATATTAATTTAGATTACACCAATTCCAAGATCGGCACTAAAGTATCTGGCTGGTTTATCGACAATAACGCCCCATTTTCTGCATACAATTTGAGGCACTGCTACGCTCGTCGCTGCTTTGAATTTGATATTGCACCCGATAGAGCAGCTAAATTCATGGGGCATTCGCTGTCAGTTCATCTCCAAGTTTACAGAGCGTGGTTTGATGAATCGGTTTATATTGCAGACTACAACAAGGCGATCGCTAAGGACGGCAGACCGAAACCACCTAACTATTGATATCAATCAAATTTTGCTTAATTGATGGTAAGTGAATTTTAATTAATCCACTTACTCCACCAGTGCGAAAGTAATGTATGCCTTGCTTATATTCGCCATTGGCAATTCTTCGCCTGATGCTTCTGGGGCTGTATCCTTTCCCCAGCTTGGCGTGTACCTCTTCTAATGTCAGTAGGCTCAATTCATCTATGTCGTCAGGTTTGAGCTTGGATGAAGGCATATTTGCGAACGCAAAGTTGGGGCGGGATTCTAATGTCCGAGAGTATTCCAAGCTTATCACTTTTGCGTGTTGTTTGAAACATGAAATGTGTCAACGCCCTATTCTTTCTCAACTCGTGATGCGATCGCTCTCAATAAATCCGCTAGATCAACTTGCGACATCAACTCAACATGGAAGCTAACCCCTTCACCCTTAACACCATTAAGTGAAACCTTGGGCTGTGCCAACCGAGCCGCAATATGCTGGATTATTTTCGCTGCTTCTCTATCTGGTAGCTGGTCAATAATTGGGATTACATCTTCGGCTAGTCGGTATTCACGCACTGGATGCGGCGCATTATCGCCGGCGCAAATAGCTATCAATTCTTCCCGTGTATATCCGAGGTGTGGCGCTAATTTTTCAAGCGTGGTGATTTCCGGCTCGGACACTTCACCCTTCTCTAGCCGGTCAATCGTCGCGTAAGATATGCCAACCTTCCGCGCAAAGGGTCTGACTTTCTCATACCCTCTCGCGGTGCGAATAATTTCTGCTAATTTTTCCAGCCCGTTGTAGGTGTAAAGGGTTCTAGCCATTTACCTACAATTATTTGTTGCCCTGCCACGTTACAATAGTTAATTGACACAACACTTGTGGCATGGTACTTTACTACAAGTGATGTGACTATTGCGATTTATGAGTGACAAAAAGGAAAAAGCTGAGTACAAGAAACGAATTTTTTATGCTACGCCATCGGTGCGTACAGCCTTTTATATGCTTAGTTCGATATACGACAAACAAGCCCCGTACTATGCTGCTGAAGCTTGCAAAAAGTGGATAGATGGCACTTTTGTTTTTGAGCCAGGAAATCGTACAGAGCCAATAAACATCTATATCGATTCTGATATAGAAGCAAGGCTAAAGAGCAAATTTACTCAGCGCTCAGTGGTAGTTTACCACTGCGTGAAGCGAGAGGTTTACGCGCAAATAGTTAAATGGGGATGTTCTGAGCCTCAAGAATTTATTGATTTGATGCGATCCGAAACGCCTTTACAGGTATTAAGTGAATTAATCAATAACGCTAATACGGGGTTAATGGCATGATGATACCTGCACAACCTATCGACTTATCGGCAGTATGCGTGTTTGTAGCTATTAAGTTGATCAAAACCCTAAAACAAAACTAGGTTGCGAATTGGAAGTTTGCGACCTAGATAATTTTTATTTCTGTAAGAAAAAAACCTAAAGTCTAAGCCCTGCATAGCGATCGCTATGTGACAGGCGAATGTCGTCTAAGTCCTTTATTAGGTTTTCATTATCTCACAAACATTCAAATTTTAAAAGAGTACGTATGTACGTAAAAAGGAGAAAATAACTAGTGTCCGCATCTACCAACACAAAACTAGACTGCAACGAACTGCATAAAAAGCAGCAACTAGAAGATTCCGTAAGGGAAGGAATTGAAATAGGGAAAAAGGGTTTTCAGCAAGCGGCGATCGCGTTACTCAAAATTGATGAACTTGCATTGTGGCGAGATGAGGCAAAGTCTTTTGATGCTTACCGCCAGAAGTTCAAAGCGCTGCTAGAGGATATGGAAATTTCACCCTCGTATTTGAATAGGCTGATAGCCGCACAAAAATGTGTACAAATGTTAACGCCAATTGGCGTTAACATTTCGCAACAAAAGGAAAGTCACGTCCGCCCACTGACTCAATTAAAGGAGCCAAGACAAGTGCAGCAGGCTTACAAACGAGCGATAGAGATGGCCCAAATGCAAGGGGAGGAACCGAAAGCCAAGCACTTTGAGGCAGCTGTAGCGGAAATCAAACCACCAAAAGTAAAGCTGCCAAAATCACCCCGCATCCCAATTGGATCGGTAGTGTCCGTTAGATCGCACTTCCCAGATGAAGAAGTGGCAGGAGTGCAGGGCATTGTCACACAACATCCAATAAGCGATCGCTGCATAGTCCGGTTCGGGGACGAAGGCAGCAAACTGATTCCCGACAACATGCTTGAAATTATTGAGGAAACTAAGGAAATGACTTCAGTCAAACAAGAAGAAAAAGAAGTGGCGCGATCGCTGGGATTGCGTTCGCGCCTACAAATATTGCCAGACGTTGCTCGAAATCAGGGTACGCCAAGTGAAGAGGATCGGTTAGAGGTTGAGATGGCGATCGCGTCTTTCTTGCGAGTTTTACCCAGGTTAACACATCAGCAGAAAGGGATGGTGTATGAGCAATTGATGAAGGTGGCGGTATGAAGAATGCATCAATCAAGGAAGAAAAAAAAGCATCTCTTCATTTACGTCTTACTTGCGATGATTGGCTAATTGTTTTCAATCAGCTCGACAGATCAGAGTTAGGGGTTTTCTATTACATCAAAACACAAGACCCTTTTGGCGATCGCACCATAGACATTACCTCTAGTACCTTAGCGGAGCTGCTAGGAATCCATCGAACCAGTGTATCGAGGGCGCTTAAAAGTCTTAGTCAAAAAGGATTGATTTCTCTTGAGATAGTAAGTGCCAGAGTCTCTATTAGAATATCTCAAAAGTTGGTGTGCATGGACGCACAGGAGGTGTGCATGGACGCACAGGAGGTGTGCATGGACGCACAGGAGGTGTGCATGGACGCACAACCGCATAATATAGATTGCGCGCGCGCTCATACTAATTCAGACTTAATTAAAACTAATTTAGACAAAGAGTATCCCCCTATAGTCCCCCAAATTTTTTCTGAGGAAGAAGGGGGGAATGATTTTCTTTTAGCTGAAGTTGTTTCAGAAGATAAGGAAGTCGTTCAAGTTGAAGTAACTAGCGATGAGATTAAGACTGAAAATTTTGGTACTGAAAAAGTTCACTCCTTAAGCTCAATTGTTCCGGTGCGTGAGAATGATAATCAAATTCAGAAAGCAAGCCCAATCCAGCAAATTTTTGAAGAGACAGGAAAGGTTTTAAGCTACGGCATAGAGTACAAAACTTGGATGCAAGTAGAGATTGGGGATGTAATTAAGCACTACCGCCGCAGCGGTAAAGGATTAAATAGAACCCCTAATGACATATACACAGACTTCAAAGTTTTTCTGGCTAATAAAAATAGTTTGTCTTTGACATCAGTAGAGAGATGGATATCAAACTGTGAGAAAGACCCGTTGAGGTGGACAGAGTTGAGAGACATGGTTGCTGAATGGATGTTAGCAAAAGCCACAGGCAATCCCAATATCAAGATTGCGCGCGAAGTAAGCCGCAAGCCATTAATCGAGCTTAATTTGAATAAATTTTAGAGAGGTGAGACATGTTAACTCGCGAAGATTTTGAACCTTGCATTCAGGAGCTAGAAAGCTTCTACAACGGCAGCGTCCTTAACGGGGGCATTCTAGAAGCCGCTTGGTACAACACCTTGAAGCACTTGTCACTCGGACAATTACAGGGCGCGATCGCTCGCTGCTTCAAAAAACATCCAAGAGCGTATAACTTTTTCCCTTCCTGTGGACAGATTTTAGAGTTTGCCCAAGGTGAATATCGACCACCAGGGGAATCGGCAATAGGGGATTTTACGCTGCCTGCGCTGCCTTCTCGCGAACAAAGGCTAACGCCTGAGCAAATTGCCGAATCACACAAAAGAGGGGTCTTAATGGCGCAAATAATCCTAAGTGCGACGGGGTATATGTCGGTGGAAGAAAAAGACGAGTTAATAGAGAAACTAAAGGCTAAAGAGACTTATGAACTTGAGGCTATAACTTCTACGTCTGCAAAAGTCCCGCGTAAAACACGTAAGTTTAACAATCTTGGAAGCGCGACTAAAGATTTAGAGCGGGAACTAAATATGCCAAATAGCTCTGATGACTTTGAATTTGGTGAAACAAAAACTCCAAGTTATGACGCAAAAGCACTCGCCCGTCAATGGTTGGAGGAATGTCCCTATGACCCCGCTTACTGAACTTCAACTAGAAATGGCATGGAGTATCGCCCAATACGATGTCAAATCAGCATCTAGATATTGCGTATATGCCCAAGCGATGAATGACCTGAAATGCCCAATCTGTGGCAGCGAACTTATTAAGCGCGGCAGTTTTGCGGATAATTTTCTCTGCCCAAATTCCCAGAGGAGGAAGCATGGGAAATAAGCCAGTAATAAGCGACAACGCACCCACTGCCGTAATCTTATTCGCCGGGGGTGGTGGAATTGAAGCCGGCATGGTTGAAGCGGGCATCCGCCCAGTTGTCGCAGTGGAATGCGATCGCGGAGCGACTCCTTCGGAGTATCGCACTCTTACAAAACTCAGCATTGCGATCGCAGACAATCATGATCGCAACTTCAGCGAATACGGCTGCAAATTAATTAGGCAAACAGTCCAAGAAGTGGCAGCGGCAGGATTCCCAGACTTTCCACACCAAAGAATAGACTACTTACACGCAAGCCCGGTGTGCAGTAACTTTAGTAACGCGAAAAGTGATCGCATAGAATCGCAGTGCGATCGCGATTGTGCGATCACAGTGGGGAATGTGATCGCATATCTACAACCCAAAAATTTCACATTAGAAAATGTCGTTGGGTATAAAAAGTCTGAAAGTTTCCACATAATATTGGACGTTTTGGAAACAGAGGGTTATCAAGTAGCCTGGGACATTGTAAACATGGC
>JAESGE010000108.1_pt1 | contig 83556 bp, 75 predicted proteins | sample 9269601 | NCBI WGS metagenome assembly JAESGE01 (sample SAMN14515569, study PRJNA621662) | algae metagenome | isolation source: Tolypothrix brevis GSE-NOS-MK-07-07A and co-occurring heterotrophs from wet... | place: USA: Grand Staircase Escalante National Monument, Utah | collected 2006-04-16
TTTATCCGGTGGAACGTCTTTATCCGGTGGAACGTCTTTATCCGGTGGAACGTCTTTATCCGGTGGAACGTCTTTATCCGGTGGAACGTCTTTATCCGGTGGAACGTCTTTATCCGGTGGAACGTCTTTATCCGGTGGAACGTCTCTCAATACGGTTCGGTTAAGGCAAGAGACGCGATAAATCGACGTCTCTACAAAGGACTTATTATTGTAAAGACGGCGATTCCCTTGCGTCTTTGTGATCTATAATTTTCATCAAAAAATCTTATCCGAACCGTATTGGAACGTCTTTATCCGGTGGAACGTCTTTACATTGTTATCAAACGTTACGCAGTTTTTTTCTGCTCAGTGAATCGACGCAGAACACCATTAATAAATCGATGACCGTCCTCTCCGCTGTAGCGTTTGGCTAACTCTACAGCTTCGTCGATTGTCACGCTGTCTGGAACTTCTAAAAATTCCATTTCTGCTACAGCGATTCGCAGAATATCGCGGTCGATTTGAGCCAGACGAGTTACTTGCCAATCTACCAAAGCGTCGGAGAGTAATTGATCGATCGCTTTTCGTTCTTCATTAACTATTTTGACAATTTCAATGGCGTATCTGGCAACATCTTTATCTTGGTTCGCTAGCTGAATCAGTTCTGGAAACTCAAGAGTGGTGCCAAGTTGATTAATTGCCGTTTGGGTATATTCGATCGCCTCTTTGACCATAGTTCTGGCAACATTAACATCGGTGGTGCGAGTTTGGCTGCTTAAAAGGCGATCGTTACTGCGTTGTAATTCCCCAGCAGCATTATCTAAAGAGTCTTGCACTTCTAATGTCAGGGTACGTACTGCCGCTAGCACTAACTTCGGTAGTTGTTCTTCTGTCAATTTTTTGGGGTTAATTGGCATCTGACTAAGACTTAAAAGCGCCAATTCACGAGCAATTTGACGGGGTTTACGGGGTTTCATAAAAGTGTATTTAGGGCTTGCTGAAAAGTGAATTGATTTTGGCTGCGAATTGGGAACTACACGGTGGAGAAACTATTTGCCAATTTCTCCACCGTGCATTTGCTCTACAATTTTAAGTCTCTTCTAAAGGTATAATCTGCCGTTTTGTTTCAGTTTGTGGCACTTCCAGTTTGCGATCTTTGGGGATAACTAAGGGAGGTAAGGGCGTATTTGGAGCGACAATGCCACCAGAAACAATTATTTTAAAGGCATCTTCTATCGATATTGATAGATTTACTGCCTCATCTTCTGGAAGTACTGCATACCATCCAGTAGTCGGATTTGGAGTGGTGGGGATAAAAACGCTCAACACTGGGCAAGACATTTGAGATTGAATCTCACTACTAATTGTGCCAGTGACGAAGCCGATCGCCCACATTCCCCGACGTGGATATTCTACCAAAATTACGCGGCGAAACTTACCATTGGTATCTTTTAATAATGTTTCCAATAGCTGTTTCAGGGTTTTATACACCTGTCCAGCTAAGGGAATCGCCTGCAACACTCGCTCACCAAAATCTAGTAACCAGCGCCCAGCAATATTCCGAGCCATTAAGCCAATCAAGAGAATACTGAATAGCGGTACTGCCAAACCCACGAAAAGATTCAGTAGATTTACTACAATAGGGTGCATTCCCTGAAAGGGATTCACTTGTTTAGGAATTTGGGTGAGAAAGTTGATTACCCAAGTGGCAATGGTAATCGTTAGCCAGATGGTTGTCGCTAGGGGAATCACCACCAACAAACCAGCAATCAGGTCATTTTTGAAGTCCTGTTTTAGGCGATCGATTAACAAGCCCCTATTCTCCTTTTTTGGGTTACTGGAACTTCTGTTATTGGTATTCATAACCAGCAGATTAGTCAAATTGCACTACTGTAGTTTGCTATCTTGCTTGGATCTGCTGCTGTAAATCCCTAGTAGAAGAAGGCAGAAGCGAATAATACATATATCATCTACCTTTTGGCTTTTCTATAACTGTGTAGTTATTTCTGCCGTTCTGTACTAGCTTTTACTCAATGGGATTTGACGCGATGCAAGTCCAAACAGCCTAAAGTTCTGATTCCGAGTCAAACCTCACTTTTAGTCCATATGGACATGTAGCAACCAGAATGATGGCTGGGGTTATTCTCAGACACTGTTACTTTTCTTTATCAGACTTGTAAATGATTGTTGCAAGTCTTTTCGGCTTTTATTGATCCTACCGCGATCGCACTCAAAGCTGCCTATAATTCTGAAAGCTTTATTCCTTCAGCATTAGTATCTGTTTAGCTGGCACAATCGAAGATGATAAAAAAGTTATGTTAAAAATCTGAATTTATAATAAATGTAACATTATTAGGGAATAGAAAAGAAAATTATCAGAATACTGGTTGAAAACCCTGTGCGTTCACGCTCCTTTGGATAGTTTTTCAGATGTTGTCATCTGGAGACTATTCTCGACTATATCTGAGTCGGGTTTCGGCATGTGCTTCATTTCCCAAACTTTCAGCAAAATTAGATATTCATAGAATGCTTGTAGTGTACACCAAGCAGTGCCGGCGCGTCCGTCCAAGCAGCCGCCCAAAATAAAATACATATAGAAAAAGCGTAACAGGGGTCGAGCAGGTAAACGCAAAGACAAATCTTTTAAAGCGCGACGTTTTTCGACTTCTGACTTCCCAAAAAACAAATTTAGCCAGTTCACGTTTCCGTGTTCTAGTTGATACAAAGTTTCTTGAGCTTCATCTGTAGAGTAACGATTGTGCTTTTCTATCCAACGGTTCAAGCCTTTGCTACAAGTATAGTGAGGGTAAGTTTCCTTTAAAAAGCTGGTTTCGCCATGACAAACTTCACGTTCAGTATGACCGTAGTCGTCAAACCAAACTTTACCATGACGGAAGAGACGCAGTTGGTAACGCGGATATTGGGTGCTGTAGCGAATCCAACGATCCATAAACATGACACGTTCAGCGACATAATAGCCGATGTAGTCTGGATTATTCATCGCTTGGAGGCATTCAGCAAATAGTTCTGGTGTCATGCGCTCGTCAGCCTCTAGAATGTAAACCCATTCATATTTTGGGGCAATAGATTCTAGCATCCAGGTACGTTGTTTTCCGTGGCTTTCAAAAGCATGTTGAACAACACGTACAGGATAGTTTTTTGCTCTTTCGACAGTGCGATCGCTACTGCATGAGTCTACAACAATAATGTCATCCGATAGCATCGCTGACTCAATACAAGCGGCAATATCTAATTCTTCGTTATATGTAAGTATGTATACTGAGAGCATTTTTTAGTTTTATAAAGATTTTACTAATTTCTAAGTACAAATCAAACACGAAAACTCCGCGTTTAACTTTGCTTTTTTACACAAAGTTAAACCAAGTAGTCATGATCAACTGCGTACAAATATAACTCATTGTAGTTGGCGCTTTAGGGCTAAAGCGCCAACTACAAGCTAAGTCTGTCTCTGTTTTTCATGTTGACAGTATTACGGCACTACAAATCAAAGATTAGCGTGCGGGTGCTTTTTTACGTCCACCACCTTGTAAAGCACCCATACCTCTTAATCCTGTCCAGCCGATGATAATGTAACCAATAGCCAATAGCAAACTACTCATACCAATCCGTAGTCCAGACTTCAAAGCTTCTTGTTGAGCTTGTTTTTGGGCTTCTTCCTTACGCTGACGAATTTGGTTAAGTTTTTCATTTGCAAGTCCCTGAGGATCGCTTTGCTGCGCTAGAAATTTGTCAAGCTCTTGGGGATTTGCCTTAAACTTCTTGAGTAATTCTTTCTGAGTTGCAGGTAAGTTAGGATTCTCAAGTGCTTGCTTGTATTTTTGATCATCTTTGAGCAACTCAGTAAACTGAGCTTTGATTTGGCTCTTTTGCTGTTCTAATTGAGCCTTAACCTGAGCGTTACCCAGTTGTGCTTGTAATTGAGTTAACTGGCTTTTGAGTTGATTTTCTGCCTGATCCGCATCTTGGGTGATTCGAGTTACTGTCTGAGACTTAGCTTGATTCACGTTGTTGAGGTGCAAGGGAAAAATCAGTAAGAATAACAACCCCAAAATACTCGATAGTATCAGTGCGGGAAATCTTAAATCTACAGGTTGCGAGCGATCGCTATCACTAGTACTATCAATCCAGTATCCCGCAAACAGCATCCCCAAACCAACCATAGGTACAATACCTCGGTCAACTAACGCTGTTGCCAAGCCGATTTGCCACCCTTTATCAGTCGGTTGGAAGGGAAACAACAGAATCAAAAAGTCCAGCAAAAAGGACAAGATTAAGATAGTCCCAACCACTATTAGTGTGCGGGCAGCGTTTACAGTAGCCAAACGGTCAATCATAGTTTTTCAGTCTTGTAGTGAATATTATTGAATGTCATATTTAAAGTTACTGGAATATTATTCCCTTGACCTTATCTGTTATTTAGAATCTCAGAGCAAATTTAATACATTTAATTGAATTTTTACCCATTGATTTTAAACTACACCACAGTAACACCTGTAGTTTAGGGTGTCTTCCGGAAATTCCTCGTGTTTGACTATACAAACGTTGACTAAGGGGAGAGGGAGAGGGGGGGGATGGGGGGAAAGAAGAATTATTATCCTTGTCCCCCACTCCCCCACTCCCTTGTCCCTACTCCCTAATCTCTTGTTCCCAAATCGGCAGATCCTCTGGACGGTCAACATCAGCTAAGATCGGTAAGTAAGCCAGTGATAAATTAAGTTTCTGGGCAATCTCCACAGTTTGTGATAAAACTTGAGAAGTTCCCCAATCGATGTTAGTCAATAATTCGGGAAACGGCTGCTGTAAACCAATTAAATAATAGCCACCGTCTACCGCAGGACCGAGAACTAAGTCAAAGACTTGCAGTTGCTCAAAAGCTGTTGTTAGAATCTGAGGATTTACACCAGGGCAATCAGTACCAATGATAACTACATATTCCGCATTTTTTTGAAAGGAATTTAAGAGCGATCGTATCATCCGCGAACCCAGATCGCCTTCACCTTGTAAGTGATAAACTAAATCAGACCCCAGCCAATCTTGCATCAATTGCAAACTACCACCCGCAAACCGTATTTCCAAAGAGATGGCAGTGCTTGCTTGTAATTCTTTAACGTGAGATAATGTGTATTCAGTCATCTCTCGCTGAAGATTAGCAGCGCCAACACTGCCCAAAGCAGGTATCAACCGAGTTTTTGTCTTTCCCGGTTCTGGGTAGCGAGTAAAAATAATTAGATGCTGTTTCAAGTATTTTGGTGATTTCAGCACGCAATACCTTATTTTAAATCAACCAGAAATATCTTAATAGCAATACTTGCCGCTTTCGTTAGCCGTAGCATGGTCTTTTCCCGTTCGCATTGCCCCTAAAATTGTAGAAATATAAACGCAGCGCTTGACTTTACCCGCATACGAACTGTAAATGGTTATCTGTCCTAATGCTTGTAGTGATTTGTTGATACACTCATCTCCAACATTGTAGACAGGACAACCTTGGTAATTAAATATAACTCGCCATGCCCCAGACACAGTTTGTTTTCTTAAAGTTGTCTCACTATCAATCCGAATATTTGAATCGAGATTATTCCATAGCTTATCGTTGGTAGTGACGGCTTCAGGAATGAATTGTTCTGCTTTTGCTTGATGAACTGCCCACTGAACAATATTGTTTTGGTTGCGAAAGCTGACTTGCCAGGTTAACTTTTCTTTGGTGGCTTGACTTTGAGCCTGACGCATAGCACGGTAAACTTGATCTTGGGCAACATTGAGACGACGAGTATTTACAAAACTTACCCAACTGGGGATAGCGATCGCGCTTAATATCCCGACCATAAAAATAACTACCAACATCTCTACCAGCGAAAAGCCACTGTTAGAAGAGTTTCTCAAAATATTTCTTTTCATTAAATAAACTAAATACGGTAAATGCACTAAGGATATTTATTTTTCAATTAAATTGTTAAAACCGCAAATATCAGGTGTTTTTCACTTTATTAGCAAATATCTTCATGCTTGTTAATAATGCCGTAGAAAAAGCAGACGGTAGCATCAGAATAACGACTATTTTAAAGAAAAATATCAATGTTAAACGTATACTCTGTAGACGGCAAGAATTATTTTTGACATACTTCCATAAAAACAAAGCCCCTGCTAAACCTTTTTGTCGATTAAGCGGATTTTGTAAAGCTTTCCATGTTAGGTATTTATAAAGATTTGCAAAACTGTAAGCTTTCAAATGTTGTAAAGATTCAGGACTTTTACTGTACGCTTTATTAAGAACTTGCAGACAAGCTTTTTCTTGTCTTGCAAGATTAGAAGATAGAGAATTAGCGCTTATTCTATATAAAATTTGCACTTCGGGTACAGCCACAAAATTGAATTCCCGCGCTAATCTCAACCACATATCCCAATCCTGACCAGCAAGCAAAGATTCATCAAATCCACCAACTGCGAGCAGAGCATCTTTACAAATCAATGGGTTAGAACCATTCTCTAAAAAATTTTTAACTAATAGCTGTTCATAAACATTTCCATTCAAACTAATGTGAGTACCTGAATGGACAAATTTGCCATTTTCATCAATATAATCTGTCCAACTATAAGTAACTTTTGTAGTTGGATTTTCTTCTAAAGCCTGTAACTGAGTCGCTAACTTATCAGGTATCCAAATATCATCTGCATCTAAGAAACTAATAAATTCTCCTACTGCATGGCTAATGCCACGGTTACGACTCACATTTCCACCAGCATTAGGATATGAAAAAATTTTTATCCTACTATCTTTAATTTTTGAAACAATATCTAAACTTGAATCAGTTGAACCATCATTAATTACAATTAATTCAAAATCAGTAAAATTTTGAATTAAGACTGACTCTATGGTTTGCTTAATAGTTTTAGCACAATTATATGCTGGTATAATGACAGAAATTTTCGACACTTTGGGATTTTTCTACTAGGTTTTTACAACCTTATTCTTCCCAAAAATATTGCCAAAATAACATTTTAAAGAATAAAAAGGACTTATCATACTGCTTAAATAAAACTCAATTTCAAAACGTGCAATTATATCATGCTTTAATTGACCTTTATACTTAATTAAATGTCGTAAAACTCGCCGTAAGTTTGCCAGAAAAGTTCTAGCAAATACAATAGGTTTTTGCCAAGTTTTGGCATTGATAAAGCGTAGCTGACAATGACATAAACCGCAGCCTCTAGCCAAGCTTATTAAATAATCTTTTTCTAATCGCCAATGTGGTATTTGATGATAGGTATGCATCGCAGGGTTATACCAAATTTGCCAACCTGCTTTGTGTATGTAAAGCAATGGTTCATAATCATCACCCTGTACCATCAATCCTGGTAATTTTCCTGTTAAATTAGGTCGTTGTGGAACATTTTCGCACCATGCTTGTTTACGAACTACAAGCGCTGCACCGGGAGGAAGCCTTAAATTATCTGGATCAAATAAATGGGATTCATTTCCATGCTCTCTAATAGCCATAAAGGCTTGAATTCTTTCAAAATTTTGTGGCGGTTTTACCTCGTATTCACCATGTATTTGACCGCTCCATACACCAGCTTGAGGATGTTTTTGACCAAAGTTATGAGCCTGTGCAACCCAATCAGATGCAGGTAAATTATCATCATCTAGAAATGCGATTATCTCACCTCTGGCTTCTTTTACGGCTCTCAATCGGGCAAATGCGGCTCCCTGTTGTTTTTCCAAAAAGTACCTCAACGGAATTTCACTATTCCAGGTTTTTTGGTAATTCTCAATTACAAGAGCAGTGTTATCTTTACTATTATTATCAATAATAACTATTTCCCAATTTATATTTTCTTCAAAAATCTGATTTTTCAGCTTTTCCAAAAGTGTAGCTAAACGGTTTTCACTATTATATGTAGGAATAGCTAAAGTTAGATTTAAAATATTATTTTTACTTTTATCAGTCATAATTTTTCAAAAATTTTATTTTAAAAAGATAAAAAGGGCTAATTAAACTGCTTACTAGTAACTCCTTTTCACAAGCAGCAATTAAATCAGTCTTAATTGCACTTCGATATTTGAAAGAGTGAATTATAATCGTGCGTAAATCATTAACTAAGTATGCTAAACTCGCTAAAGGTCTTTGCCAGGGTTTTGTTCTTAGCATTCGTAAGTGATAACGACTTAAACCAACACAACGAAATAAAAGAATTAAATATTCTCTTTGCAATCGCCACGCAGGAATTTTATGATATACGTACATTTCTGGGTTATACCAAATCTCCCAACCACCTAACTGAATATGTAAGACAACTTCTAAATCTTCACTTGCTAAACCCGCTTCTCTACCTTTGTGGTTTAAAACAGGTTGTTGTGGAACATTTTCGCACCAAGCTTGTTTACGAACTACTAAGCCTGCTCCTGGGGGTAGCATTTTCATTTTTGGCTGATATATATGGGGTTCATCACCTCGTTCGGTGATAGCTAAAAAACAGGCTATTTTATGAAAGTTTTCTGGAGGTTCTACTTCAAAATCACCGTGAATTTGGCTACCATAAGCTCCCGCTTTGGGATGCTTTTGAGCAAAATCATAAGCTGCTGTCACCCAATTTGATGCTGGATAGTTGTCATCATCAAGAAAACCGATTAATTGACCTTTAGCTTCTTGAACTGCGCGTTTTCGGGCATAAGCTGCTCCTTGTTGAGATTCAAAGCAATACTTTAATGGGTAAGCACATTGCCAATTTTCTTGATATGCCTGAACCACTTTAGCTGTATTATCACTGCTATTATTATCTACAACAATAATTTCCCACAATAATTTTTCGGTGCAAATTTGATTTTGTAGTCGTTCTAAAAGTTCAGGCAAACGACTTTCGCCGTTGTAAGTTGGGATGGCTACAGTAAAGTCAAGGCATTCAGTCATAGCGCAAAAATTGTATTGTTATTAGGGTAATTTTTTAGTATGCCTAGTCAAAGATCAAAAATCTAGTTAAAGTTACTATGTGACTAATTTGCCATTATTCATGAGATAGATAAACAAAAATTGCACCTGATATTTCAAGTTTGCTCTGAAGGTGCAGTTTATGGTTCCGTATTTTTATGGAATTTTTATTCTAGTTTAGCGATCGCATTTATAATTTAATTGCAATCACCATCTTTTTCAGTTCGCATTCCCCCTAGAAGAGTGTCTACAATCACGCATCGTTTTAGCTCACTTGCTGTGGTAGTTCCAGGGTTAGGTACAGCTACTAGAACTTTTAAAGGTGTATCAGAAGGATCACCATTAGCCTTAGTTGCTAAAATACCCATATAATCGAAAGTAATTGTTTGTGGTGCATTGGAATTGTAGACGGAAGCGTAAGTTGAAGAATTGCTAATACTGTTTCTATTATTTAGGTTTGTACCTAGCAATAATTGTCGTGGTTTAATTTCTAAATCTCCACCTAAATCACGCCAGTACTTATCAGGTGCAAAATCGCTAGGGTGTATGGCAATTTGTGGAACTTTATTAGTATTATTAGTTGTAAAACTGACGCTGTAGCTGAGTTTTTTCTTTTTAGCTTCTCGTTGTGCGTCTTGCAGTGCAGCTAAGACAACATCGTTAGCTTTATTTACTCGCTGTCGATTGGTAAAACCAACCCAGCCGGGAGCAGCGATCGCGGCTAAAATTCCTACCATCAGCACCACTGCTATCAATTCGATCAGTGTGAAGCCGGCATTCTGTTGGATATCTCCAGAAGCGTAGTAGTTTTTACCTGCGAATTGCTGCTTTAATATTGCCAGTACAGATTTTTTATGATTTTTTTTTAACATCAATAAACCCACGCTATACATAATACCTTTTTGTTAATTAATTAGATGAGTTATTAAGGTTATTTAGCAGGTAAAAATCCGCGTCCTTGCACTTGAATGCTTGCAGTAGGGAAATAAGTAGCAGCAGTGTTTGAATACTGAATTTGATTATTCTTGTCAAGGCGAAAATAGGCATTACCTCTTAGGTGAATCTTCGCTAATACTTTCTCTGCTTCTACGCAAGCATAAAATCCAGATGTGTTAGTTCCTATACCTACTGAACCAGTCGGACAAGTAATCGCAGGTCCACTAGTGCTAATATAATCAAGCAAAGTCTCTACTCGTGCAGTGTAAGCTGCTGAGTCTGCTTTCCATTGGTTCATCTTTTCTTTGAGTGTAGAACCGGGAATGGTTGGGTCTAGAGGTGGTGGATTATATCCAGGACTAGAGTCTTCGCCTTTATTATAATTCTCTGCACTAACTTTACCTCGAATTTGAAATCTACCAATACGTGCGGAACGTGACCAGGTAATGTTCCTCTCAGTCGAATTTGTAATTAAGTAATATGCCACCAATGAATAAGCAAAACCATCGTCTTTAACAGGATCTGTTTTAGAAGTCACGCCAACACTATCAGCCAAATATTCTCGCTTCCAAAAAACTAAAACTGGTGTACATATAGTTCCATCAGTACAGTTAGGAGCGCCTTTTAGGGGTGGTATTTGGTCTTTAATACCTGAATTAATAGGAGTAGTAGTATTTGCAATTCTAGTCAATCCATCAGTATCGTAAATATAAACTGCTTGCTGTAAATCACGCTCAATGAAATCAAGTGCAGCCTGAATTTCTTGCTCGCTGGTTGCTTTGGCTTGTTCTTTGCGATCGGTGTCTAGAATGTCAATCATAAATCCCAATAAAGGGGTGATGATCAGTATAGCTAGCACCATTCCTATTAGCAGTTCAATTAGGGTAAAGCCACTATTTTTATTATTTATGCCAAAGCATTTTAACTTAAGGCTCAGTATAAATTTGAGTGAACTCCTCATGTTACGGTTTCCCTTTTATTAACAGATGCTGAAGAATTAAGATTCAATTGGTGGTGCAACCTTTGTCGAGTGCTACGTTAGTTGGGTCGGAACCTTGAAGACGGCTGCAAAGGTCGCCATAGCTAGGCACTGTATCGGTAATATCTGTTGACATTTCTACTAAAGGTGCTTGCAGTTTTGATAAGCCAGTTCCGCCAGTGAAAGTCTGTTGCTGTTTAACGCTGTCTTTCGATGCCTTAAAAGTAATGCCACTTTTAAAAGCATTTGCTCTGTAAACCCGCACACCTAAGGCATATCCCGTCTCAGAAGTTTTGTTACGAAAAACTTGCACAACCATATCGGTGGTACTGCTGTTTGTACAGGTATTATCACCATCCAAATCTATGCAGTACAAATTAGTTGGAGTAGTTGATAGTGATCCTGTAGTTGTGCAGTAAGAGTTTGCTGCACAGCTTAAACTTCCTGGGTTTGTGGGAGCATCATATGTTAAGAGGGCTTTTTCAGTTGCAGGGGCTACTAAGGTTGGGGCTAATGGGGGTTTAATTTGCTTAGTTCTGACTCCATCGATATAGGATTTAGCTGCTTGGGTTGCGAATTCTATCCTTCGGGCTTGAACGCGGGTTGCGACTGATAGGATAATAACTGGAGCGATCGCTGATAACAAAATGCTAACCACTACGATCGCTACTAAAGATTCGATTATCGTAAAACCCTCTTGGCGAGATTTTGAGTAGAATGCAAGTATTTTTCCAGCTTTATTAACCTGTAGTGTTTGTTTGCTTGCTTGTTTTGCTGTGGTCATGGCAATTTACCCTATATTCAAACCCGATTTTTAGCCATTGTCACTTGGTATGCTGGGACAGTCTGAACGATATTCGTTAGGAACAGCATTGGAGTAACTTACTGTGCCATTTTTTGGTGGAATTGCTGTGCGGTTAGTTGGTGATTCACCCGCACAGAGCAATGTTTTCACCCAAAGGTCATCTCGACCTACTTCTCGGAAGAACTCACTTGGACGACCTGCGGAAGGCTGGGTAAATCTCTGGGCAAATAAGTCAGGTTGCTCTGACAATAGCCCTACATCAAAACCCCAGTTTCGAGTGGGTGCTGAGTAGAAAGGTAACAAACCATCGCCGTCTTCAATTGGGTAATTATCAAATGGGTAGTCATATATGCTGAGATTACCCAGAGTTGTGGTAGTGTCAGTACCCAATACCCCTCTGCTTTTCAAAAGGGGTGAAATCGGCGCTGTAGCAAAGGCACTCCGCTTAAGTTGAATAAAGCCACCACGAATTTTGGTTGTTCTACCTTCCCAGTTTTCCAAAAAGCGTACTAAGTTTTGCAAACCTGCTGACACTTCACTAGGTCTACTAGGACTATTTCCAACTACGAAGGTCACATTAAATATGGTGGAGGTAGGAGGGGTGGTGCCAGCATCGGCTTGTTTTAGCCAATTATCCCTAAACTGCGTTTGTACTGCTGAGTCCTGTCTGAGAGAATCATTTGGTCTGCTATTTGCATCATGAATTTGCAAAACAGGTACTAAAATTGGTTGACCATCTAAATCCGGATCTGTAAGAGCATCAGGACCATCAATGGGCGGTAAATAGAATAGAGACTGGTCATTTCTATAAGTTGGGTTAGTGGCTGGGGCACCACCTGTACTTGTTGTTCTGAACCAGAGGGCATTGTTTCCTAATACTCCGTATTTATTACCTGGATCGGGAGGAAGAGAAGAATTATAGATACATCCATTACCGTTAGCATTACTACCTGTGGTGTCTACTGGACAACCTACGCCCATAGGTTTATAAATACCAGAATTGATTTCTACCAGATTATTGCCATTCCGTGCAAAGGCAACTCGGCGAGGATAAAACCTATCTTCTATAGCGAAAGCTGAACTACCTGTATCGCCAGCCCCAAGCCGTTGTTTAATAGTCTTATTACCTTGTCCGTATGAAGTCACCCAATTGGCAGGAACAGCAGAACTAGCAGTTTTTGCAGTATCTATGGCTTGCCCTAATTTATTAGCTTTGACTACCTTCTCTGTATCATTAGCATTTACAGATCCGTCCCCATTAGCGTCAAAAGAAACCGTGTCATTTAAGTTATCATTTCCATTAACATCAAATCCAACGACCCAATCACCTGCTGTACATTCTGATATTGTCTCCCTGCGGCAGATTTCCATCACATACAAGGGGAAACCATTTGCCCTTCGCTGAATTGGTGTTACACCGTTGATTGTGTAAGAACCTAATGCAGTTTTTGGAATAATGGTACTATTCCCATTAACTGATTGCCACCAATCGGTATTAGTGAGGTAGTTGTTTTCCAAAAAGCCGTTTTTCAGTCGAGGGTTATTTATGTCTGGGCTACTGAAATTTATGTTGTTTTGAAGTGGAATACCAGTGTTGTTGTTTAGGTCAAAATCGCCTTGATTGCGGGCGCCATCAACAAAAGCGCTAGATAGCAGCGTCATCGAATCAGCAACAACTGTTGCCGATCGCCAGTAGTCTCCCCCATCAGTAGGACAACCTGTTCTTCCTGGACGACAAGCAAACTTGGTTTGAGGATCGCTGCGATCGTAAAAGCTGGTAGATTCTAATGTTTGAAATTCTTCAATTTCTGTACTACTGGTGGTGTCAGTACGGTGCAAGTTAAATCTACCTTTAATATATGCGGGTAAATCCGTTGCTAAAATCAGACCTTTTTCTCTAGCGATGAAAGTATTGCTGTTATTCCTTGCTAACGTATCACCGTTGTAAAGGCGGATACCATTGGTGCGACGAGTGGGGTCAAGCTGAAAGTCTGTTGGACTAAGTAATTCTGACTGAGCAGTTGTGTTACTTTTATCTATTAATGCATCTTCTCTGGTGGCGTAAATAATGCCACTCATCGGTAGTAGATATTCTGTGCCTGTTCCGACTGTACCTGTAATCGATGTAGTGATTAGCTGGGCTACATTAATATCAGTTACCCGAACTTCTAAGGGTTGACGCTGTTCAAGGTCTAAAAGGTAGTCAGTGACAGGTAGAAAACTAGCCTGCTTGATTTCCCTAGCATCTAGGAAAGATGCTTCTTTGATAGCGCCATGAGGAGGTTGGTTACTTGGAGTGACGAAACTGGTTTCATTATTCAGAATATAAATCGCACACAGGGCTGTATCAATTGCTGAATAATCTGCCAGTTCTAAGTTACTGGTTGAACCTGTCGGTACTGTAGTCCCAGTGCCAATTTTCTCTAGAGCATCCTTTAAGGGTTGATTTACTCGACGCCCATTAGGAAAGACTAAGTTTGCTTGTCTTTCAAGACGAGCCTTGTTAGTAGCGAAGGTACTTCTGCCAGGGAAGTTGTAAACAACACCGTTGTTAGACTTACCTTGTTGAATGTTGCCATCATTTAGCTCTGTGACGTTGGGTAGAGTACCTCTATTTTTCGCGGAATTGTATTCTACATCGCCTGCATCTCTAACGCCGTTACTATTAGCATCGGAGAACAAATATTTATAGCTGGGGTCGTGGTAGCTACTAACGCAAGCTATTGGGGTTTGGTCATCACCAGCGTTATTTTTGTAGTGATATACAGCAGTTGCCCGCATTAATAAATCGCCCTTGCGTGTTTCTCCTGGCTTAGGGCTACTCATGGGCATGGTATCAGACCACACGAGTATATCAGGCGGAGGTGGAGTGAAACCTAGAACAGTAGTTGGATCTGTCAAAAATGAATAAGTTGGGCGATCGTAACCCAAAGGACCATCAACATAAATCCCGGCACCAGTTACAATGCGGACTCCACCGACGTTATCTAACTCATTTTCTGGAATCTTCGCGGCGTTTTTTTCCCAAAAGCCATTTCGTGCTGAAATACCGAGGTCGCCAAGACTTTGGCTTTGAGTGGTACGCCATCTTTGCGGAGAACCAGTTGGTCTTGTCCAGTTAACAGCAGCGCTGTTATTAAAAATTGGCTGTTGACCATCCATGCCAACATATTTGTCACCTGATTTCCATAATGCAGGTAGATTGTTACCGACAAAAATGCGATCGCCTAACTTAGTCTGAACACCTTCCTGGTTCCGTTTTGTTGGTTCTGTAGCCTCTAACTGAGTAGGAGTCACAGTCACAGTTGTTGCGTTAGTCAACTGGTTGCTGCTGTTTATTGGCTCTCTCCAAATTGCTGGGGGTTCAAATGAACTGTAAGTAATAGCGCTATAGCCAGTTAATGCGTTTCCTCCGAAGGGTGCTTCAGCGAAGGGTACGCGGCGTGTACGATTTTTAAGGTAAAGTTCTATTTCATCTGCAAGAATCTTTCTCGCTGTGGTGTCATCATCACCAACTTGAACACGTTCGTCAACATTTTTTTTAATATCGTCTGGGTATCCACTAGCTGCAACAGCTGTTTTAACAGCACTACCAGTAGTTGCGCTGTTACATGATGAACAAAGAGCGATCGCATCAGTCTTCATCGTGGCAATGCGTTGATTGTATGCATCATCGTTAAAGCCGATAGATGCACCGCCGGCACTGTTAGTAGATCTGCTAGTACTCCTAATCTCTATATCTGCTGTACTTGTTGTTGGTGCATTACCAAAACCTTTATAAAAATGAACTTTAGCAGCTTTTTGATCGGTGGTTTGAGCAATGCTTCCAGTTCCTACATTACCTCCGACAGTAATCTGCCCATTTTCTTGGTTATAGAAACACGATGACTTACTGCTGACTTGTCGCAACTCAATAGTGCCTGAATTACCTCCTCCCCCAATAAGCAAGTTGCCATTAGTGTGAATTCTCCCATTCACTGCCAAGGCTGTACCAGGTGTAATTTCTAGATCGTGTTCAGACCAAACTGCGTTATAAGCTATGGGAACGCGACTTCGGTCTTGTTGAAATTCTAATGCGACAAAACCTTTATCATTTGCGTATTGTTCAAATCCGTTTTTATCAGCCAATGCATCATAAGCTGTCTTCGTGATTGGTACATTAACTGCATAGACAAAGAAGCTTTTACCCAGATTGCCCGATTGCAGTTTATACCAACTAGAATTACCCACCAAGCTAGAAAAGCCGCTAGCACTTGGACAGTTAATGTTTGTATTGGCATTATCCATTGGTGGGGTTTTAGCTTCCAAGGGATTTCTTTTGCGGTTAAACTGCCCTGTGGTAGTATTTCTAGTCGGTGAGCGGAAGTAAATTCCGTATAAAGTATAGGTATCTTTATTGCCGTTGTTATCTGTATCTACAGCAAATTTCCATCCCGTTTTTAATGATTCTTCATTCTCTAATGATAAAGGAGTTGAGGGAGTATTTTGTTGGATGTTGGTGGTACCGTTAAACTCATAAGCGAGCTTTAGACGAGTTTCATCACCAAGCCTGTATTTATCTTTTTTAATAGCGTCATATAAAGCGCTATCAGATGGTGTTCCCCGTGGCAATGTTGCGTCTTCAAATAAAGCATCTAATTTAGCTCTAGCTCTATCAATTGCAGGAGCCGCAGCATTTAGAACTGCCTGATTCACTCGAACATTACTAGCATTTTTGCTTCTATCAAAAGACCTAAATAAAATCGCAGTTGTTAGCAGTACAACTACAAGCGCTACCATTGCCACTGTTGGCAACACAAAACCAGCATTCGCTGATTCACGTCGTCTTCGGGTGATAAATAAAGTCCGCAATAGCCAATTAATTGGCTTGTTAATTACAGTTAGATATTTTTTACTAAACTTACTAAACCTTTTCGATAATATTTTTATTGCCTTGACTAGCCGGCGTTTTGAAGACATAGCTGCTTTCCTGTCAAGTGGATTTAACTAAAATTTGTATTTTTTGGAAATTGAAAATTAAGCCTATCGAATAATTTCGTAGGCAACGTGCAGAGATTTTATTTATGTAACTACTTAAGTGTGTTTTAGGGATTTTTAAAGATGAAAAATCTCTGTTATTAGAGTTATGTCATTTGTAAATTTTGTAGATTATTCCGGTAAATACAGATTTGATATGAATTATTTAATTTATAGCCGACAAAGGATAATAGCGCCATAATTTCACATTAATTTTGCCAAAGGTATTTCAGCAACAGGTGATTTCCTGAAGCTGTTGTTAGCAAAGTAAACTTATAGTACCCATCTGTTAAAGAAAACATATCAGTTGATCAAAAATTCATATTAAGTAAGTGGGCATTAAAAAACATAACTATACTTTTGTCATTGCGAGGAGGCACGACGAAGCAATCGCAAGGTTTTCGAGGATTTTACATTTCGTTACATAGTTAGCTTTATTTGTGCCCACCTACTTAGATAGTTAAAAGCCTCTCCTAACTGGGCAGGCTTGAGTAGTAATACCATTTCTGTATGAAGTGCGCCTAGTTTAGCCCACGCAGGTAAGCTCTCGTTTGTGTAGTCCCAGGCTTACAGCCTGAGAGCATTATGTGCAGCCTCACATAGAATTGGTATAAGAGGATGTTTTAAAAGTCCTCTTGTCAGTATCAAAACGTTCTAGATCCCCCTAAATCCCCCTTTTCAAGGGGGACTTTGATTCCGGTTCCCCCCTTTTTAAGGGGGGCTAGGGGGGATCAATAAGTGCCTAAAATCACAGCTAACCACTTTTCAAACAACCTCTAAGTATTCTTGTGTGCGGTTAGTGTGGTAGTTGACCAGATTAATTTTGGTGGGGTTGTAGTAAAGACTTAAGCGCTGAAGCGCTTACTACAAAAATGCGTTTTTATGAATTGGCGATTTTTAGTAATGATTGAGGTTAATGCCGGCTTCTTTTGCCATTGCGTGTAACCCTTTGGTTTCTAGGGTTTTGATGGCTTTGGTTGATATTTTCAGTTTAACCCAACGGTTTCCTTGGGGCCACCAAACGCGCTTGCTTTGCAGGTTGGGTTGCTGAAGCCGCTTGGTACGACGGTGGGAGTGGGAAATTGCAAAGGCGTTATTTGCTTTTCTGCCAGTTAGTTCACAGCGACGAGACATACTTGGAATATCCTATTTATCTTGAACACAATCTCTTATTGTATTAAATTTTTATCGAGTAAGATGCAATATTATATTCTAGCGGCATTAGCAATGTGAGAATATGAGGCAGAGCCTAAGACTAGTACCGCTTCGCGGAAGTCAAAAGTCAAAAGTCAAAAGTAATATGGAGTAAGCTTTTTAGCGATTGAGAATGGTCTGTTTATTTCCGCCGAACTGTACTAGACATTCCCTGGTAAGGTTTGCTTCCGTTACAGGACAATTTTGCAAGCCCTACGCCGATATATTAGACATCTGCGAAAATTAATTATGCGTTGTCCGAAACCCTTGTAGAGACGTAGCACTGCTACGTCTTTTTTGGAGATGCCTATTAGACATAGGAGTGAAAATTAATTATGCGTTGCCCGATACCAAGAGACGTAGCAGTGCTACGTCTCTACATTCATTCATATTCGGAGATGTCCATTGTAGAGACGTGACCGTGGAACGTCTCTAAGGAAGGTGCGTTAGGGAACCGTAACGCACCCTACAATTTCCCGGCTCTGCCAGGGTGATTATTTTGCGGCTTGTTCTGTCAGCTTGGTGAGGACTTCATTTGAGCGTTCGACGAAGGATTTCATTCCTTCGGCGTCAAAGCCTTTTTGAGACATCAGTGCCAAATCGTAGACGTGTTGGCAAATCATGTTCACCAACTGACCTGTGGGCGATTGACCATCACCTTGAATTATACTGCCTTGGTTGAGGTTCGCCAGATTTTGAATCAGGGGGTGAGCGGTATTCACTAGCAAAATGTGGTCTTCGGGAAACCCTACGTTTTGTTGCTGCATCATGGCGTTCATTTCTCGCAGACGCCGCAGAATTTCTGGTAATAGTACCATTGCTGGTGGTGTTCCTTGGGGATCGTCTGATTTCAAAGCTTCGGTGCGGATGTTGAGTCTGGGTTTGTTGAGTGCTTTCTCAAAGAGTTCTTTGACGATTTCACTGCGAGTTTTGTTGGTTACGGGGTCTACAATTTCGCTCGCTTTGTCTTTATCGAGCAAGGTGTTATCTAAGTCGGAATCTACCCGCGTAAATTTAACATCGTTATATTCTTGCTCTAGAAAGTTGATAAAGTGGGTATCGATGAAGGAGTCCATAAATAGGACTTCTAAACCTTGGTTTTTATGCAATTCTACGTAGGTAGCTTGCGTTGCCGCATCGGTGCAGTAGAAAACGCGGTTTTCGTGGTGTTCTTTGTTACGTTCTAGGTATTCTTTGAGGGTGGTGTATGGGGATTCAGGGGTGGAATCAGCCGTTTTAGGGGTGACATTTTGCCATGCATCGCCTTCATCTGATTGTACCTGTACTGCTGGGGTATCAGTGGTTTTTTCTGATAGCTTGGCGGTGGTGCGGAAGATGATGATGTCTTCGACTTGTTTTTTGAATTTGTCGTCGTTGAGAACGCCAAATTTAACGAAGGTGCCTAAGTCTTTCCAGGTGTTAATGTATTGTTCTCGGTTATCGCGATAAACTTCTTTTAAGCGATCGCCTACTTTTTTTGCGATATAATCGCCTATTTTCCGCACGGTGCGATCGCTTTGCAAGGCACTCCGCGACACATTCAGGGGAATATCAGCGCTATCAATTACACCCCGCATCGGAGTCAAAAACTGCGGGATAATTTCTTCGCAGTTGTCACTAACAAAAACTTGGTTACAAAATAGCTTAATTTGCCCTTTTGTCGCATCCACATCTGGCTTCATCTTCGGAAAATACAAAATCCCGTTGATGATAAACGGATAATCTGTATTCAAATGCACCCACAACAGCGGTTCTTCTTGGAAAGGATACAGGTAGCGGTAAAACTCTAAATAATCTTCTTGACTCAAGCTACTGGCAGATTCTCGCCAAGGTGCTTTCTGCCTGTTTAATACCTCACCCTCCAGTTTGATGGGTACTGGCATGAAATCGCAGTAAGTCTTGACAAGATTCTTAATTCGTGATGATTCTAAATATTCCTCTTCTTCCTCTTGCAGTGTGAGGGTAATGGTGGTGCCACGAGTTGTCCGGGGTGAATCTTCCAGGGTGTACTCTGGAGAACCATCACAAGTCCAGTGAACAGCTTGGGAACCTTCTTTATAAGATAAGGTATCAATTTCGACTTTTTGCGCCACCATGAAGGAGGAGTAAAAGCCCAGACCAAAGTGACCGATAATTGGTTGGTCTGATTTGCCTTGGTACTTTTGAATAAATTCTTCGGCACTGGAGAAAGCAACTTGGGTGATGTATTTTTTCACCTCATCAGCGGTCATCCCGATGCCGTTGTCGGTAATGGAGAGGGTTTTGTTGTTTTTGTCAATGGCAATTTCTATTTCTGGTTCACCGATTTCACCTGAATATTCCCCAGCGCGAGATACCATGTTCAGTTTTTGGATGGCATCTACAGCGTTGGAAACCAGTTCTCGCAAGAATATTTGGTGGTCGGAGTAGAGCGACTTTTTGATAATCGGGAAAATATTCTCAGTATGGATACTGATAGTGCCTTGTTCAAGCATGATTCCTAATGTTCTGTTTAAGTATCTCAATTATGACTCTGGCAAATACATCATAGCCATCTGCTTTCAAGGTTAAACCTGAAGAATGCTAAAGAGTATGATACCAATTAGGATTCTAAAGGCATAACTTAGGCGATCGCTTCTTTTTTCAGCGTTGTTTGCCCCCATAGAGTGATTCGGATTTCCCTACCCCTGCTAAATATCCTCCTACTTAGTATTTTTTTCCAATACTAAAAAATAGTGATATGGATGGATGGGGTCGATAAATTCTTCCTTGATGCTTAATCCTGCTTTGGCAACCGAGTCTAAAATCCGCTTTTTGGGATATCCTTTTAGCCCCATTTCCCAATAATGTTCGTTACAAACTGGTTTTGTACTCCAAAATTTTGGCACATGAAGTAATAAATACCTTGACCTATGTGCATAAGAATATTTAATTTGAAGTGCCAAAAATTGGGAATTATAGGGAATCGAAATTACTAAAAATTTCTTTGTAATAAATGCAAGTTGTTTTAAGGCTTCTTCTGATTGTTCATAAGGCAAGTGTTCTAATACCTGAAATAGTACAATCGCATCAAATTTATCTTTTAGTGTCGAAAAATCATTTGTTAGATCCAAAATTATGTCTGGTTCTAAGTTGGGGTCAATATCAGCAGTGGTGACATTGTAGCCATTGCGTTTGAGGATATCCGTTAACAGGGAATTAAAAATCCCAATTTCCAGGATGTTTTTTACCTGTGAGCCTAATGTAAATATTAGACGCAATTGGTGGTGATAACTAATCAGCCTATCTTTTGATAAATATTCCGAATTTTTCAGGTTTAATGAGCTAATGAGTTGCATAAAATGGACTGACTAAAGTTATGGGTGAGTAATTAAATTTTTCCCAAAAAATCAGTCCGAGTAACAATTTTAGGTTAAAAATATCTTTGTCATTACCAACAGCCTGGGACTTAAGTCCCAGTCTGATAGCTAAAGTCGGATAAATCCGACTCAAATTATATATATTGTAAAGACGTTCAGGCGGAACGTCTCTAGGACGGTTACTATTCTTCCCGCGACTCGGACTCAAATTATATCATGTCCGACAAATCATATATATTGTAAAGACGTTCCGGCGGAACGTCTCTACGACGGTTGCTATTCTTCCCGCGACTCGGACTCAAATTATATCATGTCCGACAAATCATATATATTGTAAAGACGTTCCGGCGGAACGTCTCTAGGACGGTTACTATTCTTCCCGCGACTCGGACTCAATTATTATTATGTCCGACAAATCATATATATTGTAAAGACGTTCCGGCGGAACGTCTCTACGACGGTTACTATTCTTCGCGCGACAATGTGGTAATTTGTGACACTGGCACCTTAGCGGTCACTTTTTTGTTAAAGGTGAGTCCGTTATCGCCTTTGTCGATTATAATAGTGTCGCCAGAGATAAAGGTGTTCTCTAACAACTTGGTAGCGATCGCATTTTCTACTTCTCGCTGAATTGCCCGTTTGATGGGACGTGCGCCATAAACTGGATCGTAACCGATTTCTACTAGGCGATCGCACGCCGCTTGCGATATCTCCAATGATATTTTTTGGTCTGCTAGTAAATTTTGCACCCGTTTGAGTTGAATCTGGACGATATGCCGCATTTCCGCACGACTGAGGGTGTGGAAAATAATTATATCATCGACGCGGTTAAGAAACTCTGGGCGAAAGTGCGATCGCAAAGCTTCTGTTACCCGCTTTTGCATCATGTCATATTTGGAGTCATCACCAGATACATCCAAAATGTATTCGCTACCGATGTTACTGGTCATGACAATGACGGTGTTTCTAAAATCAACTAATCTCCCCTGCGAATCAGTAATTCTACCGTCATCTAAAACCTGTAACAAAAGGTTAAATACGTCAGGATGCGCTTTTTCCACTTCATCCAAAAGCACCACCGAATAAGGACGACGGCGAATCGCTTCCGAAAGTTGACCGCCTTCTTCATAGCCTACATATCCGGGAGGCGCTCCCACTAAGCGGGAAACCGAATGTTTCTCCATATACTCGGACATATCTAAGCGCACCAATGCATCACTAGAATCAAAGAGAAACTGCGCTAATGTCCGTGCTAGCTCGGTTTTCCCCACTCCAGTGGGTCCCATGAACAAAAATGATCCAATTGGACGACCTGGGTCTTTCATCCCCGCACGAGCGCGACGAATTGCCGCTGATACCGCTGCTACAGCTTCCTCTTGCCCAATAACTCGTTCGTGCAAATGGCTTTCTAATTGCAGTAACTTTTGCCGTTCTGATTCCAAAAGGCGATTTACGGGAATTCCTGTCCATTTGGCGACGATTTCGGCAATATCAGCTTCAGTGACTTGTTCCCGCAGTAAGGTAGTACCTTGGTTTTGAGTTTCCAGAAGTTGCGCTTCTTTGACTTCCAACTCCCGCTGTACTCGCTCCAAATCGTCATATTTTAGCTTGGCAGCTTTATTAAGATCGTAAGCGCGTTCGGCTTGCTCAATTTGTACCCGCAGCGCTTCTTCTTGTTTCTTTAACGCGCTGATAGCTTCTAATACCTGCTTTTCGCCTTGCCATTGCTCATTAAATTTCTGCTGTTTTTCAGTTAAATTGGCGATTTCTTGCTCAATTCGGTCTAAACGCTCTTTTGTTTGCGGCGTACCTTTCTCTTCCCCAGCCAATGACAGCTTTTCCATTTCTAGCTGCATTAAACGACGGTCAACAATTTCTAATTCCGCAGGTTTGGAGGTAATTTCCATTTTCAACTGTGCTGCGGCTTCGTCTACTAAGTCGATCGCTTTATCTGGCAAAAAGCGATCGCTTATATATCTTGATGATAATGTAGCGGCTGCGACTAACGCCGAATCAGAAATCTTTACATTATGATGCACTTCGTAACGTTCTTTCAAACCGCGTAAAATGGAAATGGTATTTTCCACGCTCGGCTGATCCACAAATACTTGCTGAAAACGTCTTTCTAATGCGGCGTCTTTTTCGATATACTTACGGTATTCATCCAAAGTTGTCGCGCCAATACAACGCAGTTCTCCCCGCGCTAACATTGGTTTGAGTAAATTCCCGGCATCCATTGCTCCTTGTTGGTTAGAACCTGTACCAACAACGGTATGCAACTCGTCAATAAATAAAACTATTTGACCGTTTGATTCAGTAACTTCACGTAAAACTGCTTTTAAACGGTCTTCAAATTCACCTCGATATTTTGCCCCAGCAATCAAACTACCCATATCTAGGGAAATTAACTGGCGGTTTTTCAAAGATTCGGGAACGTCACCGTTAACCATGCGCTGTGCTAATGCTTCAGCGATCGCTGTTTTACCTACCCCAGGTTCCCCAATTAATACCGGGTTATTCTTACTGCGGCGCGATAATACTTGAATTACGCGGCGAATTTCATCATCGCGTCCTATTACGGGGTCTAGCCTACCAGCTTTTGCTTGTTCTGTCAAGTCTCTACCGAACTTTTGCAAAGCTTCGTAACGAGATTCTGGAGCTTGATCGGTTACTTTTTGGCTACCACGAACGGTTTTGATCGTCGCTTCTAACTTTGAAGAATCCAAATTAAAAGCTTTGAACATTTTGCGTCCGATGCGATCGTCTTCGGCAAAAGCCAGAAGCATGTGTTCTACAGAAATGAAGGAATCCTTCATTCTAACTTTGGTTTCTTCGGCTCGGTCTAACATCATATCTAAATTGCGACCAAGATAAAGCTGTTCATTTTTGCCAACTTTCGGCTGACGTTGGATAAATGCTTCAACTTGCTGCTGCAAACGGAACGGATCAACCTCACATCGTCCGAGGATTCGTGTTGCTAATCCTGTGGGTTCTTCTAATAAAGCAATCATTAAATGTTCAACATCTAATTGCTGTTGTTGATAAGCACGAACTACATCCTGAGATTTAACGATCGCTTCCCAGGCTTTATCAGTAAATTTATTTGGATCTGTAGGCTGCATCTTTAAATAATTTAGGATTTTAGATTTTAAATTGGTAATTGGGCATTGGGCAATGGGCAATGGGCATTGGTAATAATTCTTTTTCTAGTTCCCAGTCCCCAGTCCCCAGTCCCCAGTCCCTATTCCCCATTCCCTAATTTAAAACGAAAACACCGTTCTGAGTGTACTTTGCCAGATGGTGCCGTTGGAGCTATCGTTATTAGGGTTGCTCACTAGTGATAGTATAGGGGTTATACTTACATTGTCGTTTAACTGTAGATTATAGAATGCCTCGAAGTTAGTTTGGGTAGCGTCACCAAAAGCTTCAGCAACAAAAGGTTGACCGATCGCTACACCGGCTACGGTTCCGGGAAGAACGAAGTTACGCAAACCCACACCAATAGCCCAACTTAAAGGCTGTAAATCTATATTTTGGTTGATGGCAGTGTTAAATCCTTGGTAGTTACCGACTCCCAAGCGAGTAAAAATTCCGGTGTTGCGATTTAAACTATATTCGGCATTGACCCCAAAGGCGTTAATATCAGTGTTGTTAATTTCCGCATTAGTATATTGTAGCCGCAATGCGAAGCGCGAACTTGGGGAATATTCCACTTCGACACTGGCTTGACGGCGATCGCCAAATAAACCTCCGTTTGTGGTTGAATTAGATTGATTGGCGTTGCCGGCGATGTAAAGCGATCGCACGGTGAATTTGCTATTTTTCGGTTTCCATGCGATGGCAGCACCGGCACCACCATCTCGATCTATTTGATTTTGAACAATCAGAGGGTTATTGATCAAAAAGGTGGAACTAAAATCAACCGCTTCGTTGTTAGCGTATTTATTGCGATCTATAAAATCCCGTGGTAGCATTTTTGCGCCAACGGTGACAGCTAAATCTGGAGAGGGACGAAACGAGTAGTATAATCGCCTTAGACGTAAGTTTTCGTCTACGTTGGTGTAATCGAGTCCTCCATAATTGCCGATAAAGCCGCTGTTTGCCAAATTATTAGAATTTTCCTGCTGTGCCAAATTTATCGCATCAGCGCCATTATTACCAGATTCTAACTGAGTGACAAGTAAATCTTTTTCGTTAAAGCTGGTATTGAGATTTAACCGGGAACGGGCGACTATAGTACTGTTAGCATCACTACCGCTGGTGGGGGCAAAAATTAATTGACCTTTAAGGGTTGTTGTGGTAGAGAATTGACGTGCTTCGAGATAATTTGCGCGATCGCTTGTTGTGTTGACACGTTTTTGCAAATCATCTAAAGCAGACCGATATTCTTTTTGTAAGCGTCGTAAGGTGATAATATCTTCTTGAATGTATTGATCGCCGATCGCTGTAGCAATCAACCCTTCAACTTTATCTAAAGTAGCCGCTAAACCTGCGGCAAATTCATCACGCGTCAGAGGACGATTGCCTTTAAAAGTGCCATCGCTAAAACCAGAGATAATATTATAGCGTTCCATAAGCGATCGCAATGCCTGATAAGCCCAATCTGTTGGTTGAACATCAGACAATTGAGAAACCGAAGTTTGCGGAGTTAAAAACTCAGAATCTGCCTCCACATTACCAGATTGATTTGCTACTTCGACAGTTGGGAATTGGGCATTTATCTGGCTTATCTCCCCTTCCAGATTCATCTGTGCCTTTAATGGCAAGCAAGTCTGGAGGAATGTAGTGATAATACTTACTGCCACAATCCAATAGGACTTACTCGTACTAGGCACTAAAGTGCCTAAAATAAGCGCTAAAGCGCTTACTACGAGTTTATATTTATCTTTCTTGTGCGATCGCGTAAGTTCTATCCAATAAAACTTGCGTCGGTTGCTGATAGTTTTGCAACCGACTAAGTTCTCAGACGACAACTTTTGAGAATTAATTTTTTGCCGCAGATATTGCTTCACGCGAAATTTTACCTATGGAACAATATAATTACTGAGTTACAAGTTTTTCTTGTGACTCCTGTTTCGCATTTGAACCCTGAGTACTGAGTTCAATAAGTTCTACTTTGTACCCATCTGGATCTTCGACAAAAGCAATTACCGTTGAACCGTGTTTCATCGGTCCTGGTTCTCGGACTACTTTAGCACCAGTCTTTTTGATTTCGTCACAGGTAGAGTAAATATCATCGACTCCTAAGGCAATGTGACCGTAAGCATTTCCTAAGTCGTATTTTTCCACACCCCAGTTGTAAGTGAGTTCTAGCACCGTATTGTCTGTTTCGTCACCGTAACCGACAAAAGCGAGGGTAAATTCTCCACCTGGATAATCTTTTCGTCGCAGTAACTTCATTCCCAGGACATCGCAATAAAATTTTAAGGATTCTTCGAGGTTGCCGACGCGTAACATTGTGTGTAGTAAGCGCATAATACCTTTTTGTGTTTGGTTGGATGGCAATTGGACTTATAGCATAAATATATATAAAACTTACGCACCGTGACGCAATTACGTCCGTTGCGATCGCGAAGAGAAGCAATCTCAAACCTTGATTTTACATTAGACATAGAAGTGAAAATTAATTATGCGTTCACCATAACCCTCGTAGAGACGCGAAATTTCGCGTCTCTACATAGATGTCTATTGAGAGTGCGTAATACCGATTATTCTATGTAAAATCCTGCACAATTAGTGCAAACTTTTTCTCAATGTAATGAGCGATCGCCATAAAATTACTTTGGAATAGCTAATATCATGTCCGCAACCGTCGTAAAGACGTAGCACTGCTACGTCTCTACATTGTTTTTCACTTCTTGTGTCTAATAGGAAAATTTCTTTGTCTGTAATGACTAGATGAGATGTTGTAGTGGTACTAGTGATAGTACGGGCTTATAGAAACCATTATATTTATTCTGTAATGAATAATAAAGCGGGTGTCCAAACGATTTTGCTGTTGGCAGCTAATCCTAGAGATACTTCTAAACTGCAACTTGATGTAGAAGTGCGGGAAATTGATGAGGGATTGCAACGAGCGAATAAGCGGGAACAGTTTAAATTAGAACAAAAGTGGGCAGTGCGATCGCGTGATTTTTATCGCGCTATTCTCGACACTCGTCCTCAGATTGTTCACTTTTGCGGACACGGGACGGCTGAGGATGGCATTATCCTGGAAAATGAGATGAAGCAGACGGTGTATGTACAAGCTGATGCGCTGGCAAGTATGTTTAAGCTGTTTGCGAAAAAGGGTGTGGAGTGTGTTGTTCTTAACGCTTGTTATTCAGAAGTGCAAGCAAAGGCTATTAGCCAACATGTCAAATATGTCATTGGCATGAATAAATCTGTGGGTGGCAGCTGTTGCCTTTGCTGTGGCATTTTACGATGCTTTAGGTGCTGGGGAAGATGTGGAGTTTGCCTATGAATTAGGCTGCTCTCAAATGATAGGTTTTTTGGAGCAGCAAACTCCGGTTTTGAAGAAAAATGAATTAACTGATGTCTCAACTGATGTCTCGACTGATGTCTCAACTACTTTTGAAACAGATGTTATTCCACCCAACCCTTACCAGGGATTGTCTGCTTTTGAGGAAGAGGATGCAGCTTTCTTTTTTGGACGGGAAACTTTTGTTAATGAGTTAGTTCAAACAACTCGCAAACAGGCTTTGGTAGGAGTGATTGGTCCGAGTGGTAGTGGTAAATCTTCTATCGTGTTTGCCGGACTGATTCCCAAGTTGCGAAGTCAGGGAAACTGGCTGATTTTATCTTTCCGTCCTGGTAATCAACCATTTTATCAGATCGCTTGTGCATTGGTGCGTTTATTAGAGCCAGAAGTTGGTGAAACTCAACAACTACGCGAAGCAGCGGGACTTGCAGGTGATATGCAGTCGGGTAGAATTACTTTGCAGCAAGTAGCGTCTCGCATCCAAGAACGCAACGGTGGGAAACGTCTGTTGTTGATTGCAGATCAATTTGAAGAACTTTATACGCTTTGCCAGAAGGAAGAACAAGAAGGCTTTGCGGATGCAATCCTTGGTGGTATCTCTCCCGAAAATCTGACACTGATTTTCACCTTACGAGCCGATTTTTACGGTTATGTGCTTTCCTACCGTCCGTTTCGGGATGCGTTGCAGGAGTTTACACCTCAGTTGTTGAGTTCGATGAAACGGGAGGAATTGAAAGCAGCGATCGCACTGCCGGCACAAAAGTTAGAGGTGCAATTAGAAGGGCAACTGACGCAACGAATTTTGGATGATGTCGGACAAGAACCGGGTAACTTGCCTTTGTTGGAATTTGCTTTAACTCGACTGTGGGAAAAGCAAGAAAATCGGGTGTTAACTCACCAAGCATACGATGAAATTGGGGGAGTTAAGAAGGCGATCGCTAATCATGCAGAACAGGTTTATCAACAACTTAGTGGAACACAGCAAAACCAGGCACAGCGCATTTTTGTGCAATTAGTGCGTCCTGGGGAGGGAACGGAGGATACTCGACGCATAGCGACTCGTGCGGAAGTTGGAGAAGATAGTTGGGGCTTGGTGAGTTATTTAGCGGGGTATCAAGCGCGGTTGGTTGTGACAGGACGCCGGGAAGACCTCACCTTGCCCAATCCGGCACCCCTCTCCTTAACAAGGAGAGGGGATGGGGGTGAGGTTTCTTTTGCAGAAGATACGGTAGAGGTGGTGCATGAAGCGCTGATTCGGGAATGGGGAACTTTGCGAGAGTGGATGAATGCTAGCCGTCAGTTTCGCACTTGGCAAGAGCGCTTAAAGGTGGCATTACGAGAGTGGAAAAATGACAACCATGATTCTGGGGCTTTGTTGCGTGGTGTGCCGTTGACTGTGGCATCCGATTGGTTGCACAAACGTGCTGCGGAAATGACGCAGGAGGAGCAAGATTTTATTCAAGTTAGCGGACAACAACGGGATAGAGAGAAGCAGCAAGAGAAACGCCGGCGGCAACAAACTATTTTTGTCTTGACTGGTGGTTTTGTCGGTACTTTGATATTAGCTGGCTTTGGCTTTTGGCAATTGCAGCAAGCTGAAGAAAATCAGCTTGGTCAAATTGAGGCTCTGGCTAATTATTCCACTGAACTTAGGAATCGAGGGCAATACTTTGATGCCCTCATTGAAGCTTTACGAGCTGCAAAACCATTACACTCAAAAAACAATCCTTCGATGCAGGTGGTCTTACAGGTAAGCGAGTCAGAACAGAATAAAGTTCAGCAAAAGTATGGGTTGAAAGATAGCCGTCAATTTCCGAGACTTGCACCCGTTGTAACCACGGTAGACAAACACCATGCCGAGGATGGCTAGATTCAAAAGCTGCTACCAATACTGAAGTATCAAATAGGACTTTCATAATCTGCAATTAAGCCATTGATTCGTTCTTCCCGCATTTGCTCAACAGACGTTTCCAGATTGCCAATTGGAGTAGATTGAACTACTAAAGTCGTCCCAACTCGATATACCAAAGGTTCAGCATTCAGTAAATTTTCAATCGCAGCTTTCAAAAATGCTTCGGCTGTCATACCCTGCGCTGCTGCTTGAGCTAGCAAACGCGCTTCAATTTCTGGAGTTAATTCAAGCGTAATTGCCATAGAATCATCCAACCTCTTTTAGTCACTAGATTATAACCAGCCTGGTTTATGATGCGATCGCACTTCCTATCCTACACCTTTAACATTTGTAGCGTAGGCGCAGCCCAACCTAGTCGTCATTCATGTGATTAATTTCTAATTAATCCAGTATTTATACTTAAAAAAGTTATAATCTTCCAGGCAGTGTCCGCAAGGGAATGTCTAGAAAACTTGTTAAATCTGAGCGTATAAAGTGCCGGAAACGCCTATGCTAGATCGTCGGAACCAATAGGCTGTTTGCTCTTTCAGCGGCAAAAACGCTTTCATCTAGAGGACAAAGAAAAGATGATTAACATAGATACTGCTATTGAGGCGATCGCTGCTCGTGAAATTCTCGACTCTCGTGGCAGACCAACAATTGAAGCCGAAGTGCATTTGGTCAATGGTGCTGTCGGATTGGCACAGGTTCCTAGTGGCGCGTCCACAGGCACTTTTGAGGCGCACGAACTGCGGGATGGCGAAAAAGGTCGTTACGGCGGCAAAGGGGTGCTGAAGGCGGTGCAGAACGTCAAAGAGATACTTGCCCCGAAGTTAATCAACATGGATGCCCTGAACCAAGAACTTATCGATCGCACGATGATTGCTTTAGATGGTTCGGCTAATAAATCCAATTTGGGCGCAAATGCGATTTTAGCAGTTTCCCTAGCCACCGCTAAAGCTGGTGCCGATTCTCTAGGACTTCCCCTATATCGCTATTTGGGTGGACCTTTGGCAAATTTGTTGCCAGTACCGTTGATGAATGTGATTAACGGTGGAGCGCACGCTTCAAATAATGTGGATTTTCAAGAGTTTATGATTGTCCCCATTGGTGCGTCTTCTTTCCGGGAAGCTTTGCGCTGGGGTGCGGAGGTATTTGCTACTCTCAGCAAGGTTTTAGATGATAAAGGTCTCCTCACCGGCGTGGGGGATGAAGGCGGTTTTGCGCCTAATCTAGAGTCGAATCAGGTAGCTTTAGAATTGCTAGTGGCAGCGATTGAGAAAGCTGGTTACAAACCAGGTGAAGAAGTTGCTTTGGCTTTGGATGTGGCAGCGAGTGAGTTTTACAAAGAAGGACAATATGTCTATGACGGTAAACCACATTCCCCAGTTGAATTTATTGATTATTTAGGGCAATTGGTCGATCAATACCCGATTGTATCGATTGAGGATGGCTTGCATGAAGAAGATTGGCAAAGTTGGCAGTTACTGACACAGAAAATCGGTTCCCGTACTCAATTGGTAGGTGATGATTTATTTGTAACTAACGTCACACGCTTACAAAAAGGCATTGAGCAAAAATCTGCTAATGCCATTTTGATTAAACTTAATCAAATTGGTTCGTTAACAGAAACTTTGGAAACCATTGATTTAGCGACTCGGAACGGTTTCCGCTCAGTTATCAGCCATCGTTCCGGTGAAACTGAAGATACGACTATTGCCGATTTAGCTGTGGCAACTCGTGCCGGTCAAATCAAAACCGGTTCTTTGTGTCGCAGCGAACGTGTAGCAAAATATAACCGCTTGTTGCGAATTGAAGATGAATTAGGCGATCGCGCTGTTTATGCCGGTACTGTAGGAATGGGACCGAAATAAAGGTAAAATATAGATATTAACTTTTGCCTTTTGTTTTTAACTTTTGTAGAGACGCGACATGTCGCGTCTTTACGGACAAAAAATTGTTCGGGAATTATTGACGCGAACTTACAACTTAAAAAAGTTATGAAAGTTAGGCGTTAGTTTATACGTCGAATAACACGCTCAAACTCTTGAACAGCATCGTACTGGTCAGGCATTGCAATATATTGTAATAACAAATTTGGGTCTAAATCTGGGAAAAATCCACTACGGTTTACTTCTTCATATTCTCCTTGTTCAGTAAGACGAAATATTTTAATTTCATTCTTTTTCCAAAACCAAACTTCAGGCACTTTTTTAGGCTTATAAAGTTCCTTTCTATTAATGGTTCCACTGGTGACAATAATTTCAATAACAATGTCTGGAGTTTCTTTATCAGTACCGATGCAATAAGACTCATCAGGTGTGCCAGAAGCATATCCAGGTTCTTCCAGAGTGAAACCGCCACGTTTGTAAAATCGAATGCCTTTTACCCTCATATAAGCTTCTACTAACAAGCCAAGGGTGCTTTTCACTTTTTCATGTTTATCTCCAATCGGCGACATAATTTCTAAAATTCCTGAGAAATAAGACAGTCGGACATTATGGTTATCCTTTAGCTGTGCTTCAATACCTTTGAATTGCTCCCAAGAAACATCAGGTAGAGTTACCAGTTTTTCTTGTGTGGGTTGTTCTATAAGTGGGATACTCATATCGCTACTTCCTTAAAAAACTAAAGTACTGCTCAATTTTCGGTCGAACATCACACATAAAACTGTACTATGTGCGTATGAATAATAATTGCTATATTTAATAATCATAAAATTGAATGGTAAGTATCTTTACCAGTCTCAGGCAGCAAGATTAATCGCTGATTAATTACATCAGGTTGCAATCCTAATTCTTCAAGTGGAATTACACCCAAAAGTATATCCTCTCCACCAGGTAATTCAGTACAGGTGAATTCACCTTTTCTTCCTTCTACTATTAGACTTACGCGCTTAAAAAGACGTGTTTTACAGATACCCGCTGCTGTTTTAACATCTATTTCTCCGGCAAGCGGTAAGCCTAACTGAGCAATAATATTTGCTGGTAGACAAAGACGGGTTGCGCCTGTATCAACTAAAACATTATCTAGAGTAATAGAGCGAATTTGTTCTTTAGGAGTAAAACCCCGTTCTGCTAATATTTCATCGACTAGATTACTTACTGTAATTGTTGTAGTGATAATTCCCATCTTGTTATTAGATTTAGTCATAATAATGAATTCATAAATAGACATAGGCGTAGAGAAAATGTAGAGACGTAGCAGTGCTACGTCTCTACAAAGATTTCGGGTAATGCACAGTTAATCTTCACGCCCAAAATCCCATCAATGAAGACTAAGGATAAAATCCTAACTTGGGCAATCCTAAGGTTTCGTCCCAACCCATCATAATGTTCATACATTGGATAGCTTGACCCGCCTGACCTTTAATTAAGTTATCGATTGCTGACATAACAATGACACGACCGGTGCGCGGGTCAACTTCTAAACCGACATAACACATATTACTACCGCAAGCCCATTTCGTTTGCGGATATTCGCCACTTTCGCAAATTCTCACCCAAGGAGAGTTACGATAAAAGGCTCTAAAAATAGTAATTAAGTCGTCTCGCACTAAGCCAGGATCGCGGAGGGTAGCGTATACGGTTGCTAAAATACCCCGCACCATTGGGATAAGGTGGGGTGTAAATTGAATCATAACTTCATGCCCCGCCAAATCACTGCAAATCTGCTCAATTTCCGGGGTGTGGCGGTGACGAGTGACACCATATGCTCCTAGAGAGTTGTCTGCTTCGGCTAGCAATAAGTTGATTTTCCCTTGCCGTCCGCCGCCGGAGGTGCCAGACTTAGCATCGACTATGGCGGTTTCTGGGACGATTAAACCTTGTTTCAAAAGTGGCGAAAGTGCGAGGAGGCTGGCGGTAGGATAGCAGCCGGGACAGCCAATTAACTGCGCGTCGGCAATGCGATCGCGGTACAATTCTGGTAAGCCATAAACTGCTGTAGCCGCTATGGCTTTATCGTTTCTCTGTTTGCCATACCAAGTTGTGTAAGTTGTCAAGTCACTAAACCGATAATCTGCACTGAGATCGAGTACTAAACATCCTTTTTCCAACAGTTTTGGAGTCATTTCGCAAGCCAGACCATTTGGAAGAGAGAGAAACACCACTTCAGTGCGTTCGGCGATTTTTTCTGGATCTACCTCCTCAACTGGTAGATTTACTACATGAGCCAAATGGGGGTAAAGTTCGCCAAAGGGTTTGCCAGCGCTACTTTCACCACCTAAATAAACAACTTCGACCTCTGGATGATCCATTAGTAGTCGAACTAACTGTACTCCGCCGTAGCCTGACGCGCCAACAATGCCAACGGGTACGCGTCTTAAATTGCCCATGATATGAAATCCTTATCCGATAAATGATTAAATTCGTTATTGGCTATCAACTATCATCAACTAAATGCGCCCATTCGCGTTATGTTACTTATGCGATCGCTCTTTTGAAAAATGGAGTGGGGGAGTGGGAGACAAGGGGGACAAGGGAGACAAGGGGACAAGGAGGCAGGGGGAGTTTGTCTCCCTCATCTCCCCATCTCCCCATCTCCCCTTTAAAGGTTGTACAATCGAAAAGTAGGTTTTGTTAAAAAAATTTACATTTATTTGGTCGTTGGAAATACTCTGTGTTGCAGTCTCAGACCACATCCCCAGCTTTTGAATTTGATTTGATTGATGCCGCTTTAGCAGACCTAAAAGCCGGTCGCTCGGTGGTGGTAGTAGATGATGAAAATCGAGAAAATGAAGGCGATTTGATTTGCGCTGCTCAGTTTGCTACCCCGGATATGATTAATTTTATGGCGGTAGAAGCGCGAGGGCTGATTTGTTTGGCGATGACAGGCGATCGCCTTGATGAACTTGATTTACCATTAATGGTAAGCAATATTACAGACACTAACCAAACTGCCTTCACTGTCAGCATTGATGCTGGTCCTCATTTAGGTGTCAGTACTGGCATTTCCGCCGAAGACCGCGCCCGAACTATTCAAGTGACGCTAAATCCAAGTACACAGCCTTCAGAATTGCGTCGCCCCGGTCATATTTTCCCGATTCGCGCTAAGGAAGGTGGTGTACTAAAACGCGCCGGACATACGGAAGCTGCGGTTGATTTATCTCGATTATCTGGGCTATATCCAGCTGGGGTAATTTGTGAAATTCAAAACCCTGATGGCTCGATGGCGCGATTACCTCAGCTATTTGAGTATGCTAAACATCATAATCTGAAAATTATTAGCATTGCCGATTTAATCAGTTATCGTCTCAAATACGATCGCTTGGTTTATCGCGAAATCGTGACAAAATTACCGAGCCAATTCGGGCTATTTGAAATTTACGGCTACCGACATAGTGTAGATAATACTGAACATGTAGCGATCGTCAAAGGCGACCCAGCTACCTTTAAAGATGAGTCTGTGATGGTGCGAATGCATTCAGAATGCTTGACAGGTGACGCTTTAGGTTCTCTGCGCTGTGATTGTCAACTGCAACTGCAAGCCGCTCTGAAAATGATTGAGCAGGCGGGTCAAGGTGTTGTAGTATACCTGCGACAAGAAGGACGGGGCATCGGCTTGATTAATAAGTTGAAGGCTTACAGCTTGCAGGATATGGGACTGGATACGGTCGAGGCAAACGAGCGTTTGGGATTTCCCGCCGATTTGCGAGACTATGGGATGGGAGCGCAAATTTTGATGGATTTGGGCATCCACAAGATTCGCCTAATTACCAATAATCCGAGGAAAATTGCTGGAGTTAAGGGTTACGGGTTGGAAGTAGTCGATCGCGTACCACTGTTGATTGAGGCAACCGATTACAATTCTTATTATCTGGCAACAAAGGCGAAAAAGCTGGATCACATGTTGTTGCAGACGTATTTGGTAACGGTAGCAATTCATTGGCAAGATGACCCAGAAGCTGTAACCGAACGTTATGAACGTTTAGAAAAACTGCGTCATTTAGCGAAAAGCCATGATTTATTGTTGCAAGAAGAAGCGCGTCCGTTAGCGATCGCTTTATTTGACAAACCCTCTTTAACTGTACATTTGGGTTTGGATCAAGCGCAACTAGCTGCACCTGATTGGTATCAGCAAAACAGTCATCCTTATGTCCAGGCGATCGGTCAAATATTTGACAATTTAGCCACTTTGCCTTATATAGAGAAGTTTGAATTTCTGATTTCTCCAGGGATTGATCCTTTGAGTCATTTGCAAGTGCAATGCGTGAGGCAAACCTTTCCTCCTGGAACTTTACCTTCATCGATTTGTTGCGAACAACTCAAGACGCAAACAATTTATAGTTTTGGGAAGTAGAGGCAAAGCTTTGCTTGACTTTCAAAGCATTTATAGATTTATATAGTTTTACCCTAAGAAAGTAAAACTATTAATTTTCTTATGCCTGTATGCTTGAATTAGCCCATAAGTACAATTTAAGTGTCAGACTAACGCAGCGCAAATCAGCTATTTAGTCCGTGGACACTTCGTCGTGTAATTTTTACGATGTCAAAACATTTTGTGGGTTATATGCAGATAATCAACTAAGATTATAGTCATGCTTATCGAGTTCAGCGTAGAAAATTATCGTTCAATACAGGAACAGCAAACTTTCAGTATGGTGGCATCTGAAAATGATACCATGCTAGATAGCAACACTTTTCCTATGCCGAGTTCTAAGAATCTGCGCTTACTGACAAGTGCTGTAATTTATGGTCCTAATGCCTCAGGCAAAAGCAATTTGTTGCGGGCAATGCAAACGCTCAGGAGTCTTGTAGTCAACTCAGCTAGTAGGATGCAGATCGGTGATAAGTTTTCTATTGAACCATTTCGATTAAATACTGAATCAGAAAAAAAGCCTACGAACTTTGAAGTAATTTTTATTCATAAAGAGATCCGCTATGAATATGGACTTTCGTTAAACCGGGAACGGGTACATGAAGAATGGTTAACTGCCTACCCAAATGAAAAGCCACAAAACTGGTTTTCTCGCAGATATATTTCAGAGAATCTAGAACGACAACCAGATGAAGCATATGAATGGTTTTTTGGCAAAGGATTGAAGGGAGAAAAAGCACGTATCAAAAAATTTGTTCGTTCTAATTCTTTATTCTTGTCTCATGCAGCACAAAATAATCATCCTCAGTTAACAGAAATATTTGAATGGTTTAAGGAAAAAATAAATATTCTTACCCCAAATTTTCGTGCCAGAGAATTTACACTTGGAATATGTGACGATGATAATACCTTTCGCGAGCAAGTTGTTAAATTACTTAACGAAGCAGATATTGGTATTTCAAATATAAAACTTGAGAGCAAATCTGTACCGGAAGGATTTAAATCTCTCATTAAACAATTAATTAAACAGGAAATTGAAAAGCAAGAAATAGAAGAGTTCGTTGATATTGATGAACTTCAAACATTGGATGTCATAACTCTTCATAAAATGAATGACTCGGAGAACGAAATTGAATTTGACATGGCTGATGAATCTGATGGAACACAACGTTTGTTTGAACTTGCAGGACCTTGGCTATATGTATTACAGCATGGAGAAGTCTTGATTGTAGATGAACTAGGTAGAAGTTTACATCCAGTTCTATCAAAATCATTATTGAAAATGTTTAACGATCCAAAAATAAATAAAAACAACGCTCAGTTAATTTTTACAATTCATGATACTACGCTTTTAGACGCAGAAATGTTTCGGCAAGATCAAGTATGGTTTACAGAAAAAGATAGAAGTATGACCAAGTTATATTCATTACTAAATTTTCGACCTCTTCAAGATGAATCACTCCAAAAAGGTTATCTACTAGGTCGATATGGAGCCATTCCTTTTATCAGCGGGCTGAGTATCTGAATCATGCCTAAGGAAGTTCCTCGTAAGTCGTTGAGAGGCAAATCCAGTAGTGAACTAGAGCGACGTGCGGGAAATAAAGAGCCGAGAAAATATCTTTTAATTGTGGTTGAAGGTCAGGAAACAGAATACAACTATTTCTGCTCTATTAGAAGTGAACTGAGACTAAGGACAACTAAATTAGAAGTGGTTTCTACTTCAGGTGGAGATCCCTTGGTTATTGTAAAGAAAGCTTATGATTTATTCCAAGAAAAAAAGCAGGAGAGCAAAAGGGGAGGTGAACCTGAATATGATGAAGTGTTTTGCGTATTTGATGAGGATAATAAACGAGAAAAATACAAAGAAGCACTTACCAAGGCAAAAGAATATAAATTTATATCTATAACATCGATTCCATGTTTTGAATTTTGGTTTTTACTGCATTATTGCTACACTACCAGTTCCTTTGAAAGTTGTCATAATTTAATTAAGAGACTAGAAGCAGAACAGAAAAAAGAAGGTTTCATAAAATATGACAAAAGCGATACAAATTTATATGAAAAACTTAAACCAAAACTAAATGATGCGCTTACTCATGCCAAGCGTTTAGAAAACCACCATGAAAACATTGATGGATGCACGAATCCATCAACAAAAGTACATATTCTAGTTGAAAAGCTGCAAAAACAAAAAGACTTTGAATGAGCGGTACATCACTTAGCAGGTCTAAGTCTGTATTTTTAGTGCGATAATTTGTATATGTTATTTTTTATCGGTACTAATTGTATTTACTTGACGAAAGTTATGAAGTAATTTGAGAAACTTCAGACCATCAAAACTTCTGGGATCGATTCGTGTTCCGGAACGATCTACTATCTGATGGGTGGTAATGCGATCGTCTGGAACATCACTTTGAGCAATTAACCAAGCCAGAGAATAATATTGAGCATCAGTATAACCGCTATGAATTGCTTGGGTGTTAGTCCAACCATCTAGCGGGGTTTCCAAAGAGACGTGATAAGCAAAGTTATTTACAGATGGTGGTAAATTCAAATTAGTTTTCACAGCTTCGGAACCATTAGCACTTTCAAAAACTGAATTAGCTGCACCATAAGCGCGTTTATCTGGTGGAACTGTATAAATAACTGTCCCATCTAACTTTATCATCGCGTGGTAACTCGCTTGAACATTTTCGTCGCTATGAGGTGTTTGAAAAAAATTAACGGCGCTAGATGCTGAATTAGAAGTTTCATGAAGGACTATAATCGGTAAATTGTTGACTCTTATGCCATTAACGTCTTTGGTATAACGCTCTCCGTAGTTGCTCGGATCTGCCCAAGCAATCTCATATCTGGGTCTGTACTTTGTAAAAGCCTCAGTGGTTTTAAACAGAGATTTGGGAGGATTTACAGCGCTGCTTGGTTTTTGTGATGCTAGAATTTGTCCATTTGGATATTGACTCCAAGGAGCGATGCCTGGATTGGGCTGCGCCAACGCACTTTCTGGTGTATTATTTTGTAGTTGTGTGGCTCTCCCGGCAAGCAGTGCCACAATTAGAGCGATGAATATCAGAGAAATTAGCATTACTCTGGTCGCCCAGTCCTTAAATTTCATTAATTTTATAATTAAATAATGAAAATAATCTTAATATCTTGATTTTAATGAAAAATAGCTTGCTAGGATACTTTGCGGCGGAGTTAAATAACGAACCGCACTCGTAGCAGAGAACACAGAGGATGTATATTACACCTAATTTACACAATCTTTATACATAGTTGTTTTGAATAAATACTCCCGAAGAGCGAGAAATTGAGGAAAATATTAAATTAAGTAGAGTATCACTCGACTTATGTAAATTCTTCTAGGAAAATATGACTCATTCCTTTCTAGAACGCTTGCACAGTCCAGACCGTCCCGTTCTCGTCTTTGATGGAGCGATGGGAACGAACTTGCAAACGCAAAACCTCACTGCTGAGGATTTCGGTGGTGCTCAATACGAAGGTTGTAACGAATATCTCGTTCACACCAAACCTGAAGCTGTTGCCAAAGTTCACCGCGATTTTCTCGCTGCCGGTGCAGATGTCATCGAGACTGACACTTTTGGTAGTGCGTCAATTGTACTTGCCGAGTACGACCTTGCAGACCAAGCATACAACCTAACCAAAACAGCCGCAGAACTTGCCAAGGGTGTTGCGGCTGAATTCTCCACCCCAGAAAAACCGCGATTTGTCGCGGGTTCTATGGGACCGACAACAAAATTACCTACCTTAGGACATATTGACTTTGACACGATGAAAGCTTCTTTTGCCGAACAAGCAGAAGGGCTGTGGGATGGTGGTGTCGATTTATTTTTGGTGGAAACTTGTCAAGATGTGCTGCAAATCAAAGCGGCGCTGAATGGAATTGAAGAAGTTTTTGCTAAAAAAGGCGATCGCCGTCCGGTGATGGTTTCTGTCACAATGGAAACTATGGGGACAATGTTGGTCGGGACGGAAATTAACGCCGTTGTCACCATTTTGGAACCCTATAAAATTGACATTCTCGGTCTGAACTGCGCTACTGGTCCAGATTTGATGAAACCACACATCAAATATCTCTCAGAACATTCGCCTTTTATCGTTTCCTGTATTCCCAACGCGGGTTTGCCGGAGAACGTCGGTGGTCACGCACACTACCGTCTGACACCGATGGAATTACGGATGTCTTTGATGCATTTTGTTGAAGATTTGGGTGTCCAAGTGATTGGGGGTTGCTGTGGGACGCGTCCAGAACACATTCAACAAATGGCAGAAATTGCTAAAGAATTAAAGCCAAAAGTTAGACATCCGGAACTTGAACCAGCAGCAGCATCAATTTACAGCACCCAAGCCTACGACCAAGATAACTCTTTCTTGATTGTCGGCGAACGTCTCAACGCCAGCGGTTCTAAAAAGTGCCGCGATTTGCTAAACTCGGAAGATTGGGATGGACTCGTTTCAATGGCGAGAGCGCAGGTCAAAGAAGGCGCACACATTCTTGATGTCAACGTCGATTACGTGGGACGTAATGGCGAACGAGACATGCACGAATTGGTTTCGCGCATTGTCAATAATGTTACACTGCCTTTGATGCTCGACTCCACCGAATGGGAAAAGATGGAGGCGGGTTTAAAGGTTGCCGGCGGTAAGTGTTTGCTCAATTCCACCAATTACGAAGACGGGGAACCGCGTTTCTTGAAGGTGTTGGAGTTGGCGAAGAGGTATGGTGCTGGTGTAGTCATTGGCACTATCGATGAAGATGGGATGGCGAGAACTGCTGAGAAAAAATTCCAAATTGCTCAACGTGCTTATCGTCAAGCTGTAGAATTCGGCATTCCGGGTACAGAAATATTCTTTGATACTTTGGCTCTACCAATTTCTACGGGGATTGAAGAAGACCGGGAAAACGCAAAAGGGACAATAGAAGCGATTCGGCGCATTCGTCAAGAATTGCCGGGAAGTCATGTAATTTTGGGTGTATCGAATATTTCCTTCGGTTTAAACCCAGCAGCGCGGGTAGTGTTGAACTCGATGTTTTTGCACGAAGCGATCGCAGCAGGAATGGATGGGGCGATCGTTAGTCCTAACAAGATTTTACCACTTTCTAAGATTGAAGAACGCCATCAAGAAGTTTGCCTTGAGTTGATTTATGATCGACGGAGATTTGATGGTGATGTCTGCGTTTATGACCCCTTGGGAGAACTGACAACATTATTTGAAGGAGTGACAACCAAACGCGATCGCTCTTTGGATGAAAGTCTCCCCATCGAAGAACGGTTGAAGCGTCACATCATCGACGGTGAACGCATTGGTTTAGAGGAACATCTGCAAAAGGCTTTAGAGAACTATCCCCCCTTACAGATTATAAATGTCTTTTTGCTCGATGGAATGAAAGTTGTTGGTGAATTGTTCGGTTCCGGGCAAATGCAGCTACCTTTTGTATTACAATCTGCGGAAACTATGAAAGCGGCGGTTGCTTTTTTAGAACCGTTGATGGAAAAGTCTGAATCAGGTAATAATGCTAAGGGAACGTTTATTATCGCTACCGTAAAAGGCGATGTTCACGACATTGGGAAAAACCTGGTGGATATCATCTTGTCGAACAACGGTTACAAGGTGATTAATTTGGGAATTAAACAACCGGTGGAAAACATCATTGAAGCATACGAAAAGCATCAAGCTGATTGTATTGCCATGAGTGGTTTGTTGGTGAAATCCACCGCGTTTATGAAGGATAATTTGCAGGTTTTCAACGAAAAGGGAATTACTGTCCCCGTAATTTTAGGTGGTGCCGCGTTGACACCGAAGTTTGTCCATGAAGATTGTCAAAACGCTTACAAAGGTAAAGTTGTTTACGGCAAAGATGCTTTTTCTGACTTGCATTTCATGGATAAATTAATGCCGGCAAAATCCCAAGGAGATTGGGATAATTTGCAGGGATTTTTGAATGAAGCTGTACAAGAGTTAGAAAATGGGCATAAAGAAGCTGAAGAAAAAACCAAAGAAGAAACTGATGAACCTAAGGTAATAGATACTCGTCGTTCTGAAGCTGTGACGGTGGATATTGAACGTCCGACACCACCTTTTTGGGGTACGCAATTGTTACGCGAAAGTGATATTTCACTTGAGGAGATATTCTCTTATTTAGATTTGCAAGCTTTGATTGCGGGACAATGGCAATTCCGCAAGCCGAAGGAACAATCTAAGGAAGAATATCAGGCTTTTTTGAATGAGAAGGTGTATCCGATTTTAGATAGTTGGAAGCAGCGAATTATTGAGGAGAATTTGTTGCATCCACAGGTGATTTATGGGTATTTTCCTTGTCAGGCTGAGGGGAATACGCTGTATGTTTATGACCGCAGAGACGCAGAGAACGCAGAGGTAAGAGCAAGTTTTGAGTTTCCGAGGCAGAAGTCTTTGAGGAGACTTTGTATTGCAGATTTCTTTGCGCCGAAGGAATCGGGAATTATTGATGTGTTTCCGATGCAAGCGGTGACTGTGGGTGAGGTTGCGACGGAGTTTGCTCAGAAGTTATTTGCAGCTAATCAATACACTGATTATCTGTATTTTCACGGCTTGGCGGTGCAAGTGGCGGAAGCTTTGGCTGAGTGGACACACGCTCGAATTCGCCGGGAATTAGGCTTTGTGGCTGATGAACCGGATAGTCTTCGCGATATTTTGGCACAGAGATATCGCGGTTCGCGGTATAGTTTTGGCTATCCGGCTTGCCCGAATATGCAGGATCAGTATAAGCAACTGGAGTTGTTGGGGACTGACAGGATTAAGATGCACATGGATGAAAGTGAGCAGATTTATCCAGAACAGTCTACAACGGCGATTATTTGCTATCACCCAGTAGCGAAGTACTTTAGCGCGTAGTCTTTCTTACTTACGCCTTAGCCCCCTCTTTCTTTACGGGGAGGGGGAATTTATATATAGGATGTATTTGGGTTGCAATCAGTATTTTTATGCCAAGTCTTTACATTATTGGTGGTGCTAATGGTTCGGGTAAAACGACTGCTGCAATGAATTTGCTGCCTAATTTTCTTAAGTGTTTTGAGTTTGTCAATGCAGACGCTATTGCTGCTGGACTTTCGCCGTTTAATCAGGAGTCGGTTGCTATTGAAGCTGGGCGTTTGATGCTACAACGATTGCGATTTTTATCAAATTCAAGTAGTAATTTTGCTTTTGAAACGACACTTGCAGCACGAACTTTTACACCATTTATTATTGACTGCAAACAAAAAGGTTATACAATTAATCTAATATACTTTTGGCTCCAAAGTCCTAATTTGGCAGTAGAAAGGGTAGCTAGGCGAGTTGCAAGCGGTGGACACTCGATTCCAGAAGATGTGATTCGTCGGCGCTATGAACGAGGACAAAAAAATCTGATTTATTTATATTTGCCTTTATGTGATGGTTGGATGGTTTATGACAATTCAACTTTATCACCGATATTAGTTGCTGAACGAATTATTAATCAACAGCCGACAATTTATGAAGATGGAATCTGGAATAAAATTACAGGAGGATAAAATGACGGAAGAAGAAATGAAAAAGCTGCATAGCATAATTGATGTGGGTATTAAAGAAGCTGTTGCTCAAGCAATCGAACGACATCGGCAACTCGGTCAACCTATAACTATTATGCAAAATGACAAGGTTGTGATTTTATCTGCTGAGGAAATATCTCAGATTAAAAGTCAGCTATCAACAAAATCTATAAACGTCCAACAATCACTTCCAGAATAGAGAAATCAATTTCATCACATCGCTCTGTCTTTCCTGAACGCAGCATTAAAGCTAATGGAAGATGTCCAGGAGGTGCTGTTCGTAGAGAATCATACAGGTCAACATAGTACAACCAATTTCTCTCTTTACGCCAGCCAACTACGGCACCAAATTTTTCTTCTACTTCGTAATTTGTATAATCAGTATCACAACCACCTCCAAGCTTTTTCCAAATTTTCTTTTGAACACTAAAACCAAAGCGCCCATTGCTATGCTTTACCCACAATTTATTTATAGTGTTCAAGTCTTTCCTCGGAAGAACTTTAATATGTTCCGAGCCAAAATAGTTTCTAAGGTAAGTCCTGTATCGTGAGGATTCAGGTAATTCGTTTTGAGATACAGTATAGTTTACCTTTAGCTTTAGGGTCGTTTTTAGCTTCATTTGCCCAATCATTGGCTACTTTCCGTTGAGCATCCGTTGGACTATATCCCTGAGATTGTAGTTGAGTTAACAACTGTTGTATCTGAGCAGCAGCTTGGGATAAATTCTGGCTCATGTTTATGTAATTACCATGTACTTCTGTGTAATTTCCTTGTATAGATTGGTTGAAATTACCGCCAATACTGCCAATATTGTATGTATTACGATTTTCTTCGTTCATATACAAGCTTCTTGCAAAGTTTTTACTACTGCATACTATTACCAGTTTGCAAGAAGACTGTATGTGACTAAAATCACAGTTTTCTCGATTAGCTTGAGGCAGGCAAAAATTAGAAGGCTATATTTCACCTCATATCTCATTACCGTTGCATATGTTGTCGCACCCAAAGACGAAAAGCTTTGAGTGTTGCATTTCTACCTGCTGTTGTACTTCGCTCACGATATTGAGGAATCACCTCTATCAGCGCAAATCTGGCAAAATTTAAGCTTTGTTGAGACTCTGCATAAGTTCCATCTTGCAGTATATTAATTTGTAACTTACCTTTCTCAAAACGCCAAAGTTCCGGAACTTTTAATGCTTGATAAATATTAGGATGAGTGCGTGAAGTAATATCAACTTCTAAAGCTAAATCTGGAGGGGGATCTATTGTTAAATCTAGTCGTTTCTTTCCGCGAATCTTGGACTCGTTTTTTATATAAAAACACTGATCGGGTTCTATACCTTGAGCCATTGCTTGATTTTTGAAAGTCGTAGAACCAAGACATCTAAACTCAATATCGAGTTCTTCTAGAAGCGCTTTAACTAAATCGCTAATAATTTCTTTATCGTCTTCATGTTCTGGCAATGGTGCCATAATTTCCAGTATTCCCCTGTCGTATGCAATTCTGGCTGCACGGTGTTCTCCTAAATCTTCGAGAATTGTTTCCAATTCTTGCCAGGTTACATCTTTGAGTAGGACTCTTTGTCCTGGTGGAACTTGGATGCGCTTTAATTCCAACAACATCTTCTCCACTCCTTGAAGTTCATATCTAAGTTTAGGTTACTTCAGTTTTATCCAGAAAAGTCTATTTTTATGGCTGAATCAAATGTTGCTCAGATTTACGGTATTTGGCAATGAATCTGCGGTGTTTGAAGAGTGAATAAAGCAGGATGGTGAAAAAAGGTAATGCGGTTCCGGTTAATGCTAATAGGATGAAGGGGTTATGAAATCCGAGAATAAAACCCATACCTACACTAACGCCTAAGCCTGCGGTTAATGGCAAAAATATATCATCAAACAGCCAATCTATAATTGTACATAGAAGACAAAGCACGGAAAATATGCTAGAGAAAACTAAAAACCCGATGATAGCAAAGAATATTGCATCCATCAAAATCACCAAAATAGTTCCTATCAAATTAATAGGACCAGGTTGAGCTATAGAGCGAACTACAGCTCCAACAATGAAGCCAACTACACCCATAGCTATAGAGCCAAATGCACCCCCAGCCGCACTTCTCTCAATCGCAGCCACCATATCACGATTTGAATAGTCAGAGCGACGGTTAAACTTTTTCCACAGGATAAATATAGGACAAATGATAGTTGCAATTACAGCTCCAAATTTCATGCCAACAATACTTCCAGACAATATCGAATCCCAAGCTAAATTGATACCCAAAACGACACCCTTCGCAGCAATCACAGGCACAACCCAGGCTATAGCCATAGTTGTTATCTCACAAATTAAAAACAGCCAAATCAGATTAGCATAGGATATTTTTTGCCGCTCAATTGGCACAGGTGCAGTTGATACTTCAAGGTTGACAATATGAATATCTGGGTATGCATTTGTATGCAAGAAAAGCTGACGTTTATACAACTTATCTGCCATTAACTTACTCGTATCAACTTGGATATAACACTCAACACGATTGCCGATAAATTTAGCAGGTGTTATAGAAATCCAAGCATGGTAATCTGGTGTGTGTGGTGGGTCGTGGGGATGAGGTGCAACTTCCCATCTACCCTCCAAATGTGTTTCTGGTACTGAGTTACTAATAGTAATTGTTTGCGTTAATTTTTCACCTAATCTAGTCGCCCGAAAGTTCAGCGTTGTTGTGCTGAATTCAACATTTGGCTGACGTATAATATTGCGTGAATCTAATGCCTTTAGTGCCTCAAGCGCTGTTTGTGCATTTGCAAAGCGGTTGCTCTGTCGCGGTTGCACCATCTTTTCTAGCCAGTTGATCAAGCTTAAATTCAATTTAGGCAATAAATGCCGAAAGTTAATCAAATAGGGGTCATCATGATCGGTTAAATTCTGAATCTCGGCAGACTTAACGCTTGTAAGCAGACAAATTAAGGTTGCTCCTAAGCCATATAGGTCAGATGCTTTTGTAGGCTGACGCATTTGCTCTGGTGGAATAAAACCGGGAGTACCTTTGAATACACTACTACCAAATACTTCCTGAGTGCCAATTCTAGCAAAGCCAAAATCAATTAGATACACCTCAAGTTGGTCATTTACTAAGATATTTTCTGGTTTGATATCCCGATGAATAACTACCAAAGTGCGATTTTGCAAATAAACCAAAATCTCTAGTGCTTTGACAGCAATTTCCTTAATTTCCTCTGGTCTAAAGCTACGTGCGACACCTAACGATGGAGCGTCAATATATTTTTGAATCATACAAAAGCCATCAGGTGTACCAAAAGACCCCAAATAGCTAGGAATACCGGGATGGTTTAGTCCCCGCAAAACTTCAATTTCTCGCTGGTAAGTGTCGTAAGCTGACCAAGTAGAACCTGCTTGGGCAAAGCAAAACTGCTTCAGTACAACCTGTTTACCTGTGTCAATATTTGATGCCAGCCAAGTTATCCTTCCCCCCTCTCGATTTCGTCCCAGTTCGCTGATGATTTGATAGCCATGTGGAGAAAAATCTGAGTAGTTACTCATATTTATTTTGAGGTAGGGAAAAGTTTCAGTATATTCTCTAATAAATTATAAAAAATCTAGTGAAGAGTTATTGTAAATATTTTTTACAGCAGAGCGATCGCACTTTTAGTGCTTTTTTGCGATCGCAACACCAGAAAAAGCTATTCTGGCATCAGTCTACACGAATTTCTTCACCTGTAAAGCTTTATCCTATAAATAAACAAGGAGTAAAAATATGCAAGCTTACAAACTCAAAGGAAAAATTGACGACGCAGGTAATTTAATAATTGCAGAACCTGTGAAAATGCCTCCTGGAGATGTGGAAGTGATTGTTTTGCAAGCAGTTGAGAGTGCGAGTTCCACAGATACCGAAACCGAGTCACAAGCACAGACACCAAAGAGAAAATCTAAGGTAAAATCACTTAAGGAGTTACTAGAAAATGCTCCTCCTATTCCGCCTGACTTTGACCCGGAACAGGCAAGATGGGAAGGATTGAAGGAAAAATACGATTTGTGATAGTACTTTTAGATACCAACATTATTGTAGACGTAGCCCTTGAACGACAGCCTCATTTTGAGGCAAGTCAACAAGTACTATTACTAGTTGAGCAAGGTCTAATTGAAGGTTATATATCAGCTTCAACCTTCAGTGACCTTTATTATATTATCCGTAAATCAAGAGGTCGAGAATGGACAACAGATTTTTTGAATTGGTTGGTCACATATTGCCAAGTTGCTACTGTTAATGAAGCAGTAATTAGAATGGCACTAACTGCCAACTTTAGGGATTTTGAAGATGCTATTCAATACAGCACTGCGGTAGTTAATCAATTGGATGCTATTGTTACTCGCAATCCTCAAGATTTTCCGGTTACAACTCCGCAAATTATTACACCTGAACAGTTGATTCAATTAACAATTTCTTCCTAGTAGTCTGTCAAATTCATTTTGACGGGTTGGTAGTGTGAGCGAGACGCTCACGAAGCGAGCAAGATGCTCGCACTACCCATCAATTTAACCTTGACAGACTACTAGAGACATATCTATTTTCTCGTTGTAACCGGATTAGTGGTGGCAGCAGTCCTCCCGGATATACGTTCCCACGCTCTGCGTGGGAACGAGATTGCAGTGTTCATTTACACAGAGGCACTCAATTGTTCTTCAGAAATCCAAGCACCGTGAAAGCCGTAGGGGACACGTTGCGGAATTAACACACGCGCTACAGGTTCGGCATTTACATCTTGGGCATTGACTACGACGAGTTCAGATGTGTCTTCTGTGGTATCGTAAACAAAAGTTATCAGCCAGCCTTCATCTTCTGATGTAGCATTGGGAAAAGGTACAAAAATCGCTTCACCACCATAGCGTCCTTGTCCGAATTCGTGGGTTTCGGATTTACCACTGCTGAAGTCATACTTAATCAAACCATCGAACAGCAGCACGGTACTAGGTGTGATTTTTGCTGTATAGCCGTACCGCATTTTTCGCCCCAATAGCTGTTCATTCACGCGCGGGAATTCCCCAGGCACATCGTCCAGCATCTCTTCCCGCACAGTGCCGGTAGTGAGGTTAAACCGCCAACGATATAGGCGGGGAATATCTGCATCGGGATCATGGGATGCCTGAGAGAATCCTAGCATCGTAGAAGTCACACGGCATCCAATAAGCACTACTTCATTCCCCTCCTCATAGGCGTTGAGGGTATGAGAGACGAAGCAAGCGGGACTTTCAAACCAGCGGATATTACTGTTGTCGCCGTGACGTGGGACAATACCAAAACGACTGGGGCGATCGCTCTCAAACATCATCATCGGTTCTCCCTTTTGCATCCGTTCGATGCTAAAAGTCAAGGGCAAATCCATAAAAATTGTATAATTTTCGGTGATGGCGAAATCATGCATCATCACTCCCATCGGCAAGTCAATCGGTACTGTTCGCAATAGTTCACCTGACGCAGAAACTACACTATATTGCAGATATGGTGGTGCGAAGGAGTAACCAAAAAACATCATCTCACCCGTTACCGGATCTACCTTGGGATGTGCCGTAAAAGCAGATTTTAGCTTACCGTTATAGTTATATTCGCCAATTGTATCTAAATTGGGAACTTTGATGACGTGAGGCGCACCGCCTTCCCACAGCGCTAAAAATTGACCTGCGTGCCAAGTTAAAGCAGTATTACCAGCATTCTTGTAGAAATCGTGGGGATTATCTTTCTGTGACGGTTCTAACATGCCACTCCAAAGAGCTTTACCTGCTTCATGCTCAATTTTCCATCCTTTTGTTTGCACGTAGCGATTGCGGTAAGTAGCTTTACCGTTGCTAATTCGCACACCATGCAACATTCCATCCCCATCAAACCAATGATACTGTCCAATGGGTGTCCATTGCGGATTGGAACCATTTCGCACGAGCATCCCCGATAAGTCGTCCGGTAGTTCACCAATGACTTTCAGCGTTTGGGTGGTGATTTCTTTGTGTACTGGTGCAAAGTTTCCATCAAGATAGGGATTGACTGGTGTTGTAACCATTTGTGATGATATGTGAATCTGTGATTAGCCTTTTGTTCAATATATTAGCGATATTCTATTTCTGACTACAGTTATAGATATCCGCCCTGCATAACAATCCAAAATCCAAAATCCCATGACCTTAACTCTTTATTTCCTGCGTCACGGACAAACAGAATGGAGTCGCAATAATGCTTTTTGCGGTTCGCTAGATCCAGAACTTACCCCAGATGGTATGGAAATGGCTTCATCTTTTGCTTCCTCATATAGTTCTATTCCTTGGGAAGCAATTTTTTGCAGTCCGATGCACAGAACTTTGGCAACTGCAAGACCTTTGTGCGAAGCTGTAGAAATGCAACCACAACTGCGGGATGGTTTAAAGGAAATTCACTACGGTAAGTGGGAAGGAAGCACACCAGAAGCGGTTACTATGGAATTTCACGATGATTATATCCGCTGGTTAGCAGATCCGGCGTGGTATGCGCCGACTGGTGGAGAAATGGCTGTTGCGATCGCTTCTCGTGCTACTCAGATTATTGAAGAAATTAAGCAGCTTTATAGCGATGGCAATGTGTTAATTGTTTCTCACAAGGCAACTATCAGAATTATGCTGTGCAGTCTGTTGGGAATTGATGTCGGACGCTTTCGTTTTCGTTTGGGATGTCCGGTTGGGTCGGTGAGTGTTGTAGAATTTACTTCCCACGGTCCATTATTGAAGGTTTTGGCTGACCGCACTCATTTAGATGAACGGTTGCGGAATTTACCAGGAACGTAAAAAATTCCAAATTCAAAATAGGCATAGAAAGTCCAGAGAGACGTAGCATTGCACAGACGTAGCATTGCACAGACGTAGCATTGCACAGACGTAGCATTGCTACGTCTCTACATTGTTTTCTTCTTGTGTCTAATTCCAAATTGAGGATTTGTAAACTTAAAACCAGGTATTACCATGCTTCCTGCTATTTCTACCATTCCACTTCGGCAAATGGCTAGTGGTGATGTTTTATCGCTACAAGTTTACAAGTTTATTGGCGCTAATGCTGGTAAGAAGGTTTACATTCAATCTAATCTGCATGGTGCGGAAATTGCTGGTAATGCTGTGATTTATCAGCTTATCGAGTTTTTGTTAATGATAAATGATACCGATTTGGCTGGGGAAGTTTGGCTGGTTCCTGTTTGTAATCCGATGGGAACTAATGAGCGATCGCATGTTTTTTCTTCTGGTAGATATTGCGTTTATGAAGCGAAGGATTGGAATCGCATTTTTTGGGATTATGAAAAGGCAACTGATGATTTAATCGCTTTTGCTAAATCTCAACTTGATTTTGATATTCAGGTTGTCAGACAGAATTATCTGGGCAGTATCAAGGGTAAGTTTGAAGAACTTTTAGATAAAATTAATTCTCCTAGTAGCGTACCCTATACTGAGCGGTTCCGCTATCATTTACAATCTCTCAGTTTAGATGCAGACTACTTGATTGATTTACACACTGCTTCTAATCAAGGCATAAATTACCTTTATTATTTCCGAAATCGTGAAGAAAGCGCCAAATACTTTTTACTGAAAGACGGATTTTTACTTGACAAATACGATGGTGATGCTTTTGATGAAGCGTTTATTAAACCTTGGTTAGCATTGGAAGATTGTTTTCAACAACTTGGTAGAGAAGTTAAGTTTGATGTGGAAGCTTGGACACTGGAACTGGGTACGGGAATGCAGATGATTCCTGATTCAGTTGCTAAAGGTGTATGTGGTGTGAAAAATTATTTAATTAAAAAAGGCGTTTTGCAACTTGATTTGACTGTGGATGAAAGCATTTATCAGGAAATGTGTTTTCGAGCTAGCAGTAATGTGCTAAAATATTACGCTTCCTGGGGGGGAATGATTCAATCAAGGGTTGAATTGGGTAGTGAAGTCAAAGCTGGAGAACGACTTTATCAAATTCTCAGTTTTAATAAAGAGGCTAAGTTACCTGTTGTTGTTGATGTGTGCTGCGAACAAGATGGATTAGTTTATGATGTTTCCAGCAATCAAGCTGTGAATGAAGGTGAGTTTGTGATGGGAGTTATCGAAATGAGGAGTTAGATTCCCGACAACTTATGCGAAGTCGGGAATCTGAACACAAAATTGCCTCAAACTTCTAAACCTAATTGGTCATAGCCTGCAATAATTGAATGAGAGCGATCGCACCGTACCACCAGCGGCTAGCTGCACTAGTCAGAATTCCCAGAGCGTTTTGGTTCTCCTAATATCTTTTATGACATTATGCTCCGAAAAATATAATTAGTAGTAAATTAAACTTAAGTAAAGGCAATTGTCTAAATTTTCAGGGTGATTTTATGTTTGTTTTGTCTGTAAAAAAATTAACTTATCATATATATAAATTATGACGGTGGAGCCAAAGGTGAAAAGTATTGATAATTATACCTTATCTTTTTTAAGAGAAGTAACTGTACCTCAGGCTCCTCCTGAGTTCAAATCGGGTTTTATCGGCATTATTGGTCGTCCAAATGTCGGTAAATCTACGTTGATGAATCAATTAGTTGGGCAGAAAATAGCCATAACTTCTCCAGTAGCGCAAACTACACGCAATCGTTTGCGAGGCATTTTAACAACACCAGAAGCGCAGTTAATATTTGTTGATACACCAGGAATTCACAAACCCCATCACCAATTAGGGGAAGTGCTGGTGAGAAATGCGAAAATTGCCATTGAATCTGTGGATGTAGTGCTGTTTGTGGTGGATGGCTCGACAAGTTGTGGTACAGGCGATCGCTATATTGCCGATTTACTGATTAAAAGCGAAACACCAGTAATTTTGGGTGTAAACAAAAGTGATCAACAACCGAAAGATTCTCAAGTTATAGACGATAGTTACAGTGAATTAGCACAATCTTTTGAATGGCAAACAGTAAAATTTTCCGCCAAAACAGGGACGGGATTGCCAGAACTGCAACATTTATTAATTGAAGATTTAGAAATTGGACCTTTCTACTATCCACCCGACTTGGTAACTGACCAACCGGAACGCTTTATTATGGGAGAATTAATTCGAGAACAAATTTTGTTGTTAACTCGTGAGGAAGTTCCCCATTCGGTAGCGATCGCGATCGAGAAAGTGGAAGAAACACCAGCTATAACTCGTGTACTCGCAACCATCAACGTTGAACGAGATTCCCAAAAAGGCATTCTCATCGGCAAAGGTGGAGCTATGCTCAAAGCTATAGGTAGTGAAGCTCGCGAACAAATTCAAAAGTTAATCGCCGGCAAAGTCTATCTAGAATTGTTTGTCAAAGTGCAACCAAAGTGGCGTCAGTCTCGCGTCAGTTTGGCAGAACTGGGTTATCGCGTGGAAGAATAAGAAGTTAGTCAATAGTCATTAGTCCATAGTCCATAGTCAATCATTAATGACTATTAACTATTAATTATTGACTGTTGACTGTTGATTGTTGACTATTGACTAAATAAAATGTCTTCAAATACAGTCTCTGCGTTTAATCTGCCCACCGATGCTGCACCTTTACGGGTGTTAATTGTTGAGGATGATCCGATGATGCAACTCGGATTAGAGCAGTCGTTAATGGGTCATCCTCAGTTGGAAATCGTCGGACAAGCGGAAGATGGTTATTTAGGTGTGCAAGCTGCACTGAAACTCAAACCTGATTTGGTGGTAATGGATATTGGTTTACCGCGATTGGATGGAATTGCGGCAACACAACAAATCAAAGCAGCATTACCACAAACCCATGTAGTAATGTTGACATCTCACAAAACAGAAACAGAAATAATTGCTGCGTTATCAAGTGGTGCTGATGCTTATTGTATCAAAGGGGCGAGTGTAGAGCGGTTGTTGAATGCGATCGCAGCTGCGGTTGAAGGTGCAGCTTATCTCGATCCGCAAATTGCCAGACAAGTAATTGAAAATCTTAAACCTCCTACCCCCACAGGTAATACAGCAAATTTATCAGGACGGGAGTTAGAAGTTTTGAAGTTGATGGTAGACGGATTAAGCAATCCCCAAATTGCCGAAAGACTCTATCTCAGTCCCAACACGGTGAAAACTCACGTCCGAGGGATTATGAACAAATTAGCAGTTGACGATCGCGTACAAGCAGCAGTTGTTGCCCTGCGTTCTGGGTTGGTGTAATTAAAAGAAAGTGCGCTGCACTACTCTAAAACTTTCGATTAAACTAAGCTTATGACAAGGTTGCAGGTTGATCCCATTGCTCTATGCCCGAAATTATCGAGATTCCCATTGAACTGACCCGATTCCAGCTTCCCCAAGCGGTTCAAGCACGCTTGCAATTTCTACTGGATTGTCAAGATGAAGGAAATACGCTGTCTCAGGCAGAGCGACAGGAAGCGGAGGGACTTGTTGAACTAGCAGAATTCTTATCCTTATTGCGTTTGCGCTCAACACGAGTGATGAAGCAAGCCTAAATGACAACGATTCCAGCTTCTCTTCGTCGATTGGTGATTCAAAGAGCCGACAATCGCTACCACCATTAGGCAACCTGAAGCGTCCTGGGTTCAGGGATAGGTTCACCTTCTGCTTGCCAAGCTTCCAAGTACATTTCAATAACTTCTTCACCGTTATGAATTGCTTCCTCACGATTTTTGCCATGAGTGCAAGGCATCACAACAAGATCGGCAAACTCTGGGATCGTGACTAGGAAAAGCTGATCTTCATCAGACCATTGAACAATCATGCTGTACCGATTCATGAATCCTCGTCCTCCCTTAACTCTTCCAGTCCAGTAAGTAACTTTGCTAGTTGTTTTTCTAGGTAGAGTGGCACATCATCTCCATCCTTGCCTGAGATTGTCAGTGTTTTTCCCAGCAGAGGATGTCGCCAACGCTCATGGCTACCCTTACCGCGCTTGGGCAAGTAAACAAATCCTTCACGCGCAATCTGAGATTTCAACTCTCGAATCTTCCTGGGCATGGATATTGTTTTGGTGTTCTAGTCAAGAATGTCCTTACCGAAGACTTCGATATAACAAGCAATTGCCGACTTCACATCGGCTAAGGCTTCTTCATAGGTATCACCCTGACCAACAACTGCTCCCACAACACCAACTGGGTAGGCAACATACCCATCTGAATGCTTTTCAATAATGATTTTAAATTGCTTCATGGGCTTCTCATCGCAAGAGCATCAACGCTCAGTTCGGCTTGAATGTTATTTGGCTAGAATCAATTCCCCCCATATTCTCACACACATCCGTTTTAATCGCCTCCCGCGCTTTGTAAATTTTTTTTTGGCACACTAGAATATATGCCTAATCATTTTTCATCCTACTTTGTCTACTCAAACTTCTAATTCATTATTTACTCTAACGATCGCACCTGCAAAAGTCATCCGTGGTGTGGGAGCGTTGACGAATTGCGGTGAAGCAATTTCTCGTTTGGGAAATCGTCCGCTGATTTTGGGAGGCGATCGCACTCTCGCTTTGATTCAAACTCATTTACAACCGATTTTACAGCAATTGCAGGTTGCTCAAGCATCTTACGGTGCAGATTGTTGTGAAGCTAGTTTAAAATCTTTACACTCTTCAGCTACATTACATCAAGCTGATGTAATTATCGGTGTTGGTGGTGGTAAAGCGCTGGATACAGCGAAGTTAATCGCGCATCAATTACAGTTGCCTGTAGTAACAATCCCTACCTCAGGTGCAACTTGTGCGGCTTGGACTGCCCTTTCAAATGTATATTCAGAGACGGGTGCGTTTTTATATGATGTGACGCTTTCTCAGTGTCCTGATTTATTGATACTCGATTATGACTTAATTGAAACTGCTCCACAACGTACTTTAATCGCGGGAATTGGGGATGCGATCGCTAAATGGTACGAAGCCTCAGTTAGCAGCGGACACTCAGAACAGACCTTAATTATATCCGCAGTCCAACAAGCGCGGATTTTGCGGGATATTTTGTTTCAAAAGTCAGCCGCAGCGCTCCAAACCCCAGGAAGCGACATTTGGCGGGAAGTTGTAGATGCTACCATTTTACTCGCTGGGGTAATTGGCGGAATTGGTGGCGCACAATGTCGTACAGTTGCGGCACATGCAGTGCATAATGGTTTAACCCACATTTGCAAACACGACAGTATTCACGGCGAAAAGGTCGCTTACGGTATCTTGGTGCAACTACGCTTAGAAGAAATGGTACAAGGAAATCAACTAGCTGCTGCCGCAAGACAACAGTTGCTGAAATTCTATACAGAAATTGGGTTGCCGCAAAAGTTGAGCGATTTAGGATTGGGCAACATCACTTTAGGTGAGTTGCAAACAGCGGCAGAAATTGCTACTTCGCCTAATTCTGACATCCATCGGCTACCATTTAAAGTGGTATCAGAACAGTTGATGGCGGCGATGGTTTCCACCACTGCACCAATAGATACTACAGCATTGCGGGTATCAAGAAGGGGAATTGACGAGGTTCAGGAATGAATTTGGATTGGATTGTCCCGGCAGAACGTATACAAAAACTACCACCTTACGTATTTGCACGGTTAGATGAACTGAAAGCGAAAGCGCGAGAACAAGGATTAGATTTGATTGATTTGGGCATGGGAAACCCCGATGGTGCGACGCCGCAACCAGTTGTAGAAGCCGCGATCGCTGCTTTGCAAAACCCCGCCAATCACGGTTATCCACCGTTTGAAGGGACTGCGAGCTTTCGCACCAGCATTACTAATTGGTATCATCGTCGCTATGGTGTAACTCTCGATCCTGATAGCGAAGCTTTGCCGCTACTTGGCTCTAAAGAGGGATTGACACATTTAGCGATCGCCTTTATAAATCCTGGTGATTTAGTTTTGGTTCCTTCTCCCGCTTATCCCGCACATTTTCGCGGACCGGCGATCGCTGGAGGCAAAGTCCACAGCTTAATTCTCAAACCGGAAAATGACTGGTTGATTGATTTAGGAGCAATTCCCGATGATGTTGCTCAAAGCGCGAAAATGCTGTATTTCAATTATCCCAGCAATCCCACCGCTGCCACTGCCCCCCGCGAATTCTTTGAGGAAATCGTCGCCTTCGCCCGGAAACATGAAATTATTCTCGTACACGATTTATGTTATGCTGAGTTGGCTTTTGATGGCTATCAACCCACAAGTTTGTTAGAAATTCCCGGTGCCAAAGAAATCGGTGTAGAGTTTCACACCCTTTCTAAAACTTATAATATGGCAGGTTGGCGCGTCGGTTTTGTGGTGGGAAATCGCCATGTAATTCAAGGTTTGCGGACATTGAAAACCAATCTTGATTATGGCATCTTTGCAGCTTTGCAAACTGCGGCGGAAACAGCTTTACAACTGCCTGATGTATACTTGCATGAAGTCCAGCAACGCTATCGTACCCGTCGCGACTTTTTGATTCAAGAGTTAGGAAAGTTAGGTTGGGATATTCCCAAAACCAAAGCGACGATGTATCTGTGGATTCCGTGTCCTGAAGGTATCGGTTCAACAGATTTCGCGTTGAATGTATTGCAGCAAACTGGTGTGGTAGTGACACCAGGTAACGCTTTCGGCATTGCTGGTGAAGGATATGTGCGGATTAGCTTGATTGCGAATTGCGATCGCTTAGGTGAAGCTATGCGACGTTTTCAACAAGCCGGTATTCGCTATCAAAGCGAGGTTGTTGTCTCTGGTTAATTATGCCTTGCCCGAAACCCTTGTAGAGACGTAGCAGTGCTACGTCTCTACGTCTTTTATGGAGATGTCTCATATCTATCAGCCTAAAAAGCCTAAACTTCACCAGCTAAAAGGTAATCGAAAAAGCGAATGGTCAATAGCAGTATCTGGTAATTGGCATGTAACCTTTGAATTTGAAAACGGCAATGCTTACGTTGTTAATTACGAAGATTACCACTCTTAGTAAAAATTATGACAAATAAAAGAAAACCAAGACACCCCGGTGCTTTGATTAAGAGGCAATATCTAGAACCTTTAGAAATGACTAATACTCAACTTGCTGAAATTTTAGGTGTTTCACGTAAAACCGTTTCCGAAATTGTTAACGAACAAGCTAGTGTTTCTCCCATTATGGCGCTTCGTTTAGCAAAGGCTTTTCAAACGACTCCGGAACTTTGGTTAAATCTCCAACAAAAATATGACCTCTGGAATGCTGCACAAGAATCTGAAATATTGAATAAAATATCTCCTATCAATTTACAGGCTTGCTAAATAGCCATTTTGATAACTCTTGTGCTTGCTCAAAACCTCTATCGCACCATAGTATTATTGTACTATATTTGTGGAATTTACCCCTGCATGATTGCATCTAACAACAAACCTGCATCAAAACGAATCGGATCTGTACAAGGTAGGTTCGTTTCTGATTGTACCTGAGCGATGCCTTCTCTTCGAGAGGCTCCGCCAACGGCGCTACGTAGAGCGTAGATCGCCCTTTGTTTTACAAGGTGAATTAAGAGTAAAGTCTATGATCTGGATCTAACCAAACAATGTAAAAGATGTTTTCGATAAAGAATCCATGAACTCTACCATACTCGTTTGATGAAAGTTGAAACTGATATGGTGTATCCACCAGCTGCTCTTCATTAGGAAGATCAAAGCAAGTTTCAGTAGTTCTATCCCAGTCTATTGTATGGCATCGCAAACGTTTGGCATTTATAACCGTAATTTCATTAACTGTCATACTTGACAAATCGCGGAGTCTTTGAATTAGCGCTTCTAAATATCGCGCATCCTTGTTGCTAATCAAAAACTTCTCGTTGTCGTCTTTGAAATACCTGTAGGAAAAACTAATTCCTTGAGGAGGCTTTACTTTTGTAGGTTTTATTCTAGATAAAGGTGGAGTCTGTTTGGAGTCAAGCTTCTTGATTTTCTTCGGCTTCGGCACGAGTTTTGTAATAGTCTTTTATTGATGCTTTAGAAATTATCGCCCTGCAAGGTGCATCCAAAGAAAGATTTCCTCTAGCTTGAATCCAAGGATCTTCACGATGAGACATCTGCTCTAGTTCAAAAGCATCGCACCCAAAATAGACTTCTGTCAATTCTTCCAAGAAATCTCGAATTTCTTCAGAAAAATCTGGTGGTTCAACATCCCTTAAAATAGGTTTCCACCCAAAGTTTTTGTATTCTTGATACAAGGCAGAAATTACAGGTCCATGAATCCATGCTTCAAAATCTTCATCAAACAGAGGCTGTCCATAAAGAGCAAGATACCAAGCTTGGGCATAATAAACAAGTTTTTGCAGTTTCAGGTTGCTGATATACGAACCTGTTTCGTTAGCTAGCCAGATGAAGTAATTGGCGATCGCTGCTGCTGTAATATGAACCATAGTTTACCTCTTGTGCTTGCTCAAAACCTCTATCGCACCATAGTATTATTGTACTATATTTGTGGAATTTACCCCTGCATGATTGCATCTAACAACAAACCTGCATCAAAACGAATTGGATCTGTACAAGGTAGGTTAGTTTCTGATTGTACCTGAGCGATCGCCTGTTTTGCTGCTGACTCACTTAATTTATATGTATTCAGCGCTATACCCACCACAGGGACAGATGCAAAAGCACCACCTGCACTAGCAACCATTTCATACAGCCGAATCACCTCTGGTAAAGGTGGAATTAGTACATGTTCCATATTCCTTATATGAGTTTGTCCGGCACGATGTACCAGTATCATTTGTGTTGGTTGCGAACCGCGTATCAAGGGCAATGTTGCTGTAGAACCAGGGTGTAATAGCGAACCTTGTCCTTCTATATGCAAGATGTCGTAATTTTTGCCGAAGCGCATCACCATCTGTTCCACCGCACCGGCAGCAAAGTCTACCCGCACGGCATCTAATGCCACACCATCACCTTCTAACATCAAACCAGTTTGCCCGGTTGGGAGAAACTTAGAACGCCAATTTCGCAAACGTGAAGCCCAATTTAGTTCTATGCTTGTAGACATTTTCCCCACAGCCATATCAGTTCCCACCGTCAACACTCGTCGGCAAGGAAGGGTGCGTGCCAACCCAGTAGCAATACTTAGATTAGGCGGTTCTTTTCGCACATCCCAAATTAATTGTCCTGGTTTCAGCAGTGATTTTAAATCTGGCATGTTTGCCAATGGTGTGTGCAAACCGTTTACCAATGACATGCCGGCGCTTAACGCATCTTTGATATCATGCCAATAATCATCGGGCAATACACCACCTTTGGAAGCAATGCCAATTACCAAAACTTGGGGTTGATATTGTAATGCATCGGCAACTGATGCGACAATCGGCACATCACGCTTGATGAGAGTTAATTCGCTTAAAGATTGCCCTGCACAAGTGCGATCGATAACGGCGACAATTGAAGCTTCACTGTAGCGTAAAAGTGACAGCCCCGTTTTGCCATGAGTCCCTTTGATTCCGTCATGTAGCAAAATCGCTACTCGTTGATCAAGCGATAGACGCACTGTATTGTACCCCCAAACCTGGTAAATCGTTCGGTAAAATTTTTCCGTCAAGAGCGATCGCACCCGTGAAGGGGTCATCGATTAAGTTAAGATGACTGTCTAAGTCTAAATAATCAGCTAGTGGTGCAAGCTGTGCTGCTGCGGTATTCGCTAACGTACTGTCAGAATAACACCCAAACATGACTTGCAACCCTAACGCACGCGCTGTATGTACCATCCGCATCGCTTCACTTAAACCACCCGATTTCATCAGTTTGATATTAACACCATCTACACAGTTTGCCAGATCAGGAATATCAGCGCTTGTAAAGCAACTTTCATCAACAAAGATAGGTAAAGGAGAATGCTGCTTTAGTTCTAATAAACTCTTTTCTTGCCCGCGTGCAAGTGGCTGTTCCACATATTTTACACCCAAATCAGCCAAAAAAATGCACATATCAACTGCATCAGACAAACTCCAACCGCCATTTGCATCAACGTATAATTCTAAATCGGGTGCTTCTTCGCGCACTGCCATCAGCATATTTCGATCGCAGGCAATGCCATCGGGATTACCTAACTTTACCTTGAAAATACGAACATCAGTAAATTGTAACCAGTCTCGCGCCCTTGCTCTTGCTCCTTCGGGCGTATTAATCCCTATTGTCACCGAAGTGGGTACAATGGCGTTTTTGTCAAGTCCCCACAGTTGCCACAGTGGTAATTTTACATATTTGCCCAGCCAATCGTGCATCGCCATATCCAGCGCTGCCTTGACAGAGGAAGGAACTTCAGCTTTATTTAACACTTGCTGAATTAGCGATCGCTCCAATGGATTGTATGCTTGCAATATTGGTGCAACTTGGAGCAAAGCATCTTTAATTATTGTTGTTGATTGTCCTCCAGCACCTACACTAAAAGGTGATGCTTCCCCCCAACCCTCGATACCATCTTGGGAAATTTTTACCCAGACATTGGTCGTCTGTGCCGTTGTCCCGCGAGCGATCGTTAAGGGAAACCGTTTTTTAACCGTAAATGTATTTACCTCAATTTGCATGATAATGCTTAATTTTAAGCAAAGGCAAAGAATAGCGTAGATGTAGATTTTAATATTTTTAACGCATCTGTGATACTTTTTTACAATTCTTTACTAAATAGACATCTCCAGAAAAGACGTAGAGACGTAGCAATGCTACGTCTAATCAAGGGTTGTGGACAACGCATAGTTCATTTTCACTCCTACGTCTAATTTCTTTTATTAGGAACTTCGTTGATTTGGTTAAAACAACGCGAATCGCGGGTAAAATTCTTTCCTAGTCCCCAATCCCCAATTTCTTGTATGCACAAATTAAAAAAATGGAAAATTTTGCAATCAAAAATGGTCTTAGATAATGTTTGGTGCAAAGTGAGACAAGATGAAATAGAATTACCCAATGGTCAAATAATAGACGATTTTTTTGTCATCCTTAGACCAGAAATAGCCTTAATTTTACCTATTACGAATAATCAAGAAATTGTTTTTGTACGGCAATACAGACACGGAGCAGGTGAAATATTATTAGAACTGCCTGCTGGAGGTTTTGATGCAACAGATGAAAATGTAGAAATAGCAGCAATCAGAGAACTCAAAGAAGAAACAGGTTATACAGCGGAAAAAATTATAAAATTAGCTACTTTATACGATAATCCGGTTAAAAACACGAATAAAATACATTTATTTCTCGCAGAGAACGTGATTAAATCTGGAGAGCAAAATTTAGATATTACAGAAGAAATTGAAGTAGTCTTAATTCCTGTAGAATCCGTCTTAGAGAAAATAACCCAAGGAGAAATTTCAGTTTCAGGTAGCATTGCTGCCCTTTTCTTGGGTTTGAATTTTCTGAAGCGTAGAGTGCCTTAATTAACCGCAGATAAACGCAGATAAACGCAGATAAAAGAAATCAAAATCCGCGTTCATCCGCGTTCATCTGCGGTTCAAAATCTAAATTCTACCTTGCCCATTGCTGCAAAATATAATTGTAAAAAGCCTCTTTATCAACTTTATCCATTGCCGAAATTTTCCGACCACCAGACACAACCTTAGTACGTCCTTGACTTAAACCAGTTGTGATAACTTCTGTTTCCCATTCCCGCAGTTGATAAAACTCAGGATGACCTAGATAAGCTGTAGCTAACACATCCCAAAAATAATAATCTTGGGGAATAACTAACGCATAACATTGTCCTGCCAAATCAGAAATGGGATAATTGCGTTGTCGTCCCATTTTGTAAACAACCTCAGATGTCACAGGTACATTGTTAGTTAAATCCAAAGGACACATGATAATTTCAATTTGACTTTCCCACACTCGTGCGGCAGAAATTGGGTCCCAATAAACATTCCATTCAGCAGAACCATCTTGTCCTGCTTCCAAACTTTTCTCTACATTACCAATAACATTTAACGCACCACCCATCCAGACAATCTTTTGAATTTTCGCTTCAATTTCTGGTGCTTTATCTAATGCTACTGCAACCGTCGTCAAAGGACCAGTTACCATCAAAGTTACTGGTTCAGGTGCATCCCGCAACACTTGTATCATGAAATCTTGACCTGATTGTGCAAGCAAAGGTGTGCTAATTGTTTCGTTTTGATTGAGAATCGGTAGATGATCAACAATAAACGAATCGCGACGGTAGAGACGGGGGAAAGGATTTATACCGCGCACAGTGCTGAGAGCTACGGGGATATGAGAAGATTTCATCAAATCGAGAATTTTGCGTGTAGCGCTGACAGCGGGTTCAGCATAGCAATCAGCGGGAGTGACAACGACACCCAAAAGTTGGATATGATCCATCGTCATCAGTAGCATAGTTGCTAGATAATCATCAACACCACCATCGTGATCCATCAATACAAGTTGTTTAGACATAAGTAGGAGAATTTACAAATGGATGAATTTATGCAAGCTGCTGTAGACGAAGCAAAACAAGGTAGACAAGAAGGTGGAATTCCCATCGGTTCCGTTCTCATCAAAGATGGCAAAATCGTCGGCAGAGGACACAACAAGCGCGTACAAGACAGCGATCCTGTTACCCATGCCGAAATTGATTGTCTCCGCAACGCCGGCAGAATTGGCAGCTACAGAGGTACAACACTCTATTCAACCTTAATGCCGTGCTATTTGTGCGCTGGAGCCGTGGTACAATTTGGCATCAAAAAAGTCATCGCCGGCGAATCCAAAACCTTTCCTGGTGCCAAAGAATTCATGGTATCCCACGGTGTCGAAGTTATTGATTTAAATTTAGATGAATGCGAACAAATGATGAGTGAATTTATCGAAACCAACCCCGAATTGTGGAATGAAGACATTGGGAAATAGTAGAGACGCGATTAATCGCGTCTCTACAAAAGTTCGGAATTAGGAGTTAGTTTTCTTTTTATCCCCCCTTGTCCCCTCTCCTTCAAAAACGCATCAAACGTAACTCTATCCGGTAGCGAAGGTTGGGCGCCCAATTTCGTTGCGGCTAAAGCACCTGCTGCTGCACCCCAAATAACGCTGTCGTGCAAAGAATGTCCTTGGGAAAGCGCTGCGGCTAAACCACCATTAAAAGCATCGCCAGCAGCAACGGTGTCAACAGCTTGCACTGCAAACGCAGGTATAAAAAAGGTTTCTTCAGGTGTTGCACAAAAAACACCTTTAGCGCCTAATTTAACGATCGCATTTTTCACGCCTTTTTGCAACAACACCGCCGCTGCCTTCTTTGCTGACTCTTCCCCATCCACCGGAAAACCCACTAATTGCGCCGCCTCAACTTCATTTGGTGTAATAATATCCACCAAGGGGTAAAGTTCATCTGGTAGATTATTTTGTGCCGGTGCGGGATCGAGAATTACTTTTACTTGTGCATCTCGTGCTGCTTTCGCAGCAGCGACAACAGCAGACATGGGAATTTCAAGTTGTAAAAGTAACACTTTTGCCGTTGGGAATAAGTGCGATAATCTTTCTACATCTTCGTGATTTACACGTCCATTTGCACCGGGAATCACAATGATTTGATTTTCACCTTTGACATCGACGTTGATAATTGCAACACCAGAACTGACAGTTTCATCTACAAATATATTATTAGTTTGTACGCCAGAAGCTTGTAAATTATTGAGAAGTTCTGTACCGAAATTATCTCCACCAACACGTCCTACCATTTGTGTAGGAATTCCCAATCTCGCTGATGCTACGGCTTGATTTGCACCTTTACCCCCTGCTGCTTGAAAAAAATCGTTTCCTAACAGCGTTTCGCCGGCAATTGGCAAGCGAGGTACTGTTGCTACCAAATCTATATTGATGCTGCCGAAGACGATAATTGTCATAATTTCGGGAAGTAGCGCACAATTTTATTATTCTGTATTTAAGCTTAGGTATTGACTTCGGTAATCGCTGCGTTCTGCCATTCGCTACCCCAACCTAATTCTAGTTCATCTACCAACGCACAAGCTACTGCTAACGCTGCATCTTCTTGTTGCTGCTGCCATTGCTGCATCTTCTTGTTGCTGCTGCCATTGCTGCAAGAGAGATTCAATCAGCGCACTGCGGTTTTCAACTTTTTGGTCAATGTAAGTTAGTAATTCATCTGGCAGCGAAATAGATATTTTAGCCATATCCTACTCAAAGTCATACTATAAGTAGTATAAATCGTTTGGGGTGCGATCTATCGCTTAATTAACTTTGGCGTAAATTGCGACTTTATTGTGTCTTTTTCTTCATTGCCGACAAGATACTCAACGCACCTAACACCAGCAAACTTAATGTCGAAGATGATTCCGGAATAGGCTTAGTTTGACTAATTACTGTCACTTTTGGATCGAGAGCATCACCTGTGGAATAAATATAATCAAAAGCACCTTTATCATTAAGAACGCTTGCACGCAAAAATAATCCACTCCAGCGAGCTATAGTTTCTACTGCTACATCTTGCTCGATTGTCGAGTTATTAGGGTCTGGTACTGCACCTAAAGAATTATTGGTATTTGTAATGCCAAAGTGATTTGCACCGATAATGCTAATTAACGCCTTAGGAGCGTCTTTAATATTATCATAAGTTGCCTGCGCTCTAAAGGTAAGCGCTCTGCCATCAACGGTTCCTTGCAACAAGGCAATGGGAATTCCGGAATTGTTAATGGGGATAAACTTATCATTTTCGTCGCGAAGATTTGCACCAAAAAATGCTCCCGCTACCAGTTCTTTTGGTCGGCTAAATGAGCCTTCACACAGAATCGGAACGCAAAGATTAGCAATAGCAGACAGACCAGTAGCACCTCCTAAAGAGTGACCGAGTAAGCCGAGTTTTTGTGTATTAATAACGCCCTGCACAGGTGAAGTAGAATTAGAGTTTTCGGCGATTATTTGTGCCAAAACAGCATTTATTTGTGAGGTTTGAGGTGCAAGTACTTTACCAAACGGTGGAACCAAACGTTCGCTATTAGGTACAACTACAATAAATCCGTAGCTAGCTACTATACTGGCGTAATTTGAGTAATTTGATTTATCTACAAGTCCACCTTGCAACAAAAGTGCTACAGGAAACGAGTATTTACCAGTTTTCAAGTTGTTTGGATTAGGAAAGTAAATATCAGCTAAGTTATTATTTGCAGAGATTGTTGTCGTGTAACTACCTACATCATTAAATAAAGGTGCATCATTGAATGTTGCCGCAGTCGCTGTTTTCTCTGTACCCCAAACAATCAATGCTACACCTACAGAAACTACGGAAAATGCTTTTACGCTTGCCACAATAATTACTTTTTAAATCTTAGTACATTGGCAAAATAAACTGCATAACGGTTTTTTCGCATCTACCATAAGTTGTATTATCTTAAAAATTTGTTTATTACAACCAATTCCTTGATACCTTAGTAGAAAACCTCATTCCTTAGTCTTATGGTGACGACAGCAGCAAGAAGTTCCCAGCGAGCCATACTGCAAAACATCAGTTGGCACACCTTTGAAAGCATCCTCGCAGAAATGGGGGATAATCGTGCTACTCGGCTGGCTTATGACCAAGGAATACTGGAAATTATGACACCTTTAATGCCCCATGAGCATAACAAAAGGCTAATAGAAAAGCTGATTGACAATTTAGCTGAAGAACTGAACCTCAACCTCAAAAGTACTGGTTCAGTAACTTGTAAGCGTCAAGATTTATTACGGGGAGTGGAACCAGATTCTAGTTTTTACATTCAAAATGAACCCGTGATGAGACAAAAGCAAAATCTGGACTTGACACAAGACCCACCACCTGATTTAGTAATTGAGGTAGATTATACCAGTTCTTCTATTGATAGAATGCCAATTTATCTGGCTTTGGGGATACCGGAAGTTTGGCGTTATAACGAACCTGTAATGCAGATTTATCAACTGCGCGATAATGTTTATGTTGGGTGTGATGTTTCACCAACTTTTGCTAATTTGCCTTTAACTACAGAAATTCCTCGTTTTTTAGAAGAAAGTCTGAATATTGGGGAAATTGCGATGATTCGCTCATTCCGTAGTTGGCTGAGACAACAGATAGTCAATTGACAAGCGATCGCTCTTTAGTACTATATTTTATAGTCCAACCATTTTGATCAGGTGTTCTATGTCCAGCGTGGAAGAAGACAAAATCCGGGAAGAGCGCATTACAATGGAGATAGTTGTCGATGCCCATGAGAAAGAAGAACGAGCGATGGGTTGGTATTACTATCTCGACGATACTTTAAACATTCCCTTTAATGCCAAATGGAAGAAGAAGTCACGCAAATCAGCCACTGTGGAAGAGAAAACAGTCGAAGTGTTGGGAATGGCACCAGAAGATGAGTGCGAGCGTGATATGTTAGTAGAAGTGGTTTATGTCGGTGGTAAAGATGAAGATGTGTTTACTGCCAAGCTATCGGAAATAGAAGCGATTGATGCTGATAGCGAAACTGCTGAAGCAATCGCTGATTGGCACTATTGGCTAGCTAGAGGATACAAATTTTAAATTTTGCAATGGGCATTAGATATCTCCAGAGTCATACGTAGAGACGTAGCACTGCTACGTCTAATCAAGGGTTTCTGGCAACGCATAATTAAATTCGGTCGATGTCTATTAGACATAAGACATCTCCAGAAAAGATGTAGAGACGTAGCAGTGCTACGTCTCTACAAGGGTTGTGGACAACGCATAGTTCATTTTCTATATCTAAGGATTCATAGTTTCATCAAATATACCATAACCAGCCTTACCTTGCTGCTTGGCGTGGTACATGGCGATATCTGCATCTCGTAGCAGACTTTCTGGTTCATTGTGCTTGCTACCACTCAAAGCTATGCCAATACTGCCTGTACAAATTATGTCATGTCCATTAAGGTTAAGTGGCAATGCTAAAGACTCATGAATGCGTTTGGCGATATTGGTAGCATCGCTAACGTCTTTAATTTCTTCTAAAAGAATAGCAAACTCATCACCACCAAATCGAGCGACAGTATCACCACTACGCAAGCATAATTCCAATCGTTGAGCTATCGCTACTAATAAATTATCTCCCATTTGGTGTCCAAAGCGATCGTTAATTGCTTTGAAGCCGTCTAAATCCAAAAACAAAACCGCGAAATCATAATCGTTGTGTCGCTTGCTTCGCTCAATTGTTTGTCTCAGTCTATCTGTAAATAAAATGCGATTTGGTAGTGCTGTTAGCCCATCATAAAATGCATTGCGGAGCAGTTGCGCTTCTTTCTGTTTACGTTTAGTGATGTCTTGACAAACTAAAATCGCACCAGTTATTTTGCCATCATCATCCCGAATAGGTGCAACACTATCCCCAATCGCTATTTTTCTCCCGTCTTTAGCAATCAGAGTACAGTTTTCCGGTAAACTCAAAATTGCATCCGCTTTTATTGCTTGTTTGGCTAAATTATCAATTGGCTCCTTCGTCTGGTTGTCAATCAAACTAAAAACTTCGGTTAAATCTTTACCAATTGCTTCATTTTGCTTCCATCCAGTTAGTTGTTCTGCTATAGGATTCATAATTTGGACACAACCATTTGTATCTGTCACAACTACGGCATAGCCCATACTATTAATAACTGCTGTTAGTTGCTGATGTTTTTCCTGCAATTTCTTTTCAATCTCCTGCTTATAAAGAGCCATTTCTACCGCAACATGTAAGTCTCTTTTTGCAATTGTTTTGATCATACAACTAAAAGGTTGAGATAATTGCTCTTTATGTAATGTAGGATCTTGGAAATACTCGGTCAAATATAACATAGGTACATCGAAATTATTCTGAATGATGTTTATCACTTGTACTCCATTGATTTTTCCTGACAAGCAAATATCAATTAACACTAAATGTGGATGAGTTTCTGCTACCTTTTTTATTGCTTTCTCAGCATAATCAGTGATATCCGGAACAGTATACTCTAAGTTTTCTAATCTCTTTCTAGTATCTACGGCTAGAATTTTTCGTCCTTAACAACTAGTATTTTGCGACTGCCCATGCTAAACTAAACGGTTGGGTAAGGCTCAGATGCTGTGGTGGGTGTCAACGCAATCTAAAACAGAATAATCCTATAGTAATCAATCTTTAAACTAACTGTGTCATTGCTTCATAAAAACCTGAATAATTATTACCCTAATTTTTGTTAAGACGCGGATCATTGATGTTCAGCAAAGTTAATTAGATGTTTTTATACGGCTAATATCAAGTTATTCATACATGATATATAGCGGTTATCAAATTACTAAAAGTTAAAGGCAGTTTTTGATCCCTAAGTAATTAATTAATTTAAAAGAAACTAAACTTTTGGGATACGTAAGTATGTATGAAAAGCAATTTAAAATCCAAGACAATAACATGTAAGTCGCAAAAATAAAAAAAAATAAATAAAAATCTAGCTGTTACAGGCATTAAGCAAAGAAAAAAGTATAATTACTTGTAAAATAACTTACATAGATTGGATGATTACTTCCCAGATTTTGACGAAGCTATAATTTAAAGAAATATTAAATAATACTCGTCTTAGGCATTGCATATGGGGCATAATACCCATTAGGCATAGGCGTATAAATTAAATATGCATTATCCAAAACCCTTGATTAGACGTAGCAGTGCTACGTCTCTACATCTTTTCTGGAGATGCGTATTGCTCAACCGCCTTAAAATGGGTTAGACTTACTTCTAGTCAGTTCAATGGTAATTTTGCCGCCAAAGTCGGGAATGGGTGCGGCTGGTTTGCTTAAAGTGACTTGCACTCTAGTGACGCGATCGCATTCAATGAGAATAGAATCGGCGATGGTGGCTACTAAACGTTCTATCAAAGCAAACTTAGATGTCTTGACTAGATGTTGCACTTTGGCGATGACACTGCGATAATCCACAGTATCTTCAATGGCGTCAGTTTTAGCCGCTGTGGAGATATCTACCCATAACTTCACATCCACCTCAAACCATTGTCCTAACACCTGTTCCTCAGCCAGATAGCCAGTATAGCCATAGCAGCGAATTCCTGTTAAATGAATCGAGTCCATGAAATTTCAGTCTCAAAATGAATTTTGTATTCTGAATTTTAAAGTGAATTCTCGCATACAAAATCTAAAATTTAATTTAATTAATGCCCATCGCTTTTAACAATACTAATCAACTTTGTTCTTTTATCTTAGCGGAAACGCTTTCCCGCCTAGGATTGACTTGTGCGGTAATTTGTCCTGGTTCGCGTTCTACACCTTTAGCACTCGCCTTTGCCAAAGCATCATATAATATTGAAGCGATTTCTATTCTCGATGAACGTTCCGCTGCTTTTTTTGCTTTGGGAATAGCCAAAGGAACCAAAAATCCTGTAGTATTGATTTGCAGTTCGGGAACTGCGGGAGCAAACTTTTACCCAGCAGTCATTGAAGCTAGAGAAAGTCGCGTCCCTTTGTTGATATTAACCGCTGATAGACCGCAAGAATTGCGAGATTGCCACTCTGGACAAACTATAGACCAATTGAAGCTATATGGAAATTACCCAAACTGGCAAACAGAGTTAGCTTTACCTTCATCAGATATGCAAATGTTAGCTTATCTGCGACAAACGGTAATTCATGCATGGGAAAAGTCGCTTTATCATGTCCCAGGTCCAGTACATCTAAATATACCTTTTCGCGATCCCCTCGCACCAATTCCCGATGCAAATGTAGAGACGCGAAATTTCGCGTCTCTACAATTTGACTCAGAAGAATTCTTTTCTGGAATCACAACTTTTTCCCCCACTCCCCAATCCCCAATTCCCATACCCCAAGAATGGTTACAATCTCAACGAGGGATAATAATTGCCGGTGTTGCTCAAGTGCATCACCCAAAAGAATATTGTAGTGCGATCGCGCAACTTTCCCTCTTGTTAAAATTTCCGGTTCTTGCAGAAGGACTTTCCCCAGTCAGAAATTATGCCGATCTCAACCCCTATTTAATATCAACCTATGATTTAATTTTGCGAAATCATCAGATTTCGCAGCAGTTAGCACCAGAAATAGTAATTCAAATCGGGGAACTTCCCACTAGTAAACAACTGCGTACCTGGTTAAATACTACACAACCCAAACGCTGGATAATTGACTCTAGCGACCAAAACCTTGACCCCCTCCACGGAAAGACAATTCACCTACGAGTATCGATTGAACAGCTAACAGTGGGAGAGGGGGAGACAAGGAGACAAGGGGACAAGGGGACACGGGGACACGGGGAACAAAAAAGAATTTCTCCCCCTCTCCTTGTCTCCCCCTCTCCTTGTCCCCCCCTCTCCCTTACTCCCTATCTTCAACTTTGGTGTGATGCGGAAGCGCAAGTTAGGTCAAATGTTGATAAAACTATGGTGACAATGAATGAGTTAGTGGAAAGTAAAGCCGCTTGGTTGCTTTCACAGATACTACCACCGGGAACGCCGCTATTTATCGCCAACAGTATGCCGGTTCGTGATGTAGAATTTTTCTGGAAGCCGAATAATTTAAGAGTGCGATCGCATTTTAATCGAGGTGCCAATGGTATAGATGGTACTTTATCCACTGCTTTAGGAATCGCTCATCGTCGTCAAAGTAGTGTCATGTTAACTGGAGATTTATCTTTATTGCATGATACCAATGGCTTTTTAATTAGAAATAAGTTTGTTGGACATCTCACCATCGTGTTAATTAATAACAATGGCGGTGGGATTTTTGAAATGTTACCCATCGCTCAATTTGACCCACCATTTGAAGAATTTTTTGCCACTCCCCAAGATATTGATTTTGCTCAATTGTGCGCTACTTATGGAGTAGAGCATGAATTGATTACTTCTTGGGATAAGTTGCAACAAAAGTTAAACCCGCTACCAAGTAAGGGAATTCGGGTTTTGGAATTGCGAACAAATCGGAAAACAGATGCGAAGTGGCGTCAGGATAATTTACCTAAGTTTGCCGCGAATTTAGTCAATAAACACGCGAAAGTGAAAAACAATGTAGAGACGTAGCACTGCTACGTCTAATCAAGGGTTTTGGATAACACATATTTAATTTCTACCACTATGTCTAATATTGAAAAACAAGTTAAACAGAAAATTTTTCGACGCAGCGGACGAAGATTTCTACACCCATTTGTAAAGCGGTTTCGTCAAAATCAAAGCGGGGATGATGATGGGGATATGCTAAGTCTTTGCCAGGGTTTGCAGAACCAAGGAAGAAATAACAACCGGGAACGGCTTGTAAGAAGTATGACATATCTTCGCCGCCCATTGTTTGACATTCTGGGACAATTCCGAGAGGAGTTTCTATCACTTGTTCGGCTTGCGATCGCACAAATTCTGCTATCTCTGCATCGTTGATAGTTGGTGGGTAAAGTTCCCAATATTCTAAGTCATAACTTGCACCAAAAGATTGACAAATGCCGGCGATAATTTGCTCAATTCGCTTTTTGAAAAAGCCTTTTAAATCAGGTTTAAAATAACGTATTGTCCCACTCATTCTAGCTGTATCGGGAATAACATTTACCTTGGTTCCCGCATGAAGTTCGCCGACTGTCACCACCGCCGAATCTATTGGATCGACGTTCCGTGAGACAATAGTTTGTAAAGCATTGACAATTTGAGCCGCAACTACGATAGAATCAACCGTTTGATGAGGCATTGCCCCATGTCCACCTTTGCCCAAAATCGTGCATTTAAAGCATTCTACAGCTGCCATTAAAGCTCCTGCGCGGACTCCGACTGTTCCCAAAGGCAAATTATTCCACAAATGCAAACCGATAATTGCATCCACATCAGGGTTTTTTAGTACCCCAGCTTCAATCATCGGCTTTGCACCTCCTGGTCCTTCTTCCGCTGGTTGAAAGATGATTTTTATAGTGCCGGCGAAGTTTTGACGATTTGATTGCAGATAGTAAGCTGTACCTAAAGCGATCGCTGTATGTCCGTCATGACCGCAAGCGTGCATTAATCCATCATGTTGTGATTTATATGGCACTTCGTTGAGTTCTTGAATTGGCAAAGCGTCCATATCAGCCCGAATTGCCAAGACTTTTCCACTATCAATTTTACCACCTTTTATGATTGCCACAATTCCAGTTTCGGCAATACCAGTTTGATGCTCAATTCCCCATTCTTGCAACTTCTGTGAAACAAACTCAGATGTGAGTTTTTCTTGAAAACCTAACTCTGGTTGTTGATGCAGTTGTCGTCGCCATTCTACCAGTTGAGGTTGCAATGAGCGGATTTCGAGACGAACGCGAGATAAGTCAACACTAGATGGATGTGGGAAGGTGGAAACCATTGTGAAGAAAAGCTAGTTAAACACAGCTGGCGATCGATTATTTTCCTAGTTTAAGCGATCGCTTGCACTCAGTACGGCTGTGTCAATATCTAAACTGCCATTTTTGGCTAAAAATCAATTACAAAATTTGTCGCAATTCCTCAACAGTATTTGCTAAAACTACACTTCGTAAAACCCCTTGCAGTTGCTCTAAATCAGATATTTGGGAGATTTGAGGCATCAATTCCAAACCCTCGCTAGCAAATTTAGCTTCCAAACTCATTTCTATATTAGAAAGCATTTGTTCTTGCCGTCCCTGGGCTTCTCCTCGCGCTTCTCCTCGCGCTTCTCCTCGCGCTTCTCCTCGTGCTTCTCCTCGCGCTTCTCCTTCACGTAAAATCTCTTGATACCAGGGTGATTCACGTAACACAGCCATATCCCACCTCATGATTTCTTGAACTAACGCACTCTCTAACACAAAAGTAGCAAAAAAAGCTAAAACCGTCTCCAGTTGATTTAAGTCTTCATTCCCACGCAAAATTTGTAATGCTTCCCTAATGGTAGATTCATCATCCCCTCCTTTAAGAATTGGTACAAACGGAAGTAGCGATGGTAACGGTTGTTGAAAAGCGATATTCACGTCCACTTCCCACAAATTAATCACGCGATAATCTTGAATTGCTCGTAATCCGGCAACATTTGAGGCAAAAGAAGTAGGGATTGTCTCATCATTTGTTGGTAGAATATTAATGAGCACAGGATAAGTTGATAAACCATACTTTTCTTCAGCCAGCGCTGCATAAGAACGCATTCGACGGGGCATTTTGGCACTGTAGCGTAATTGTAATTCGTTTACTACTAGAAATTCTCCTTGCTCAGGACTATTAACACGGATTAATACATCATTTTCTCTACTGATCCATTGAAATTCACCAGAGAGAATTTCCAAAGCCGTAATATCTGGAATCTCTGTTATCCATCGCACCCAATTATCAGGTGCAAGACTAATTAGTTTTTTGATACCGACATCTGCGGGTTTTGCCATTGTTATAGATGCACTTCAAAACTGCAAGATATCAGCTAAACCTAAATTTGATATGATTTGGGCAAGTTTATCCAAATCATCTGGGTGATCTAGATAAGGTAAGCAGCCTAAAACCCGGATATTAGTGAGTGATTGAATTAAATCTGATGGTGTCCAGTCAGCTATTTCGGCATCAGTGCGGGGTTGTACGCAGTTAAGAACAATCCCTTTCAGATTCACTTTTGTTTGTCTAGCTAATGCTACATTGGCTACAGCTTGGGCGATCGCTCCCAATTTCACAGGTACTACCAACACCGTCGGCAAACGCCATTCCCCGGCTAAGTCTGCTACCGTCAACTCCGGAGTGATGGGTGAACCTAATCCGCCCAAAGCTTCAATTAAAACAATATCATGACGCGATCGCACTTTTTCCAAAGTTTGCCACACCAACCCTAAATCTACTTCTCGATTTTCCCGTGCTGCGGCAATCGGTGGTGCCAGAGGTGCTTGGAAATACAAAGGTGTGATTTCTTCTGAAGATTGCGAGAGCGAAAACAGTTTTTGATAAAGTTCGCGATCGCCTTCACCGGATTGAATCGGTTTCATAATTCCCAAACGTCGCTGCGGGTAATATGTTTGGCAATAAGCTGCTAACGCTGTTGTAAAAACAGTTTTACCAGCTTCCGTATCAGTTCCCGTAATTAGTAATGTATTCATTGACAACTCTTAGTTATTAACCCTTAATTTACCCTATTTAACTTCAACAAAATAGTATATCTAAATCATACCAAAAACTCTCTCCTTTCTCTTCCTCTGCGTTCTCTGCGTCTAGTAAGGTTCGTTATTCCAAATTATTCTTTATCAATCATATAAAATTAATCAAATTAAATGCCTCATTTAACTTATCGAGAATTTGTCGGATTAGGAACAGGATTTGTTTGCTCAATAGGCGGATTATTATTTTCGTCTTGAGGAGATGTAGACGGAAACTCCGGTGGCTGTAAAGGAGGAAGCGTAGGCGAATTATTAACAGGTGGGACTGGAAACGTTGGCGCAACAGTTGGCGTGATTGTTGGTAGCGGTGTCGATGGCTCTGGTGTCGGCGTAAATGTCGGCTCTAATGTTGGCGTGATTGTCGGTGTCGCGTCTAATTTTTCTAATCCAACATTAAGAACATAATTGCTTTCTGGAGCTTCTTGTGATGAAGTTAACTGAATAACATATCTACCACTTCTAGGCAATATTCCCTCATAGGATACGACTTGCTGTGCCGAATTATCTATTACTTCTCGATTGGGAGATAAAACAGTTAGCAAAATATTATTACTTTCTGGAGAAAGCAACGCAGTTAATTTGGAACCTTTTTTGGCAAAAAAGCTGTATTCAACTGTTTCATTTGCTTTGATAGTACCATCAAGATTAAGTTGATTTGGAGTGACAAAAGTTAGGCGTTTCTTAGTAACAATAGGCTCAACATTGGTAGGTGTCGGTGTCGGTGTCGGTGTAAATATCGGTGTCGGTGTAGCCCCACCTGTAATAACTGGCGAAGGAAAAGTTTGTGGTGGGGTTTCTGGTGTTAACGTTTTTGGTTGACTGCTGCGGATGGAACTTACTATTGCCCAAGAACCAAATCCTGCTAAGATAATTACAGCAGCGCCAATCGCACCCAACGCCAAGGGATTATCTAAAATAGAACTGCTGGAAGGAGGATCGGGAATTACTGGATCTAATCTTTTAGGTGCGACAGGTGGGATTGGATCTGGACAACCACCGACAGCGACTGTTTGCACATTGGACAAAGGCACATTTGACTGGTTTGGTTGTGCCAAAACTTGTAATGCTTGGGTGACATCGGCAACATTAGCAAAACGATCGCTTAGTGAATGGCACAACATCCGATTTAATATTTGAGCAAATCGCCCATCGACTTTTACCAACTTTTGCCAATTCCAAGTTAGTTGATTTTCATCAAATAGTTCTTGCGGCTCTTTAAGCGTCAGCAAAACTAGCACTGTGACTGCTAACGCATACAAATCACTACTGGGGTAAGCCCTTCCTGTTTGCATTTGCTCACTGGGTGCATAGCCTAATTTTCCCACAGTGGTAAGGGGCGTTGATACATTTAAAGATTGTAATTTAGTTGCCAGTTCTTTCACCACCCCAAAGTCAATTAAAACAGGTAGGCGTTCGCGAAGCGTGTCCGTTCGCGCAGCGTCTCCGTAAGGAGAAGGACTCTCGCTTTCTCGCAAAATAATATTTTCCGGTGAAATATCCCGGTGAATAATTCCGCGATCGTGAATATGCTCAAGCACTGGTAACAAGGAGCGCATCAGAAACAAAACTTCCGCTTCTGTGAAAGTTTGACCGACAGCTTTACGCTCATCTAGCATTGTACGGTAAGTCTTACCCGCAACGTAATCTTGCACCAAAAATAAGCGGTGGTCTTCTTCAAATCTTTCTCTAAATTGTGGTATTTGTGGATGTTGTATTTGGTATAAAATTGCAGCTTCTCTGGCGAAAAGTTCTTGTGCTTTCTCCCAAGCGTCAGTCCCCGTGGCACTAGGAATTAATTCCTTGATCGCACAAAGTTCATTAAACCGTCTTTGGTCTTCTGCCAAATAAGTTCTGCCAAATCCCCCCTGACCGAGAATTTGAATTATGCGATAACGGTTTTGCAGTACAGTACCAACAGTAATGGGTGGTTGCATCATCGATTAATTGGGTATGGGGCAATTTTGTTGAGGGTGAAAGGGATTCATGGTAAGAAAGAAGAAATATTTTTCCCCCTGCTCAAGAACGCTCTCCCAGTCCCCAGTCCCTAGTCCCTAGTTCCTAGTTCCTAGTTCCTTCATCTTTTGCCTTTATTTTTCACCTTCTACGCTAGCGTATGGCATAAATAAACGCTCCTTAACGTAGTAACGGCTACCCTTCGGGAAAGCTCCGCTAACAACCGTTAAAATCCTTGTTTTGAGCGGTAAACCGCTCACTACCAACCAGGAGAATATTTTACGTTTAATTTCGCCCACTTAACTTAACCAGATTTAAAAGCTTAAATTAAATCTGCCATTTTATGAATTTGCCGCTAATATCATAGAATATTCAATTGCCCCTTAGATTTTTATTCACAGGTGTTTCTACTTAACGAGTGCTTACTCAAATATCACTTAATTTGTGAATCCTTAGCGCTAAGTTATAAATAAGGTGGGTAGAGGAAAATGCTCTACCGAACCAACCTCGAAGGAGTTGGTTTTTTTTTACCTCAAGGAAAAATATCTAAATAATCCATCTAGTTGAAAAACTTAATGTCAGTTAAGCTGTCTATGGTTGATTTGCCAGAATGTCCTTGAAAATGACAATGCGATCGCTTTATGGAGGAATATTGAGAGTTTTTATAAAAGCTTCAAAAAAACCTACAAATGTTTTCTAATGACTATTTCGGTTAAATCTGCTAAATATCTGATGATAATATTGCCATGAATGCACATAGAGGATCTGCTGTACTCAGTTCTGCAAATTTAAAAGTGCAGCCAGCAGCAACAGCACTAACTGAAAATCATCGACTGCGGCTGTTCTCTGGTTCTGCCAATGTACCGCTGTCTCAAGAAGTTGCTCGTTATTTGGGCATGGACTTGGGACCAATGATTCGCAAAAGATTTGCGGATGGAGAACTTTATGTTCAAATCCAAGAATCAATTCGGGGTTGTGATGTTTATTTAATCCAGCCATCGTGTCAACCAGTCAATGACCACTTAATGGAATTGCTGATTATGATTGATGCCTGTCGTCGTGCCTCTGCGCGACAGGTAACAGCAGTACTTCCTTATTATGGCTATGCCCGCGCCGATCGCAAAACCGCTGGACGAGAGTCAATTACCGCCAAGCTGGTTGCTAATTTAATTACCCAAGCTGGTGCGAACCGAGTTTTGGCAATGGATTTGCACTCGGCACAAATTCAGGGCTATTTCGATATTCCCTTAGATCATGTTTACGGTTCGCCAGTGCTGCTAGATTATCTGGCAAGTAAGAATTTGCCTGACTTAGTAGTAGTTTCGCCGGATGTCGGGGGTGTAGCGCGGGCTAGGGCATTTGCGAAAAAGCTGGGTGATGCCCCCTTAGCAATTATTGACAAACGCCGTCAAGCTCATAATGTCGCTGAAGTTTTAAACGTTATTGGCGATGTTAAGGGCAAAACGGCGGTGTTGGTAGACGACATGATCGATACTGGCGGCACAATTGCGGCTGGGGCGCAGTTATTGCGTGATGAAGGGGCGCGTCAGGTTTATGCTTGTGCAACTCATGCGGTGTTCTCTCCACCAGCAATTGAGCGGCTATCTAGTGGTGTGTTTGAGGAAGTGATCGTTACAAATACGATTCCGATTCCGAATAGCGATCGCTTTGAACAACTCGTCGTCCTTTCAGTGGCTAATCTACTCGGAGAAACCATCTGGAGAATTCACGAAGATACTTCTGTAAGTAGTATGTTTCGTTAGCCTTGCCAGACTGTCACCCCCGTTACAGTCTGGGAAAATAACAGACGAGACGAAAAAGGGGGAAAGAAGAAAATATTATGAGTGATTACAGCCGCTCTTTATTCTCCGTGCCTTTCCCCTTTCCCCATTATTGATGTTAACCAAAGTACCGCATTTGCATTGAAAAAATGGTTAAAATCATGCATCAGCTACTAAGTGCTATTACGATAGTAGCAATACAATATTTTCCGCTGCGTGTTAACGCGCAAATAGCTATACCATCCGATTCAATTAAACAGGTGCTTGCGGCAAAGTTAATGACCAACTTTGCTGACGGTAACTTTTATGCAGAAAGGTTAATTAGTCGTGCCGAATTAGCTTCAATTATGGTGAAAGCATTTCGACTAGATAAAAGACAAGCTATTAGTAAACAGAATTTAGTAGTTACCGATGTACCACCGTCAAATCCAGCATTTAATGATATTCAAATAGTCTTAAAAACAGACATTATGAAAGGCTATCGTGGAAATTTGTTTTTCCCCAACCAAAAAGTCACAAGGGCAGAAGCTTTAGCGATTTTTGCCCAAGCGTATGGAGTATTTCAGTTTCCCGACGATACAGTAAATGAAATTCTTGCTTCGCATCCAGACGCGGTTACTATTCCTGATTGGGCAAAAAAAGCGATCGCTACAGTCATTAGTGAAGAATTCGTCAACACAGACCCAAAAGGTAATATAGCCCCATTAAAACCGATGACACGCGGGGATATGGCATACGTATTAAGTAAATATTTGCAAAGACAACAGCCACAACCAGAAACGCCAGAAGCACCAGCAGCGCCGAATAGATGAGGGAGGCAGGGGAGGCAGGGGAGGCAGGGGAGGCAGGGGAGGCTGAAGCGTCAAATTCTCCTCTCAAGTGGCAACATCAGCGTGGGAAAATCATAATACGATCATTACAGAGGAAAATCCTATTAGTATGCACCTGAGTGAAATTACCCATCCCAACCAGCTACACGGCTTATCGATTAGGCAGTTGCAGCAAATTGCCCGTCAAATTCGGGATAAGCATCTGCAAACCGTAGCCGCAACTGGGGGACATCTCGGACCGGGGTTGGGTGTTGTAGAATTAACACTAGGGCTTTATCAAACACTAGACTTAGATTGTGATAAAGTCATTTGGGATGTCGGACACCAAGCTTATCCTCATAAACTGATTACAGGGCGTTACGATAATTTCCACACCTTACGGCAAAAAGACGGAATTGCCGGTTATCTCAAGCGCGGTGAAAGTAAGTTTGACCATTTTGGCGCGGGACATGCTTCAACCAGTATCTCAGCGGCATTGGGTATGGCTTTAGCGCGAGATATGAAAGGCGAAAAATTTAAAGCTGTCGCCATTATCGGTGATGGTGCGCTAACTGGCGGTATGGCGTTAGAATGCATCAACCATGCTGGACACTTGCCCAAAACCAACTTGTTAGTTGTCCTCAACGACAACGAAATGTCAATTTCTCCTAACGTTGGGGCGATTCCTCGTTACCTCAACAAAATACGTCTCAGTCCGCCAGTACAGTTTATTAAAGATAACTTTGAGGAACAAGTCAAGCAAATTCCCTTTGTTGGCGAATCTCTTTCACCGGAATTAGAACGCATCAAAGAAGGAATGAAACGGTTAGCTGTTCCCAAAGTGGGTGCAGTTTTTGAAGAACTCGGCTTTACCTACATCGGACCTGTAGACGGGCATAATTTAGAAGAATTAATTGCCACCTTTGAACAAGCACATAAGATAATCGGTCCAGTGTTGGTACATGTAGCGACAGTTAAAGGCAAAGGTTATGAAATTGCCGAAAATGACCAAGTTGGCTACCATGCCCAAAATCCGTTTAACGTAGCGACAGGCAAAGCCATTCCTTCCAGCAAACCCAAACCCCCCGCTTATGCCAAAGTCTTTGCTCACACCTTAGTCAAACTCGCCGAACAAAACCCGAAAATTGTCGGTATCACGGCAGCGATGGCTACTGGAACAGGTTTAGACAAACTTCAAGCAAAGTTGCCCAATCAGTATATAGATGTCGGTATTGCCGAACAACATGCCGTCACTCTGGCTGCGGGACTCGCTGCTGAAGGAATGCGTCCTGTTGCTGCGATCTATTCTACCTTTTTGCAACGCGCCTTCGACCAGATAATTCACGATGTCTGCATCCAAAACTTGCCTGTGTTCTTCTGCATGGATAGGGCGGGAATTGTCGGTGCTGATGGTCCGACGCACCAAGGTATGTATGATATCGCTTATCTGCGTTGCATTCCTAATATGGTGGTGATGGCACCCAAAGATGAAGCGGAATTGCAACGTATGGTGGTGACTGGGATTAATCATACCTCAGGACCCATCGCTATGCGGACTCCTCGTGGTAATGGTTATGGTGTCCCCTTGATGGAAGAAGGCTGGGAACCTGTGGAAATCGGCAAAGGCGAAATTCTCCGCAATGGCGATGATGTGTTGTTAGTAGGTTACGGCACAATGGTTTACCCGGCGATGCAAGTTGCCGAGATTCTCAACGAACACGGAATACAAGCTACTGTGATAAATGCTCGTTTTGTCAAGCCCTTGGATACAGAATTAATTTTACCTTTGGCGAAAAAAATCGGGCGCGTTGTCACTTTAGAAGAAGGCTGTCTGATGGGTGGTTTCGGTTCAGCTGTAGCAGAAGCGCTGTTAGATGCTGATATTGTGGTTAGAGTGAAGCGAATTGGTGTACCAGATGTTTTGGTAGATCATGCCGAACCGAATGAATCTAAGGCTTCCTTAGGTTTAACTAGTCCGCAAATGGCGGAAACGGTGATGCAAGCTTTCTTTAGTAAGCAACCATCATCTGTTGTTTAGTTAATTCGGCGTTGCTGATTGATGGGATGTCCGCCAAATTACCCATAATAAAAGAACCCCACCCCGCTTGCGGGGAGTCCACTCGGCGGTTGCCTGTATCGTCCCGTCGAAGTGGCGAACCCGGAAGGGGAGGGGAGACAAAGCTTTGCTTTGGCTCTTTGGGGTTCTCCGGGTTTAGTAAGTAATCAAACGGACATTATATGATGGGATGAATTTTGGTGTAGAGATGTTGCACATGCAATGTCTCTACAATATAAAGAGTAAAGACGTTCCGCCGGAACGTCTCTACAAGGGTTTCGGGCAACGCATAATTAATTTATGGAGATGTCCACTTAACTACCTTCACCAATCGCAATAAAATTAAACGCAGACTTTTCTTTTGTAACTGCGAGTTCTGGAGAACCTGTCCCTGATTGTTGCTTAATTCCCAAATCGAAAATATTAATTTGAGCTTGGTTTGGGGTTATGTCCTTAACAATAATTTGATTATCAGCACCCCAATCCTTTAAAGTCGCTACTACACTGGGAGGTTCTAAAAAAGGTTCGTTAAAAGTAATTGCATAGGTTCCTGTATCCACTGATTGAACTTCAAACCCTTGTCCACCTTGTTTTTTACCGTCTTCAGTAACTGTTCCGTAAATATTTTTTTGGTTCATTTTTTTTACTAGCAGTTCTCGTTTGAATCAAATACATCCTGACGGTTAATGTCGAGACGTTGCATGTGCAAGTATCTACAATCTGTATTGCATACAAGTACAAACCGCCATAATCGCCAGGGCATTTATTAAAACAATACACAATATTTTGACCAAAAATTTATCTTCTTTTATTTATCTAAAAGACATCTCCATAAAATAATTATGCATTGCCCGAAACCCTTGTAGAGACGCGAAATTTCGTGTCTCTACGTCTTTTCTAAAATGTACAAGTTTAATTTTGATGAGGTTTTGTTAAAATTAGAACATATTCAGTCAGAAATTTAAATCAAGGTGTCCCTAACGCGGTTTGCCTAAATCGATCAAGTCAAGCAAAAATTGGCGTTGCTGAATTCAGGTATGAATCCGCATGTAGAGACGTAGCAATGCTACGTCTAATCAAGGGTTTTTACCAGAGCGCAGAATCATTTTCATACATCTAATCAGCAACGCCCAAAAATTTATTATATTTAGGACTTACACAACGCTATGATATTTTTGGCAAATTTGTTGCCGTAGTTTAAGTATTTAATGTCCTTTTATTAAATTAACCATTTTTATGACATCTTCCACAAACCAGGTTTATCCCGTTATTTGGCACAACGACTCGGTGTCACTTATTGACCAAACCCGCTTACCGAATGAGTATGCGGTTGTCGAGATTCACCGCAGTGAAGATATGGCGCGAGCAATTAAAACTATGATAGTTCGAGGTGCGCCGGCAATTGGTGTAGCAGCTGCGTATGGGATGTATCTTGGTGCAAGGGAAATTGAAACAGATAACCGCACTCAATTTTTCGATTCTTTGGAAAAGGTCGCTCAAATTTTGGCAGCTACTCGTCCAACTGCGGTAAATCTATTTTGGGCAATTTCCCGCATGAAGAAAGTTGCTTACCAAACTGTGGGTTCTGTAGAAGATATCAAAAAAATCCTTCTGGAAACTGCCCAAGCTATCAATGTAGAAGATTTGCAAACTTGTCAGGCGATCGGTGATAATGGTTTAAAAGTCTTACCCGCTACCCCAGAAAAGCTAACAATTCACACTCACTGCAATGCTGGAGCTTTAGCCACTGCTGGTTATGGTACAGCATTGGGTGTAGTGCGTTCTGCATGGCGTGAAGGACGTTTAGAGCGCGTATTTGCCGACGAAACCCGTCCCAGATTGCAAGGTGCAAAACTCACCGCTTGGGAATGTGTGCAAGAAGGCATTCCGGTTACGGTAATTACTGATAGCATGGCGGCTCATTGTATGAAGCAAGGCTTAATTCACGCTGTAGTTGTGGGTGCTGATAGAATTGCTGCTAATGGGGATGCGGCTAATAAAATTGGGACGTATAGTTTAGCACTTGTTGCAAAGGCACATAATATTCCCTTCTTCGTTGCGGCGCCACTTTCTACCGTTGATTTTGAATTACCTGATGGTAGCGAAATCCCCATTGAGGAACGCGATGCAAGCGAAATATATCAAGTTGGTGAAACCATACTTACACCAACTGGGGCAGAATTTTATAACCCAGCTTTTGATGTGACTCCAGCAGAATTAATTACAGCAATTATCACCGAACATGGTGCATTTGCTCCTGGGGAGTTACAAAAGTTCAAAGAAAAGCAAATAGTTTAAAAACATCTGAAGCCCTTATCACATATACTGTAAAGACGTTCCGCCGGAACGTCTCTACGATGGTTGCGACGTTTTTGTTATTGTTAATTAAACAGACATAATATTAAATATTTGGCGATCGCACTTATGCAATGCCTGAACTAAGAGACGTTTCAGGGTGAGAAACTGTTGAAGCCCTTATCACATATACTGTAAAGACGTTCCGCCG